>Ga0181520_10002922_pt1 | contig 30845 bp, 35 predicted proteins | sample PEATcosm2014_Bin_29_FD_132451 | JGI IMG/M metagenome (GOLD analysis project Ga0181520, IMG submission 132451) | Peatland microbial communities from MTU Mesocosm Facility, Houghton, MI, USA - PEATcosm2014_Bin02_30_metaG | ecosystem: Environmental > Terrestrial > Soil > Wetlands > Peat | place...
AGTTTTTACACCTTTTAGGTGTTTATTAGGGGCAAGGAAGGTCGTCAAACATTTCCTTGCCCCTCTTTATTTTAGCATGGTTTTTAACATATCATCCAAAAAAGAATCGATTAGCTTAGGTGATAACAATCCCGCGCGGTGAAATAAAAAAATTTGACTTTTTAACCCGGGTATGATTAAAATCTAATAATATCATGCTTTTGTATGATTATGTCTTACGGCATTAAGAAACTCTCTTGGTACCTGTTGATATTCCTGTAAATATTATAAATATTTACAAGATTATCATTAAAATTATCATCCGTGCGGATAAGAGGAGTTTGTTATGGCGGGAGACGTTATTTATACGCTGGTTCTTTTTGCAGTGCTGATAGTTCTGGCAATTCTTACCGGCAAGTTCATGGCTAAGGTTTTTGCAGGCGATCAGACTTTTTTATCCCCTGTATTATCGCCTGTAGAAAAGCTGATTTACAGAGCCTCCGGCATCGATCCGTCCGAGGAAATGGGATGGAAAAAGTATGCGCTTGCCCTGATATTATTCAATCTGTCGGGTATGGCGCTGCTTTTTTTCATGCAGTTAGTCCAGGGGATCCTTCCTTTCAACCCCCAGAAATTAGGTCCTGTCCGCTGGGATACAGCGCTTAACACAGCAATATCATTTATGACGAACACAAACTGGCAGTCTTATGCCGGTGAAAGCACCATGAGCTATTTCACCCAGATGGCCGGCCTGACAGTGCAGAATTTTGTTTCAGCAGCCACTGGTTTTGCCGCTATGCTTGCCCTGTTCCGCGGGTTTACGCGTAAAAACTCGGAAACCGTCGGGAACTTCTGGGCCGATATGACAAGGACTGTCCTTTATGTGCTCATTCCGCTTTCGCTGATATGGGCTGTAATACTGCTTTCACAGGGCGTCATTCAGACGCTCGGCGGTTATATTAATGCCCTGACCCTCCAGGGTAACAGCCAGGTTATTGCGGCAGGGCCGGTCGCTTCCCAGGAAGCTATAAAGATGTTAGGGACCAACGGCGGAGGCTTTTTCAACGTAAATTCAGCCCATCCGTTCGAAAACCCGAACTGGTTTACTAATTTTATGGAAATCCTCGCAATACTTCTTCTGCCTGCGGCGTTGCCATTCACCATGGGCTATATGTTTAAAAGCCGGAAAAAGGGCATAGCCATGTTCATGGCGATGTTCATTCTCCTTATCGGGGGTCTTTTATTTTCCGTTTATACCGAAAGCAAGGGGAGTCCGCTCTTCGCTAAAGCCGGCATAGAGCATGGCATAAACATGGAAGGCAAGGAAACCCGTTTCGGCGTTTACACATCAATTTTATGGGGCGTTACGACCACCGCGGTAGCCAACGGGTCGGTCAATGCAATGCATGACAGTTTCCTGCCTCTCACAGCGCTGGTTCCGCTGTTCAACATGCTTATCGGAGAAGTGATCTTCGGCGGCGCAGGCGTGGGGATAATCGGGATGCTCTTCTACGCGTTCATGACAATGTTTTTAGCCGGCCTGATGATAGGCCGGACTCCGGAGATATACAATAAAAAACTCGAAGTACATGAAATGATCATGACATTGATCGGAATAATCACCGGACCCCTCTGCGCCCTTATTTTTACAGCGATTGCATGCGTAAATCCGAACGGCCTTTCAAGCCTGAATAACGGCGGGCCCCATGGGTTTTCCGAAATGCTTTACACCTTCGCATCTGCTCATGGGAATAACGGTTCCGCTTTCGCGGGAATTAATGCCAATACCGTATTTTATAACCTTATGACTGGCGGCGCCATGCTGATCGGCCGCTTTGCAACTATTATCCCGGCGCTCGCGATAGCGGGCTCGCTTGCGCGAAAGAAGATCATACCGGATACATCCGCCACATTCCAGACTACGACGCCTCTTTACGTGATCATGCTCATATCTGTCGTGATGATATTCGGAGGGCTTACATTTTTTATGGCATTTGTTCTGGGCCCGGTCCTCGACCATATTTTCATGAACGCATGGCTTTTATATTAGGAGGAAAATTATGACTGGCGATAAAATAAAGAGAATAGACTGGAAACCGATCATGCTCGACGCCCTGAAGGAGTCTTTTTTAAGGCTCAATCCATACCTGATGCTCAGGAATATAGTAATGTTCGTTGTGGAGATCGGGGCTTTTATCACAACAGCCATTACCGCTGCAAATATAATAAATGGCAGGCCGTATGGTTTTAACCTCAATATCAGCCTCTGGCTATGGTTTACGGTTGTCTTTTCGAACTTTGCGGAGGCCATAGCGGAAAGCCGGGGAAAGGCCCAGACGGAAGCCCTGAAAAGTTCCCGCAGCACTCTGAACGCGCGCAAGGTGGGGGAGAAATCGACTATAGAAAATCCTGTTGATGAAATGGAAATTTCCGCATTAAGGTTAAAGAAGGGCGATTTTATTCTTGCCGGAAAGGGAGAAATGATAGCCGGCGACGGCGAAATAGTTCAGGGTACGGCCCTGGTCGATGAGTCGGCGATAACAGGCGAATCCGCCCCTGTGATAAGGGAATCCGGAGGGGACAGAAGCGGAGTAACCGGAGGCACGCGCGTAATCGAGGGTACCGTAAAGATAAAAATAACCACGAATCCCGGTGAAAGTTTCCTTGATACGATGATATCGATGGTAGAAAGCGCTAAAAGGCAGAAAACACCGAACGAAATAGCCCTGGAAATTCTTCTCATCGCCCTGACTATACTTTTTATTGCAGTTGTCGGAACCCTGATACCTTTCGATCAATATACCGGGGTCAATGTAAGCATCACTGTTTTGATTTCCCTGCTGGTATGTCTTATGCCGACGACAATCGGGGCCCTGCTTCCCGCGATCGGGATCGCAGGCATGGACAGGCTAATTGAAAAGAATGTCGTCGCATTTTCGGGCCGCGCCGTCGAAGCGTCGGGAGATGTAAGCATCGTACTCCTCGATAAAACTGGCACGATAACTCTTGGCAACAGGATGGCCAGGAAATTTATTCCGGCTGACGGCGTAACCCTTGCGGATCTTGCAAAGAAAGCCCTTTACGCGTCGATCGCCGATGAAACGCCTGAAGGGAGAAGCATATTGAGCCTTGCTAAAGAGACCCTGAACATTCGCGGAAGGGATATCACGGATTATAACCAGTATAAATTCATACCGTTTACTCCTGAAAGCAGGATGAGCGGAGTCGATATGAACGGCGTACAGGTATGGAAAGGCTCTTACGAGGCAATTGAAAAGCATGTAAGCGATGGGGGGGGGAAGATCCCGGAAGAGGTCAGGGTGAGCGTGAGGACCATATCTGAAAAGGGAGGGACGCCCCTTGTTGTAGCCGAGGGAACAAAAGTATTAGGCGTTATACGGCTGACGGACATCCTGAAAGTCGGGATCAGCGAGAGGCTTGCCCACCTCCGCAAAATGGGAATTAAATCGGTAATGATAACCGGGGACAACCAGCTGACGGCGGCAACCATCGCCGCAGAAGCGGGCATCGACGATTTTGTCGCCCAGGCCAGGCCTGAGGTGAAACTTGAACTGATACGCAAGTACCAGGCCGAAGGCTACCTTGTCGCCATGATCGGCGACGGTACCAACGATGCTCCCGCCCTGGCGCAAGCGGATGTGGCGGTTGCGATGAATGCCGGAACACAGGTGGCAAGGGAGGCCTCGAACATGATAGACCTCGATTCAAATCCGACGAAACTTCTCGATATTGTGGAAATCGGCAAGGAGATCCTGATAACGAGGGGAGCTATGACGACATTCAGCATAGCCAATGATGTTTCCAAATACTTTGCCATAGTGCCTGCAATGTTCATGGTTGCTTTCCCTGGATTGGCGTTTTTAAATATAATGCATTTGAACACGCCGGAATCCGCCGTGCTGTCCGCAATAATTTTTAATGCGATCATCATACCGATGCTCATACCGCTGTCGCTCAGAGGCGTTAAATACAAAACACAGTCGCCGGCTTCTTTACTGACAAGGAATTTATTGATCTACGGGCTCGGGGGGATAATCCTTCCTTTCCCGGGGATCAAGTTAATCGATATGATAATAAGTCTGTTTAAATAGGAGAAGTCTATGAAATTATTAATACAATCTGTGCTCATATTGTTAATTTTCACGGTTCTCACGGGTATTGTATACCCTCTTTTTATAACATTGATAGGCCAGACCGTATTTAAATACCAGGCCGACGGGAGCCTTGTGAAAAAAGACGGCAGGGTGATCGGATCCATGCTGATCGGCCAGTCATTCACGAACGGCTCATATTTCATAGGAAGGCTTTCGGAATGCAATTATGATGCGACAAATTCCGGAGCCTACAATTACGGGCCGTCAAGTTCGAATCTTGTCAATATGGTATACGCACAGATAAAAACAGTGATGCGGGACAATGGTATTGCTGCCGGCACGCCTATTCCGCCGGATATGGTCAGCTCATCGGCCAGCGGGCTTGACCCGGACATAAGCGCCGGTAATGCTCTTATCCAGGCAAAGAGAATTTCCACCATAAGAAGGCTCCCCCTTGAGAAAATCACAAAACTCATCTCAAATAACATGGATTCGAAGGTCCTTGGTTTCTGGGGAGTGGATAAAGTCAATGTTTTGAAATTAAATATTGCACTGGACAGTTTATAATGGCTGAACAAAGAAGACTTGATCCCGAAACGATCCTTAACAGGATGAAGATGGAAGAAGCTAACGTCAGCGATAAAAGCGGGATTTTGAAAATATATCTCGGATATTCGGCCGGGGTAGGGAAGACTTACAGGATGCTTTTAAACGCCAGGAATTTGAAGGCAAAAGGCATAGATGTAGTGGTCGGGATCGCAGTCACTCATGGACGGGCCGACACCGATGCCCTGCTAAGCGGCCTTGAGATCCTTCCCCTTAAGAATGTAAATTACCAGGGTATTGATGTGGACGAATTCGATATCGACGCCGTGTTGAAAAGAAAACCCGGCCTTGTCCTCGTAGATGAACTGGCCCATACGAATATACCGGGATCCAGGCATAACAAGAGGTATGAGGATATCGAGGAACTGCTGGGTAACGGCATCAATGTCGCCACGGCCCTGAATGTTCAGCATCTCGAGAGCATTAACGATATAATCGAACAGATGACAGGCGTGAATGTCAGGGAAACGGTACCCGACAGCTTTTTTGACAAGGCTGATGAAATAGAGCTCGTCGATGTCCCGATTGAAGAGCTTGAAACAAGGCTCAAGGAAGGCAAGGTTTATATACCTGAAAAGGCCAGAACGGCCATGCTCGAGTTCTTCAAGAGAAGCAATCTTATGGGGCTCCGGGAATTGTCGCTGCGTTATACGGCAAGGCAGGTCAGCGATGAACTGCTGGATTACATGAGGCTCAATGCCATAAAAAACCCTATACCCGTGGGATCGAGAATACTTGTCGCCATAAGCGCGGGAGTTTCGTCGCAAAAACTGATCAGGATAGGCCACAGGATGGCTGAAGATCTTGACGCAGAATGGTTCACCGTCCATGTGGAATCGATCCAGTTCGGAAATCTCGATGCGAAGCAGCGCGATCAGATTTCGAAAAACCTTAAGCTCGCTGAAGACCTGGGCGCCAATACAGTAACATTAGTCGCTAACAGGGTGGCTGACGAATTAGCGGCTTTTGCGAAAGAAAACCATATTACGCTCATCCTGATCGGGTTTTCGATAAGGTCTGCATTCGATAATTTTATCAGGGGATCTGTCGTGGATGAACTCATCAGGAAAGCGAGGCCTGTGCAGGTTATGCTCGTGGATACCGCGCCTGAAACAGTGAGGGGGCAAAAAAAAGAGGATAAAAATCCGGGAGTTCTAAAGTGGACCAGGTACTTAGCTTCAGTGCTGGCAGTCGGCGTTTTTACAATCCCGATGTACCTTTTTTTCAATATTCTCGGGTTTACAAATGTCATAATGGTAATGCTCATCCCGGTGCTTTTAGTCAGCTACTACGGCGGCATGAGACAGGGAATCTGGGCGTCGCTGCTGGCTGTTCTTACCCTCGACTTTTTGTTTGTCAAGCCTTATTTCAGCTTTGCCGTCAGCGATTTGCAGAACCTGCCTATATTCCTGGTATTTTTTATAGTCGGAGTTACGACAAGCGTTCTTTCCGACCTTGTCAGGTGGAGGATAGAAAGGTACAGGAAGCAGGAAAAATTTCTGAATACTATTTATAACTTCAGCAAGGAGCTCCTGACTCACAATTTCCTCAACGAGATACTCGGTTCTATCACCAAGAATTTCGGAGATTTTTTCAAATGCGATGTTGTCGCCCTCCTTCCCGGCAAGGAAGACACTGTAAAAGTCATGGAAAGCACATCCAGGAGCATCGATTTCGGAGACAACGAAGCCGGCATTTCGCAGTGGGTATATAAAAACAACAAGACGGCCGGCAGGGGTACGGATACCCTCTCTTCATCGCCATGGTATTTTATTCCAATGTCGGCAAATAACAGTGTGATGGGCGTTATCGCTATCCATAAAAGAGGAGAGGGAACCCATTTTTCAAAGGAAGAAAGCGCATATATAGATTCTTTTGCCAACATTGCGGCCATGTCGGTCTCGAGAGCCCTGTCGATGAGTTCATACATGGATTATGTGATGAAGAGCCTTTAAGGCAGTAAATCTACCGAAGAGTCCCGAAGCGAAGCGCAGGCCTCTGCGGGGGCAAAGGACGCAAATGGGAACTGACGGAAATTACTTCTTTTATGGAGTGAAAATTTTAATCATTTTATAATTCATTATCTCTAAACCGTTAATATTATTCTTCTGCTCCTTTATAGCTTTATATCCATGCTTTTCGAAAAAAGAGCGCGCTGTGACGCTGGCATCTGTAGCCAGAGAGGCTTTTCCCCTTCCGGCAGACTCCTTCTCAAGGGCATGGAGCAGAATGCCGCCTATTCCTGTTTTTATAAGATCCGCGCGCACGTATAAAAGGTCTAAATGATCGCCGTTTTCCAGCGACCCGAATCCGGCGATCCTGCTGTCTTTTTCTGCTACTAGGAAATACTGCTTTTCGATCCTTTCAAGCCATTTCGGCCTGTTTTTTGAGGATGAGGCCCAGGCTTCGAGCTGTTTTTCACTGTAATCGTTTTTGCATATTTCGGCGATAGTTTCTCTGAAAAGGTTTAAAATTTCATCTATATCGGTGTTTTTTGCCGGCCTCAGAACAGGCATTTCTTTCTCAAAGCAGAAGAACAAACCCTTCCTGAAATTGCATGAGCCTGATTTATAGTAACCCATACCCTCGTATAGTTTTAGCGCCGCAGGAATTTTTGAAAATGCATCGAGCCTTATTGTTTTATAGCCGTTTTCCGCGGCATAATATTCTGCAAAGCGAACTAGCATTTTAGCTATCCCTTTTCCCTGCTTGCCTGGCCTGACTGACAGCCTGTGGATTATCAGGGATTTCCCGCCAGTGATTTTCCAGGCGATCGCATCGTACTCAGGAGGATAATTATCATTTACGGCGATATAAGCGGACAATTCCCCGTTATCGAAATATCCGTAAGCGCTTTTATCTTTTAAATCACCGGCAATAATGTCTTCGCCAGGATAGATTTCATCCCACTGGCATATGCCCTTCCCCTCCATGTCCGGGATGACTTCACCGATGATCGCCATAACATCTTTTAAGTTATCTTCGCTTAATTGTCTTATTACTTCATTTTTCATATTACTAAAGATTTAAGTCCATCACTTTTGAGCTCTCAGTGTTTTGGCGGCTGGCATCCCTCCGCTTCTCTGTGGCTCCGTGTAAATCCTGTAAAGCGTCTCCCATTGTTCCGGCGTGATATCCTGCGGCCGCAGGGCCGGGTTTATACCCATCTTTTCCAGGCCGGGGGGAGTGAAACCTAACGGCTTGAGATTGTTTAAGAGGGTTTTCCTGCGGGCGAGAAAGCCTTTCCTTAAAAAAATGTTGAAATCCTCCTGTCGAATGAGAGAGGTTTTCTTACTAATGTGAACGACGGTAGAATCCACGGAAGGAACCGGGTAAAAGCTTTGCCTGCCCACCTGGAAAAGCTTTTTTACAGTCAGATAATGGGAGCACAGGATTGTAAAGGGGCCGTAGGCCGGCGATGAGACCGCAGCCGACATCCTCTGAACCATTTCCTCCTGGAGCATGCACAGCCCTTCGTGAAAGATTTCATCTTCGGCGAATTTCCTGATGATCTCGCCTGCAATGGAATAAGGTGTGTTTGAAATAAAAAAGAGCTGTTTTTCCTGAATGGAACCCGGGTCGAATTTAAGAAAATCCCCGTTTATAAGCACAAGGTTCTTATTTGTAAGATATTGCTTTAATAGGGTGTAAATACCGCCGTCGATTTCTATAGAATATGTTTTGAATTTTTCGGCAAGAATGTTTGTCAATGACCCGAGTCCGCTGCCGGCTTCAACAACTGCCAGTGATTCTGAAGAGGGAATATAAGATATCATTTTTTCCGCAATATTTCTATCGATGAGATAATTCTGGCCCCTGGCGCTTGAAAGCCATAGTTTGTTAGATTGCAGGGCAGACTTTAAAAACTGGACTGAATACGGATTGTATGTCATAGTAAAGTATAAGGTAACTTGTATAAATTATAAAGAAATACGATAAAAACGGCCTCGGAGAATCAATTGAACATAGAGATCGATAAGGTTAAGATCGGGAAAAGGATCAGGAAGGATACCGGAGATCTTACAAACCTTAAGGCCAGCCTGCAAAAATACGGCCTTATCAATCCGGTTTTAATCACGCCCCTGAACGAGCTTATCAGCGGTTTCAGAAGAATAAGCGCAGCAAGGGAACTCGGGTGGAAATATATCGAGGTAAGAGTGATGGACCCGGGCGGCAGGCTCGATTTACTCGAATTAGAAATGCATGAGAATATAGTCAGGAAGGATTTTACGGTTGACGAACTCAGGGAAGGCCTGGCGAAAAAAAAGAAATTATTAAATCCGAATATCTTTATGAGAATTTGGGGTCTTATAAAAAGGCTGATTGGTTTAAGGTAACTTGATTAATCGCCGTATGGAGTCTTTTCAGAATGTCTTTTAGCAAAGCCATGGTCATTCCCGGTTTGTTATTTATCCTTTCATTCATGTCCTGCGATGAGTTTCTATTAAAAAAAAGTGTTTCCGTCAGCTTTCTTGAAGGAGAGATAAGGTACGATCCTGCTGATGTTACCCTGTCAGGAGACCTTCTTTATACGATCGAGAACAAGCAGAATAAGACGCTTCAGGAAATATTTTTCATTTCTCATTCCAATGTGCTTGTCGATTCGATCAGGTATAACGGTGAAAATTTAACTTTCGAGTCCGGTATAGGATACGGAAGCGGCATATACAGGATAAGAATCCCTGCGCTTCTCGGCGGGTCCTCGGCAAAGATCCTTATAAAATTCCATGTCAACGGGCCTGTAAACGAAGACCGGTTTATTCTTGATGAAGAAACGGTTTTTATGGATGCTAAAAAGATATGGCTTCCCGTTCCTTTTGCAGATTCCCCTAATTTTATGTATTCTCTCAAGCTGACGGTTCCGGATAATTACTTTTCCGTACTCGGCGGAAAACTTACGGAAGAAACGGTTAAAAATGATGAGAAGACATCCGTCTGGGTCAGTGAAAGCACCGATGTGCTGCATACGGGAAACCTTTTTATCGGGCTTTTCGACAGGGATCAGAGAGGAAGCACCATAATCTATTCTTCGGATACCAACAACGATAACCTCATATTCGATTATTCGTCCAAAACCCTGGATTTTCTTACAAACAGGCTCGGGAATTATCCCTATACCCAGATCCATATCGTCAATGAACTTTTCCAGTATAACGATATAGAAGGAATAGACGGCGAGAATATGGCCAATACCATCCAGCTGTCCCCTGAACTCTCGGAAACCAATTTGACGGATATTGCCTCGCTCTGCGCTTCTTCGATCCCCTATGTGCCGAGAAATAACTATTCGAAGCTTTTCGAGGTTCTGGCGCATGAACTTTCACATGCATATGTTCCCCATATTCTTAAATTCGATGAAAAAGATTATATCGAGTCCGAGTCGATAACAGAGTACATGGCTCTCGCTATTATCGCCAATTATTTTCCTGAAATCTACGACAAGATGATCTCGAGAAACAGGACCGATCTTATAAATCTGTCGCTGGCGGGCCAATCAGGTCAAAACCTTTATAATTATGTGTACGGGGTCAATATTCTTCATTCGGCTTTCGGCGACAACAGGGAAGAGTATTTCAATTTTTTAAACCTGCTTATAGAAAAGTACCAATACACGGATATAGGGACTGATGAGCTTATCCAGACCGCCAGGGATTTGCGGGACAATGAAAGTTCGAACTTTATCGACAGCGACGCTCTGCTTTTATGGCCTTACAGGAAACTCTATAATGTCGGGCTTTCAGGAACAAATGTCATCGTTACTAATTTCACCAGGAAGGGTAAAAGTGAAGAATTAAAAAAACAGATCGCTCTTACCCAGAATTTTCCGGTCCCGGTAGAAATTTCGCTTATTGAAACTTTTCCGGACAGGGTTGTCACAAATATTCTCAAAATGGATAAAAATTCCTCGACAAATTTATTTATCCCAACAAATGTGAAATATGTAGAGGCATTATCTAAAAGGGAAGCTCTTGAATGTGATCTTTCAGGAAGCCGGATAAACTTTACTTCCGTCTCCAGCGGGATCGAAGTTGTCGATGCCGTTAACGATTATTATAATAATCTAAAGATAACGAACAGATATGTTAAAATAGGCAAAGACGCAGATACAGCCGGCATTAATTTTATTCCGCTTTCAAAGGACAGGGACAAGAGTCATGAGAAGAGTGCGGATGTGAGGTTTCAATTCGATTATCAGAGCGAGAATAGCGATGAGCTTTATATACAGGCATACAGGCTGATAGGCGGCAAGCAGTTTTCTTATGCGCTTATCCAGGTTAAAAAAGAAGGTAAAAATTTCACAGTCACGGGTATAATGGACCCGTTGATCTAATAGGAGGAATAATGTCGGATAATTTTAATGATATGGGGCTTTCGTCCAAAATATTAAAAGCTGTAACTGAAATGGGGTTCATAGAACCGTCGCCGATCCAGGCTATTGCTATTCCGGCGATGATGTCGGGGCAGGATATCGTAGGACAGGCTCAGACGGGGACCGGTAAAACTGCGGCTTTCGGCATACCGATAATTGAGAAAATGAATTATCATTTAAAGCACATACAGGCCCTCGTTCTTACGCCGACCCGGGAACTTGCGATACAGGTCTCCGAAGAGATAAATAAACTTGCAAAGTTTCATACAGGTTTCAATATAACCCCCATATACGGCGGACAGTCTATAGACAGGCAGATAAGGACCCTCCGGCAGGGCGTGCAGGTTGTTGTCGGAACTCCGGGAAGGATATTAGACCATCTCAGGCGCGGGACAATGCATCTCGACAAGGTTTCGATCGCCGTTCTCGATGAAGCGGATGAAATGCTCGATATGGGTTTCCTTGACGATGTAAGGGATATCCTTTCAAAACTCGAAAATCCCGATAAACAGACAGTGCTTTTTTCTGCAACTATGCCCGAAGAAATAATGAGCATAGCCAGGACCTTCCAGAAAAACCCTAATTTTATCAAGATTGTCCACAAGGAACTTACTGTTCCCATGGTTAAACAGTTCTATTTCGAAGTAAGGGAAAGCGACAAGCCGGCCCTTCTGATAAGGCTGATAGATTATTACAACCCCAGTTTATCGATAGTCTTTGTGAAAACAAAAGTTGGGGTCGAGGAACTCAAGGAAAAGATCCATGCCGCGGGTTATTCTGTCGAAGGCCTCCACGGCGATATGAAACAGACACAGCGCGATTATGTCATGAAAAGGTTCAGAAATAATGACTTTGATATCCTGATCGCTACTGACGTTGCTGCCAGGGGTATAGACGTCGACGATATCAGCGTGGTCTTTAATTACGATCTGCCGCAGGACGAAGAATATTACGTCCACAGGATCGGAAGAACTGCACGCGCCGGCAAGGACGGCATGGCTGTTTCTTTTGTCACCAGCAGGGAGATCAGGAAGCTCAAAGAGATAGAAAGATTTATCAAACTGCGCATCGAGAAAAGAAATATACCTACATTAAAAGATGTCGAGACTAGCAGGAAGGATGCATTCCTGGCAACGGTTAAGGAGACAATCGAAAAAGGCGCCCTCGATATGTATATTAATATAATAACCGAGGATCTCTACGAGTTTTCATCGGTAGAGGTTGCCGCCGCTTTGATGAGCATGATGCTTGAAAAGAGGAACGAAAGCGGAGACAGTCTTGGCGGCTCTTCCGGCAGCGATGAGCTTGTAAGGTTTTTTATTACTCTGGGCAGAAGGGATGAAATGAGCATAAAAGACCTGGTTGACTGGATAAGGGAGAAAACAGGGATCCGCGGACAGGATTTAATGGATATAGCCATGATGGAAAAATTCTGTTTTGTAAGCGTGCCAGGGTCCTTCTCTTCAAAGATAATGGAATCTGTCAACGGGGCTTCCTACAAAGGCAGGAAGATACATGTTGAATTAGCCGCCAAAAAATGATAGAATCATTGTATGGCGAAAATAGAAGTTAGGGTCGAAGCTGTAATTTTCTCCGGATCGGAACCTGAACAGGTACTTCTTGTCCTGCATAAAAAGGCGGACCATTCCTACTGGGTCCTTCCCGGAGGTCATCTTGAGTTCGGGGAGTCTCTTACAAGCTGTATAGAACGGGAACTGAACGAAGAGCTTTACATTGTCAGACCGGAAGCGAAAGATCTTCTCTTCATCGATGAATATTTTGACGATGAAAAACCCAGGCACATCGTTAAAATAGGGTTCCTCGTTGAAATTCCCTCAGCCGGAAATGAAAATATTACTGTTAAAGCGCTCGATGAAGCCATTGCCGGCGTCCGTTTTTACAAAATGGATGATCTGATAAATTCGAAAGACGAATTCTATCCTTCCAGGGAATTTTTTACCGGTCTTCTTGAATTAAATTCAGGGCATGGCGCGCAAGGCAGCACTAGATGAAATACATTCCGTTTCTTGAAACATACAATAAATGGGCAGATTTCGATTTCAACCGGTATATCGGAAATATTTCTGAAAACGATGTCAAAAAAAGCCTTGCTAAAGAAAAACCCGGCAGCCTTGATTTTATAAATCTGCTTTCCGGAAGCGCCGAGCCGTTTATCGAAGAAATGGCGCGAAAAGCATCAATGCTGACGATCAGGAACTTCGGAAAGACTATCTCCCTTTATATTCCTCTTTATTTATCCAATTACTGTGTCAACGAATGCGCATACTGCGGATTTAACAGGAGCAATAATTTCCCGCGCCTGAAACTTTCAATGGAAGAAGTAGAAAAAAACGCCAGGGAAATATCCATGACGGGTATGAAGCACCTGCTTATACTGACCGGTGAATCGAAAACTGAGAGCCCCGTATCTTATATTGAAGAAGCACTCGTACGCCTGAGGGGTTTTTTTGCCTCGGTTTCAATCGAGGTTTATCCCATGGATATTCCTGATTATCAGAGGCTCTTTAACGCCGGGGCTGACGGCCTGACAATATACCAGGAGACTTATGACAGGAAAATATATGACATGGTGCATTTAAGCGGGCCTAAAAAGAATTTCGAGTACAGGCTGGGCGCTCCTGAACGCAGCGCTATAGCTAACTTCAGATCTGTCAGCATCGGACCTCTTTACGGATTAGGTGATCCTCTCAGGGAAGCTTTTTTCTGCGGTCTTCATGCGGAGTATATCTTCGAGAATTTTCCCGGGACAGAAGTCGGTTTATCGCTGCCGAGGTTAAACGAGGCTGAAGGGGATTTCAAGGCGATTTCCCCGCTGACGGATAAAAAATTCGTCCAGTTCCTTGCCGCATTCAGGCTGTTTCTGCCCAGGGCGGGTATAGCTCTTTCGACCAGGGAAAGGCCTGCTTTCAGGGATAACCTTATAGGCCTGGGGATTACAAAGATGTCAGGAGGGTCCAGCACAAGCGTCGGCGGCTACTGCGGCAAGCCGTCAACCCCTCAATTCGAGGTATCGGATCACAGGAGTGTTGAAGAAATAGCCGGGGTGATATCGGAGAAGGGGTATGATCCTGTCTATAAGGACTGGGAAATATAATGAAGGCAAACAGGTTCGGAAATGTCTGGATCAATATTTTCATTTCAAGATTGTTCACGTTCAGGCGGATCGTACTCCCGGCTATATCAATCCTGATATTAGGCATAATAATCCTTCTCAGTTATCTTTTCATATTAAACGAAAGGGATGCTATTATTAAAAAGACCGAAGAAATGTGCGTGTCCACAGCAGCCGGCCTGTCGAGCGCGGCCGTAGAAGCCATAATCCAGAATAAGAGGGGCCTTGTCAACGATTATATAAGCGATCTTAAAACATTTTCAATAGAGGGGCTGGATAAGACATATGTCATAGAATATTTGAGGAACAAGGGAAAAGACAGGATAAATTACAGCGGTACGATCATTGGAAGCCTCGATTACCGGGACATAGGCAAACATCTCTCGGAAAGCGATATCAGGAAATATCTCGCCGTAAAAGGGCTGAAATTAAATGTAATGAAAATTAACGGCAGAAATTACTATGTGTATTATTACCCTGTCGTATGGAAACTTACAGTTAAAGGTAAAGTTGAATCCTACCCGCTGGGAATGATAGTCATCGAGTTCCTTGAAACAAAGATACTCAAAACATTCTATTCGGCCATGACTGTAACCCTCTCGATAAGCATAATGGGTTTCCTTTTAACCCTTTTTCTTGTCGGGATGTATATGATACTTACATTCAGGCTCGAAAAAACACTTGAAAAAGTCAGGCTCCTTTCCGTCACGGATGAATTGACCAGGATTTATAACAGGAAAAAATTCAATGAAGTATTCAATGACGAAATCAGGAAATTTAAAAGGTATGGAAGGCCGCTGTCCCTGATCATGTTTGACATAGACCATTTCAAAAAAGTAAATGACACTTACGGCCATGAAACAGGAGATTCCATCCTGTCCGGCGTTGTCTCCGTCATCAAACCTATGGTGAGGCAGACGGACCTTTTTGCGCGCTGGGGCGGTGAAGAATTCATGATTCTCACTCCCGACACCGGAAAAGCGGGGGCCTCAGAATTTGCTGAAAGGATAAGGGTGAGGATAAGCAGTAAGAATTTTGCGAAGGTAGGCAATCTTACATGCAGCTTCGGGGTTTCAACATTTGAAAGTGCGGAGACCGGCGACGACATGCTCAGGCGCGTCGACCAGGCTCTTTACGAAGCCAAGGAAAACGGCAGGAACCGCGTTATAACGCTATAGCACTGCGTAAGCTCAGCAAAGCTTCGCTAACGCATTGTAGCACTGTGTAAGCTCTGCAGGAGCATCGCTAACGCATTGCTACTTCAATCATTGATAATGAATTGATTTCCCGGTTGCAGTGCATACGGATCACTGCCGATATGAATTCCAGCAGATTGGTGTAAACAGACCTGGATATTTTTTTATTTTCCATGAACTCAGGCCCGCTCGATGCGGCGATGTCCCTGATAAGCCTGATTGAACCGTTTCCCAGCCTGAAGCCCGGCTTTTCAAGAGAAACCATGAAGATTGAATAATCATCGGGCTTATCGAAACCGGGGAGGATCCCCTCTGCGGCAAAAAATCTGATAATAAAATAAATAGAGAAACTTTCAGGATTTCCGCCGCTGTTTATCTTAGTCATGGTGAGAAGAAGCTCATTGAAAATAGCGAGGGGCTGGTGCCCTCCCGCCTCGAGTGTCATCGAAAGTATTTCAAAAATTAAAAAAATAAATGTCAGGCAGCGGTAATTTGAAGTAATTCCATCGAAAGACATTTCGCAGCGGGCTTCCTTTAATGAAGGAAGAGATTCGGGGTCTTTCCTGTAGCATACTCCTGAAATAAGCCCGGTCAGGAGAAGGGCTTCGCGCCTTGAACTTTTTTCGTTCCCCGAGCCGTACGAGGCTATCTCGAGAAGGCCCCTGTCCCTGTCGATTACCGACAGTATGGAACTTCCTTCCCCGAAGTCCCGCTTTCTGATCAGCAGGCCGTAAAATGAAAGGAATCTGCTTTCCGCAGGGTCCATATGATAATTAATCCTTGCTTTCGTAATTGATTTTTTCCAGAATTTCGTAGCTCTTCAGATGGCCCCTCTTGTCGAAAAATTCCTTGACAATTGCGAAATCGCCGGAGCCCACATAATAAATCCTTTTATATTTTCCGAGCTTGGGCGAATTTTCCCTTGAAAGCTCCCTGAGCGCACAGTCGAAATGCGTAAGCTCATCGCTGATCTTCCTGCGTATCGCCGTATAATGGTTGCGGATCGGCATGCCGCAAATTTTGCAGATAACATCGCCTGCGGGGCCTGCGGGGGCCGCAGGCCCTGCTGGCCCTTCAGGCGCAGCGTTCCCTGCTGTGCTCACGGTCTCCGGAGGAGCAGCAGCCCCTGCAGGCCCTGTGGTGTCCGCAGGCCCTGTGGTGTCCGCAGGCCTTGTGGTGCCGGCAGGCACTGCGGGGTCCATGCCTGCAGCTTCAGCAGCGGGGACTGCGGGAGGCAGCCCATCGGGCGCATCCATGGCGGGTTTCCCGGCATTGTCCTGCTGATCTTCTCCGGGAACTTTTTTATAATTCGGCTTTCCCGCATACCAGTGTTTTTTCTTCTTATTGAACATGGATTTCCTCCGACCCGATATTTTAAGTATTATTGAGCATTTTGGCAATTATCGGGCGATTAGCAAGCGACAGGGGCAAGCGCCCCGGGCTTGCGATTTTTATATAGTCCGGGTACTATATTTTACAGGAGGATTATCATGTCAAAGAGGACAATACCGTATTTATTCGAGGAAAGCGTTGAAAAATTCGGAAATAATATCCTGACATGGGAAAAAATTGATAAAACATATATGGGCATGACATATAAAGAAATGAGGGAGCGTGTGATCCGGTTTTCTGCCGGGCTCCGGCTTTTGGGCCTGAAGAAAAACGAGCGGGCGGTTCTTATGGCGGAAGGCCGCAGCGACTGGGTAATGAGCGAGCTCGGGATCCTTTATGCAGGAGGGATATGCGTTCCCCTTTCCATAAAAATCGACGGCCTGTCCGAATTGAAATTCCGTTTCTCGCATTCAGGATCAAGATTTGCGATCGTATCAAAAAGCCAGGTATCGAGGATCAGGGAAATAAAAGCGGACTATACTCCCGCTATTCCAGGCCTTGAATTTGTAATAAGTCTTGATCCTCTGGAGCACTATGAAAAAGATGAGTTTTATGCATCCGATATAATTGAAAAAGGCGGCTCTTTTTACGAAAATAACAGGGAACAGATTGAAAACACCTGGAAAAATGTGGAGGAGAGCGATTACGCCAATATCTGCTATACCTCAGGCACATCGGCCGACCCGAAAGGGGTCATTTTAACCCACAGGAATTACACGGCCAATGTGGAACAGGCGTCAAAACTGTTTTATGTCCCCGAATGGTTTGTCTCCCTCCTGATACTTCCCTGGGACCATTGCTTCGCGCATACCTGCGGCATATACGCGCTGATGAAAAACGGGGCGAGCATGGCAAGCGTCCAGACAGGTTCGACCGGCCTTGAAACTCTGAAAAATATTCCTGTCAATATTAAGGAAACACGTCCTGCGTATTTACTCTCCGTACCGGCATTAGCAAAAACTTTCCGTAAAAGCATTGAAAAGGCTATTCATGAAAAAGGCCCTCTTATCGAGAAACTCTTTTACAGAGCACTCAAGCTTGCATATGATTATAACGGCGACGGTTATAAAAAAGCATCGCGGTCCTCGGTTTTGAAAGCGCTCAAAAAACCGCTGTGCATGCTTTCGGATAAATTGATTTTCAGCAGAATAAGGGAAAATTTCGGAGGCAGGCTGAAATATTTTGTCGGAGGAGGAGCTCTCCTCGATATCGAACTTCAGAGATTTTTTTACGCAATAGGCCTGCCGATGTTCCAGGGCTACGGCCTGACTGAGACTGCCCCTGTAATCTCTTCTAATACCCCGGATTGCCATAAACTCGGTTCTTCCGGTAAACCGGCTGCCGGAATGGAGGTTAAGATCTGCCCGCCTGAATGTACGGGGGGTACTGATGCCGGACTCCCGGCAGGAGAGAAGGGCGAGATCGTTGTCAGGGGCGAAAATATAATGGCGGGCTACTGGAATAACGAGAAGGCTGCCCGTGAAATCATGAAAGACGGCTGGCTTTCAACCGGAGACATGGGATATCTTGATGAAGACGGTTTCCTGTATGTGCTCGGAAGGTATAAAAGCCTGCTGATAGGCAACGACGGGGAAAAATTCAGCCCTGAAGGTATAGAGGAAGCCATCGTTGAAAATTCACCCTATATTAAAGAGATCATGCTTTACAATAACCAGAACCCCTATACTGTCGCACTGCTTGTTCCCGACAGGGCGGCTCTCTCCCTTTATATGAAGGAAAACAAGCTTTCCTGCCTCGAGGAGGAAGGGCAGAAGTCGGTCCTGATGCTATTGAAAAACGAGATTGATCAGTACCGGGACGGCGGCAAATATGAGGGATTATTCCCTGTAAAATGGCTGCCTTCCGCCGCAGCTGTCCTTGGAGAGGCATTTACAGAAGAGAATAGATTCCTGAACAGCACTTTGAAAATGGTCAGGGGTAAAATAATAGAATTCTACGGGAGCAGGCTGGAAAACCTTTATAACCCCGCATCAAAGGATATCTGCAGCCCGGAAAACAAGGCGGTAATCGGGAGCCTGAAATTAGTATAAAAGATAGTTTAAAATAGTATTGACATTATTAAGAGTTTGTCTTATTATAAATGATAATGATTATCATTTAATAACGGATAAAAGGGAGCCAACAGGTCATTAATTATGGATGCTCAGATTATTTTTGATAAGTATCTAAAAGATAAGGGGATACGCCAAAGCGAACAAAGGCAGAAGATCCTTGATGTTTTTCTGGATGTTGAAAAACATGTTACAATGGCGGATTTGTACGACCTTGTCAGGTTGAAGGATAAAAATATCGGTTACGCTACGGTTTACCGTGCGATGAGGGTCATTTGCGACAGCGGTCTGGGCAGGGAAGTCGATTTCGGCGACGGTATTATGCGCTTCGAGCATAGTTACGGGCATGCTCACCATGACCACCTGATATGTGTTGAATGCGGTAAAGTTATCGAGGCAATGGATCCGGATATTGAAAAACTCCAGGAAAAGCTTGCCACGACTCATGGCTTGAAACCTATAAGCCACAGCCTGCAGATTTTCGGAATTTGTTCCGACTGCAAGGGGCATTGAGGCCCCTGTCAGGGGGAAATTTTACTTATAGGATTTTTTAATTTATATGATAATGATTATCTTTATCATTAAATGGGGTTTAAAATATGGAAAAGAGGCTTTTTGAACTTATGCCCGGCGAAGAGGCTGTAATAGTCAAGATCGAGGATAAATCGGTATTCAGGAAAAGGCTCATGGAGATGGGTTTGCGGAAGGGCGGGAAAGTTCTCATGAGAAGGGATGCCCCGATGGGTGATCCGATGGAGATCAATGTTATGGGTTATAACATAACCCTCCGTAAATCCGAGGCAAAGTTTGTTATAATTGACAACATCAATAAGATTGCATAGGAGAATCATTTGAAAAAAGCGAGGATCGCCCTGGTCGGAAACCCCAATTGCGGTAAAACGACACTGTTTAATCTTCTTACAGGTTCCCGCCAGCACGTCGGAAACTGGCCCGGCGTTACGGTTGAGAAAAAGGAGGGTTCTCTCTCCTACGAGGATTATGATATCGAGTTTATAGATTTGCCGGGAACATATAGTTTGTCGCCGAATTCCATCGAGGAAAAAATAACACGGAATTTCATTGTCGATGAAAAGCCGGATATCGTCCTTAATGTTATTGACGGCACAACACTTGAGCGGAGCATGTACCTGACAACCCAGATAATAGACACGGGAGTGCCTTTCATATTAGCTGTAAATATGTATGACGAAGTTATGAATAAAGGGCTTGACATTGACCTCGCCAAGATGGAGATACTGCTCAAAGCCCCTGTAGTGATGCTTATCGCTTCACGGGAGGAGGGGGCAGTGCCCCTGCTCAAGGCAATAATTAAAACGCTGGGCGAACATCCGTCAAAAAAAATAATGGTAAATTACGGAGAGGAAATCGAACAGGCGATCAGCGATATCATGTGCTCCCTGGCAGGCTCTTTGCCGGAATTGTATGATCCCCGGTGGCTAGCCATACAGATGATCCAGCAGGACAGGGATATTATAGAAAGCTCGCATAAGAACGGCCGTTTTGAGGCCTGGGAAGCAATAGCCGAAAAACACGTAGCCGGACTGCGGGCCGTTTACAAGGAAGACCCCGACGATATACTCTCTGAAAAAAGGTATGGATTTATTCTCGGCATAATCCGGGAATGCGTACGCGTGAGAAAAACCACTCTCCACAAGATCGATATTACAGAGGCTATAGATACAGTGCTTCTTAATAAATATTTAAGTTTCCCCATTTTCGCGTTAATCCTGTGGCTGACCTTCCAGATGACTTTTCTTGCCGGCGGATTTTTCAGCTACTGGATCACGAGGGGCACCATGATGTTAAGCACCTTTATTCATCAGATGATGCCTTCCGGTATGCTCAAAGATCTAATGACGGACGGAATAATTAGCGGCGTTGGATCGGTGCTGGCATTTCTCCCTCAGATAATAATACTGTTCCTGATAGTGGCAATCCTTGAAGATTCCGGCTACATGGCGCGCGTGGCTTTTATTATGGACAGGATGATGCACCTTTTAGGCGTGCATGGAAAATCATTCATTTCCCTGTTCATGGGTGTGGGCTGTAATGTACCGGGAATAATGGCTGCCCGGACTCTCGAGAATGACGATGACAGGAAGGTTACGGTTTTGATTAACCCCTTCATGAGCTGTTCCGCCAGGCTGCCGATATACATCCTGATTGCCGGAATGTTTTTCGGGAAAGCGGCCGGAACGGTGATTTTTTCATTGTATTTCCTGGGGATCCTCGTCGCAATAGGAACAGCAAAGTTTTTGAAGATATTTTTCTTCAGGAACAAATCTGTTCCGTTTGTAATGGAACTGCCGCCTTACAGGACTCCGACTTTGAAATCCCTTTTAATACACATGTGGGAAAGGTCTTCCCAGTTTTTGCAGAAAATGGGCGGCGTTATTCTTGTCGGTTCAATACTCATATGGGTGTTAGGCTATTTCCCGAGAACAACGGCGTTTTCAGACAGGGTATCCGATATGGAAAGAGTGGCGGCGGTTACCCCTTCCGTTGCATTATATGATAAGATCGATGCTGCAAAATCTGCGGAACAGATTGAAAATAGCTATATAGGGAGCATCGGCAAGTGGATCGAACCATTTTTCAAACCGTTAGGTTTCGGCTGGAAAGAGGGGGTCGCCCTTATGACAGGAGTGATCGGCAAGGAAATTGTAGTCAGCACTATTTCAGTCCTGTATGAAACCGGTGAAAATAATTCCTCCGTTCTGCGGTCCAAAATGACTGCCGAGGGGATGACTGTCACCAGCGCGCTCGGTTTCCTGGTTTTTGTACTGCTTTACATTCCCTGCCTGGCGACTATATCCGCCGTTCTGAGGGAGACAAATTCAATAAAATGGACAATATTTTCGGTTTTTTACGGGATAGGCATCGGTTACCTTTTAGGTTTTGCGGTTAATTATTTCGGAAAATTGCTTTATTAATCGAAACGGGGGTCTTTAAAAATGCTTCAGACAATAATCGCTGTTTTAATAATCGCAGGGGCTGTAATTCTTACACTGATCTATATTATCCGTGGTTTCCTGCGAATTAAGAACAAGGAATCGGCCTGCAGCCACTGCACAAGCAAGAATGTTTGCAAGGATATTAAGGCAAAATAAAGTCATTACAAAATAATTTCATCATTATCTGTGATTTCTCATTGGTATTATTTTGAAATTATCTGTTAAATCATCTTATAATAACCTTTGCTTTCTTTGCTTAAATTTCCCCGGTTTCTTTTGGAGGGTCCGATGCCCGGTAAAGATGTAACCATTTCTATCGTTGTCCCGATGTATAACGAATCTGAAAATATCGAGAAATTTTACGCAACTCTCGCCGGCGTTCTCGAAGGAACCGGAGAGAGCTTCGAAATAATCTGCGTCAACGACGGAAGCAAGGACGATACCCTTGACCGCCTTGTAGAACTCTCCGGAAAGGATAAAAGGGTCAAAGTTGTCGATTTTTCCCGGAATTTCGGAAAAGAGATCGCCCTGTCAGCCGGGCTCGATTTTTCTTCCGGCAGCGCTGTCATACCTATCGACGCCGATCTCCAGGACCCTCCGGAACTGATACCCGAACTTGTCAGGAAATGGAGGGAGGGATTCGATGTAGTCACGGCGAGGAGAATTAAACGGAAAGGTGAAACCTGGCTCAAGAAGAGTACAGCCATCCTCTTTTATAAAATATTCAAAGCGTTTACATCTTTCGATATAGAAGAAAATACGGGCGATTTCAGGCTTCTCGACAGAAAAGTCGTCGAGGCTCTGAAAGAACTCAAGGAAGCGCACCGGTATATGAAGGGGCTTTTCTTCTGGGTCGGTTTCAGGCAATGTTCCGTAACTTTCGAAAGGGATCCGCGTTTCTCGGGCAAAAGCAAGCTGAACTACGGGAAACTGATCAACCTCGCAGTCGAGGGACTGACATCGTTCAGCTATATTCCCCTCAGGGCGGCCAGCTACATGGGCATAATAATATCCTTTTTATCGTTTTGCTATGCGGCCTTTATAATTGTGAAAAAATTAGTCTCGGGCGATCCGGTCCAGGGCTATGCTTCGATGACCGCTATTATACTGTTTTTAGGGGGCATACAGCTCCTGACTATAGGAATCATAGGCGAATACATAGGCAAGATCTATAATGAGGCCAAGAGAAGGCCTCTCTATATCGTAAGGGAAAAATACGGTTTCGGACCCAGGGGGAAACGTGGAAGCTGAAAAGGCGCAATCGGTTGTTCAATTTATAAAATTCGGGCTTGTCGGTTTTCTCAATACCGCGGTCGGCTTCGGCTCTTTTTTGATATTGTTCAACCTGTTCCATATTCAATATGTCATCGCGAACATTCTGAGTTATATACCCGGCCTGACGAACAGTTTTCTATGGAATAAATTATGGACCTTTAAGAGCACCGGTAACAAAAAACTTGAAGCTGTCCTTTTTTTAATAGTCTTTGTACCATGCTTCCTGGCACAGAACGGCGTGCTCGTTTTTTTCAAGGAAATACTGAAGATAAATGTAATCGTTTCGCAGATCATTTCTATGGTTGTTTATACCCTGCTCGGGTTCATACTGAATAAAACTATAACATTCAACAAAAAAATCGTGGGGAAGAAGGGTTGAAACCAGGGTCATAAAAAACCTGTAAAATGAGGAGGGGCACAATGGGAAAGATAGAAAAGTTCCCCGAATTAAATAAACTCGACAGGATAGCAGGCAAATGGGTTTGTTCGGCGGGATCCGATAAAACAATGGAAATATTAAAAAGCGCATGTGATGGATTCTGCTACCTGGTCGATATCGAGTCCGATACGGCCCGGGGTCTGCTCAGGGGCCATGGGATGGTATTTTTTGACGACGCCATTAAAAAGTTCAGGCTCGAATGGTATGATAATTTTGCCAATCATATTACCGGCGAAGGGAATTTTACAGATGACGATACCTTTATCATGATTGAAAAATCCAATATTAACGGAACACCGCACATTGAAAGGCATACGGAAAAGCTTGCCCCGGGAGGGTCGAAAAAAACACTCACAGTTGAAAACTTTATAAACGGTGAATTCGAAAAAATCAGCGAAGAGTGCTTCGACCTGTTGATCTGAAATATCACTTTCGATATATCGGAAATGATTTTTGCATTTACTCTAAGTGAAATTTCAGAGTCAGAAGCATGCAGACAGCCCTGGCCGCTCCGGCAATTCTTGCGGGTTTAAACCGGGCGGATGATACCGCCTCAACCGCGGATTTTGAAAGTATATCGCTGGGAGATTTCTGAACCTCGACTTTTTTCACATTACCTGATTCGTCTATGTAAAGCAGAACAAGGACTTTGCCTTCTATCCCTGTCCTTCTGGCTTCTTCAGGGTATTTCGGGTTTATGGGCGACAGGGGAACAGGGAGCTCCTCTACCTGGTAACTCGGCGCATAAGTGCTGTAATCCGATGAACCTCCGCCGCTGTCGTTGTCTTTCTGAAGCTCCTGAAAATTGGTATTGATGACAGGCTTCCTGTTTGTGGACGCTTCATCGCTCATGACAAAAGGCTTGGGCGGACTGACTTCCAGCTCCGATTTGTCAAGCTGCACATATGATAAATTATTCGCGCTGATATAACCCAGGTTGAACCTTACAAGCAGCAATGCCAGAAAAGCTGCATGGAGAAGTATTGAAATACCCAGGAAGCGGTATTTTTTCATCCATTACCCCGTCTATCTCTTTATTTCAGTTCCGAGAAGTATCTTTTTTATGCCTATTTCCTTGATAGCATCAATAATGCCTATAATCGTGCTGTATTTGCAGTCTTTATCGCCGTTAATAACCACGGCAGAATCTTCGCTGTTGCCGACCGTATTAAGTATCTTTTCTTTAATCTTTTCAGTATCTTCAGGTATCTTATACTCAATATTATCTATATAGACAGATCCCTCCTGGCTTACCTGAACGGTCATCCTCATAGGTTTGTCTTCTGTCTTAGTGCTCTTTGTTTCGGGCAGGTTGATCTTTATCTTGCCCTGGTAAATCAGCGGAGTGGCAATGATAAAGATTATCAAAAGCACAAGGACTACGTCGGTAAAAGGCGTGATGTTGATCTCGGTCATCAGCTTCTTTCTTTCGGTTCTCTTTTTTAACATAATTTATTTCCTCAATAAATCAAGGGTTTCCGATGCGCAGATCTCCATATCGGCAGACATGGTGTCAATTTTGTTCATTATCGTGTTATATGCGATAACTGACGGTACCGCTACCGCTATACCCGACGCTGTCGTTATAAGCGCTTCAGCTATTCCTGCCACCACTCCTGTTATTCCCGTGCCGCTGCCGGCTGCAGACGCTATATCCTGGAAAGCTTTAATAATTCCAAGGACCGTCCCGAAAAGTCCGATATAAACGACCGTGCTTCCTATAGATCCTATGATGCCTGTATATTTTTCAAGCTCCTTGACCTCGATGCTAATCTGCCTGTCCATTGCATTAGTAATTTTTTCATCGCTTTTTCCAACAAGCAGCAGCCCGGCCTGGACTACCCTGGCCAGCGGCGATATAATCGTACCGGCATAAGCGACTGCGCCCTGGAGGCTGTTGCTTTCTATATAGCTCTTTATTTTAGACATAAAGGCGGGCCTTTTTACCCTGGTTTTGCTTCTGATATGGTATGCCCTTTCCAGAATGAAAGTAAGTGAAATTATCGAACAAATAACAAGTACCGTCATGGTATATAAACCCATCTGTAAAAAATCCCATAAAGTTTTTCCCGCGAACATTCTTTCCTCCTACATATTCATAAATAATATTAGCAATTTATGTGCCATAATATTCCACCGGCAGCACAGCCAATAAAATTATAACTAAAAATTGTGATAATGACAATAAAAAACCCTTATCATAGAGAATAAGGCAGGAAGAAAAGAAAACGCTTCCATGCTTTAATATTTTTTTCCTTTACCGATAATATAAATAAATAACTATATCCCGGTGCGGTCCGGCATTACATTCAGGAGGGAATAAGTGGGAAAAAAAGGGCGTGACCTAGCCACAATCGTAGGTATACCGTTCGGTTTAGGAATGCTCCTTACGGCGTTCCTGATAGAAGGCGGAAATCCTGGGGCCCTGTTCGGGAGTATTTCACCTTTCCTGATTGTTATCGGCGGAACAATTGGCGCTGTAATGGTATCCTTTAAAATGGAAGATGTATTCAGCATTCCAAAACTGATCGGCGACGCAATGACTGAAAAGGTAGTTCCGACAAAGGACCTTCTCGAGATGTTTATAACCTTCTCTGAAAAATCGAGGAGGGAAGGAATACTCAGCCTTGAAAACGACATCGAGGATCTGACCAGCATAGATCCCCTGATGTTCAAGGGTATGAAGCTCATAATCGACGGCACCGACCCTGAAGTCGTGAAGCACACGATCTCGAACGACATATTTCTTTATGAACTGAAAAGAAAACATGAAGCAAGCATCTTTGAGCAGGCAGGAGGGTTTTCACCTACAATGGGAATCATTGGAACAGTGCTCGGCCTTATCAACGTGCTTGGAAGGCTTTCATCGCCCGAGGCTCTCGGACCTTCCGTGTCATTAGCTTTCATCGCCACTCTTTACGGAATCGGCCTGGCCAACCTTTTCTGGCTGCCCATAGCCAATAAACTCAAACTCAATCTATCCCATACGAAGCTCCAGAAAGAGCTAGTACTCGAAGCAATGATAAGCATCCAGCAGGGTGAAAATCCGAGCATCATGAAAGACAAGCTCGAGGATTACCTGAATGAAAAAGAAAAGATCAAGCTTAAACAGCAGGAAAGTCCGACGGGAGAGAGGTAATAAATGCCTGAAAATAGAAGGAGGATAGACGACCATCCGGGTAATCTTGAGCGCTGGCTTTTAACTTACGCTGATATGATAACCCTGCTTTTACTTTATTTTATTATCATGTATGCCCTCTCCGTCGTTTCGGCAAAAAAATTCGAACAGATAACAGAATCTCTTGGCACCGTTTTCGGCGGGGGCAGGCCGGGAATCAATATAGAAGAAAGATCCTCGATTGAAAATATAACCCCTGAAAATCAGCCGTATTCAGGCAAATATCCCCTATCGAATAAAAGGGCACATGAACAGGCCCTGAGCTTTGAAAAGACAATTTCCGCTCTCCGTCCCCTGATCAGCGCAAGAAGAGTAAGGGTGCAGCTCGAGGAAAGAGGACTTGTAATTACACTGGCTTCGGATGTTTATTTCGATTCAGGCTCCGCGGAATTAAAGGACGAGGGCAAGGATGTCCTCGAAAAGATCTATCCCGTGCTGAGGGAAATCAGCAACAAGATCAGGATAGAAGGCAATGCTGACGATGTGCAGCTCAATCCCGAGCTTAATGTCACGCCGGTTCCGTCGAAATATTCATCCAACTGGGAACTTGCCTCAGAAAGGGCTATAAATGTTCTCAAATTCCTTGTTTCGGGCGGCGTCGATGCGAAAAGGGTATATGCCGTGTCTTACGGCGATGAAAAACCCATAGAGCCGAACAGGGACCCTGAGAGCCGCGCTTTCAACCGCAGGGTGGATATCGTTGTGGTGACAGAGGGCGGGGAGTAGGGCATCACCGGCAGCGCAGCCCGGCAGGGGCATTTTATTGAATCTGGTAAACGAATTAATCCCTGCCATTGTCAAAAATTTATTAATGAAACATATCTTTGAATTTTTTGGTATAAAAGCCGGAGTCTTTTTTTGGTGTCCCTCTGGGAGTCCATTGAGCATCCTTGTCATATTTCTTCTCTTTTTCAACACCATCTATCATTTTTTCAATTTTTCTCAATTTTTCTTCCGAATCAAAGGCCCAATCACTATCAGGATATTCTTTTAATATTTTTTTGAAACAAGATTTAGCTTCATTAAGGGTATCTTCCCTGTCCTTCAAATTATGTTTCGCCATTTTAGAAATGCCTTCATAGCATTTGTTATAATAATCAAGACCTTTCTTATAAAGGCTGTAATCAGATTCTTTTCCCGAATTATCAAAATTGTCCTTTTTTGCTTCATAATTTAAGTCATTTTTCCTGTTTTTAAAATTCTCGACAATTTGATTATAAGCCTCGTTTATTTTAACCATTATGTATTCTTGTTTCTTTTTCTGCTCGGCATTTACAAATCTATCCGGGTGATTTTTCTTAGCAAGCATTCTATAAGTTTTTTTGACATCGTTAAGAGCTGCTTCGGGTCTGAGATTGAATAATTTAAAACAATCTTCAATAAGCATATTTAGCTATATTAATTCATCAATATTTTCTATCACATAATCAGCATATGTTTTTATTGCTTCTATTTTATCAGGCCATATTTCCTTGATCAAACCTGTTATCATAATTGTTGAAAGTCCGATTTGTTTTGCGCCATACAATTCATTTGAGCCGCCATCTCCGATAAACACAGAATCTTCCGGCTTAGAATTTAGTTTTTTTAAACCATATTCATAAATTTCTCTGTCAGGTTTTGCAAAACCGACATCGCATGAAAACACAGCAGTGTCAAAGTATTTTGAAATCGGCGATTTATTCCAGCTGAATATTTCAATAACATCCGCATTACTGATCAAACCGATTTTTTTATTCATTGATTTTAATTTTTCAATGGTATCTATTGTTCTCCGAGGAATATTAACTAAGGCGCCTTCAAATCTTAAAATTCTATTCTGCACTGCTTGTTGCATTAATTCTTCCGGGATATCTGGATTTATAGCAAGAGCCATATTTTTAATAATCGTAAAAGGATCTTTCTCCTGTCCTGTCAATCTTTCTTTTGACTTTTCAAGTAATTGCTCATTCCATGCTTCTTTAGTAAAACCCAGAAATTCGGAGGTCATCGGGATTCTTGACCATGTAGATTCTAAAGCAGTCAATGTATGAAACAAATCAAATAGTATTGTATTCTTCTTTGCAACAAATTCTGAAACTGATTCCTTTTCCATTAAATTATCCTCAAACTATTTTTAAAATCCTTTAATCCGCCTCATTTCCATCCCTCATATAAGGTAAAGCAGATAAACTATTCAAGGGCCATAATTCATTACATTGAGCTAATGTAAATGAAGGAGAACAAGCGCTGAAATATTTTAAAATTCTTCCTCCGGTGTTTTTGAGACCATGATTCTCATTCGAAGGAATAAATATACAGTCGCCTGCTTTTACGGTTTGTTCCTCATTCCCAACTGTCATCAATCCAGATCCTTCAATTATATAATATGTTTGCTCAGGATTATGTTTATGAACATTTTGAACGCCGTCTTTTCCCATTTCAACCAGGGTAAAGGAAAGATTATTGGCATTGCATGTTTTTGATGAAACAATTAAGAATGATTCTATATTATCCCTTTTATACCGTGGAGATGATTCCCGTCTAAGTATTTTCATAAGCTTACCTCACAGGGCCTTTGTTGAAGCATCCAATACTTTCATTATTGCCACCCTGAAACTAATCTTCCTTCTTTATCTGTAAAGGAGCTTGTGACTATCATAATAAAATCGATCAGCCACCATATACCAACACCGCCAATAGTTAATATCATTAGAATTCCAGTGCCGACTTTTCCCGCATAAAAGCGATGAACTCCAATTCCTCCTAAGCAAAAGCATAAGATAGTCGCCGCTATCTGACTTCTCGGGCTTATTTCCATAATCCGGTTCTCTTGAATTCTATGACCGCAATTTTGGCAATAATTAGCTCCAATTGACAATTCTTTCCCGCAATTCGAACAAAACATAAATTCCTCCTTTAAAACCATCCTCTAGCCTGCTCTTTGCCTGATTGAAGGCCATTTATTATTTAAAAAGCTGAACTGAGGGAGGGGATATAAAAAACTATTCAACTATTTTGCCCTGCCAAATACTTTCGGGAAAAATCTCGGGACATCCTTTAAATACTGTTCATAAGGTTTGCCAAATCTCTTAATCAACTCAGGTTCTTCAATCAGCATAGCATTGAAATAAAGTATAATCACATACAGTGTTGATAGTATCAATAAAAACAAAGAGTAATAAATTATTACTTCCCCAAGCAATAAAACAGCTCCACCCAGCGCCATCGGGTTTCTCACAATCTTATAGGGCCCTTATGACTAATTCTTTAGGCGGTATAGTTGGATTTTGGCAGTCATATTTCCCCTCATAGTTGTTTGTTCAATATTATGCCATTCTGTATTGAATTATTCAACATTTATTTTGTTAATTTGTTCGGCACACCCTCGATGCAGGAGAATGGAGAGGACAAAGGCATGAAGGGATATTGTCTAAAATTGGACAAGGTCAATAACAGGTTCTTTAATCAAAAATTGGCTATTGACTACTTTCAAAATATTCTTATATTTTATTATAAGGTTTAGATGACTATTTCACATAAATGGGGCTGTCTTCTTAATTCAAAGGAGTCAGCCCTTTCTTTTGGTTTTATCGTTAGGCAAAGCATAGGGGTGAAACTACTTGCTATTATTGAAATAGTCCTTCGTCCTCTGAAGATTGAGAATATCATTTTGCTTTATTACAGATAAAACCATTTCTTCTCCGGGTTTAAAATTATCAGCAAGTTCAAATTCGTTAATATGCTTCAATAATGTGCCGTCTTTATGCTCAGAAAATGTTTTAATGGATAACTGATATACAAAAGGAGTTAACGGCGGTCTTCTCATTAAGACTATTGTGAAATTCTCCGGAATGATAACCATCTCTAATTCCACATCACCCGATGGGGTACCTCTCGATATAGTATGAATCAATCTTTCATTCCGGAATAATATTTCGGTGTTTAAAGCTGCCGGGTCGATCTCCTTCATAAAATCCGCTTTTGAAATTTCATTAAAAGCTTTTTCTCTGGAGCAGTTCAAAATAATTTCCTCGCTTATTCTCGGCATAGTATTTCTCCTGTTTAAGAATATTTCCTGATCCCTCATAGGCAAAGCGGGGGAGCGGAAAGGCTGGATAAATTATCTCTTCCAG
>Ga0181520_10002923_pt1 | contig 30845 bp, 23 predicted proteins | sample PEATcosm2014_Bin_29_FD_132451 | JGI IMG/M metagenome (GOLD analysis project Ga0181520, IMG submission 132451) | Peatland microbial communities from MTU Mesocosm Facility, Houghton, MI, USA - PEATcosm2014_Bin02_30_metaG | ecosystem: Environmental > Terrestrial > Soil > Wetlands > Peat | place...
ATCGGTTGCAACCATCGATCCAAACCTCGGTGTTGCCCAGGCTCTCTCGGCGGGTGTTTCCGTCATCACGGCCCTTGCCTACAATCCAGATGGAACGGTCGTCACCGGCGCTTCAACCTACACAGTGACTGTTTCGTCCACCGGCTCCACGGAACCGCTGACCGCGCTGACCATTCTGCCTGCATCTCAAACCTCGCTCACTACGGGCACCGGCGCCAATGTCAACTTTATGGCAATTGGCACTCTTGGCTCAGGAGGCACGGTACTGCTGACGAACACTGCGCAGACCGTCAACGGGCAGACCATCAATCCGGTGAGCTGGTATTCAAGCAATCCATCCGTGGCCAGCTTTGCCGACAAAACCATCGGCATTGCAACGCCAAACAGCGCAGGAGCCACGGCGATCACTGCCGTCGTCACCAACCCTGACAAGACCCAGGTGATCGGAACGGTTCCCTACACGGTCACGGTCTCCGCTACCAAGGAACCATTGGTCTCGCTGGCTGTTTCGCCCGCAACGCAGGCGGTTCAGGTTGGCAATACCAGCGCCAATTTCATCGCCATCGCCACCACCGGACAGGGCGCTACGGTGAACTTGACCGACCCCAAGACCTACACCGTTCCCGGAACTTCGCCGGCTCAGATCATCAAGTGGGCGCTCTGGACCTCCAGCAATCCGGCCGTGGCTACCATTGACACAAACACCGGAATCATCACCGCCAAGGCTGCCGGCGTCACCGCCATCACCGGCATCGCCACCAACCCAGACGGAACGGTTGTTTCAAACAGTGCTTCTTTGACGGTTACCGCGGGTGCCTCGGAACCGTTGGTCTCGCTGGCCATCCTTCCGACCACGCAAACCTCTCTGGCCTCCGGTGCTGCAGCCGATGTCAATTTCATCGCCATCGGAACCACATCGTCCGGCGCAACGGTTGATTTAACCACCAAGGCCTATACCATTCCGGGAAGTTCGCCGGCCGTGGTCATTCCGGTTGCGCAGTGGAGCTCCAGCAACGGATCCGTGGCCAGCTTTGCCTCGCCCACCGGCGGCGTGGCCACACCGAACGGCAACGGCACAACCGCCATCACCGCTATTGTCACCAATCCTGATGGCTCCGTGGTCACCGGTAGCGCGGCTTACACCGTCACGGTTCCCGCAACCACGGAACCGCTGGTCTCGCTGGCCGTGCTTCCGTCCAATCAGACCTCTCTGGCCACGGGTGCCGCAGCCAATGTGCATTTCATCGCCATTGGAACCACCAGTTCCGGCGCAACCGTTGACCTGACCACCAAGACCTATACCGATCCGGTCAGTTTGAAGGTCATTCCCGTAGCCCAGTGGACTTCCAGCAATCCGCTCGTGGCCAGCTTTGCCTCCACCACGGGCGGCGTCGCCACGCCGAATACAGCTGGAGCTACCGCCATCACGGCCGTCGTCACCAATCCTGACGGAACGGTGGTCACCGGCAGCGCAGCCTACACCGTCACGGTTCCCACCGTTACCGAAGCCTATGTTTCGCTGACGATCGTTCCCGCCTCGCAGACCCTCACCTCTGTCGGCCAGCAGGCTCAGTTCCTCGCCATTGGCACCACTGGCTCTGGCACCACCGTGAACCTGACCAGCTTGGCTACATGGAGCAGCAGCGACGCCAACAGCAAGGTTGTCAAGCAAGTTGGAACCACGAATGTCTTTACGGCTGTGGCGAATGGAGCGGTCGCAATCACCGCTGTAGTCCCCAATCCGCCAGTGACGGGAGCCACCAAGGCCGACGGCACTTCGGTTACGGCCAGCGGATCGCTTAGCGTAGATATTGGTACGCCGGAGCCGCTGCTCTCGCTTTCCATTCTGCCCAACTCCCAATCGGTAGCGGGCGTTGGTCAACTGCCCACGCAGTTCCTGGCCATCGGTGATTTTGCGGATTCGTCTTCCACGCCGGGCAGCCAGAATATGGCCAATATCTCCACCTACACGGTCAATTGGTTTTCGAGCGACCCATCTGTAGCCACCATCGGTAAAACCACCGGCTTGGTCACCGCCGTGGGCGAAGGCGCAACCGCCATTACCGCCATCGCCACCAACATCGCTGACAATAGCGGTGCGACTGCTTCGGCCTCCTTCACCGTCACCGGAGCCGCTGTCGAGCCGATCTCCGCGCTCGCCCTCTTCCCTGGCTCTCCCTCGGTCACTTTGCCGATCATCGGATCGGCGACCCCGGCCACGGTCAACTTCATCGCCATCGGAACCAACGGAAGCACCGGTCTGCAGACCAACGTCAACTCCCTGGTGCAATGGACCTCGACCAATCCGCTGGTAGCCACCGTGGATAACACCGGCAAGGCGACGGCAATCAGCGAAGGCACAACCACCATCACCGTCACTTACACAAATCCAGCCAGCGCCGGATCAGGTGTGGTGACGGCCTCCACCGTACTCACCGTCTCCGCCGCTGCTTCGGAGCCGCTCACTGCGGTTACCATCTATCCGCCGAATCCTTCGGTCTCGACGCCCAATGAATCCAGCCAGCTTTTGGCGATTGGAACCTTTGCTGCCGAGCCCACCACGCAGGATATAACCGCTGGCCTCGCCAGCCCAGCCATTACCACCAGTTGGAGTTCCAGCAACACCGGCGTGGCCACGGTGACCACCACCTGCCCCACCGGCATCACCGCCGAATCCTGCACCATCGCGGATTGCCCATCGGGATCGACCGGAGCCACCTGCACCACCTGCGTCGCGCCCGCGGTTGCCGTCGGCTCTTCTTGCGTCACCAAGAACCTTGCCACGCCGGTTGGCACCGTCTACTCGATCAGCAAGGGAAGCACGGCGATCATGGCCATTGCCAAGAATCCCGACGGAACGCTGGTGCCCGCCACCACATCCTTCTCGGTTCTGGGCGGAAGTACGGAAGCCATCACCGCTTTGACCATCTATCCCGGCTCGCAGGCGGCCACTGCGCCGGCTCAGAATAGCCAGTTCCTCGTTCTGGGAACCAGTGGAGACACCGGCTTGACCTACGACGTAACCAGCCTGGTCCAGTGGTGCTCCAGCAACGCAACCGTCGCCACCATCGAAAGCACCCTGCCCGGTTCTTCTACGTGCAGCAACATGGTTGGCGCCTCTCCCGGACTCGCCACCGCCAAATCATCCGGCAACACCACCTTCTCCGCCATCTATACCAATCCGAATGGCGGCGGCCAAGTGATTGCAACCGCAACCTACAACGTGACCATCGGTGCGGCGCCGGAACCGCTGCTTTCGATCAGTGTGATACCGGGCGACATCACGGTTTGGACCAAAGGACAATCCGCGCAATTCCTGGCCTTTGGAACCTACTCAACCGCTCCAACGGTTCGCGACATTACCGACCAGGTCACCTGGTATTCATCTCTGCCGGAACTTGCCACCATCGAATCTTCCGGCACTTCCGGTGAAACCGGCGGCGTGGCAACTGCCATGGGTTATACAGGAACCTCCGACATCTACGCCTTTGATTCGAATCCGGATGGCACTGTGGCAACCTCCAACGCGGTCACATTTACCTGCGAAGATCCCAATACCCACGTGTGCGACCCTGGACCTGCTCCAGTTCTGCTGGCAACCTTGACCGTCTACAACTCCGGTTCGATTTATGACACCGGTGAAAACCAAAGCACCTGGCTGGTTACCGCTCCCGACGATCAGGGCAAGCCGAATCTGATCCACTGCGGCCCCGGCTCGGAGATTGCCGGTTTGGGAGACTCGGTCTGCACGGGAAGTTATGCTGTGGTCTCTGATGTGAAGTTGACTGCCTATCTGACTGACCCAGCCAAGCCAGGGCAGACCATTGCCGTTGATAACACCTTTGGTGGCTGGTCATCCAATTGCGATACAACAGCCACAACCACCAAGACAACATTCAACATAACCAGCGTATCGTTTGAGGCGACTACCGCAACAATCGCGGTATCCAACATGGCTCCCAATTCGATGGCCGTGGGAGATGTGGGAGTGTTTGCGAATCTTGCCGGAAACGGGGTTGCCCTGAACGGACAATATTTCACGGTGACCTATGTAAACGAGGCAAACGGGATCTTCCAAATCGAATATGCCGGAACACCGGGCGGTCCCTATGCGACTGGAGGCACATTTACAGCCTCCGTGAATACGCCGAATCCAGATTTGACTTCATCCTGCACTTTGCCTGTCGACACCAATACTTCCGTGGGCGCGCTCTTCTACAGCCTCTCTCTGGGCTGCTCGGCGGTCACCACCGGCAAGGTCGGCACGGCCTTCAATAGTCCAGCTATCACGATCAGCAACGGCACAACGCCTTACGTCTTCTCGACGCTGGGCACGCTCCCGGCAGGGCTCGCGCTGAATGTTTCAACGGGCGCGGTAACCGGTACGCCGACTGCCTCCGGATCCTTCTCGGTAACGGCGACGGACGCAAATGGAACCACGGCCTCATCCGCATCCGCTTGCGCAATCACGATTTCCCAATAACACTGGGAATCTCCAACCTAAACGCAACCAAGCCGCCCCAAAGGGCGGCTTGGTTGCGTTTGGAGTGATCCTAAAAAACGGCAGTTAGATGTAGACCAAATCGCGCGGCCCCCTCACAGCAGGGTGAACTGCCGCCAACTCGCTAACTTGCCATCACCGCGAAGCGGTGGCTAACTTGCTGTCTTTGTTCAAAATATTCTCTTCATTGGCATCGTGTTCATCGGAAGAGCTGCAGAATGTAAGAGAATTTCTGTGGGGATTCTACGGCTCCGCACCTCACCAAAATGGTAAAAACTCCAATGTTTATAAACATTTCATTCTGTATCAGTTGACCATCTTGAACGACCATCAACTGCGGTTTATAGCAGCAGTTCTATATAAACCGAAACAAGAACAGTCCGACGTTTTACTCCCGTAGGGAGCCGTCGATAATAGCCCAGGGCAAGCGCAGCGCAGCCCTGGGTAAGAGGCAAAGAGAAGTTCATCCGCCCCGGCGGGGCGGTTCGAATGATTTCTCCATAAATCACTGAATCCAAATACCATGGATGGATTTCACACCGCCCCTACGGGGCGGAATCACTCGGTCGAACTCATTCCCAGGGTTTCACCCTGGGCTATTTTCATCCCCTCCCTACGGGAGGAACGGTATTGTTTCCCCTATTATTTCCTCTATTTAGAATGGCTGGGTTTATAGGGTGATTGATCTGCCCGGTGCCCCATCCGTTGTGTGTTCCTCATGCAATGAATGGGATACCTGACTGATCTTTCGCGGCAGCCAGCAATTTTGCAGAAAATAATTCGGCTGCCTGCTATCCTCAAACCGGATCAGTTCTCTCGAAAGGGCTGATTTCAAAGTGAAAAAGCAGCGCTACCGCACGCTGATATCCCCATCGACGTCCACGACCAAATCATCTCCCTGCGTTTGCATCGAGTGAATAATCAGCTTGTCCAGAGTCACCTTGAATCCGGTGGCTGCGGTTGCACCAGTGAGCGATTTGCGGAGCAGATCGGCGGCATTGATCTTCATGCTCGAAGGAAGCTGGCGGCTCAGAAAAGGCGTGAGCAGAAAATTCAGCTCTTTCTGATCGACCACCTTATCCAGCCGAGCATCGCGGAAGCCGATCGTCTCGCCCTCGCCGACCGGAGCCAGCGAAACCGCGGGATTGGTGTTCAAAGAAATTCCAATGCAAGAGCCGCCGAAGGACTTGCCCAGCTTGGCATGAACCTTGAGCACCACAACCGCGCGATCGCCAACAAAGCTAAGTTGCGCGTCATCGGCATAAACATAGCAAGCCGACTGCGCGTTGCCCTTGAGATAATAGCGGCCATCCGGACCGCTGAAGAGTTGCTGCTTCAGAGTGCGCTGCAAGACGTCGCGGCTCACCTTCAGTTCTACGGCGCACGAAGGCATCACTGCACTGGCCATGAGCAAAAGGCTGCCCGCCAGAATCTTCCAAGATGAAGTCATACCTCTATCGTCCCACCAAAGGCCCATCGAATGCCAGTTTTCCCAGATGATGGAACGCTAACAGCGGTTCTATGCGGGCGCCTTCACCTCAGGCCAATAGCGGAAGTTGCGGAAGGTGGCCTGACCAGCGCCACAAGCATAGATAGCGGGGCGAACGTCCAGGAAGCCGTCGAGAACATTGTGCTGCAAGCCTGAGATCTCCGCCGATTCCGGAGTGCGCTGCCAGCTTTGGCCTGGAATGAGGTAGTAAAAATCGACTTCCTGGCGGTCATTGACGAGGCGCAATGTGGCTCGGGTGGCTCCCTGCTCATGGCGGCTGGGGATGAAGCCGTTGGGGTTGCGCGCGCCGATCCCTTCCTGGGAGAAAACAATCCCGGCGGCGTGCTGTGGATTGTAGAAGGCCATCAGTCCCGCCTCGCAGCCCGGCGAGAGTTCCACGTCGATCTCAACGGTATAGGAGTGACCGCCGACCGGCGTGGTCAGAGCGGAGGTCTCGGCCAATGATCTCCCGTCGGCCTTCAGCGTGAGGGCGCCGTTGCCGGTCGAGAAGCGCGCCGGATTGAACTCGCGCCAGAAGGCCCATTGGAGGCCAAGTTCCGGAGTGGCGAAATCGTCGGAGGGATCATTGTAAGGCAGTTGGTGAGTGCCGGGAATGGGCATGGGAATCGCCGCATCCGCCGTGACGCCCTTAGGAATGCGGAACCAGCCGTCAGGGGTCCACTCGACGGGCAGCAGCATCAACTGACGGCCCAGCGTGCGGTATCCGTTCTCATAGGAGTGAACCGTGATGAACCATTTCCCATCCGGCGTATCAACCAATCGGCCGTGGCCGAGCGAGAGCCAGTGGTCGTCGCGGCTGGGAGTGTGGACGACAGGGTTGTAAGGCGAGTACTCCCATGGACCGTCAGCGTGGCGGCTGCGTGCGCTGACGACCGCGTGGCTGGTGCCCGGCCCGCCAGTGCCGCCCTCGCCCACGTTGAGATAAAAGTAGCCATTGTGCTCCAGCAGCTTGGGGCCCTCCAGGCAGAGACATTCCATGCGTATCGAGGCAGGAAAAGGCCAGGCATCATAGACCTTACGCGGAGGAGTCTTCACCGACAGGCCATCCGCGTTGAGTTCGGCCATGCGCCCGTGGTTCATGTAGAGAAAACGGCGTCCGTTCTCAGCGATGTGTCCTGGGTCAATGGCGTCGATGCCCAGGCTGACCGGCTCACTCCAAGGTCCGGTGGGGTGATCGGCATGAACCACATACAGTTTTTGGTCGGCAGGGAAGTAGATGTAGAAATGGCCCTGATATTCGCAGAGATAGGGCGCATATACGTTGCCGTAGTAGCGATGCAATGCAGCGGCAACCGGACGCCAATTGATCAGATCGCGGGAGTGCCAGATGATCAGCCCCGGCGCGTAATCAAAGCTGGAGTGGGTCAGGTAGAAGTCGTCGCCCACGCGGATGGGGCTGGCGTCTGGATGATCTCCGCCCATGATCGGGTTGTGATAGACATTCGAGCTCTGCGCGTGAGCAAAGCGAGTTTGAGATGCGACGGCGAGGGCGGCGGAGTTCAGTACAAAACGACGGCGCGTGAGCATGATGAGGCCAGTGTAGCGCCGCGCGGTTTGCGGTGTACAGTGAACCGCGAGAATAGGTAGACTTTGATTTTTGTGTTGAGCTAGGCCGGCAAGCACACGACGCCGGCAACCAGCTTGTAGTGAAATCCGTCAAAGGGTTCGCTGAGGCTAATGGTGAAATAGGTTTTTGTGTTCTTTCCGCCTGATAAAAGTGTGTGAGGATAGATACCCGCAGGCATAAGATTGAGCAAATCAAGCCATTTCGGATCGGTAACTGCTAAGTCGTAGCGGATACGGCCTACTCTCCCAAGACGAAAGATGGCGCGATTCTTGCGCTTGCCATTTTCCTCGCGAATCCACCACCAAAGATCATCCGGTTGAACGAGTCCAAGAGAGCATTGCGCCGGTGTCTTCTCGAATCGATTCGCCGGAACTCTGTCGCAGTATCCTTGCAGAACAACAGGTTCCTTGTTCAAATAATCGGCAAGTGTGCCTCTGTCGGAAGGCTCGTTGAAGCTTCGGATAGGCTGCTTGGGGTTGCCGGAGATAAATACATCTTCCGGATGGCAGTGGGTTCCGCATTTTTCGCCAAGTTCAGCCTCGAAGACATCCAGCAGCGCGACCTCCCTTCCGTCAGGGTAGCTTGCTTCCTTGATGGTGAGGCAGCCGGGAACTTGGCGCCCAACGAGTCGGACCCACTGTTTAGTTGCCAGATTGATTCCAGCGACACAACGATGGTCGTGCTTGTAAGAGTTCGCCAGGCAGACAATGTGTTCGACGCCCATGGGGATAGACTCACATTCTGAATGCAAATCAAAGATGACGGATTGTTACACCTTCCCATTGCTGCTGTAAATACTCCAGCGCCAGCCGGCGATGGCAATGTTCGGCGGTAGCTTCGCTGCATAACAGAACCGTCTTTTTCTGAAAGCTCTCTTGGGAAAGAACAGCTTCCACCTTGCGAGAGCGGATGAGGCCGAGATAGGCTTCGGTGTAATCCTCCCAGCTTCCCTTCAGCTTCTTGAATGCGTCGAGCATCTGTTGCGTGGGGGCGAGCAGCGGCTCATGCTCGTAAACCGCGCCGCAGATTTCACTGAGGAAGTAGGCCAGATCAGCCTGCTTGGCGAAGGCCGCAAGCTGCGAGGTATTATTCAGGCGCACGTCGAGCAGACGCTCAATGCCGTGCGCCTTTAGTGCGCCGAAAAACTCTCGTGCGCTCTTTTGGGTGAAACCGATGCTGTAGATCTCCATTGGTCCTCGTCAAGCTCCGCAAAGAGCGCAGGCTGTGTATCGATCAAAGGTTTACCAGCTTCCGCGGCCACAGTCTCGTCGGATTCCAAACGTCCGTCGCCGCGAATGTGAGTCATGCCGTGGCCGCGCTCGGTGAGCACGCGCCCAATCAGCAGTCGGCGATGGCAGTGCGCCGGGTCTTCTTCGCCGCAAACCAGCGCCACACGGTAGCGTTGAATGCCGTTTTCCAGACGCGCAATGCCCGCTAGAAACAGTTCATCGCCGCACAGCTTGCTGTACAGGACGTGTCCTTTTGCGTCATAGTAGCTTGGATTGGCCGGACGCCCGCCCAACTCCGCGCCTAGAAAAAGATAGCGCAGCCCCGCCTTCTCCAGCGCTTGCTGCATCAATTCCCGGTCAAATTGCGGGACGTACTTCGAGTAGGGTGAGCTGCGCACATCCACCACCACCTCGATCGCGTGCTGGCGCAAAAGTGCAAGCCATGCATCGAAGGCGTGGTTGGAGTGGCCGATGGTAAAGAAATTGCTCATCTACAAACCCTTGCTCAGGAGAATACCACTCTTCCCGTCATCTTATTTGCAAGAAGCTGAGAACGCACGTCCAGCGTTTAAACTGGTAAGGTTCCCTGGAAGACGATGACCCACCGCTTTCGACGTATTCGCCGCTTTCGCTTCAACCTGCCGCAGCGCATTGCGGCGGGGCTGCTGGCGGCATTTCTGCTGCAAGGGTTGTGGATCACCGGCCATCAAACGCTCACGGACCTCGACTACCATTACGCCGACTGCGGACGCCGAAGCTGGGAGCAGCCGACGCAATTTGCCGCTGGATTGACTCCTTGCGGCAGTATCCCCGATGGAATCCTGGCCTATCGCCTCGCTGGGCTTCCTTTGACGCTCGATCTGCTCGCCCAGCGTGCCTTGGACCGCTTCCGTAATCCCGAAGATCGTGTGGTTCAAACCAGCGGCTGGCTGAGCACTTGGGAGCTGCGTCATCAACTCTCTCACACCCTGCTGCTGTTGCGCCTGCCATTTCTGGCGATTGGTTGTATCTTGGGCGCGGGCCTCTGGTGGGTCACGCGTCGCCTTTACGGCAACTTGGGCGGCTATACCGCACTCACGCTTTACTGCTTCTCTCCGGCTGTGCTGAAGGCCTGCGTTGCACCCAACCCAGAGTTGCTGGCCACGTTAGGAGTCTACGGCGGCGTCTACACCTGCATCGGCGTGGCTCACGCCATGCAAGGCCCGCGCCGCAAATGGCGTCCGCGCATTCTACTGTTGATGGCCGCCTTTGGCCTGGCCGCTGCCGCGCACCTGGCCGCGCTGCCGGTGCTCGTATTACTGGGTCTTGCAGCCATGCTTTGGATTGCCGAAGGGCGCAGAATCCAAATTCTGCCCATTGTGCTCGTCGCCGCAACTGGCGCGCTGGCCTTCGTCTTCGCCTGCTACAACTTTTCGTTGGTTGCCTTCAGTGCTTTATTCCGCTCACCATTGGCTCGTCTTGGTCTCTCACTGGACCCAGCCGCGCACTTCTTCTCTGCACCGTCTGATGCCGGAATTACCGTGGCCGCCGCTGCCGCGCTGCTGATCTATCTGAGCGCCCGCCGCTCGCGCTACTTCGGCAACTCCGTTCCTTTGATCTGTGCGGTTGTCGTGCTCCCATTGATGCTGAACAGTTCCCCATGGCTCTGGGCGCAGCCCTTCCTGCTCACATTTATCGCTGGGATCTTTGCCGACGCATACGAATCGCCGCGTGGACGGTGGGCGATGGGTGCGGCGATAGCCATCCTGCTTTTGCAGGCGAGTGTTTGCCTACTGAGCCTTTTGTAGCTGCGCACCCATAGCTGGAATCGGTCATCCCAGCTTACAGTTGATTGAATCGCGCGCGGTGGCTCGCCGATGTCGACCACAAGCCCCGTTGTCAGGCGTGAATCTTTGCAACAAGCTCAATACTCTTTTCTTTGAACCACAACCACCGCTATCCACATAAACACGCCCGTCAGCGCCAGCGATGCAATCACTGGAGTCCACGGAATCGGCGCAGTGATCGGGTAGCAGTTCAGGCTCATGCCGCGCAAGGGGCTGACGCGCGCAACCCAATCGAATTTGGACTGCAAAAGAAACACAATAGTCCAGAAAAGGAACGCGCCGGAGACGTGCCAAGTTTCATCGAGCACGCACAACAACAGCACCGAAAAAGCATAGATGGCCATGGTGCAGACGATTGTCCGCGTCAAATAGATCAAGGCTTGCAAGACGCTTGTAGTCTCCGGCCGCAGATGCAGGATATACACCACCATGATGACGACCAGGACGCACGTCTGAAGAGCGCCCAGCCCCGCCCGTACAAAAAGCAGTCGCCGACGCGAAATAGGGAGCGACAGTGTGAAGAGCATGGAGCCATGAAATCCAGGAGTAAAGGTGTACATCCCTTGAGTGTTGATTCCCGAACCAGCCAAGAAGATCGCCGTAAATATAAATAGCAGAACCGACGCCAATTGAATGACCATCCAAAACCGCGCGGCAGGCACGGATGTATGTACTCCCGTTGCAGGAATCCACAAAGGCGTAAGCCATATCAACAGAGTCGATCCAGCCAGAAAAGCAAAGCGCCAACGCGTTTCAAGCCAAGCCTTGAACCAGAGCATTACTCCCCCCTCACATGATCCAGAAACAATTCCTTCAAAGTTACCGGGCGCACCTCCACCGAAGTCGGGCCAAGTTCGCGCGCCTGGTCCACAAGCAGATCAACGTTCCCATGCGCCAGCAGCGAGGCGGTGCGCCCGCGCTGGCGCAGATGATCAACACCCGTGAGACTAGCCAGCGCACTGGGCGGCATACCATCAAAGGTCAGCAGAATTCGCCGATACTGCGATTTCAGATCATCCAGATCGCCATCAATCACAGCCTGTCCCTGGTCGATAATGCAGACACGATCGCAAATCTGCTCCACTTCCGCCAACTGGTGCGACGAAAAGAAGATTGTTGATTGGCCGACGGTCGCCAAATCCGCCAGCGCGCGCAGAATGTCTTCAGTCATCGCCGGATCAAGCCCGCTGGTCGGTTCGTCCATCATCAGCAGTTCCGCGCCTCGCGCCATAGCCAGAAGCAGCATCAGTTGCGTACGCATTCCCTTGGAGAGCTTTGGCACGGCTTTCATCAGCGGCAGCCGGAAGAGTTCCATGTATTTCTCCTCCAGATCCCGCCGCCAGCCGGGAAAAAGGGCGCGCGTAAAACGGATCGTCTGCCCCACGTTCATGAACGGATAAAGTTCCTTGTCTTCGCTGACAAAGCCTATACGCCGCCGCGCCGCAATCAAGGATGCCTCGGAGTCCATCGCTTCGCCAAAGAGGCGAATCTGCCCGGCATCGGGCCTCAACATTCCCAGCAACAGCTTCAAGGTCGTGGTCTTCCCTGCCCCGTTGCGGCCCAGAAAGCCACAGATGGAACCGCGCGGAACGGCCAAATTCAGCCCCCGCAGCGCCGGACTTCCGCTGTAACTTTTAGAAAGCCCGCTTGTGTCAATCAAGTTGTCGCTCATCTCTGCCTCCGTGGCGGGGTTACATTCTCCTGCCAACGAGAAAGTTCTTCTTCAAAGACCCGGCGCAGTTCCGCTTCTGAAAGTTCAAGAGCCATGCCCCTTTCGATTGCGGAACGCAGAACCTCGCCCGCTTGGCGAATCTCAGCGGTCTTGTTGGCAGAGGATGGTTGACCTGCAACAAAGACCCCTGATCCGTGCCGGACTTCTACGATGCCATCGCGCTCCAATTCGCGATAAGCCCTGGCCACAGTATTGGGATTCATGGTCAGTTCTTCCGCGATCTTGCGGATGGTAGGCAACTGCTCGCCCGCGCGGATTGCATTCGTTTCCACGGCGTGCTTGATCTGCTCCATCAGTTGCAGATAGATCGGTACGCCGGTGGAGAAATGGATGCGCAGATTCATCGATGTGTCTACTCTACTAATACACTAGACTGATTGTCAACTCTGTTATTTTGAAATTCTGTTTTCGCGGTCACTGCATTGCGCTCTTTTGACGCGAGTTTCTCGACCTGCCGTATGAAATGCCAGCCCCTTTGCTTGTGCTCCGAAGCGGGAACTGCACCCCAAAGTATCCTTCGCCAAAGACCAAAGGGTGGGAGTCTTGGTTGTGATAGGACTGTGAGGCAGGGGATGCTCCTCTACAATATTTTCAATCGGCTGAAAATTCTGCCGGTTATTTCACTGATTTATAAGGGAGACGGGGCAAACAATGAGCGCAAAGCAAGCCAACAAGTTATCTCCGCGCGGCTTTGACAAAGAGCTGGCCGAACTCGAAGCTCTCCATGAAACCCTGAAAAATGCCCCTGCTCCCAATGCCGTCCAAATTGAACAACTCTCAAAGGCGCTTGCGCATCGCAACAACTTCCTCGTCGCCAAGGCCGCGCGCATGGTTGCCGACGCTGATTTGTTCGCGCTGCTGCCCAACGTGCTAGCCGCCTACAACCGCTTTTTTCTCGACGCGGAGAAGAGCGATCCGCAGTGCTGGGCCAAGAACGCACTGGTCAAGACGCTGGTCAAGCTGGAGCATCGCCAGAAAGACGCTTATCTGCGCGGCCTGCGCCATCATCAAATGGAGGCCAGTTGGGGACCAGCGGTCGACACCGCCGGAGCTTTGCGCGGAGCCTGTACCCATGCGCTTGTCAATTGCCCAGGAATCTCCGACGCAGACCTGCTCTGCTTGCTCTTGGAGCCGCTCACTGACACCGACAAGACCGTGCGCATGGAAGCCGCCCGCGCCATCGGACAGGTCGGAGGCTCAAGCGCCGCGCTGATCCTGCGCCTGCGCGCACTGCTTGGCCCTGCTGTTGGAGACAAGGAAGAGCCAGAGGTTCTGGGCGCAGTCTACTCCGCGCTGCTTTCCGTCGAAGGCACAGCCGCCATTGCTCTGGTCTCCAAGGGCCTGAAAGACGGAGATGATCTGGCCGCTGAGGCGGCCTTTGCGCTGGCTGATCTGCGCGCGCCGGAGTCTTTGGCCGCGCTCACCTCGCGGCTCAAAGCCGGAGCGGACGGCTGGTTCAGCGGAGTTCTGCTCAGCGCCATCGCATTGACACGACTGCCGGAGGCAATGGACTTTCTCATGGCGCTTATCGTGGCCGAGACGCGCCAAGCCACCGCGGCCATCGAAGCCATTGGCCGCATCGCTCCCAACGCAGAGTTGCGCGCCCGCGTCGAAAAGGCCGTGGAGCAAACCGGAAGCCCACGCCTGAGGCAAGCATTCCAAGAGCATCTGCCTCCGCGCTCTGAATGACGCAAAAATTTCTTTCAGATACTTTGCATTTAATTATCCGCGCTTGTGCGACAGTAAAAACATAGCAACAAAGAGAAGCAGTGTGGCCTCCTCGAACGGCCGGGGCGCAATCAGGGGTGATGCGCTCCCGGCCGTTCGCCTTTTTATCCGCAGCCAGTCCCTCAGTCCCTAAGTCCCTCAGTCCCTTAGTCCCTCAGTCCCTTAGTCCCTTAGTCCCCCAGTCCCTTAGTCCCCCAGTCCCTTAATCCCTCAGTCCCTCAGTCCCTCAAAGCGCTTCCGCCTCCCGGTAGTGCCCCAATTCCTTGACCATCGAGCAATGCTTCTTGAGCGCCTCAACAGCCTGCACTGCTTCATCGGCTGATTTGATCTTGCAATCCACATAGAAGATGTACTCCCACGGCTTGCCATGCACGGGGCGCGATTCGATCTTGGTCAAATTGATCCCCATAAAAGCCATCGCGGAGAGCGCTGATACCAGCGACCCCGGACGATGCTCCAGTGAAAAGGCCAAGCTCATCTTGTTCGACCTCGGATCAGTGACCGCCTCCGCCGCGCGCCGCACCAAAAAGAATCGCGTATAGTTCTCTGGATCGTCCTCAATCCCCGCTTCCAGAATCTGCGCGCCATAGTACTTGGCTGCTGCGGCGCTGCCAATGCCCGCCACGTGCCGGTCGCGCAACTCCATCAACTGCTTCACGCTGCCCGCCGTGTCATAAAAGGCGTAGGAATCCATCCGCGGGTGCGCGGCCAAAAACTTGCGGCACTGCGCCAGCGCCACCGGATGGGAAAAAACACGGCGAATCTCGGAGGTCGCCACGCCGGAAATGCCAATCAAATTGTGACGGATGCGCAGCAGCGTCTCCCGCTCCACCCGCAGATCGTGAGTCAGCAGCAGGTCAAAGTGTTCGGAGACCGAGCCGGCCAAGCTGTTTTCAATCGGAATAACCGCCGCGTCCACCTCGCCTTTGCTCAGCGCGGTGAAGACCTCAAGCGAAAGCGAGCAAGGCACAATCTCACCGCCGGGGAGCAGTTTGGTCGCTGCTTCATGGCTAAAAGAGCCGGGCTCTCCCTGGATAGCTATCTTCATCGTCTCCTGTTTCTCCTTTTCTTTCCCATGAATCTGATTCATGCAGCCGATTTCACTCTGGAAAACCAGCCTCACGCCCATGGCGGATCGTCTGAATCACTACTTCAGTCCCGAAATATCGGTAGAGAACTACGTAACCGCTCTTTCCAAAGGGGATATACCACTCACGGTATCCCTCAGGCAACCAAGGGATGGAGAGGCCGCCTTCGGGCGCACTCTTCAATGTTTGCAAACTCTTTCGAATCGTCTGCACAGCGCGGGCAGCGGCTCGATTGCTTTTTGGTGCAAGGAAGGCCTGCAATCTGAGCAGGTCCAAGCGGGCTTTCTGGGTCCAGACTACTTTCGGCATGGTTACACGTGCAGCACGGGAAGCTCGGCAGCCTCACCAGCTTCCAACCGCGCAAGCCAATGATCGACTTCGGCCTCTTCCAAGTGGAGGCCTGTGGATTGGTAGTACTCCCAGTCAGCCGCCAACTCGCCGCGCAATCGCTCACGATCCCGGCTCAGCGCCAGAGTTGCTTCCGCGATCTTGCCGAGAATTCCCTCCACGTAGGCTTCAGCGGGAAGCCCCTTCGCCAGAGCTTGAGAGGCCAACAACTCCGGAATTGTGATGGTGATTTCCATACTCAAACTTTACCACGCCTCAAGTCTCAGAAAAATGTTTGTTGAAAACCCGCTGCACCCAAGCGCAGCAAACCGCGTTATTTACGGAAAAGGTGGATTCCAGGCGACTATCTAACCCACAAATCAGCCGCCACAAATCCCAGAAAAACCATCGCTATCACGCCATTCATCGTGAAGAAGGCGGCATTCAGACGGCGCAGATCGCGCGGCGAAATCAGCGAGTGCTCGTAAGCCAGCAGAAGCCCCACAGCCGCAATCCCCAGCCAGCCAAGCGCATGAAAATGAAATAGTACGCCGAACCAGCCGAGCATCGCCAGCATCAACAGGTGCATGACGCGCGCGGTCCAGAAGGCCGCCGGAACGCCAACCGCCTGGGGCAGGCTGTGCAGGCCGACGGCGCTATCGTGCGCGAAGTCCTGGCAGGCGTACAGCACGTCAAAGCCGCCCGCCCACAGCGTCACCGCCGCCGTCAGCACCAGAATCCGCGCATCCAGCGAGCCGCGCACTGCAATCCAGGCCGCCGACGGCGCAAGGCCGAGCGCGAGGCCAAGCACCAGATGCGACCAGCGCGTCAGACGCTTCATGTAGCTGTAGCCCCAGAGTACCGCCAGGCAAAAGGGAGTCAGGTAAAGCGTGAGCCGGTTCAATTCCGCCGCTGCTGCCACAAAGACCGCCGCCATGAGCAGCGTAAAGCCCAAGACAAACTGGCGCGTCAAGAGGCCGGCTGGAATGGCGCGGGAGTTGGTGCGCGGATTGGCCGCATCCAGGTCCGCGTCGGCCCAGCGATTAAACGCCATGGCCGACGAGCGCGCCCCGATCATCGCCACCAGAATCCAAGCGAGCGTCCGCCAACTCGGCAAGCCGTTGGCCGCCAGCAGCACCGCCGTCAGCGCAAAGGGCAGTGCAAAGATCGAGTGCTCCCACTTGATCATCTCCAGCGTCGTCCGCGTCTTGGCCCAGAGGCTCGGCATTATTGGCTCCTTAGACTAGTTTACTTGAGGGGCCGGAAACGACGTCAGAATATCTAAGGCATCTGGGGCATACGCTTTCTGCGATTGTATGAATACTCTATTGCTTCTTTAGCTTTGTTTCTTGCAAATGATTTGTAATTTCCAACTTGGCGCACAATTGATGACCCTAAATCGCCAAGAATATTTATCGATCTTTTGATATAAGTCCAAAATGTCCATGACTTATATTTGGTGATCGAATTATCAAAATCTCTAACCCTACCAAATTTAGCAATCAGGACATCATATTTAAATGATTCGTTTAGCTGCTGTAAACTCATTGTAGGGTTATTCTCAACAAGACTCCGAGCCATCCTATTTGCAACACCTGTGATCTTTCTTTGAATTCCGGAAACAGTACTATTTCTGAGATAGATTTTCTTGCCATCATAACGAAATCCTAGATACTCTACCCCGTCTGCGCCTTTTGTTACGTTCAATTTCTTGTTGTCTTGATCTGGTCCAGATCCAGAAGTGGTATACTGATAAACTTGTGTCTTTCCAGCTTTGAGCATCAAACGCGGGGCTGTCTTTTCAAGCACGGATTCAGTCAAAGAAAGTATATCATTCCAACTCTTTTTCCCCATTGGCGTAATAATCAAAATGTCATCTGAATATCTATAATAGGTTCCACCATCAGACCGAATTAGTCTATTCATTTCAGCGTCAAAATCAATCATATAAAGATTGGCGAGCAAATCAGAGATTGGAGACCCCTGTGGAATCCCAAAAGGATTGGGGTTATGCTCAATGATGTCTACAAGTTTTTCTCGAAACTCGTTCGGAGTGCAAATTTGCTTTGGAAAATCTTTTCTGTTTACTGTGTACTTTATCATTTTGAGACCTGACGCCGATTGTTGTTCGCCAATTAACCCAAGTGTTTTATAGGCTTTATCCCTATCAATAAAGGAATAATTTGTCACTGCGCGAAAAACCTGAAAATGGTCATCTGGAAGGATCGCAATATTCCTCTTAGGTTCTGGCTTTCCCAAAAGCCTCCACCAATTTGTCTTTATTTGATTATGATCAAGGTTTTCAAAAAACTGGCTGATATCCAGTGCTAAAACATAACAATTTCCTATTTCCCGTATCTTACTAAATGCCTGATCTGCGAAATGTATATTGCATTTCCCGCCTCTTCCTTTGGCTTGAGGTATTCTTCGATAGGCTAATACGCATTCATTTAGCCCGAGATTTTGAAGTTCACGCTCATACAATGGAAGGAGAATTTTTCGATAATGTGCAAAGATATAAGCATCCCGCCTCGCAGCATACCGAATGGGACGAGTTTTCTTATCGGGCTTTTTACCTTTGTCTGCGTATTTTGTCCAATGTTGATTTCTTTGTAGGAATGGAAAAAATGGATGGCAAGATATATTATCGGGATTTGACACAATGCTCTTTGCTTCAACCTTTGTCAGAGGGGCGTCGAGATGCGGCGGATAATTTCTAATGAAAATATCGGACATTCTGAACTCACGAATGATCCTGCCGGAAGTTCGAGAGAGAGAGCAGACTGATGGAGGCCCTCCGGTTAACGCCTACCCTCTCACTGTTGCTAGATGGGCCTTAGTTTTCAATCTGACGCCGTACATTATGGACATGATCTCAACGATCGTTGTGATCTTGGCCAGAATGGGAGGCGTCCAGGAGACCCTTATGGACCGCCTTGACGATTTCAATCTAACCTCTTCTACCCCAGAGCATCGCTCATCGAAGAAGATAGCGTTATTGTACCATAATTTGAGAACAGAATGTCAATGCCGATACCATATATTGTGGTCCTTCCAGGCTTATCGCAATTAGGAGCGTTATTTCTTTGTCTTTAGGGGTATTTCAGCCAATCGAAACCAAAATTCCGCGTCGATTCAGGTTTTCATGGCATAATACCCGTGTGAGCCCCGGTGTCGCCCCTACTTCACGCAAGTGAAGCACGTGCCCGGGGCAAAGTTGTTTGTGGGCGGCTCTTCCTCATCTCCAATCCCTCCCGCGCCTATAATGAAGAATGGCCGTCCGCGTCCTGAGCTTCGCAGTGGAGGCAGGAACGTAGGCGCAACTTCCTCACACGGTGCTTCCCTTTGAATGACGCCATCATCATCCGCGGCGCGCGGACACATAATTTGAAGAATGTATCCTGCGAGATTCCGCACGGCAAGCTGACGGTGGTCAGTGGCGTGTCAGGGTCGGGCAAAAGCTCGCTGGCCTTTGACACCATCTACGCCGAGGGCCAACGCCGCTACGTCGAGTCGCTCTCCGCCTACGCGCGGCAGTTCCTGGAGCGGATCGAGAAGCCTGAAGTGGATCTGATCGACGGCCTAGCCCCGGCCATCGCCATCAAGCAGAAGAACTCGACGCGCAACCCGCGCTCCACCGTCGCCACGGCCACCGAGGTCTACGACTACCTGCGTCTGCTCTACGCCCGCTGCGGCACTGTGCATTGCGTGTACTGCGACGGCCTGGTCAAGCGCGACTCGATGGACGAAGTGGCGGAAGGCATTCTGGCTCTGGGCGAGGGGACGCGCCTGAACGCGCTCTTCCCCGTGCGCCACGCCGAGGTTGCGCCGGGGGCCGAAGCCAAGCCCGTCCGCCGCACATTGAAATCCGTCAAAGCCGCCGCCAAGCCGGTCCCTGAATCCCCGCTGACGGAAGCCCTTAAAGCCCGGCTGATGGAGCTGCGCGCCTCCGGCTTCAATCGGCTTTACCAACAAGGCAGTATCTTCGAGTTCTCCACGCCGGAATCGCTGCTCGATTTGGATTTTACGCTGCCGGTTTTTGTGCTTTTGGACCGCATCGTGGTCAGCGAGGACAACCGCGCGCGGATTGTGGACGCCGCCGAGATCGCTTACCGCGAATCGGACGAAGTGATTTTTGAGGAAGTGCCGCGTGATGAAGCTGCCAACCGACCGCGTCATCGCTTCTCCGCCGCCTTCGAGTGCAAGAGCTGCCACCAGCCGGGCCGCGAGCCGGAACCGCGCCTGTTCAGCTTCAACAATCCCTTCGGCGCTTGCCCGCGCTGCCAGGGCTTCGGAAACACCATGGACTTCGATCTGAAGCTGGTGGTGCCGGATCCATCGCTGACGCTGGCTGAAGGAGCTATCGACCCCTGGAATCGCCCCAAGTACCGCCCATGGTACACAGACTTCCGCCGCCACGCCGCCGAACTGGGCGTGCCCCTGGACGTGCCCTGGAACGAATTGCCGGACGAGGCACGGCAGACGGTTCTGCGCGGAAAAGGCACATTCGCCGGCATTTACGGATTTTTCACGCAGATGGAGCGCAAGAAGTACAAGCTCCATGTGCGGGTGATGCTGAGCAAATATCGCGGTTACGCCGAGTGCCCCGATTGCCGTGGGCAGCGGTTGCGCGCAGAGGCCCGCTCGGTGCGCATCAACGGCTTGAATATCTGCCAAGCGACGGCGTTGACCATTGCGGATGCAAAGCTATTTTTCAATGCGCTGCACCTATCGCCGATGCACGAGGAGATCGCCGGGCCGATCCTCCACGAAGTCCGCCAGCGGCTCAACTTTTTGGACGCCGTCGGCTTGGAATACCTCACCCTGGACCGGCTGGCCTCCACACTCAGCGGCGGCGAAGCGCAGCGCATTCAGCTTGCCACTTCTCTTGGCTCGCGGCTGGTCGGCGCTCTTTACGTCCTGGACGAGCCGTCCATTGGCCTGCACTCCCGCGACACGGCCCGGCTCATCCACATTCTGGAAGAGTTGCGTGACCTGGGCAATACCATCTTGGTCGTTGAGCACGACGCCGATATTCTGCGTGCCGCCGATCACCTGCTTGACCTCGGTCCCGGGGCCGGCGAGTTGGGTGGCAAGCTGCTTGCCGAGGGCGTACTGGCGGAGATCGAGGCGAATCCGGCATCGCTAACTGGACGCTACCTCTCCGGCCAGCTCTCGATTCCCGTCCCTGCTCGGCGTCGTCCGCCTGGGAAGGAACGCCTCGTGCTGCGCGGGGCCAGGGCCAACAATCTGCATGGCCTGGACGTGGAGATCCCCCTCGGAATGCTGGTCGCCATCACCGGCGTCTCTGGTTCAGGAAAATCCTCGCTCGTACATCAGGTTCTTTATCGCGCCGTGGCGCGCGCGCTGGGCCAATCCGACGGCGCGGACCCTTCCAGCGTCTTCAAATCGCTCACAGGTGTCGAGCGCATCAACGATGTGGTACTGGTGGATCAAACGCCCATCGGCCGCACGCCGCGTTCAAATCCAATTACTTACATCAAAGGGTTTGATTTAATACGCGAACTTTTTGCGCAGCAGCCGGAGGCCAAGCGCCTCTCGCTCACCCCAGGCCACTTCTCTTTCAACGTTCCCGGCGGTCGCTGCAACACCTGTGAGGGCGACGGCACGGTCACCGTCGAAATGCAGTTTCTGGCCGACGTCGAACTGCCCTGCGAAGACTGCAACGGCACCCGCTACCAAGCCAGAATTCTCGGCGTCGATTACAAGGGCAAGAACATCCACGACGTACTGCAAATGACGGTGAAGGAGGCGCTGCGCTTCTTTGCCGGCCAGGCACGCCTACTGGACAAGCTCGCCGTACTGGATGAGATCGGCCTCGGCTACTTGCGGCTGGGCCAATCGGCCACCACGCTCTCCGGCGGCGAGGCGCAGCGCGTCAAGCTGGCCGCTCACCTGGCCCAGGTGCGCGCCGCCAACGCCGTTGCCAAGCCCTCGCAGGCCAGCCGCGTGCTGTATATTTTGGATGAGCCGACGACCGGCCTGCACTTCGACGATGTCTCCAAGCTACTGACCGCCTTCCGCAAGCTGATCGACGGCGGCGGCTCGCTGATTGTCATCGAGCACAATCTGGATGTGATCAAATCCGCTGACTGGGTGATCGACATGGGACCGGAGGGCGGTGAGGCAGGCGGCAGGATCGTCGCCGAGGGCACGCCGGAGGAAGTTGCAGCCAATTTGCACTCTCACACCGGCAAGTGGTTGGCGCGCGTTCTGTAGGGGCTTGACAGATGTGCGATGATTTTCCTGACGCGACTGTCGCCGCGCTTCTTGGAAAATGGGACGGAACGCGAGAGAGGCAGCCACTGATCGAGAGTGAGGAATCACGCATGGGAAAGGCCAACCAAACCTATACAGTCGAGGACATCCCACGCTTGATCGCAGTGGATGCATCCAGCTTTGACACACTGCCCTGCTGTGGCATCAAGGATCACAATCATCCTGGACGGCAGGAGAAAGGTTGCTGGTTGCAGGAAAATGCGCGCTTCGGCCTGCAAGCCAAAGCGCTTCTTGCTCCGAACGGACAGCCCTGCGGTTACTTGGAGTCCATCCCCGGCGAATATGCATGGCGCGGCGTGGACGCTGCCGGCTATCAGTTTATCCACTGCGTCTGGATCTACTCAAAGCAGCATCAGCACAAAGGCTGGGGCAGTATCCTGGTGCAAAGCTGCCTGGAAGATGCTGAAAATGCAGGCATGAAGGGCGTCGCGGTCATGGTCAGGAAAGGTCCATGGATGGCGGACCGCCAAGTGTTTTTGGCCAACGGATTTGAAACCGTCGATACAACTCCTCCGGATTACGAATTACTCGCCAGAAGATTCAGCGAGAACGCCTCCTGGCCGTCCTTCAAGGGAGATTGGGAACAAAAAATCAAGCAATTTGGCTGTGGTCTGACGATCATCCGCTCCAGCCAGTGTCCGCACATCGCTAAATTCGCAACCGATATTACTGAAACGGCAGAGAATGAGTACCACATCAAGCCGAGGGTTATCGACCTGAAGTCGTGGAGCGATGCGCAGCAGGCCCCCACCCCCTATGCGGTATTCGAGGTAATTTATGATGGGCGTTTGCTGGCCGATCACCAGATCAGCCGCACACGCTTTCGCAATATCATGGATAAAATCCTCTAGTGCGAGATGGGCAGCCGTGATAGTTTGATATTCTTGCGGTTGATTTTCCCGGAGAGGGAAAGCAGCCGGGGCGCGGACGGGATTTGGCCCAGCCGCATTGTCAACCAAACGGCTCGCAAACGAGTCCAACGAGCCGGACAGTATAAAGTGTTAATGGAATCAAGGATGGGAATGAGCAAATCACTAGTCATCGTCGAATCGCCCGCCAAGGCCAAGACGATTGAGAAATATCTTGGCAAGGGCTTCGAGGTTTTGGCGTCGGTGGGTCACATCATGGACCTGCCGAAAAACGATATTGGCGTGGAGCTAGAGAAGCGAACCTTCGAGCCGACGCTGATCGTCTCTCCGGGCAAGGAGAAGGTGGTGGCGGCGCTGAAGCGGGCTGCGGCCAAGGCGGATGAGATCTTTCTGGCGCCTGATCCTGACCGCGAGGGCGAGGCGATTGCGTATCACTTGGCGCTGCAATTGGGGACTTCGGCCAAAGAGAGAAAGAAAATTCGTCGCGTCACCTTCAACGAGATCACCAAGAAGGCCGTGCAAGAGGCCTTCAAGCACGCCCGTGATCTGGACCAGAATCTGGTGGACTCACAGCAGACGCGTCGCGTGCTGGACCGCTTGGTGGGCTATCAGATCTCTCCGCTGCTGTGGGAGAAGGTGCGCCGGGGCCTCTCGGCCGGCCGCGTGCAGACCGTGGCCGTGCGCCTGATCGTTGAGCGTGAGCGCGAGATTGGGGCCTTCGGGCCGGTTGAATATTGGACGCTGGACGCCGTGCTGCATCCAGAGAAGCAGGCCGGAACCTCGCTCAAGGCGCGCTTTGTGGGCATCGACGGTGAACCGGCGCGCGTGGCCAATGGCCAGGACAAGGACGGCAAAGAGCAGTTCATCGCCAATTCGCTTTCCGACAAGTCATCCATGGATGCCGTGCTTGCTGCGCTCGAAAAAGCCCAGTGGTCGCTGGTCTCTGTGCAATCCACAGAGAAGCAGCGCAGGCCTTTTGCTCCATTCATTACTAGTCAGTTACAGCGCGACGCAGCCGGCAAGCTAGGCTTCAATGTTCGCCGCACCATGGGCGTGGCGCAGCGACTCTATGAGGGCGTGGACGTAGGCCCCGAAGGCACAGTCGGCCTCATCACTTACATGAGAACTGATTCGCCGCGCGTGGCGCCGGAGGCGATTGCCGGGGCGCGGGAGTGGATCGGCAAGCAACTAGGCGCAAAATATCTGCCCGCCTCGCCCAATCAGTACAAGGGCAAAAAGGCCGCGCAAGACGCGCATGAAGCCATCCGTCCCACCGATGTGGCGCGGACACCGGAGTCGATTGCGCGCTTCCTGACCGAAGAGCAATTGAAGCTCTACCGGCTGATCTGGCAGCGCTTTGTGGCTTCGCAGATGACCCCGGCCATCTTTGATGTGACGACCGCGAAGATTGCGGCAGTCAGTGCGAAGACCGGCAAGACCTATGATTTCCGGCTCTCAGGTTCCGTGGTGCGCTTTGATGGATTCCTCAAGGTTTACGAGGTTGCCGAGAAGGACGACGACGACGAGGAAGCCAACAAGCTGCCCAATCTGGACCACGTGAAGAAGCTGGAGTTGGACAAGCTGGAGAACGAGCAGCACTTTACCTCGCCGCCTCCACGCTACAATGAGGCCTCGCTGGTGAAGGTTCTGGAAGAGCGCGGCATCGGGCGCCCTTCCACTTATGCGTCGATTATCAATACCATTCAGGACCGCGAGTATGTAACCAAGATCAGCGGGCGATTCTATCCCACCGAGATAGGAATGGTAGTCTGCGACTTACTCGTCAAAAATTTTCCGTATATCTTTGATATAGCTTATACGGCCAAGCTGGAAGAAGAGCTGGACGAGATCGAAGAGGGCAACGAGAAGTGGACCGTCCTGATGAACGGCTTCTACGACCACTTTGTCGAGGAGTTAAAGGACGCCGGAACCGCGATGGAAGACATCAAGCGGATGGAGAAGAAGACAGACGAGAAATGCGACTTGTGCGGTTCTCCATTACTGCTGAAATGGGGTAAGTTCGGCAGCTTCTATGCTTGTTCTGCGTATAACAAGAAGGATAAGTCGAGCTGTACCTTCACTAAGGAAAACACCGCAGGCAAACCGGATATGAATACTCCCGAGGGCCAGGAGGCCACCGAGCAGGAAGAGTATTGCGATAACTGCGGGCGGGTGATGGTGCTCCGGCGCGGACCGTTTGGAATGTTCATGTCCTGCCCTGGATTTAACGAAGATCCTCCTTGCAAAACCTTTCGCAAGCTAAGTTCAAAGCAGCAGCAGAAGGTGGCCGCTCCGCAACCGACTGGCGAAAACTGCCCGCTTTGCTCAAAGCCTCTTGTTTTGCGCCAGGGAAGTTATGGTGAGTTTGTCAGTTGCTCCGGCTACCCCAAGTGCAAATATGTGAAGCAGAATATCATCGAGGGCTTGAAGTGCCCCAAATGCGGCGTGGGCGACTTGGCCGAGCGCAAGGCGCGCCGAGGCAATATTTTCTGGGGCTGCACGAATTATCCAAAGTGCGACTTTACTTCTAACTTGAAGCCGGTGGCAAAAAAGTGTCCGGAGTGCGGCAGCAGTTACTTGGTTGAAAAGACGCTGCGTTCCGGCATCTATTTGGAATGTCCGAACAAGAAGAAAGCTGCCGAGGAAGAAGTAATCCCTAAGAAAAAGGCCGCCAAAGCCACGACTGCCGCGGAGCCGAGCGGCACATGCACTTACTCCAAGCGCATTGGCGATGCGCCGCCGCCGCCGACATCCGAGACGCATGGGCCAGTCGTAGAGAAATCTGCCGCCAAACCTGCGACAAAAAAATCAGCCCGTTCCAAAACTCTGGTTTAATACCCATACCATCGAGTCTTGCTGCTCTTTGCAATGACTCGATGGTATCGGCTCTCATTCTGAAGAAAGTAAACCAGGCAGGGATGTCGACTCCCGTTCTTCACCGACCGGCAACATTGAACGCCGGTTATAACTTATTCCAGAGCCTCTGGCGTCAGAGCAATGTTTGTCTCGCCGGCGGCCTTCTTTTCATTGTATTTTTTGACCCAGTCTTCCCAGTGCTTGCCGGCGGCGCGATCCTTGCCTGTGAAAGAGATGCGGGCGATCTCAGCGTAACTCACCTTGCGCTTTTCAGCAGCGCTGGGCGTGAAGTATTGTACCCATGAGTCCGCCAGCGTTGTGCCGGTGTGCCGATTGAAGATAAAGGCATCGATGGCTTCGCCGCTCTTCAGGGTCAGCGTCACGTCGCCACGATAGTCGAAGGCTTTTTCGAGAGCATCGCGCAGTTCGTCGTCTGTGGCCAGAGAGGGAATCCAGCCCTCAAGATTGCCGCGCTCAACGCCTGGAGCCAGCTCAAGCGCTTCGACTTGTTCCAGTGTGTACTTCATCACTTCAGCGGTCATGCGGATATGTCCTAGAAAAACATTTAGGGTTGTGGTTTCTCAGCCTTTTTCACAGCGCCCCTACGGGGCGCCAAATTGTTTTGCATCTCATCCCAGGACTGCGCTTCGCTTGTCCTGGGCTATTATCAGTTCTCCCTCCGGGAGAATTATTCAGCACTAATGCTTCAAGCATTAGTCACATCAATCGAAAGTCGCTTCATGCATTCGTCACTTCAAGACTTGGAGTAGTTTCGGCGATCTGCACAAGCGGCGCTGACTCACGTGCAAGGCCGTCCTGGTAAATCTTCATGGCCTGCGCGTTTGGGTAGCGCTTGAAGTTGCCGCGAGCCATGGCGATGAAGCCCTTCAGCGTGGTAAATCCTTCGAGGATGGCCGGTGTCTCATAGCCGCAACTGACCATGCAATTGGCGCACTTGGGATTGCCGCTGGCTACGCCGTACTCTTTCCATTCGGTTGCTTCCAGCAGTTCTTTAAAGCTCTCGGCATAACCCTCCTGCAACAGATAGCAGGGTTTCTGCCAGCCGAAGATGTTGTACGTCGGCATTCCCCAGGGCACGCACTCATAGGTGCGCTCGCCCATCAGAAATTCGAGAAAGAGCGGCGACATATTGAACTTCCACGTCGGCTTGCGATTGGAGAGGATGGCGCGGAAGAGGCGACGGACGCGGGCGCGGCCCATGAAGTGATGCTGGTCAGGGGCTTTGTCGTAACTATAACCGGGCGAAAGAATAATTCCCTCGACGCCCATGCCCATCACCTCGTCGAAGAAGGCGCGAACGCTACGCGGGTCCGTGCCGTCAAAGAATGTGGCGTTGGTGGTGACGCGGAAGCCGCGCTGAACGGCCTCGCGGATGCCCTCGGTGGCGATATCGTAGCCGCCCTCGCGGCAGACGGAGAAGTCGTGATGCTCGCGCTGGCCGTCGAGATGAACGCTGAAGGTGAGGTACTTGGAGGGCGTGAACTCGGGCAGCTTTTTCTTAAGTTCCAGGGCATTGGTGCAGAGGTAGATGTACTTTTTGCGCGCGATAAGTCCGTTGACGATCTCGACGATCTGCGGATGCAGCAGCGGTTCGCCGCCGGGGATGGAGACCATGGGCGCGCCGCACTCTTCCACGGCGGCAAAGCATTCTTCGGGAGTGAGCTGCTTTTTGAGAATGTGCGGCGGATATTGCACTTTGCCACAGCCGGCACAGGCCAGGCTACAGCGGAAGAGCGGCTCGAGCATCAGCACCAGGGGATAGCGCTTGACGCCCATCAGCTTCTTTTTCAGCACATAACTGGCAACCGTGCCCACCTGGGAGATCGGAATGGCCATCTTGGAATAACCTCCTGCGCTTAGCGCGCGTGTTCCATGAATTCTGATTCTAGTAACTTTACAGTGTGATAGTGAAAGAGTGAAGAAGTGAAGAAGTGAATAAGTGAATAAGTGAATAAGAACCGCGCGTTTTTCACTCGTTCACTTACTCACTCGTTCACTTACTCACTCAACTAGCTCTTTCCGCGTTCCATGGTTCGGCGATAGGTGGTAAGGGCCAGCAGCGGAAAGTACTGGCGATAAAGGGTGTAGGCCAAGTAAAAAACTCTAGGAAAGCCTGTGCCGGTGATAATAGCCTGACGGTATGCACCTTCGCCGATCGATTCATCCCAGCTTCCGTCGGCCAGTTGGCGCTCCAGCAGCCAGCGGACGCCTTTGGCGATGGAGTCGGAGCGATCGTCGCCGGCGGCCAGCAGGCCCATCAGCGCCCAGGCGGTCTGCGAAGGCGTGCTGATTCCCTGCCCTCGCGTCTCTGGATTATCGTATGTACCGCAGCTCTCGCCCCATCCGCCGTCGCCATTCTGCACCATGCGGAGCCACTCGGCAGCCGACTGAATCTGCGGCTCCAGGTGATCCATGCCGATGGCGTCCAGCCCGCGCAGCACCAGGAATGTCCCGTAGATGTAGTTGACGCCCCAGCGGCCAAACCAGCTTCCATCCGGCTCCTGCTCACTGAGGATGAACTTGATGGCCTTCTCAACGCGTTTGTCGCCGCGCGAGTAACCGTAACCGGCCAGCATCTCCAGCATACGGCCGGTGATGTCCACTGTGGGCGGGTCCAGCATGGCATTGTGATCGGCAAAGGGGATGTACTGGAAGATCATCTTCGTGTTGTCTTTGTCGAAGCTGCCCCACCCGCCGTTCTTGCACTGCATGGCAAACTCCCACTGGATGGCGCGCTCAGCGACTTTATGCTGGTAGCCTTCGCGGGGATTGTCGACTTTGCCTAGCGCCATCAGTACCTGGGCCGTGTCGTCGGTGTCAGGATAGAACTCGTTGTTGAACTCGAAGTACCAGCCGCCGGCCTCGACATTGGGCACTTTGACGGACCAGTCGCCCTTGTGGCGGACTTCCTTGGAGAGCATCCAGTCGACGGCCTTGAGCAGCCGAGGATCGCTGCGATCCACACCGGCCTCACCCAGCGCGAAGACGGCCTGCGCGGTGTCCCAGACCGGCGACATACAGGGGGTCATGCGGAAGGTCGGCTCAGGGAATTCGGCGGTTGGCTCCTGCTCAATCCCCAGCTTCTCAAACTCGTCACGGGCGCGAATCACCTGTGGATCGTCCTCGGAGTACCCCAGGCAGCGCAGAGCGATGATGGCGTTCAGCATGGCCGGATAGATGGCGCCAAGGCCGTCGGACATTTCCAGCCGCTCCAGCAGCCATTTTTCCGCCTTCTTCAGAGCCAGCGTGCGCACCGGACGAAGATGTACCGCCTCGGCCAAATGCATGATCCGGTCCAAGGCAATAAAGAAGTTGCGCCAGGAGAGCAGGTGTTTGAAGTCCCAGTGCAAACGCAGATTGGCGTTGGCGCGTCCGCCCACAAATAGCTCGTCGATGCCCTGTTCGGGGGAAATTTTCTTGTACGGCTTCTTGGCGTAGATGATGGCCAAAGGAACCAGAATCGAGCGCGACCACGAAGAGATCTCGTAGATGTTGAAGTAGAACCATTTGGGAAAGAGAACAATCTCCGGCGGAATGGCTGGAACCGCGTCGTAGTCGTACTCGCCGATGCCGCAGAGATACATCTTGGTGAAGGTGTTGGTGGCGACTACACCGCCGTGCGCCAAGACCCACTCGCGGCACTTGGCCAGGCGGGGATCATCGGCGGAGACACCCATCAGCTTGGCCGAGGAGTAGCACTTGACCGAAAGCGAGATGTTGCCTGGGCCGCCAGGATAGATGCTCCAGCTTCCATCGTCGTTCTGATAGCGCATCATCTCCGTGAAGGCGCGCTGTAGCCGTCCCGGATCGCCGCTTTCCAGTTGCGTGTGGAGATAGATGTAGTCGGCTTCGAGCATCGAATCGGCTTCAAGTTCGCCGTTCCAGTATCCGTCGGGATGCTGGCGGCTGAACAGGAAATCGCGTGAACGGGCAATGGCCGACTCGACTTCGTTCAGGCCTGCATCGATCCTCCCAAAGCGCGGCGCGGCGAATTGCGTCTTGATTTTCTGCGTCTTCATGCGATTCAAATGCCTCAGTCCGTTTTACCCAGGTTCACTGTGCTGCAATCGACTCAACCAGGTTGGCGCTGCCGATGGCTTGAACAATCTCCGGCGGCAGGCCAAAACGCACATTTTCCGGCATCACCTCTACCTCTTCGACGCTGTCAAAGCCGTTTTGTCGCAAGTAATTGACCACATCCTCGACCAGCACTTCGGGAGCAGATGCGCCGGCCGTCACCGCCACTGTGCTGACACCCTCCAGCCATTTAGGATCGATGGCCTGGGAGTTGTCGATCAGGTAGCCGATAGTGCCCAGATTGCGCGAGACCTCGACCAGCCGGTTGGAGTTGGAACTGTTGGTTGACCCCACCACCAGCACCAATTCCGCGTTGTGCGCCACATTGCGCACGGCCACCTGGCGGTTCTCCGTGGCGTAGCAAATGTCCTGTGAGTGGGGGCCGACGATGTTAGGAAATTTTTCTTTGAGCGCGTGAATGATGTCACGCGCTTCGGCCAGCGAGAGCGTGGTCTGGGTCAGATAGGCTACGCGGTTTGGATCGGGAACCTGCAGCAGCGCAACCTCGGCGACGTTCGAGACCACCTGGGTTGCCTCCGGCGCTTCGCCCAGCGTGCCTTCAATCTCATCGTGATCGCGATGGCCGATCAGCACCAGCGAGTAGCCCTGTTTGGCAAACTTGACGGCTTCAATGTGAACCTTGGTCACCAGCGGACAGGTGGCGTCAATCACGCGTAGATTGCGGCTTTTGCTGATCTCCCGCACCGCGGGTGAAACTCCATGGGCCGAATAGATGACCCGCTGCCCGTTGGGCACATCGTCAATTTCATGGACAAAGATTGCGCCCTTTTCCGCCAGCTCATTCACCACATAGCGGTTATGCACAATTTCCCGGCGCACGTAGATGGGCGCGCCAAAGGTTTCCAGAGCGATCTTTACAACATCGATCGCACGCACCACTCCAGCGCAAAAGCCGCGCGGTTTGAGCAACAACACCCTCTTCTGACTGGGGGAAGTCTCGGAGCGGTCACCGTTCGAGATGGAATCAAGTAGAGTTGTAGTCACCTTGCCAGTATACCAAGAGGCAGGGTTCAGGGGTCAGGGAATATGGTCTGTGAACTTTTGGCGCGGCACACACCATTTTTTGCGCTCAATCGGCATAGGGGGAGCGGTTAACCGCTCTCCCCTGCCACACCACCGGACAAGCGGGTCCGCATCCGGCGGTTCGAGAAGTTGAGGTCAACAGAGTCTCGGGATTCTCAGTTGATCGGCCC
>Ga0181520_10002924_pt1 | contig 30842 bp, 28 predicted proteins | sample PEATcosm2014_Bin_29_FD_132451 | JGI IMG/M metagenome (GOLD analysis project Ga0181520, IMG submission 132451) | Peatland microbial communities from MTU Mesocosm Facility, Houghton, MI, USA - PEATcosm2014_Bin02_30_metaG | ecosystem: Environmental > Terrestrial > Soil > Wetlands > Peat | place...
ACGTGCGGCTTCGAACGATCAAATTTTTCCTTCGCCATAAAAGTTCCCGCATCCCTTTCGTAGCTTGTACCACCCGTTGCAACTCGGGGCGCCGGCATTCCGGCTCCAGCCCCCAAAAAACTCAGCTTCCGACCACTCGTCTTGCTCAGTAATACGCGTAAATCTTCAAGTACCTTTGCCGAAGCTCAAACGGCACAGCTTCCACCAGGCGCAGGTAGCGCTCGCGCGTCAATCCCTGGTCAGAGACCGGAAGCGCGTCGTAAAATCCCGGCGCCTGCTTGCCCAGCAACCCGCGCCGCAAAACCCCTTCGTAGTCCCGAATCCTAAGCCTGCCCTTGGCGACGCGATTGAGGAAGACTTCCACATCACGTCCGTCGAAGGCCGCATCGATCAGCTTATGAAGCTCCGCGTAGCCCTGCTCATCCCGAACCGCAATTGCCGCCTGCTCAAACATCGCCAGTTGCCCTCATCAGTGAAACCTACTTCCGAACTCTGGAGCGGGAGACGAGGATCGAACTCGCGACCAACAGCTTGGAAGGCTGTGACTCTACCACTGAGTTACTCCCGCCCGAAAAACAGGGTTCAGGGGTCAGGGGTCAGTTTTCTGCCGATCGAAGCTGTCTGCTCTGCCGCCGGCGCTTTTCCTGATCCCTGGTCCCTGTTCCCTTCATTTCTGGAGCTGATGACCAGGATTGAACTGGTGACCTCTCCCTTACCAAGGGAGTGCTCTACCAACTGAGCTACATCAGCCCTCTAAATCCAGCTTTCAGCCTTCAGCTTTCTCAATCCGGTGCGTCGCGCATTCGCTCACACCGACGATTCAAAAGTTAAGAGCTGATAGCTAAAAGCTAAGAGCTGTTCTTCTCCCCGCCGCGGCGAATTCTGTCCGCAGACCGGGCCAAAACCGTGCGCAAAACCAGCCCGCCGATGATGATCAGTGGAATCAGCCTCAACTCCACCGGCTTGCCCATCACCAGAACCTTGCCCGCATCCATGGTGAACCAGACCAGCAAGGCCAAAACCGCATAAATCGCCATGGCTACCCAGAACTTCCGGTCCAACTCCTCGCCGGAACTGTGAAGCCCCTCGATCATGCGCCTTCGCTCGGCGTTATACGGATTGCTCCATCCGGGCAGCCAGCGCATCGCAAATGCCTCAACAACCAACCCAGTTTTCAAAAAACAGTTCGAATCGCCTTCAACCCGACTGATCCCTGATCCCTGCATTCTCTGGTGCACAGGGGAGGATTCGAACCTCCGTAGCTCCAAAGAGCGGCAGATTTACAGTCTGCTGCCATTAACCGCTCGGCCACCTGTGCCCTGGCACCCTGCGCAAAAAAACCCTGCCGCAGGGCACCCTGTCTTAACCCGCCCGCCACCTACTTCAAGCCCCGTTTCAGGCCACTTCAGCGCATCACCCCTCACCCGAAGAGCCTCCGGCATTTCGGAGCATGCACCTCTGTGGGATCACCGCGGAGGGGGCCCGGCGCTCAAAAAACCCCGCACGCCGGACGAAACTCTCTGAGTCAGAACTTCCTGACTCCACTCTTGCTGGCTCAGAAGCCCTGGTATTCGAATGTGGAGCTGGCGAAGGGATTTGAACCCCCGACCCTCTGATTACAAATCAGATGCTCTACCAGCTGAGCTACGCCAGCCCATCCCACGCCGAATCGCCGCGGCCAATCTGATGCCTGCCGCAGCAGCGCACGGACACACTCCCGCTCCGGGCGCTCCACGGCACAAAAATCAAGGTTAGCATACCCGCCGATGCGGAGCAAACGGAACCGGACCATCGGGCGGCACAATTCCGACCTCGCCTCCGTGCCCGCAAGCCCCCTGCCTTGGCTGATTTACCTTGACAGAACCGGCGAAGAAGGCAAACCTGTTTGCAGCCTGACATCTTCACCGAGGTACGACCCATGACCCGCAAGAAATTCCTCTGGATTCCGGCCCTTCTGCTCGCCCTGGCTGCCGGCGTTGCCGAACGGCCCGCAAGCGCCCAAAACGCAGCTCCGCGCAAACCCCGCATCGCGATCATGGATTTCGACTATGCCACCGTGCATACCTACTCCGCGGCCATTTTCGGCTCGGACGTGGACATCGGCAAGGGCATTGCCGATCTGCTGGTCAAGGACCTTTTCAAGGACGGCACCTACTCGCTGATCGATCGCAAGGACCTGGACAAGGTCATGACCGAGCAGAACTTCTCCAACTCCAACCGCGCCGACCCCACCAGCGCCGCGAAGATCGGCAAGCTGCTGGGGGTGGATGCAATCCTGGTCGGCAGCATCACCGAATTCGGCAATGAGACAAAGAAGACCGGCCTCGGCGGCCTGGGCGGCGGGTTCGGCGGCTTCGGACTCGGCGGACTCAGCCATTCCAACTCCAAGGCCAACGTCGGCATCGATGCCCACCTCATCAACGTGGACACGGGCGAGATTCTGGCCGTGGCTGAGGGCAAGGGCCAGTCAAGCCGCTCCAGCACGTCGATGCTCGGCGGCGGCGGCAACTGGCACGGATTTGGCGGCGGCAGTGCCGACTTCGGCTCCAGCGACTTCCAGAACACGATCATTGGCGAAGCCACCAAGCAGGCCGTCGACAACCTCGTTGCCGACCTGGTCACGAACTCTTCCAAGATTGCTGTCCGCACGATCACGGTCGAGGGCCTGGTGGCCGCGGTGGATGGCGGCCAGATCATCCTCAACGTGGGCGCCCGGGCTGGCGTGAAAGTGGGCGACACGCTCAATGTGATGCGCGTGACCAGGGAGATCAAGGACCCGGCCACCGGCGCGGTCATTCGCCGGCTCAGCACCAACATTGGCGTGGTGAAGGCGACGGACGTGGACGACCAGTCGGCGGTCTGCGTTCCTGTGTCCGGAACCGACTTCATGACCGGGGACACGGTCAAGTCGGTCACGCAGTAGCAGCGCAGCAGGGACAAGATAATGCCCGCCCGCCTCACGGCGCGGCGGGCATTTTTGCGTTCGGAGGCGGGACAGGGGACAGGAGTCTCAGGGGGCTCGGGTATCGAAAACTCGCGGGGGAAGAGCGCGCAAGGGTGGGAATTCACAGCTTCAAATCCGCATTCCATGCACACAAACCCCAGGTGCATTCAAATTCTCAATCAGATCCTTCTTGCAGGAATCGGCCTCAGTTTGGATGATGGACTCGCCTCCCCAACGGATACGCAATGGTTCTGAAAGCTTAAGGAGGAACTGCATGCGCAAGAGTCTATTCGCCTCGGTTCCTGGCATTGTGCCCCCTGCTGATCGCTCAGCAGGCGTTGAACAATGATTCCATCGTTAAACTGGTCAAGGCCGGATTGTCAGACGACCTGATCGTTTCCACAATCAACGCCTCGCCTGGAAACTACGACACCACCGCGGACGGGGTGATCGCTCTGAAGCAGGCAGGCGCCAGTGACAAGGTGGTTGCGGCCATTGTGACAAGGGCGACAGCGCCCCCGCCTGCCGTAGCCGCATCTGTGCCGCCTCCTCCGACTGTTGCTCACCCAGACAACCCGAATTCGCCGCACGACCCCGGGGTTTATTTAATGACGTCTTCCCACGATGGCAAAGGGAAGATGATTCTTATCGAGCGTGCAGGCTCCGGGCGTGAGAAAACAGCCAACATCTGGGGAGCAGCCCTGACCTACGGTATTTCCAAGGCCAAAATCAAAGCGGAAATTCCCGGGTCGCGGGCAAATGTTCGGACGGAAGACAAAGTTCCTGTGTTCTATATGTACTTCCCACCAACGGGCAACCTAGGCGCCGCGGATACGATTAGCAGCCCCACTCAGTTCTCATTGCTTCTGCTGGAGGACCATAAGGACCACCGGGAGACCACGGTTGCAAAGGCTGGATTGGGCAGCGCGAGCGCAGGGAATGACGAAAAGAAGACAATTGTGTTCAACACACAAAAGATGCGGTCTTACGCTTACAAAGTCACTCCGAGCATTAACTTGAAGCCAGGCGAATATGCATTCATTGCAGCTACTGGATCTGGCGGCGCGGCCGGCGCATCCTCGGTTGTGGTTTTCGACTTTGGCGTTGACTAAATTTGCGGAGGCCGGTGCAACGCGAAACGCCCGACAATTGGGAAGTTTCGCGTTGCAGGTTTGTTCGCAACGATCGGTTTGGCAGCCGGCCCTGGGTCTGAATCCGGCACCGATATTCCGTTCAGGAGTGATACGGTATCCCTGACGGCCCCTGATGAATCGACGCACGCGCAGAACGCTTCTTATTGTTGCCGCAGTTGTGGTTCTCCTGGCGGTGGCCGTCTTTCTGCGCTCCAAGGCACCGCCTGAAGCGGCGCGGCTGCTGCCCGAGTCCGACGGCATTCTTTATATCGATCTCAAGCCCATCCGCACCTTCCTCGGCAAGGACCTGAAGCCTCCCCAGCGGGTGCCCGACTATCAGCAGTTTGTGGACGCCACGGGGATCGACTGGGAGCGCGACCTGGACCAGGTGGCCATCGCGCTGCATCGCATGCCCGACCCCAACGGGCCCAACGGGCAAGTGGCCTATTCCATGGTGCTGGTGGGCAAGCTTACCGGCAGCCGTCTCAACGGATGGCTTGAGAGCCACGCGGCCGGGCGCGAGATCTATGCCGGGCACACCATCTATGACATTCCATCCGACGGGCGGACGGTGCGCGTCACGCAGATCGGCTACGACATGATCGCGGTCTCGAACACCCCGACTCCCGAGCAGATTCACTCGATCGTCGACCGTCATCGGACCGCGGCGCTGCCTTTTGCCGGCTCTTCGCTGCTGGCCCAGCACTACCGCGATGTGCCTCTGCTGTCGCTGGCCTGGGGCATGGGCCAAATCGGCCTTCCGTTCAATGAGAGCGGCACCATCAAGCTCTTCGGCCTGTCACTGCCGATCGATGCCGACTCGACCATCATCGCCAGCCTGCGCTGGACCGGCTCGCTGCGCCTGCGCGTGGAAGAGATTGCAGCCACCGAGGAGCAGGCGCAGACGCAGGCCGCCGCGCTGGCCACGCTGGTCACGCTGGCCCGCGGCTTTACCCTGCCCCTGGCCAGCAACCCGGCCAACAACAGCCTGAGAGAACTGCTGAAGACCGCCGAGGTGAACCAGAAGCAGGAGCGGGTGGTGGTGACGACCGCGCTGCCCTCATCGTTTCTGATCGAACTGGGGCAGGAGAGCGGCGAGGGTGCGAACCCCGTCGGGGACCAGAATCAACCTTCCACGCCGGCAACCGGAACCGTCGCCGGCCCCTCAAAATAGCGGGCCTGCGCTCCTTTTTGTTGCGCTTGCGGCCCTTTCAAAACGATCCAGACCGGGGTGTACAAAAACGCTGCTTCATGCAGAAGCCTGTGGACAGGTTCTTCGCATAGCGCTCCGGCCGGCTTTTACCGCCCCTTCAACCCCAGCGCCCCGACCACCACGCCATCCACCTGTGCGGGCTGGCCGTCCTGCTTGGTGACCACGCCGAAGCCGCCGCGATAATCCCACATCGCCCAGCCAATGCCGTCGGCCTCCATTGCCGACCGCACATCGTGAAGCCAGTTGGCGCGCGAAGCGGGATCGGCGTAATTGCGGTAAGCGCCGAACTCGTTGGAGATAAGGGGCACGTTGTTCTCATGTGCCCAGGCAGCGGCCGCATCCATCATCATGCGGATGCGCTGCGCGTCCCAATGGTCGAGCCAGTAGCTCTCGAGCGAGTAGCGGTCGGCCGCATCGGGCACCTCGTCAAGCAGCACCTGCATGCCGGTTTCGGTGGGCGGATAAGGAATGCCGTGGGTGTAGCTCCACCACGACAGCCCCCAACTGGCGCCCTGGTGCGTAAACTGGTGCGGATCGTAAAAGTGGAAATTGTAAATCACGTTGCCATCGGCCAGCGGGTGCAGCGTGAGCAGGTCTTGAATGTCGGAGTAATTCGGCCCCGTGGCGATGATCGTGTTGCGCGGCGCGACCTGGCGGATCGCCTCGGCCACCCGCTCCTGGATGCCGGCCCAGCGATACTTGTCGCTCACCTCGGGTTCGTTCAAGATCTCAAAGAAGACTCGATCTGGATCGCGGTTGGCATAGTGCGCAGCCAGTTTGCGCCACAGCATCGTTAGCCGGTCCACCTGTTCGTCGCTGGAGCGCAACTGCTGCTTGTAGCTATCCTGGGGATGGAGATCGATCTGGACCGCCAAGCCGTCGGCCAGCATCGTGTCCACGGCGCGATCGAGCCGGCCCACGAAGCCGGCATTCAGCCCGTCGGCCCCGCGCGGTTCCTGTTCCAGCGGAGCCGCATCGATGCTCAGGCGCACATTGTCAAAACCCAGGCGCGCCATGAGCGCTATGTCGCCTGCGTCCGTGTATCTGTCAGTGCGCGCGGCAGAATAGTCGTTGGGCGACTGCGCAAACCACTCCGACGCGTTGATGCCATGCTGCAAATGGCGCGCGCGGGCAAAGGCGGTCTTGAGGTCCGCATTGCGATCTCGCACTGCTGGGGCCTGCGCCATCAGGCTCTGCGCGGCGAAAGGAACGGCTAAGACGAGCAGGGCGGCGAGACAGAGAAATCGGCGATGCACGGCGGCTCCTCGGCGAGAAATTCAACCCGAGCCAAACATATCACGCGGCGGGGCAATGCACAGTGCGCGCATTTGCCTTGCCCAACCCCGTCGAAAAGAAGCACAATACCCAAAAAGTTGGCTGAAAGTGGGTAATGGATGAAACGACTCCCCCTCGCACCGCCCGCCCGGCTCGTGGTGGCTCTGGCAGCCATCTGCCTTGCGGCTTTCGGGGCCCGGGCGCAAGCCCCCGCCGCAAGCTCTCCGCTGGCGGCGGCCCCTGCATCGGGTCAATCGGCACAGCCGGCCGCGGCCAAACCAAACCCCGAGAACGCGTGGCTGGCCAAAACCGGCAAGCTCTACTATTCCAGCGCCCGCGCCGGCCTCTCCGGCTTCGACTGCGCCGTGCATCCTGACTGGCACACACTGTTTGTGAGCGCATCCAAGGGCGAACCGGTAGCCGAGGACGACGCCCGCATTCTTCTGCTCAAAACCGTCAAGATTACCCTCCACGCACGGATGATGGGCGGTTCCACCATCGACTGGGTTGATACGTCCGATTCCGGCAAGCCCCTCGACCAGAGTTCCACCGAAGTGCTCGACGGCATGCACCAGTCGGTGCAGCAGACGCTGGAAGGGTTTGTCCAGTTCTGGAGCCCGTTCATTGACGGTTCGGTGGTGCCCCAATCCGCCGACGGGCTCGACATCACCCACACGCCCACCGTGCATACGATCCACGCCAAACAGGGGGAGACGGAACTGACCGAAGTCTTTAATCCGGACCTGGTGCTGGAACAGTTCAACGTGGTGCTCAGCGGCACCTCGATCAAATTTTCCCCGGCCTATGAGTCCACCGGCCAGGGTCTGCTGGTGAACGGCTTCAGGGCTCACATTGTGCCCGCCGGGTCTGGACCCGGGCAGGCGCAGGATATGACGGTGGCCATCGAGTATCAGAAGATCGGCGATATCCCCATCCCCGGCCACCTGAGCATGGAAGTGATGGGCACGGGCAAGTTCGATTTCACGATGGATGGCTGTGCCATCAATCCAAAATAGATTCAGTCCCGTTCACGCTCCGCATGTCGCACGGATCATGTGCGCAAAACAAGAGTGGCTGCAAACTTTGGGAGCCATTCTTGTTTTGCGCGCACTTTCGTTGCTCGACGCCAGGGAGCGCTCGGTATCCGTCGCACCTCACGGCTGGAACTGAGAAAAATCGGCTCCCGGCGCTGGCCACCCCATAGGTCAAAGCAGGCCTTAGAGGCGAGAATGAAGAAGTGAAGACTCTTCGCCTGGCCGTCGATGACGCGCATCTTGACACTCCGCTGTCGCAAGCGGCCCTGGCGCGCGCCGCGCATCTTCTGCGATCGGGCGGACTGGTCGCGCTGCCCACAGAGACCGTCTACGGACTGGGCGCGCATGCGCTGGACCGGAAAGCCGTCGAGAGCATCTTCAAGGCTAAAAGACGCCCGGCCTGGGACCCGGTGATTGTCCATATTGCAGACGAAGCCATGCTGGAGGAGCTGGCCGTGGACGTTCCCGAAGCGGCGCGTCGCCTCATGCGGGCGTTTTGGCCGGGCCCCCTTACCCTGCTGCTGCCGCGCAGTGCGGTGGTTCCCGATGCCGTGACGGCGGGGCGGCCACTGGTGGGGGTCCGGATGCCGGCTCATCCCGTGGCCCTCGAGCTTATCCGCCTCGCCGGGGTCCCCGTAGCCGCGCCCAGCGCCAATCTCTTCGGTCACATCAGCCCGACTACGGCTGCGCATGTTCTGGGCGACCTGGATGGCCGCATCGACGCGGTCCTCGACGCGGGGCCAACCGCGCATGGAGTGGAATCCACGGTTCTCGATCCCTGCCAAAGCCCGATGGTGATCTATCGCCCCGGCGCGGTCACCAGTGTCCAGATTCGAGACATCGCCGGTCCCGTCGCCCTCTTTCAGCCGGAGGAGGCGTTGCTCGAGACGCCGCGGGAGTCTCTTCCCTCACCCGGCGTGGGCCTGCGGCATTACGCGCCCCAAGCCCGTTTGGTTCTTGTCGAAGCCCCGCTTTCTGAACTGGGTGCGCGCCTTCAGGAGCAGGCGGAGGCCGTTTCCCGGCGGCTTGGCGCGATCGACCGGCTTGGCGTCATGCTGCCCGCCGAGATCCCGCTGCCGGCCGCGCTTGGCGCTGCCCAGGTGTTCCCGTGGGGCCGCTGGGCCGCTCCCGAGGAATTGGCGCGCACGCTCTATGCCGGGCTGCGCGCACTCGATGATGCGGGCTGCACCGTGATCCTCTGTCCCGTGCCGCCGCCTGAAGGCATTGGCGCGGCCATCCGCGACCGGCTGAAAAAAGCCGCAAGGGAAGAGAACAGCAGGTAGGATGTCCGGTTCTAAGAAAGAAGCGGCAAGCAAACGAGGCGCTCATCGAAGTCTGAGGCGGTCGCAGCAATTCCGAACGGCAAGTGGACTGACGACCTCGCCACTTGTCTCGAATGGTTTCAGGCGGGGAAGCGACTCAGGATTCTCACTCGCCTCCTAAACCTTCAAAAGCCGGCAAAGGAAACCCGGAGGCGCAGGGGAGAGGCGAAAGGCTAGCCCGATTACCGGCCCACATCGCCCAGCTTGTACATGAACTTGATTGCGGATTTATACACCAGGGTCTTCGTCCGCCCGCGAACCTTGATCGTGTTGCGGTCGTACCACTCGATGCAGCCTTCCAATTGTTCGCCGTCTTCAAGCACGACGACCATCGGGGTCTGCGACTGGATCTGCTTCTGGAGATAAAAGAGTTCCGCATGCTGCAAGCCGCTCTCTCCCTCAAGGGCCCTCGCAGCAAAGTAAACAGGAGCGGGCGCGGGCATGTTGCGCCGCCCGCGGTGCGGCGGCCGGGCGGGCACGGCTCCGTTATCAACACGGACGTTGGGCGGAATCGATGACGCGCTCATGGGAAAGCATCCTTCCTTCAAAAAGAACGAAAATTGGATAAACGGATCAATGAGACGCTTGCCGCATTTCGGCCTTAAATGCCGTGCCCGGTGGAAATACGCTCGTAATCGGCAAAGATGAGTCCCCGGCTGAGGTTCGCTCTTGCGAACGGGGTGTTGTCTCACTCTACGGGTAGCCTTGAGTACAAGAATGCACCGACAAACGTGTCCTGTCGAGCCCTAGAGTCCGATTTACAAGTGAAAGTGCTGATATCGATAGAGATGCGGGACGGTGCGGGAGGGTTGCACTTATCTTTTCCGCTCAGAATCTCCGGGCGGTCAAGGCGGCAACGGTGGCGCGTCCGGTTATGCCCGTTCGAGGCTCACGGCCATCGCATCGAGCGAGAGGGAGCGCAGCAGGTTGCGCCGCATCCCCGATTCCACCTGCGCCAAAGCCCGCGCGGCACCATCGATCCATTCCACGGTCAGCCCCTGCGCCAGACGCTCGAGCTCAGACGCGAGGTCGAGATTGCGAATCAGCTCCGGCGTTCCCGCCACCGTCAGCAGCAGGTCCTCGATCAGGCTGCCGAGCGCGCGCAGTAGTTGGATGGTCTTCTGCTGGCCGTCGGCCCCGGCCCGATAGTTCTCCGTGGCGTGGAAGAGTTGCGCATAGTCCGGCTCGCGCAAGGCGGTCCGGAGCAGCACCAGCGCATCCTGCCGGCCGGCAAGATAAACGTCCAGGTCAAACCCCAGCGCTCGTCCCACGGCCCCTTCGGCCAGCCTTGCCGTCAGCGCCCGGTCCTTTTGAGAGAGCGCAGGCCGGCGCTGGGCCAGCAGAGTTTCGAGTTCCGCCGCCGGCAACGCCCCCAGCCGATGAACCACGGCCCGGGAGCGAATGGTCGGCAGCAGCTCCTGAGGATTCTCGGTAAGGATGATCAGAGAGGTGTAATTGGGCGGCTCCTCCAGCACCTTGAGCAGGCTGTTGGCCGCCTCCTTCATAAAAGCTGACGACGTGAAGATCGAAAACGAGTGTTTCGCCTCCACCGGCGGCCGGTAGTACGCCACATGAATCACCTGCCGCACCTGCCCCATCTTGATGAGCAGTTGCGGCGGATCAGGAGGAACGATCAGCACGTCAGGATGAGTCTGGATCAGGATGCGGGTGTCTTTCTTGTCGGTTTCCCTGAGGTCGTCGCGCGCCGCCACCGCCTCGGCCAGACGCTCTTCAAGATTCGCGGCGTCGCCGATCCGGGTGCAATTCCGGCAAACCCCGCAAAAGTCCGGCAGCCCGTCGCTCTCGGCCGGGTTCAGGCAGTTCACGGCCTTGGCCAGCATCAGCGACAGGGTGTACTTGCCCGCTCCCCTGGGCCCGGCAAGGATGAGCGAATGAGGAAACCGCTCCGCCCGCACCGCCTCGCGCAGGTGCGTCACCGTCGCCGCGTTGCCGAGAAAATCGCTGAAACCCATGGATTGAGTTTAGGACAAAGAGGTGGGGCCTGCGGGCATTGGCGTGCGGATGGGGACCGATCCCACTCATCGCGATGAAACTGCGATGGGCACAGGTGTCCGGCTTTACGAAAGACGGGCGGGAACATGCATATGCGGGCTGCCTGCGAATCGGGGGCGCGCGGAATCCGGAGCGTATGCTTAGGGTCGTAGAAAGGCTGCGTCCGGCAGCGCAGCCGGGCCAGCAGTTAGTGAGAGACCAACCAATGACCCCAAAGATCCTCGTGACCCCGAAATTGCTCGCCGCTTTGCTCGGCTTCGCTATCGCCTGTTCCCTTTCCAGTTCGCTTCAAGCTCAATCTCCCGCAGCTTTGCCGGGCAGCGGTCTTGCCCAGCATGACTTTCTCTACGCCGGCGAATCGCACGACCGCAACATCTATATTGTTCGCGGCGGAAAGATCGTGTGGAGTTACTCAGACCCCGCGGGCAAGGGGGAGATCAGCGATGCGGTGATGCTGTCGAACGGCAACATTCTGTTCGCGCACCAATTTGGATTGACTGAAATTACGCCTGAAAAGAAAGTCATTTGGAATTACGAGCCGCCGGCCGGCCACGAAGTGCACACCGCGGTGCCCATCGGCAACGACCGCGTGCTCTACATCCAGAACGGCGACCCGGCCCTGCTGCGCGTGGTCAACATCGTCACGGGCGTCACGGAGAAGGAGATTAAGCTTGCCACAAAACAGCCTTCGAGCACCCACGCGCAGTTTCGCCATGCTCGGCTCACCGCCCAGGGTACGCTTCTGGTGGCGCACATGGATCTGAACAAGGTGGTGGAGTACGACTCCAGCGGCAACGAGCTCTGGTCGTTTCCGGCAGACAGTCCGTGGGGCGTCACTCCGCTGGCCAGCGGCAACGTGCTCATTACTGACAGGAAGGGCGTGCGCGAGGTGACTCGCCGCGGCGACACGGTGTGGAGCTGGACCCCAGCCGATGCTCCCGGTTACAAGCTTTCAAGCCTGCAACAGGCGTGGCGCCTGCCCAACGGGAACACGGTGATTAACAATTGGGTCAACGCATGGAACCTGAAGCCGGAGGAGATGACGGGCGCCATCCAGGCCATCGAAGTCACTCCGGCAAAACAGGTGGTATGGGCGCTCGCCTCCTGGACCGACCCCGCCAACCTGGGCCCGTCCACGACCTTTCAATTTCTCGACGAGCCTTCCGCGCCTGAGAATGAGCACTTCGGAGACATCCAATAGAACGTCCTTCAGGCGCTTAGCCGGGCTGTGAGGAGCCTTTCGGCCACCGCTGCAGTAATGCGCTGGTGAATCTCTTCGATGGACAGGTCGCCCTCGATCAGCAGCACGCGCTGGGGCTCGCGCGCGGCAATCTCGCGGTATTTTTCCCACACGCGCGCGTGGAATGCGTCCTGTTCCCGCTCGAAGCGGTTTTCGTCTTTCCCGGTCTGCGCTTCCACTCGGTGGTTACGGCGGCGCGCGCGCGCCAATGAAGCGGCCAACGAGGGCAGCAGCAGCAGGGTGAGATCCGGCTGCAGGTTTCCGCAGACCAGCCGGTGGAGATCGAGCACAGCCCTGGAACCGAGCTCGCGTCCCCCACCCTGGTAGGCCTCGGTGGAGTCGGTAAAGCGGTCGCAAACGACGATTTTGCCCGCCTCGAGCGCCGGCACAATGACCTCGGCGATCGCCTGGGCGCGGTCGGCAAACATCAGGGCCATCTCCGTCATGGGTGCCAGGCCGGTGGAGCGCGAGTCAAGCAGGATCTCGCGAATGCGGTCGCCGATCAAGGTTCCGCCGGGCTGGCGGGCGAGCACTGGTTCCAGGCCCTGCTTTCGAAGCCATGCGGCCAAACGGTTGATTTGGGTGGTTTTGCCCGACCCATCAAGCCCTTCGAGAGTGATAAAAAGACCGCGCGGCATGGGCTGAGTCTACCACTGTGACGAATGCCGGAGACGAGTGTGTTTCGGTTGTGTTACAAGAGGGCAACTTCCAAATACCTCGGGCGCGGGAATCTGCGCCCCAACTGGAGACTCGCGTGAAGCCTCGAACCGTCTTCTCGTCCTTTTCCTATGCCCTTGTTGCAATCGCCGTGCTGTGCTGTTGCCGGCTCAACGCCCAAAACCTCACCCTCGAAGGCCAGACCGGCGGGTTCATCACCCCCACCGCGTATGTCGTCTACGGCGACGAGAGCCACTTCTTTTCGCACCCCGCCATCGGCTATCACTTCGTGAACGCCAACCAGGTGATCGGCGACATTCAAACCTTCAGCGTTGAAGAAGGATTCGCCAATCGCGCCGAGGCAGGCTACACCCGCAGCGTGCACCAGACCGGCGACAGCGCCCTGTTCAGCAGCCTGTGGAACTACTCCGGCATGAACATCGTGAACGGCAAGGTGGTTGCCGTGAAAGACGGCCAGTTCGGCGCCTGGACACCGGGCCTTGCAGGCGGGTTCGTGGTGCGCACGAACGATCACTTCGTCACCGGCGCTCTCGACGGCAAATCCTACACCAACGAGGACGTCTATCTGGTTGCGACCAAAACCTGGCTGAAGCCTCCGCTGCCGTTTCTGGTCAACTTCGGATGGAAGTTCACGAACGCCGCTATCTACGGGCTCGGCGGGCAGGCGACGCGGTTCGGCGGGAGAGTTTTCGGCGGGCTCGGCATTCCGCTGCCGTTCCTGTTCAAAACGGCCATTGTGCCCTCGGCCGGTTTCTCGCAGGAGCCGCCAACCGCAAAGAACCTGGGTCCGCTCTCGGCAACGAGCGTCTATCTGCTCCAAGGCCGCGCGGATCTGCCCACAACGCTCGATTACGCTGTCCGCGTAACCCAGAAAGACCACCCCCATTTCGCTCTTGATTTCGGGATCGGCCAGGTCGCAGGCAATATCGGCACCACCCTGGTCCCGACCGGCATTCCCGCGGAGCCCTATGCGCCTTTGAACGTGAACCTCGAGGCCCGTCATATCATCGGCATCGGCCTCAGCGTGCGGCCCTGACAGGAAGGCAAGCGCAGGGTGAAAATCGCGCTCTTTCCCGGGCAACTTCTCCTGCCCGGGCGGGTTTAAAATCGCATGGAGCGGACGCGGCTTGAAGTCCGCGGACGGTCGAAGGAAGAACTCAGGAGAAAACCCCATGCGTCATTTCCGATCTTCGCGCTGGCTTATTCTGGCGCTGCTCGTTGTTCTCATCCCCGCATCGTCCTTTGCCGGCGTGTTCATCAGCGTTGGATTCGCTCCACCCGTGCTGCCGGTCTATATGCAGCCGGTTTGCCCGGAGCCCGGCCTGATGTGGACGCCCGGCTACTGGGGCTACGGCCCTGACGGCTACTACTGGATACCCGGCGCGTGGGTTCCCGCTCCCTACACCGGCGCCCTGTGGACTCCGCCCTGGTGGGGCTGGTCAGGCGGCCTTTATGTCTTCCATCCCGGCTACTGGGGAGCTCACGTCGGCTACTACGGCGGCGTCAACTACGGCTTTGGCTACATGGGCATCGGCTTCGTGGGCGGGGCGTGGCGCGGCGGCGTCTTCGCCTATAACACCGCGGTCATGCGCGTGAACGGCAACGTGATTCACAACACCTATATCGATCGCAACGTTGTGGAGCGCAACACGATCGTCAACAATCATGTTTCCTACAATGGCGGGCCCGGCGGCATCAATCACGCTCCCACTGCCTCGGAACAGGTTGCCAATCACGACCAGCATATGGCGGCAACCTCGTTCCAGCGCACGCATGAGAGCTCAGCCATGAACAACAGGAGCGCCTATGCCAGTCACAATGGGGGACATCCGTCGAACCTGGCTGCTTCACGGCCTCTGGGGGCTGAAAACCACGCCGCGCCATTGGGTGCTGGGGCCAGAGGTTCGAGCTACAGCGCTCCGCGTGGGAATACGGCAGGGCCCCGTGCCACGAGCCAGGGGCGTCAGACCCCGCAATCTCATGCTGTCCCTCAGGCGCACCCCGCGCCGCAGGAGCACAGTCAACCCCGCTCCGAGCCGCACGACCACGGCAAAGGCAGGTAAATCCCAACCCCAACTCCTGCAATCGAGCCCACGGTCCGCCGTGGGCTCTTTTTTGCGTTTTGCCGGCTGGTCGAATTGGTTTCTCCAAGGTCAGCCGTGGACCTTATTGCGTCAGGTTCCGGCAATCTCGATGCCGGCGATCTCCACTTCCAACCCGCCAAACTCCGGATGGTCGTTCTCGCGGATCCGATAGGCAACATCGATCAGGCTTCCCGGCTCCAGCCGCAATTCGGCCACGCGCCCCGCAAGGTCCCACCCCACCGCGCGCATCACGCCGCTCGATCCGGATGGAGGCGCGGAACCGGTTTGCGCCTGCGCCAGTTCCAGGCGCACGTGCCGCTCTTTCATGATGCGCGGCGCAGCGGCCAGCCGCACCTTGCGCGCCACAAACAGCGGCTCGGGGTTTCCGTGTCCCAGCGGCTCAAGCTTGCGCAGCCAGCCCGCCAGCACCGGCGTAATGCGGTCCAGCGCCAGTTCGGCATGAATGCGCAAAACCCGCTCCGGCTCCCGCGCCGCCAGATGCTCCGCGGAGTAGATGCGCAGCCGCCGCTTCAACTCCGGCAGGCGCTCCGCCGGCATGGCAAAACCAACCGCGAAGGCGTGGCCGCCGAAGCGCGCGAACAGATCGGCGCAGCTCTCAATCGCGTTCAAAAGGTGGAAGCCGTCCACCGAGCGCCCCGAACCGTGGGCTACGCCGTCTTCCACGCTCACCACGATTGCGGGCTTGGCCGTCCGCTCAACCACGCGCGAGGCCAAAATGCCGATCACTCCCCGATGCCACCCCTCGCCCTCAATGACCAGCAGCCGGTCTGCGGCAAGCTCGCGAGCCGGCTCGTCGTCCCCGGTCAGCCGTTTTTGAATCACGCCCAGCGCGGTAGCCTCCGCATCGCGCCGTTCGCGGTTCAGCCGTTCCAGCTTGGCCGCCAGCTCGGCGGCCCGCTTGGGGTCGCGCGTCGAAAACAGTTCGATCACTTCTGACGCCACGTCCATCCGCCCGGCGGCATTGATTCTGGGGGCTAGCCGAAAGGCGACATCGAAGCCCGTAAGCTGCTTGCTGACTGGATCGAGCGCTGCCGCGGCAAACAGCGCCCGCAGTCCCGCGCCAGACGGCCGGCGCAGCTCGCTCAGGCCCAGCGCCGCAATGGCGCGATTTTCGCCGCGCAGCGGAACCGCGTCCGCGATGGTCGCGATGGCCGCCATCTTCAAAAAACTCGGCAGCGTCTTCTCGCGCGTGCGCACCGCGTCGCGCCGCTCGAGCACTGCCTGCGCCAGCTTGAGCGCAATGGCCGCTCCGCAGAGGGATTTTTCAGGATAGCCGCACCCCGGCTGGTTGGGATTCAGAATGGCCAGCGCCATCGGAACCGCGTCCCCCGCCGCAGGCAGGTGATGATCGGTCACGATCAGGTCAAGGCCCAGCCTCTGCGCGGTCTCCGCCTCGGCAAAGGCCCTCATGCCGGTATCAACCGTGATCACCAGCCGCACGCCCTCGGTGTAGGCCGCCTCCAGCACGCTCGATTGCAACCCGTAGCCCTCGCGGAGCCGGTGCGGCACGTGGAAACGCGCTTCGCCGCCCAGCATCTCGATGGTGGTCTTCAGCAGCACTACGGCCGTCGTGCCGTCCACGTCGTAGTCGCCGTAGAGCAGCACCGGCTCGCGCAGGGCGATGGCCCGCTCCAGCCGTTCCACAGCCGCCGTCATGCCCAGCATCCGGTAGGGGTCGCTCAACTGTGAAATTTCTGGATTCAGAAAGAAGAAGGCTTCCGCGGCCTGGGTAATGCCGCGCGCCAGCAGCAACTCGGCCAGCACCTGGGGCAAACGGGCCTCTTTGGCCAATGCCGCGGCTGCCAAATGATCCGTCTGTGTCAGTTCCCAGCGCTGGCGCGGCAAACTGCGAGGCACGCTAACTTACTCTTCCTCATCGTCGTGAGAATGCGCGTCGTCGATCACGATGTCGTGAAAATTTTCGATGTCTTCAAGCAAGGTCTGAAAGCGCTCATACCACTCCGTCGTGGTCTCGTGCAGAAACACCAGCCCCTGGTACACAAAACCCAGTTGGATGTAGCCCAGCATCCCCGCATACTTGCGCAGCCATTTGGCTTCCACCAGTTCCGTGGTCTCTTCATCGGGAAAGTTCATTTCGCCGGCTTCGTCAATCAGGGATTCCAGCTCCTCGCGCTCCAGCGTCATCTCGCTGAAGGTCACAAACGGAGCCCCCACGTGCTTGGCCATCTCCACAAAGTCTTTCCACGACTCGGGGTTGCCTTGTCCTTCCCACACAATGGAGGAAATGTCTTCGGTGACGTAACCGGGAAGGCGGTGCATGCCATGGCCCTCGATAAAGGCCACCATATCGTCTTTCAGCGAGAGCAGGTTGTCAGAACTCATAGTCAAGCCTCTATTCTCGCAGATTCAGCCTCGGGTTCAGTGCCTGAATGTGGAAACTTCCAGAGCCCGGCGCCCGGCAATGGCCAAGGCTTTACTCTTAAATCAGCCGCATTCCGGAGGACAGCCTTTTGCCCGCTTTCGAACGCCACGTCTTTGTCTGTCACAACACGCGCCCGGCCGATGCGCCGCGCCCCTGCTGCACCACGGATGGAAAGAGCGAGCTGCACGCGCGACTGCAGCAGCTCACCAAGGATGCCGGCCTCGCCGGACGTGTGCGCATCAACAAGTCAGGCTGCCTTGACCAGTGCGAACACGGTCCGACGGTGGTTGTCTATCCTGAAGCGGTCTGGTACGGCAACGTGCGCCCTGAAGACGCTGAGGTCATCGTGCACGAGCACCTGGTGGGGGGCCGGCCCGTGGAACGCCTGCGCCTGGCCGAGGGATGTCTCAACACAAAATCCTGCCCGCATCGCGGCTGAGGGGCCCGGCTCAACACCGGGCCGCTTCGGCAGGCGCTCCAAAAATACGAACTCCGGGCTCCCCGGCGGACGGCCCTCAGGAGGGCTTGTTGCTGGTTGTATGCACGATGGTGATCTGCGTCTTGCCCTGGTACTCCCCCGAAGCGGGAGTGATGGTCAGCACTACGGACTCCTGCTGGTTCTTGCTGACCGTGAGCACCGTTCCTGTCGGAGCGTCGAACACCGAGGCATCGCTGCCGAACTTGCTCTTGTAAAAGGCCAGCACCTGCGCTTTCGAGTCCCCTGTAATGTAGACCGCCGACACCATGGAACCGCCCGGCGTGGACATCCGCATGCTCCCTTTGCCGGCCTGTGCGCCGGGGTAAATATCGGTGCCCAGATCGCCTGAGGTGAAGGTCTCCGAGGTATTGGCGCTGATCGACCCGCCGCCCATGTGCATCGTTACGTCGCCGCCCGCGTTGGTCGAGGAAACATGAATCGCATGCGCAATGCGCCACACCATGAAGCTGAACGCTCCCGCGCCCAGAATTCCCAGGCCCACACAGATAAGCACGACGATCAGGATGATCTTGACCACGTTGCTTCCCTGTTTCACCGGCGCCGCGGCTGCCGCGGCCGCTTGCGCACCGCATGCGGCGCAGGTTTGCGACTCGGGCCCCAGTTCGGCCCCACACTTCGAACAGTTGTTAGCCATGGTGATCTCCCTTGCGTCGATTTTTCCGGGGAATTGCGTTACCGTCTTGCCGGATAGGCAAATATACCCCATGATCCTCAGCTAAGTCCGACTTTTTCCCTGGCTTTCGTCGGCATCCATGCGGCGTCCTAAAAACCCGCCCGCAGATCGCAATCTCGGCAGGCGCAGACGGTCGGGTTGACTTGAGTGCATTGCTTTTTGGGTACGGCAATCCTGAAACCGCAATAATCCCTGAGTCCCTGCGCCACCGGATGTACAGCCTGCGGCTCAATGCGCTATTCTGAGACTTAGCCCATGATTTTTTCCCGTGATTACATAGGGTATCTGGCCCGCCGTACGGTCAAGCACCTCATCGACGCAAAGATGGTCACCACCAGCGACTTGAAGGTGACCGAGGCGCGCGTTCATGACGGCCTGCTCGAGGAGCTTGGGCTCGAAGACCGCATCAACGAGGAAGTCCGCGTTATTCTTGACGCCTACTCCGAGGAGATGCGCAAATCCGGCGCGCAATACGCCGAGATGTTCAAGAAGGTCAAGACCGAGCTGGCCAAGAAGTACAAGGCGGTGCTATGAGGATCAACCGCGACAAGCTCAACAAGCTGGCTCACACCGTGGCCGACACACTGGCGGAAATCGACCAGGTGGGTTTCCTCGAGGACCGCAACACGATCCGGCAGGAGGCGCGCAAAGCTCTCGAAGCTCTGCTCACCGACGAAGCCCGCATCGACACAGCAGCGCGGTTGAAGATCGCCAACCAGCGCAAGATCATCCTCGAAGGCTCGCAGGAGTGGGAGATTCTTTACCGCAAGTATTACAACGACGAGGTCCGCAAGCTTGGCATTTAGAGGCAATCAGCCTGGCGTGTGTCCTCAACCGGCCGCGCAATTCGCGTTTGGCGGCAATTCGTTTTTTTGTTAGATTGGAAGAGCGGCCTTCCGGGGCTGCCCGATCCATGTGGCGCTATCGTCTAGGGGTTAGGACGTGAGATTCTCAATCTTAAAACCCGGGTTCAATTCCCGGTAGCGCTACCAGAGATTTGACGCGAAAGCCCGCTTTTTCAGCGGGCTTTTTGCTTGCCCGGAAGGCGCCGTAGCGCGTGCAAACCGCAAAAAGCGGGAATTGTGTGGCACATCCTGTGGCACAGCCGGTCCAGTGGCGCAGTTTCGCGCTGGCATACCCGACCTCCCACTACCGCTCCTGCTACCGTCGCGCGCCGCCGCCCACGCGAACCTCGGCGCATGGGGGGAGGGAGAGGGGTCGCTCACGCCTCCTACCCTCATCGGCAAAATCGAATTTTTTCAGTTTTTTGATGCAGGCAAAAACGGAAGGACACAAAAACCGACTTCAGATTCTCCGGCGTTGGCGGATTATTTACAGTCCAAATTTTGGAGTTTTAGGGCCAGTCACTGAGTTGCCCAAAATCCCGGGCTTTGGCCGTCTGCTGAACACTAGCCCGTTTGCCGGGACCGATACGGTTGCCGTTCAATCAATCCTTTTGGATGAGCGCATAGGGCTGAAACCGGCCATCGTCAATCGGTGAATGGCGATGTGGCTCCGGCTGATTTTTCTTCGGCAGGGGAGCGCGTCTCTCAATCGCATCGCAGGGCAACCGTCGGATTGACACGAGTCGCGGAACCTCCAGGAATCAGGGACGCCAGCAGCGCGACCAGAATCAATAAGCCCGTCACTGCCGCGAAGGCCAGGGGATCGTGCGGCGCGACGTTGAATAACAAGCTGGACAGCACGCGGGAAAACGCCAACGCCAAGAGCAATCCGAGGAAGACTCCCGGCACGATCAGCCGCAGTGCACTGGCAAGCACAAGCCGCAGGATGTCGGCCCGTGACGCTCCCACCGCCATCCGTATTCCGATCTCCTGCGTGCGCTGAACGACAAAAAAGGAAATCACTCCATACAGCCCAATGACGGCGAGGATGAGCCCCGCGCAGGCAAAGAACCCGACAAGCAGCATTTCAAAGCGAGGCCTGTCGGCCATCTTCCCAACTCTCTCGGAGAGGGTTTTCACATCGACCGGGACTGTGGGGTCGAGCGATGCGACTTGCGACCGGACCCATGGTTCGACACTGCCGGGCGGCAGAGCGGTCTTGAGAATCAGAATCGAACTGCGGTCCCAATCCTGTGCGTTCTGACGCCGCAGCCGGTAATATTCCGGCTCCTCTCCGCCGGCCAGCCCGCCGTTTTTGACGTCAGCGGCGACACCCACAACGGTGCAGAGAGGATCGTTCTCTGCCGACGCACCATTGTGGAGGTAGAGATGCTGCCCGAGCGGGCTTTGCCCTGGAAACAACCGGCTTGCAAGCGACTGGCTCAGAACCACGAAGCGGTCCTCCGATGCGAGTTCCTCCTCGGTAAAGCCCTGTCCCTGCAGGATAGGAACCTGCAACGCGCGAAAGTATTCGGGCGTCACCCATCTCGATGCGACCATGCCTCCTGTTCCTGATGACAAGGCAGGACGACCCTCGACCCGAAGCGAGGCATAGACCTGATCGTAGTGATAACCGCCCGGCGGCAGAGAGTCGCTGATGGCGAAGGCTGTAATGCCCGGCCCATAGCGCAGGTTCCGCTGCAACCGCTGAAAGAAGGCCATCTGACTCTCAGGTGTTGGATAGGAGGTTTGGCCAAGGGAGATTGCGGCGGTGACGATGTTCTCGGCGTTCATTCCAAGGCTCTGCTTCTCGATGTTCCAGAAACTGTGCGCCAGCAGCGCTCCACCTACCAAAAGAACCATGCTCGCGGCCATCTGCGCAATCACGAGCCAGCGTCTCAACAAGGCACGACGCATGGATGTTTGCGTGCGTCCCGTCAGCGCTTCCATGCCAATCGTGCGAATTCCGGAGAGCAACCCAAACAAAATCGCATTTGAGATTGAAATGACCAAAGCAACGAGAAGAATGCGGGCATCGATCCGCGCATTGCTCAAAAAAGGCAATCCATCCGGAGCCATGGCGATGAAGACACGCAGCAGCAACATGGCAAACAAACATCCGGCAATGCCACCGGCCAAAGACAAGGTAAACGACTCGGTCAGCGATTGCCGCGCCAGGCGCATCCTGCCCGCTCCCAATGCCGATCGAACTGCAAGCTCTTTCTCCCGGCTTGCGCCGCGAGCCAGCATCAAGCCAGTCACGTTGGCACACGCAATCAACAACACTGCCAGCACAAGTCCGAGCAATATCCAAGCGGCCAAACGCACTTCATGCACCTGGCGATCGCGCAGGGATCTGACTTGCAGGTGGACTTCCTTGCGGAACGGGGCAGGGGCCAACCGCAAGGAGTAATCGAATAATGGTTCGAGTTCGGCCTTTGCCTGCTCGATGCTCATGCCTGGTCTAAGCCGGGCGAAGGCCCACATTGGGTGGCCCGGATCAGCGTGGCGTTCTGCGGCCACATCCAGTGCTTGCGGCAAGAGCACATCAGCGGCCTGCAATCGCGGCATCTCGAAATCCTTCGGAAGCACTCCCACAATTTCCGTCGCATGCCCGTCGATGCGAATCAATTTGCCGATCACCACTGGCTCCATGCGAAATCGGTTGCGCCAAAGACTGTAAGAAATCAGAGCCGCTCGTGGGCCATTGGGTCGGTCTTCGTTGGCGGTAAAGTTCCGGCCAATTACCGGAGACACGCCGAGAGGCGGCTGGAAGTATGAGCTGGTCTGTTATTGCCAGATGAAGATTACTTCGGAAAGGGCGGCGATTCGACCGGAATTCGGTAATTTGGAGATTGAACGGCATGGGGAGGTTGGTCAGTTTAATCCAGGTTTTCCACACGGGACTCAAGAAAGCGCGGCGAGTTCTCCAAAGTTGAGCAAAAATGCACATACACGATCTCTAACCCCTGCATATCATGGGTTGAACGCAGGTTTGTGACGTGAGCGAAGGCAACCGAAGGTAAATTGGCGCGCAGCCGAAAGGCAAAAAATGGCGACTCTGGTCAATGACAAGATCGGCAAATTAAGGCATCGCGAAAGCCCATCGACGCCGCACGTCAGCGCGAATGCCTCGCCGAGAAATCGTTATTGCTTGATGTTCGTTCTTGCACTTTCGCCACAGAAAATCGGCGGCATCGAGAAATTCATCAAGTTCCTTGCTGCCTCGCTCGATGCCGCTGGTTGGGACACGGTTCTCTGCTTTGATGGGCCGATCGGCGACCAGTTCCGTGCATATATAGCCGGACCAAGTGTGTCGATAGAGCGTCTTGACAACCAGTCACCTCCGGGTGTGGCGTGTGCAGGCAGGCTTTGGAAATTGCTCAGAAGACACAAGCCTCGCATCTTTGTTTATGCGCTCTGCGGGGCTTTACGCACGTTCCCCTGGATGGCGAGGATGGCTGGATGCAAACAAGTGTTCTACAACGATCACTCGTCGAGACCCAAAGGGCAGAAGGCGCAACCGCTGAGTTTTCTGAAGAGGATGGTTGCGCGCATTCTCACCGCGCCGCTGACGGGCATCATCAGCGTAGCGGAATTCACTCGCAAGAGCGGCGATGCTATGCGCGTGACCTCCGCCCCCAACTTTGTTGTCTACAACGGGATTGAAGTTCATGGAATCGATCTCCGCCAGCGTGCCGAGTTCCGACGGCAGTATGGCGTTTCAAATAAAGACATCCTGATCACTCAGGTCGCCTGGATGGTTGCGGAAAAGGGTGTGGACCAAATGCTGCGCGCAGCGGCCATGATCTTGCGCAAGCGTTCCGGAGTCCATTTCCTGATTGTTGGCGACGGACCCTGCCTGGGGGCGTATAAAGACCTGGCAGCCGATCTTGGAATAAGCGACTCAGTAACCTTCACCGGCCTCTTGATCAACCCCACCGCGATGGGAGTTTACGACGCGAGCGATATCTACTGCCAGCCCTCGGTGTGGCAGGAGGCATGCCCCCTTTCGGTGCTGGAAGCCATGTCGGCCAAACTTCCCGTGATTGCGAGCAATACCGGTGGCTTGCTGGAACTCGTCCAAGACGGCCAGTCGGGCATTCTTGTTCCAGTTGGGAGCAGCGAGGAAATCTGCGCTGCCATGGAGCAGCTTCTGGATGATCCCGATCTTCGGCGGAGCATGGGGGAGGTGGGTTACCAGTTGGCTCTGAGCAAATACCGAATTGAAGATATTGCCCGCAAGTATGTAGATATCTTCCTGGGTAAAGCACGCGCAGAATGCGCTCCCGAGCGATCACTTCTACTGGCCAACCAGGACGCTCCTGACTGACTCTTCAGGCCGACTCTTCAGGACCAATTACTGTTGATCATCCCCAAAGCACGAGTCGAGCATTCTGGGGCCAAATTCGGGTGTTCCGGGTAAACGACCGCCTAACCGGAATTACTTTTTTGCTCACAGCACTGGGATGGGCATGTAGCCGACGAATCCGAACTGTTTGATTGCGGTCATGCGGTTTCCTCATTATCGATTTCGATGACCCGTTCTGTGGTCAAAAAAGCATGTGAATCACTGTATGGAGCAAGTGGTAAGATTCTATTCAAGTGGTTCACAATGTGCGATTTGAGTGGGCCTGTGGCGCAGCTGGGAGTGGGCTTCCATGGCATAGAAAGAAGAGGTCATCGGTTCAATCCCCGACGGGGTATGGTGACCCTTGTTACCAGGGATAAACCGCTTCCGGGTCCATCATGCGTTCGAGCGAAGTTCGGGACGGACAGCCGTGGTAGCCGATCTCGCTCGCAAAGCGGGCCGGCGAAGCGGTATAGAAAGGCGCCTTGAAGTACCCGCGCGGCCCCCACAAATGAACCTCGGGCATCGAGTCAGTCTTGTTGCCCGCGGCCACCACGGCAGGACTGTGATAGGGCGAGCTGGGCAAATACGCGCGATTCGGGTCGAGTTCCTTCAGAACAGCGGGAATCGTCTTGCGGGTGCTCAGATCGAGGTTGGGATCGGTCCCTGGCAGGCCCTTTCGCGTGGTCCAATCGAAGGCGTCGTCACACTCGTTGTTGCCCGACCACAAGGCCAGCGAAGCGTGATTGCGGAGCCGCGGAACAACGGCCCGCGCCTCCTTTTCGAGAGCTGCGAGAAAGGCTTCGTCTTGGGGGTAGATGGCACAGGCCATGTTGAAATCCTGCCAGACCATGATGCCCGCCTGGTCGCAGAGATCGAAGAAGCGGTCCTCGGGATAGACGTTTCCGCCCCAGCAGCGGGCCATGTTGCAATTCGCTTCTTCCATCAGTTGAACGGTGCGGTCCAGATGAAGGTGGTCGCGGCTGTGAAGCGCATCGAGACAGCTGTAATCGGTGCCTTTTACAAATATCGGCACACCGTTGACTGTGAAGCCGAATCTGCCGTTCCCCTCGGGCGTGAGAATGTCGGATCGATCGAGCTCAATGGTACGGATGCCGATTTGCTCAACATGCCGGTCGATCACCTTGCCGGTATGGTCAAGCAACGTGACCGAAGCTTCGTACAGCGGCCGATCACCGAATCCGCGTGGCCACCAGAATGCGCACTGCTCCAGGGCGAGATCGTGCCGGCCTGCAGCAGCGCTCACCGCGGACTGCCAGTGAGCTGCGGTTTCCCCATCGCGACCGAGCGCCACATCGAGCCTGTCAGATCCTTCGTTCGTGATTCCGTCCAGCTCCCAGGTTAGAGTGACGAAGGCCCTGCCCTTCTCAACGTCCACCGACCTGGTGTGCCAGTAGACATTGTTGATTCGCTTCGGACCGAGCCATTCGACGGATACATCCTTCCATAGGCCGGCGCTCACCACCCGCGGCATAATGTCCCATCCGAACATGTGCCCGGCTTTGCGAACATACAAGGCTTCCCAATGACCATTCGGCGGATGCTCCCAACCAGAGTGGGGATGCGCCAGGCCGGCCATGACTGCGGGATCGATGCGCACCAGTATCTCGTTCATCTGGCCCGGCCGCAGCGACGTGCTCACATCGAAGCGCTGGGCAACCAGCATGTTGGCTCCCCTGCCCACCTCAATGCCGTTCAGCCACACGGTGGCAATGCAATCCAGCCCCTCAAACACCAGCTCGGCTCTCTCGTTTGGCTCGGAGTGTTCGGCCCTGAATGTGCGCCTGTACCACCACTGATGGTCTTCAAGCTCGAGCGCTTGCAGCACCCGGTTGCCCTTCTCGAGGGGTTCGATCTTGCCCGCTGCCACCAGGTCCAGTTCCACGTTGCCAGGCACAGTGGCAGCAATGGTAGGCCACTCCACGGGAGGAGTGGTGCGCGGCGACTTCTGGGGATACTCCGTCAGTGGTCCGTAGGTCAGGTTCCAGGCGCCATTGAGGCTGGTAACGCGGCGTGCCGGCGAGCTGCCTGCGCATGGTAGCTCTGCGGCCAGCGTTCTTGCGGCCGCACTGCCATTGAAGAACGATGTAAGCCAGCAGAAGAGCGGCAGCTTCAAGATGCTGCGCCGCGTCAACGAATTCGATAGGGTGCTCACGCTTTCCTCTTTCTCCGCGCCCATCGGTCGATCCTCCTTTGCGCTGTGTTCTACGTCAGGCGTTCTTCAGCCACCTCAGACGCGCGCAGCAGCGACCTTCAGTTTGCCGTCAATGCCGGTCCGGAGTTGCAGCAGAGCCAGCAGAAGCACGTAGACAATGGCCGCCATTGGCACAAACAGCGAGCTTCTCATGCTGCTGCGGTCAGCCACAACTCCCACTAAAAGTGGAATCACAGCACCGCCCACAATTGCAGTCACCAGCAAGCCTGAAACCTCGTTACTGCGCCCCGGCATACGGTCAACGGCGGTGGCAAAGATCAGCGGGAAGATGTTGGCGAAGCCCAGGCCCGTAAGAAAAAACGCAATGGCGGCCACCCCGCCAACCGGCACAAAGATAGCCACCATCCCGGCCAGGGAGAGGATGCAGGTAGCGACCAGAAAATGCGCCGGCTTGACCCAGGTAAGAATGACGCCTCCCAGGAATCTTCCCGTCATGAGGGCCATGAAGAACAGGCCGGTACCCAGCAAGCCAACGCGGCTGATCTCCAGGCCAAACCGCTCCTTGAGAAAGAGCGGAATGCCCGCGCTGATTGAGACTTCGGCTCCAACGTAGAGAAAGATGGCGCAGGTCATGGCCAGCATGAACGGATTGCGCAGCAGGCCCAGGCAAGAGCGCAGGGTTGCGGCTTCCGGCGGCCTTTCGGCCGTGGGAAGTTTCAACCCGGCGGCCGCCACCAGCGTGATGAGCAGGGCCACGCTGAAGACGGGGAAAATGACCATCCAACTCAAGCCGAAGTACCGGGCTGCAATCACCGGCAGCAGGGGGCCGGAGAGCGAACCGATGGCCTTGACGAACTGGCCCAGCGAGAGATTGCGCGCAAACTTGCCCTCCGGCGAGACGTCACGCATAAGCGGATTGCCGGCCACCTGCAGGATTGCGGTTCCGGCCCCCAGCAGCACAATCGCAACAAGAAAGCGCGGAAAAGAGTTGAGTCCCAGGCTGGCGATCAACATCCCGATCAGCGCCACGCCAAGGCCCAGCATCAGGACAAACTTTTTGTCACGGCGATTCTGGAGAATTCCGGCAGGAATCGAAAGCAGGCCGAACATGCTCAATCCAACGAAAGGTGTGAGGAAGGCCGCCGCATTGCTCAAATGGAACTGACTCTTGGCCAGGCTCACAAACGGACCCTCGGCATCGATAAAGCCCATGGCCAAAAAAGCGAGGAATACAGGGAAAACCCGAAACCTCATTCGCTAACGCTCCCAACTCGCTCCGTACAATCTGCGCCGGTATCGGCTCAGACGCAACATCGATTGGGCTTCATCGCCGGCCCGTTGCGCGCAAGCCATCTCGTACGGCCATTCTCTTTGAATAGTCGAAACACCGTCGAGTATACATTTCGAGCAAAGTTGCAGCTCTTGTCTCCGGAATCGGCCTCTACAAGCGCTAAGAGTTTAGTGGGCGTGACACAACACTAAGTTGATGCCAAATCACGCAATGCGCTCACCGACACCACAAAAGGAGCCAGAAATCGGCATGCCGGAAAGAATCGTCGGATGACAATAGAGCGTCTTCGGGCAGTAACTTCGACTATTGCACTTAACGGGCCGTAGAGGAGCGGATCGGCCTGACATCGCCATTCCAGATTCTCAGCTGATGCGCTCTCATGAACCTTGCACGACGGCCAAACCCGATCACCCATCGAAATGACTCCTCTCCCCTTGACATCTAGGGCAGCCCGGCAGTAGTCTCAGTTTTACCCTTGATGTCTAGGGTAGGTGCTTATGGCTAAGAATGACCTGCAGGGTGCGCTCGATCTCCTAATCCTCAAATCTCTTTCGCAGCTTGGTTCCATGCACGGGTACGGCATCCTGATGCACATCCGGCGCGTGAGCGCCGAGCTTCTCATTGTGGAAGAAGGCTCCCTCTACCCCGCGCTGCACCGGCTGGAGCAAAACGGTTGGACACGCGCCAACTGGGCTCTTACCGAATACGGGCGCAAAGCGAAGTGGTACGCGCTTACACGCCTGGGGCGGGAGCAGTTGGCCAGCCGTGAAGAGAACTGGGCTCAAGTTGTCAAAGGCGTTGACGCAGTTTTGCGTTTTGCGTGAGGTGAACAATGGCAATCTTCCGAAGGATTCTTTCGCTGGGAAGACGCGCGCGCATGGAGCAGGAAATCGAGGCTGAGCTTCGGGAACACATGGCGATGTGCATTGACGATAACGTGGCCCAGGGGATGAGCCGCGAAGCTGCAGAGCGCGATGCGCGCAGGCGCTTCGGCAGTCCCAGAGTTGCACGCGAGCGCGTCTCAGCGGAGGACGCCGCGCTCGGGCTCGAGAGCCTGTGGCAGGATGTGCGCGGCGCACTGCGCGTTTTCGTCAAAAGTCCCGGCTTCTCCCTTGTCGTGGTCGCCACACTTGCGCTTGGCATTGGCGCCAACGCCGCAATTTTCGAGCTCCTTGACGCGGTGCGTTTGCGCACTCTCCCCATAGCGAAGCCCGGTGAACTGGCCCAACTGCGAATTGTCGGAGGCAACCGCGGGTTCGGCGTTAGCTTCAGTGATTTCGCCGACTTCACCGTGCCCATGTGGCAGGAGGTGAAGGAGCACCATGACCCATTTTCGGGCGTTTTCGCATGGCGCGCTAACTATGTTTAGGTGGGCTCAGCTAACGACGCGCGTCGCGTCAACGGGATAGAAGTCAGCGGAAACTTCTTCAATGTGCTCGGCATCGCTCCGGTGCAGGGACGGTTAATCCAGCCGCAGGATGAGTCGAGTTGCACAGTCTCCAGCGTGGTGGCCAGTTACTCCTTCTGGAAGTCACAGCTGGACGGCGAGCCGATCACAGCCAACACCGCGATTATCGTCGAGGGAAGATCGGTGCAGGTTCTCGGCGTTACGCCGCCGTCCTTCTTCGGAATGGTCGTGGGCGATCGCTTTGATCTTGCCTATCCTACCTGCGTGCCTCCTCACCCGCGCGGCGAAGCATTCGTCTATTCCGTGATGGGACGCCTCAAGCCGGGATGGACTTTGCGGCAGGCGTCGGAGTACTTCGATGCCCTCAGCCCCGGCCTCTTTGCGAAGACTGCGCCCGTTGGCTACAGTGCCGAGACCCTGAAAACATTTAAAGCCTTTCGCCTGGGAGCGTATCCAGCGGGCGCAGGCGTCAGTGATCTGCGCGATCAATACAATTCGTCGCTCGAAATTCTGATGGCGATTACCGGACTTGTGCTGTTGATTGCATGCGCCAACCTCGCCAATCTGATGCTGGCTCGGGCCAGCGTGAGGAAGCGCGAGGTCGCTATTCGGATGTCACTGGGTGCTTCGCGTGGTCGCCTGCTACGCCAGATTCTGCTGGAGAGCGTGCTACTCGCGGTCTGCGGCGCCACTCTGGGCGTTGCCCTCGCACAACCCCTCAGCCACATGCTGGTGAATTCTCTGAACACCAGCCAAAGCGCGATTCACCTCACCATCGCGGCTGACTGGCGCGTGCTTCTGCATGCCGCGGCGGCTGCCGTCGCGACCTGCGTCATCTTTGGCACGCTGCCGGCATTGCGCAGCACGAATGTGGAGCCGCTTTCCGCCTTGAAATCCGGCGGACGTGGAGTGGTTGGCAGCCGCGAGCGATTCTCCTTGCAGTGTGGGGTGGTGGTCACCCAGATCGCCGTTTCCATGGTGCTTCTCGTAGGTGCAGTGCTCTTTGTGCGCAGCTATCGCAATTTGTTGACATTGAATCCCGGAATGCGAGAGAGCGGCATCACGACTGGCTATTTTGGATTCCCATCGGCAAACATCAAACCCGAAAACCTTGCCGACTTCAAGAGACAACTGGTCGATGAGGTACGCGCCCTTCCAGGCGTTGACGATGCAGCCGCGACCACAAACACCCCACTGAGCGGTTCTACCTGGGGCCATCACGTCGAGGTCGGAGGGGTTGATGGCCCAAGCAGATTCACCTACATCTCCCCAGGCTATTTCGACACCATGGGAATTTCATTGCTTGAAGGACGCAAGTTTACTAATCACGATACAAACGACAATCCGCTGGTTTTGATTGTGAACCAGAACTTTGTGCGAAGATACATCGGCGCGGCCTCGCCACTTGGTGTTCAGGTCCGCGTCCGGCCAGAGCCGCTGTATCCCGCCAGGACCTATCAAATTGTCGGCGTCGTTCCTGATACGTATTACTCCGATCTTCGCGAAGGCCCGCAGGTGCAGGCATTCGTGCCTCTCGCTCAGCTTCCAGTCCCGGCGCAGGGTCCGTGGATGGCGATGCTGATTGCTGCGCGCGATCCGGGGGCGGCGCAACTAGCCGTACGGCACATGCTGGACCAGCGGCATCCGGGCATCCAGATGGAGTTTCATGACTTCCAGCAGGGTATTTTCGATCACCTGGTGGGAGATCGATTGATGGCCAGGTTGTCCGGCTTCTTCGGTATGCTTGCGGCACTGCTCGTCGTGGTTGGGCTGCATGGAGTTCTTTCCTACTTCCTTGCCCAGCGCCGCAGCGAGATCGGGATTCGCATGGCGCTCGGAGCGAGCCGCGGTCGGGTCGTCGCTGATATTCTGCGCAGCGCTTGCATCATGCTGATCCTCGGCCTCCTTGCAGGGAGCGTGATCAGCCTCTTCGCCACCCGCGAAGCCAGCACATTGCTCTTCGGTCTGAAGCCCTGGGACCCAGTGGCTTTCGCAGGCGCCGCTGCGCTTCTGGCCGCGGTCACCGTGGTGGCCAGCCTCGTTCCATCGATGCGCGCGGCCAACGTAAATCCGATTGAAGCCCTCCGTGCTGAATAGGCGCCAAATGAAATCGGACCTGCTCGATGCCCTCGTCTAATAATCGCCATAACCGGCCAATCTCTGCTTATTTTTATTCAGGTGGTTTTTAATTTACGTAATTCGGCCAGGATCTTTGTGAGCCGATTGGCGAGCTTATCGAGGCGATTGCGCTTGTCGCCG
>Ga0181520_10002925_pt1 | contig 30829 bp, 27 predicted proteins | sample PEATcosm2014_Bin_29_FD_132451 | JGI IMG/M metagenome (GOLD analysis project Ga0181520, IMG submission 132451) | Peatland microbial communities from MTU Mesocosm Facility, Houghton, MI, USA - PEATcosm2014_Bin02_30_metaG | ecosystem: Environmental > Terrestrial > Soil > Wetlands > Peat | place...
CGCCTTTTATTATAATAGTATCTTTTTCCACGTAAAGCCAAATTTTGAAAATTTAAAATATTATATTACTTATCGTAGGTTTGAAAAGCAATTTAATTTGAGTTGTATCAACCCGTTTTCCGTTAATCCGAACGGTAATTTTTAATGAATAAAGTTGAAGAAATAAAGACAATAAAAAAAACGGCTGAAGTGAAATTTAAAGAAAAAGGATCACTTTTCTTAAGCAAATCTTTTTATGCAGCCTCTGATAAAGACGTAGAAGAAATTATAAATAAGCTAAAAAAAGAATTTTATGATGCAACTCATCACTGTTTTGCATATAGATTGAACTACGGCAGCAGTGCTAACAATTTTAGGTACTCTGATGACGGTGAACCTTCCGGTACTGCAGGTATTAGAATTTTAAACGCAATTGACCATTTCGGGCTAAAAGACTGCTTAATTGTTGTAATTAGATATTTTGGCGGAACAAAACTTGGAGTCGGCCCGTTAGGAAAAGCATATTACAACTCTGCAATTAATGTTGTTGAAGCATCGGAAATAGTTATTCAAAAGCCTTTCAGGGAAATTACCTTAATCTGTGCCTTCTCGCACTTAAATCTTGTACATAGAATTCTTACGTTTTATGATGCCAGGATAATCAGCACCAATTACGACGAAGAAGTTAAATTTATATGCATGGCGGAAGCAGATAAAACTGAAAGTATTAAATCAGAGATTATTGAAGCTTCCCAGGGCCAGATCAGAGTTTTTATAAATGACTTATTAATTTACTTTTAAAACCAATTATACAATAACAGAATAGTCCAAATAATTATTATATGAAATGAATCCACTGCTAAATTAAAGTGCCTTCTTACTATGTATACCGCCGGATTATTTATTTTTTTTTATCGCGGCGGCATTATTATTTTTAATCAAATTATTACTGGAAACATTTTAAATAAATAAAGTTTACTTTTAAATCTTATGGAGCGTTGAATTTAAAGATTTTTTTTTATTTAGCTTGCTTAATACAAAAGGATTAACGATTTTTCAGGCCGGTAACAATTATATTATACAATGTCTAATCAAGAAGAAATAAATAAAAATGCAGAAAAACTGGCCGAGCTGACTTTTAACCTTTTAGCTTCATGCCAGGAAAAAGAAAGCAGGTTAGCGGAACAATACGGGCTCACACAGGCAGAATTCAGATGCCTGCGTTCATTTGGAACCTCAGAATGTCTTAATAATAAAAGTATCGCCGAAAAGTTGAGTTTAAGCCCCAGCCGGCTAACCAGAATAATTGACAGCCTTGTTAAGAAAGAATATATAGTAAGGAAAATAAATAATACCGACAGAAGAAATATGTGTGTTTCACTTTCCTTTAAAGGGGCGGAAATTGTTCAGCTTTTAAATCAATCTTATCTGGATATTCATAAAGAAATACTTAATGATATTGAAGAGGCACAGCATATACCTTTAATTGAAGCAATGACAAATCTGCATTCGGCTTTAAAGAATTGGGTTGAAAAAGTTTAGTTAATAGATTAGTGAACGGCGTTTGTTCTGAATTTGAGGAGATCTTTTTTCTATTTTTTTACTCTTTTTTCATCATTCATGTATAATTTTACCCATTCCAAATCTGATAAAAGCTCATTAATATTCAGAAAACCTTCCTGTGATAATTTAAAATACGTTTGATCAAAATGTAGTTTCAGATCATCCCCGGTTCCGGATATTAGCTCTTTTATCATAGTAACTATTTTATCCATATTAGCGGAAAAATCTTTTTTTATCTGATCAATGTTGTCTATACCCGGACTAATTTTTCCACTTTGAATTATACGCAGCAGTCCACGGACATATTTAGCCGTAAAAGTTAAATCTTCAAATAACGATTCTTTTCCGAATTTTAATGCTTCTTCATAAATGCGAAGTATTTCCGCTTTACGTTTAAGCTTAGATCTTGAAAATTTTTCAACCGCGTTAACAAATTCCGGCGGATTATTAAGGTATTCAGTTTTCATAAAATACACTATAATTTCACTCCAAGCCCGATACCGTCGCCAATAGGCAAAATTGTGGTTTTTAAATTACGTTGTGATGTAAATACAGTATTAAATTCTCTTATAACCTTTACGGAATTTTTATGATTAGCAGGGATTTTAGATGCCGCCGCATATCCACGCCATAATAAATTATCGACGAACATTATCCCTCCTTTTTTAAGCAAAATTATTGAGTAATCGAAAAGGCGCTTATAATCTATTTTATCTGCATCAAGAAAGATAAAATCAAACTTTTTATCAAAACGCGGCAGCTCATCAAGTGCATTACCCTCGATGAGATTTATTTTCCCTTCCATGCCTGATTTAGCAATATTTTCTTTTGCTATTACAATATTGTCCGCACTCTTTTCGATAGTATAAACAGAGGCTTTTTTACTTAAGTTCCTTGCAATTCTTATTGATGAGTAAGCTATTGCCGTTCCGAGTTCAAGTACCCGTTTGGGGTTTACAAGAAAAATTAATTGTTCTAAAAATTCTGCGGAATCACGGGATAATATCGGAACATTATGTTCTTCAGCAAATTTTTCCATCTCAAGCACAAGCGGATCTTTTTCATTAATAAAACTTTCAAGATATTGTTTCTGCGGGGGATATAAAATTCCAATCATAATAATTATCCTAATTAATATTTAAAAGGATCTTAGATAAAATCTTTTTTTACCGGATCATTTAATTCGATAACTAATTTATTGAAAAACGGACCTTTCTGATGCGTTTCCAATTTGATACCAATTTAATATAATTAATTATTTTGTACCAACAAAGCACGCAGCTTTAAACCGGTAAAAATTAAAATCCAAAAGTTAAATTATTATTATCAGGACTAAGTTTTTTTAAAGCTGGTAAATTTCTAATTAAAATAATCAAAAGTCAGGGCGGGCAGATGCGCCTGCCCGTCCTCAACAAATCTAAAACTTCCAGCGCGAGTCTAATGCAACGGAAAGATACTTTGCAGAGTTCGGTGCTGCAAAAGATTGAAAATCCATAGTTGCAAAATTGAACTCTAATATGCCGGTATCGATTCCCAAACCGGCTGCCCAGTGGAAACCAAGAAGACCGCCAAATGAAAAACCGGTCCTTATATAAGGTACACCGTGAGCAAGCTGCCATTCACCGCCGATTGAGACGCGTGTCTTTGTGCTGTTGCCCGGTTCATCATTAAAACCCTGATTAATATCCATTGCCAGCAAAAGCGTACCGGGAAATGAACCCTGGTTGAAATAAAATTTATGCGCCGCGCCAAGTCTTAACGTAGTTGGTAAATCCGTCGTAAAACTACCTCCGTTTACGCTTGTCCCTTTAAATTTATTTTTAATAGAATCACGCTGTGACTGATCAAATGCATCGCTTAATGTATATTGCCCCGCTGCACTAGTGATTGCAGTATTTTGATTCCATGTGATATTTCCGATATCCGTAACTGCTAATGAAATATTCCAATTATCAATAAGATTCGAACTGAATCCAAAATCTAAACCTAGGCCGGTACCTGCGGGAGTTAGAAACGGACCCGGATTGGATTTTCCATTTGTCGAAGCCGTATCAAAACTGTATTTAACATTGAAATCATCCGAGAATGCGGAATGAATAACATAGTTTGAACTTACTGTAATTTGGTTATTAGTACCCGTTTGCAGATAATTATTATTTACCTGTACACTTTGTGCATAAGCAAATCCCTGGTAATATTTAAATGTTACGCCGGCAGATAATTTTTGTATTATACCGTTTACTAAACCAGGAATTTCCCGTGCATAGCTAAGCGAATAATTTCTTATCCACCATGAATTAAACTTAGTATCATTAAAACTATAAGTGGAATTCTGTGCATTACCGTTTAATATTAAATTTGAAAGTGACTGAGGCAAAGTAAAATCCCCTTCAACAAAATCATTTATTGAAAATGCAAATGCGCCGATCGAAGGATCGAGGCGCAGCCCGAAGGAAAATAATGTAAATGACATATTGCCGAAAATGATACCGCCTCCGTTAAGTAACGAATTAAGATTTTGCTTATCACTTTCGGTTAGATATCTCCCGCTGTAATAATCAATATTATTTACAGTCATAAAATTAGTACCCGCAGATGCCGATATATGCGGCAGCGGGAGTATTGTACTAAAATCCACTGCATAATTAGTATTCAGAAGGTTTGCCGGATTAATACCTATAGAATAAATTCCCTGGGAAATTGCATTTGAAGTTTTTCCAAGGCTCATACTTCTTGCGTCTGTACTTCCTTCAGATCCGTACTGTGCAAATATACTTACACAAAAACCGATTGAAACAAGGAAGGTAATTATTAAATTCTTCATTAGATTTATCTCCTTATTTCAAATCATTTGTATTTACATGATACTGCACGCCTCCGTAAACCGTAATCTGAAGCTGATCGCTTGGGCGTACTGAAACGTATTGCAGGGAAGAATTGTTAGAAGTACTGCTTGTTTGAACTGCCACAGTATATATGGCATACTGAGCTTTTGCTAGATTAGCGGTTTGTGCGGAATCCAACTGAATTAAATTATTTGTAGCTACTGAATTTGTTACCTCCCCGGCCGAGTTTACTGCAGCCGCTGCGAAATAAATTGAATCCGAATTATTGCCGTTCTTAAGAGTAAATAATGGTTTATAATGTCCATCAACAAAATTAATTGTCAGCCATGAATCCAAAGGTATGCCGTTTTGGATATTTACATTAATATATGCAGACTTTGTATCCTGAATTTTTAAGCTGTCATTCGATATATTAAGGCTTACCGTGTCTGTTATATAAGTTTTTTGAATCGCCATTATACTCTTTGTTGAAAAGTTTGTTTTTAATACAATAGAATCCTGATTCGTTACAGTTCCTGTTGCATTATTAGGGTTCATAATATATTCTGCGCTTATAAGTAATGTACTCGGCATAAACGATATAAAGGAAGTTATGTTACTATTAGCTTGTGTATATGAAAACTGAGCGGAGCCATTCACAGAACTAACTGTAATATTTGAATTCCCGGTAGAGTCCGTTAATGCCATTTGAGTTCCATCCTCTCTTAATCCGGTTAAATTAAAATTCTTTACCTGATAACCAAAAGGATTTGAGGAAGATGAATAATATGTTAAGTTTAAATCAAGTTCGGCATTTTCAAGAAACACTTTGTCTCTGAAATTTTCAGCATCACCAAGATTTATTGAATATGACTGGGATTTAGTTCCCAAAGACCTTGCAGGCAGAATGCCGGTTGCCAAACTAAAGTAAAAATTGGAACTATAAAAATCCATTGTTACAATAGATCCAAGGGGTAGAGAAACTGAGGAGCAGCTTAAAACTATTTGAATGCTGCTTTGATTTTGTGATAATTGATTTGCCGGCTGAGTATATATGCAGCCTGCCAGCGGAATCTGAACCGAATCCGGTTGAAATGCAGGAACGGTCATTGAAATACTTAATTCTCTTCCATTTTGAGTAATCGCAGGAAAGGCAGCGACTATATTAACATCCTGGGAATTTGTATTAACAATATGAAAGGATAAATACCCGTTTGTAAAGACAGCATTGTCTAATACTGTTCCGTTAGATAAAGGAAGAAATATAGTTGCATTAGCTGAATTAACCACAGGGATGGAAACTCCCGGCAGAGACGTCTGGGTATTTAACTGGACAAAATTGGTAACATCAACATGCTGGGGGTAAATATCCGATTGAATCACAAAAATGCTATCAACTGCTGAACTGGAGATATAATTTTGTTTTTTAATTATATCATCGAGTGAGTATGACCTGTTAACAAGCGGAAGATTTAAATTTACATCCCACTGAGGCGCTTTTACATTGGTTGGAATGTCAATACAGCCCGCAATGAAAATCAATAGTAAAGATGGAAATACAATAGTAAATTTTCTGCCGACATAATTCATAGGATCTCCTTTTAATCAGGAATAATTTACAACTAAAATCAAATAAAGCCAATCAAGATTTATCTTTTAAAAATGAAATACATACAATAAAATTCAAAGGTCGTATTAAAAATTTTTCCATTACACAATTATTTGGATTCAGGCTATTATCCCTCTGGCAGGCAATTATATAGCTCTCCGAATATAACTTACTAATAAATAATCGGATATTTTACTTTTTTTTAAAGATGGACAGAATAACGAGAGTATGTTACAAAACTTTGTCGTTTATATAACAGTTCCCAAAAGGGGGAAATGAGTACTCCGGCTAGTAAATTTAATAAGTCCTTTTTTAATAAAGCAAGTGTTTGAATACAAAAAATAAATGATTTTTCTTGAATTTTTCAAAATTAACTAAAAGATTACTTCAGTAACAACATTTTTTTTGCATTCCGGAAATCACCGGCTGTAAGAGAATATATGTAAATGCCGCTTGGAAGTGTTTTTAATAATGAAGCAGGCGGAAAACTAATATTGTAAGAGCCCGCCGGCTGTTTTTGATTAACCATAACCGACACCTGCCGCCCAAGGATATCATACACCGTTAAATTTACCGGGATATATCCTTTATTTTGTACCGGTATAGAATACTTAATATTAGTTGAGGGATTAAAAGGGTTCGGATAATTCTGCTCAAGGCTGAATGATGCAGGTTTTGTTAGATCAATTGTGTCTGTTGTTGTTAAACTTTTTAAAATATTATTATTAGGATCAAATGTTATATATAGAGGCTTATTATGTATTTCTATTATGAACTGCTGAGACTGCTGATTGTTAAAAATAGTTACAGTAGTATCACCATTTATTGTTGTGATTTTTATTTGGACCGGCATTGTAAAAAATTCCGGATTTGTATTTACTGATTGAGCAACATTAACCGTGATATTATAAACATTATTGCCGGCAGATTGTGAACTCCAGTTTATAGTATATTTAGGATAATTTTCTCCATATATCCATTCATTAAAGAAATATTCTAAACTTTGCCCGTAAACCAGTTCTGCAACGGATTCAAAATCCGCAGTAGTGGCAACGTTATAAGCCAGACCCGGATAGGAATTATAAGTCCTTAAAATATTAAAGAAGGTTGAATCTCCCACAATCTCCCTGAGCATATGAAGGATAACAGCGCCTTTTGCATAGCTCCGCGCATAATCAAAGATATTATCTTCGGAACTTATGTTTTGAACATAAACGGAGCCGACAGCTGTTTTGGCATTAACCATATCATTAAGTATCATCTGGTAATATACGCTATCATTCACTGTTGCGCCGAAATAAACAGCTTCGGAGTAAGTTGCAAATCCCTCATTTAGCCAAATATCCTGCCAGTCTGCACATGTTACCTTATCGCCGAACCAATGATGAGAGAGTTCATGGGCCTCAAGGTCTTCATCAAACTCACTAAGCGAGGTAATAGTTTGATGTTCCATTCCCCCGCTCCATCCAAACTGCGCCTGCCCGTATTTCTCATGGATAAAAGGATATTGTCCGTAAAGGCCGGAAAAAACTTTAATCATGTTTGGTACTTTATCAATTGTGCTTTTAGCAGAACTGAATACGTAGGGATATACATAATTAATTACCGGCATCGAATCGGATTCCGAATATTTGTAATAATTTGTATAAATTGTATAGTTAGAGACAGCGATAGAAATCAGATATTGAGCGATAGGGTAAATGTTTTTCCATTTAAATGTATGTGTACTGTTTCCGTTATTTATCGTATCCTGTAATACTCCGTTTGAAGCGGCTGTTAATTCTTCGCTGCAAGTGACCCAGACATCGGATGAATCGGCTTTATCTGCCGGGGTATCTTTACAAGGCCACCAACTGCTTGCTTCGTAAGGTTCACTTAAGGTCCAGAATGAATGACTGCCGCTATTACTGGTAGAATCAAATACAAATCCTCCAAAACCTCCTTCAACCGGTACACCCTCATAATATATTATTACGGAAAAAGATGAGCCGGTATTAAAGACCGTGTCCAGAGTTATATATAATTTATTATTAATATGACTAACTTGTAACGGTTTCCCACTTTCAATTACGGAATCAACTTTTAAAATATTTGTTAAGTCTAGGAAAAAAGTTTTTAGCCCAAGTGTGCTGCTTCTTGCATTTACCGTAACAGCACCCTTCAAATAATCGGGCGAATATGTAAGAGTTAAATCCAGCTTGTAGTAAGTAACATCGATAGTAGAATCTCCGGGATACAGTATTTTCTCCGGTTCAATATTTTCTTCAACAATCCTTTTTTCCGACTTAAGAAGTGATTCTCTTTTGTTTTGTCCAAAAGACTGGCCTGAAGACAATAGCAGTAAAAAAATAATAATTGTGAATTTAAAAAATATATTCATATAATAAAATTTGCTCAATTACCATACCCTGGTATGATGGATTTATAACTACGGCCTTTAGAATATGAACGATAATTTGAAATTTATAAATAAATATTCAATAATAGATAATTTAATTTATGTCCTGTATTCTGCATATAGCACGGAAACTGCAGAATTTGCAAACTTTATTTTCCCTGTCTTCAAGTGCAGATAAATTAAAGTTGCCTTTCGAAATAGCGTCTACATATTTTTTAATAGCATCCAGGCATATATCGATCATTTCCTTATAGGATTCAATTAATTGCTCCTCATTATACTTTGCACGGGGCGGCAGTAATTTAACCAGTTGGCTCCCAAATTCCTTATCGGAAAATTTTAATGAGTAAATTTCAGCCCCGACTGGTTCATTTACATTATTAACATTTCCCAAGTGTATATTTATCATTTGCCTGGCAGCATAAAGGTATAGCGGAAGCTGAAGCGATATCCCCTGTTGCAAATCAGTAACGGATGGTTTCTTCCCGCTTAATTTATAATCAATTACTTTAAATTTCTTTTTCCCTTTATCGATGTCAATTCTGTCAATTTTTCCTACAACGCTGACGGAATCGATTTTTATTTCTTGGAAAGTTTCCTTTCCACCGGTTCTTCTTTCATTGCCGCCAAAATTAAATTCAAAATATTCAGGAATAAATCCATCTTTATTATTTCTTTCTTCCTGTAAAAATTTATATAGAATTGAGTTTTTTCTATCACCGTTTACTCCCAGTACTTTTTCTTTTTCATAAAAAGCAAGAGGTGAACGTAGGTTTGCATCATTCACGATTTTTTCTGCTATTTCAAATAAAAATTTTTCAGCAAATTTAAAATGTTCCTCATCTGCCTCAGCCAGTATAATTCCCATTTCTCTTATTTGTTTATAAAATTTATAAAGTATATTATGCAGCAGGCTTCCCATTTCCAAAGCCTCTATATCTTCCGTAGGTTCATCTAAAGCCTTAAGTTTTAATATGCGTTCTGCCATATACTTGTAAGGACATAAAGCGTATGTTTCTAACTGCGAAATTGAAAATTCCCTAAATTTTAAATCTGAAAGTTTATCACCAGCCTTTTCGTTTAGTGTATTACCTATAGAACCCGTATATTCCGACATCCCGAACGGCTGTGTTCTTCTGATCTCATCTATGCCTAAGGATTTATTTATCCTGTTGTAATCTATTCCTGTTTCTGCGGGGCTCCAGTCCTGCTGCAATCCCTTAAACTTATTTTGGGAAAGATAAATCAGAAATTCTTCCCTGGAATAAATTGAATCCGAATAATGCCTTTCGTTTTTTAATTCCGTATCAAACAAATTACCAAATTCGTTAAGAAAATTAGATTCTACCAATTCTTTTTTCTCTTCATGAAGAGGATAAGTGAGATATAAATGCACTGACCATGAGCAAAGAGACTGATAAAATCGGTAACGTTCTTCAATTTGATGAAGCCTGTCGTTCTTCTGATATGAACCGGAGAAAAATATTTCCGGCGAATACCTGGTGGGCAGGTCGCCATCGCATAAACCTGAAATGAAAAGATAATCGAATCTCAACCCGCGAATTTCTTCAAGGTTTGTTACCTGAATACCGTAACCCGGTTTTTCTTTAATATTAAACCGTGATGATGTAACAGCCGTTTTTAGGTTGGAAAGGAAAAAATTTAGCGGAAATTTTTTTTGCACGCCGTATTCAAGTTCAAAAAGATTAAAGATCTCTTTTATCAGATCTAAAAAAGTAGTAATTCCTTTTACATTTTCTTCTGCAGTACTGCCGGCATTATTTACTAATTTTGAAGGGAACTGCAATGAAAAAATTAAATTGTATAAATTATCAGCAAACTCCTTCAAAGTCATCATCTTTTGGAAAGGTAAAAGGATTTTATTGAGGCTTTCAAGGTCAGAAAGTGCACGCTGGTAAATCTCTTTGTTGTTTGAATTAAAACTATATTCGTCATTATCGCCTTCTTCAATCCGCACCAATGCATCGCGGAGTGTATTTATCCAGTTATCATATCCTGAGATAATTTTTAAATTAACAGATGCCTTAAGAAGATTTGATTTATCAAGGTTTGCAACTTTTAAATATCCGCCGCTCAGAGCGCGGAATATATTCCTGTAATAGAAATCATTCACAAGTATCTCAAGCAAATTTATAATTGAGATTACAGGCGAGGATGAATCCAGCGGGATCCTGTCGGTAAGGTTAAAGGGCAGCCCGTATAACTGGAAAATATCGCGAATAACATTGGAATATTTTTGAATTAAATTAAATACCACACATATCCTGTTTGGTTCGGCTTTTTTAAGGATAATAAGTTCTTTTATTTCTTTCGCTATTAATTCAATTTCTTTTTCTCTTGTGCCAGCAACAATTTTTGTAATTGAACTACTAAAGCTTCCGATTTTATTTTTTACATATAGTTTGAATAGATTTTCTTTTATTTCACCTTCAAACTCTTTCTGAACCGGAATAGGACTGTTTTTAATAGCCTGAAACCCTTTTTGTATTAATTTATCATAACATTTATCCAGATGAGAAAATATTGAAGGATTATCGGCATAATAATCGAACGAAATATATAAATCTATGCCGTTCATTATTGAAGCAGTATTTATTATTTCAATCTCGGGAGCAGTGAATTCATCGAAACCGTCGATAATAATTAAGTTGACAAGAGGATAAACCATCCTGAATTTTTTTTCAAAGTCTAAGAACGGCAAGCCGTTAAGTTCAAAGTAAATATCTCCTGTCTCCTTTACATTCAACTGCCTGCACTTAGCCTGGTAGGCTTCATAGATACCGGCAATATCTTCTGCTTTACTTTTTCCCGATCCTTCGAGTTCACCTGCTTCGGCTAGTAATTTTCCGGGAGTAATTCCATTTTTCTTATACTCCGAAATAACTTCTCTTAAACGGATTAACGTACCATGGGGAAATTCATCTTTGTAAGCGGAAAAATATTTTAGTTTACATTCATCCAAACTTTGTTTAAGCAATACGGCTGAAGCCGCTTCACTTAGTGTTTCCGCTTTCATATTTCCATCAGTAAAAAGCAGGCTGCCAGCAAATGTTCCTATAGTTTGTAAATTTATTTTTCCTGAAGCCTGCCCCGGGGCTTTTGATATTATCTCCCTTTTCAGAGACCTTATTTTCCTGTTCGTGGGGATGATAAGCAGAAAATCATCCAGCTTCCCTGATTTAATTTTTTCATCAATCAAACAATCAGGATCAATTGAATCTATTTTGTTCTTTGTAAGGATCATTTACTTATATCCATGATCAAATCCCTGTAAGATTTTCTAAGCTCTTCGTAGTTTTCAAGCTTAAGCTTGCCGTATATATACTTATATCTTTTCCTCGCATCGGTTTTCCCGTTCAATACCATTGTTTCAAGTTCCAAATAAGGCCCTAATCTTTTTACTTTATCAAGATGAATTCTGGTATTGTCATACATATAAAGATATCTTTTTTTACTGACAACAGTTTCTATCTTAAACACATTTTTAAAGAATTCAGCAGCATTACCTGATGAAAATCCAAGACATTGATAGTTGGAAAAACGGTCTTTGCTTTTTTCATCTCTTACATATTTAATAATACTCTGGCTGCCGTTCTCAATCCTGAGTTTAAGCAGTCCCCCGGGTGTTTTAAAATATATATCGGTCTGATCCAGAATTCCGGCGTATTCCGCATTCAATTCAACAAGGAGCTTTTTAACAGGATTGAAGGATTTAAGCTTGACCTTTACCTCAAGATTTACGGGCATAATTTTCTTCCGGTTTTTCCGAAATATAAAATTTTAATTTGTGAATATCACGAAACTATATATTATGCATGAATGTTTCAGAACTATAAGTTAATGTATATAGCGCGAATACATTGTGTATATATAGCATAACCCCTGAATCCTTCCTTCCAGCCATGGATTAAATAGTGTTTATTTCTAAAAATTATTAGTATTTTTATTTTTACCTAATATGATTTATAAAATATAAATATTCAATACCGGGAAATCTATTGACAACTAATATACCCCCGTTTACGGGTTTCAATATCGATGCTTTTAAGTTTCTGGGCCAGCTTGAAAAGGATAAAAATAATAATACCGCCTGGTTTGCTAAAAACAGGCAAAGGTATGATGATAACATTGTTTTACCAGCAAAATCATTTATAATTACGATTGGACAATTCTTTAATCATCTGAATCCGGCTATAAGAACGGAACCAAAGTTTAACAGCACTATTATGAGGATTAATAAGGATATGCGGTTTGCAAAAGGAGGACCCTACAAGAATTACTTCCTAATACACTTCGGAAGATTCAAAATGGACAGCGAATTCTTTGTTTATTTTGACAAAAACGGTATTGAGTACGGTCTTTTTTTAAACAACTCACAGGACGATGATCTTTATTTAAATACAAACCTGCCCATGCTGGGTAAAGAAATTATAGAGTGCTGCAAACGATTTAAAATTGATAATAAATTTGATTTATACGAACTTGACAAGAAAGACGGTATGGTTATCCCAAAATTCAAAGCTGACAGGCATTTCAAGGTTTTTTCAGAAATGGAATACATTATTCTTAAAAAAAATATAGACCCCGGGAATAAACTTTGTACTTCACCTGATTTTCTTACAGAAGCAATAAAGACATTTTCAAACCTGTATCCGCTTTTATGTTTTGCAATTTCACCCCGCCCGCTGAAATTAATAGCTGATTTTGATGAGCAGATGGGTATTGCAACCTGATTAGAACCTGCACGAAATTTTTAATAAATTTACAGCTTCTATATTATTTATAACTGCATTTAAACTATTTATTGAATCAATAATATGCCGCAAGATATCGAATTTGCATACCAGCTTTATTACAATTACCAACATTATATTGAACATAGTTTAACGCGCAGGAGGTTCAAACACTCCGATATTGTGCCTTTAATTAAACATCTGAAGGAGCATCACAACTTAGTGATAAAAGAAGCAGGCTGTTCTTTACACGGGCGTTCAATTAATCTTATTAAATTCGGTGAAGGAAACATTAAAATATTCCTATGGTCTCAGATGCACGGAGATGAATCTACGGCTACCATGGCAATTTTTGATATTTTAAATTTCTTAACCCGGAATGATCACTTTAATGAATTCAGGAGAGAACTGTTCAGCAATGCTTCGGTATACTTTATGCCTATGGTTAACCCGGACGGTGCTGAAATTTTCCAGAGAAGAAACGGTTATGAGATCGATATAAACAGGGATGCCTCAGCTCTGATAACTCCTGAGGGGCAAATTCTTAAAAGTACTTTTGACGAAATTAAAGCTGATTTTGGATTCAACCTGCACGACCAGAGAGTTAATTATTCAGCCGGACATTCTTTTAAACCGGCCACGCTTTCATTTCTTGCTCCTTCTGAAGATTATGAGTATACGCTTTCTGCCGTGAGATCTAATGCAGTAAAATTAATTACACATCTCTACACCATTCTCTCATCATTTATACCGGGGCATATTGGTAAGTATCCCGCTGAGTTTGAACCGCGTGCATTCGGCGATAATTTTCAGAAACTTGGAACAAGCACTATACTTATAGAGTCGGGAGGCTGGGCAAATGATATTGAAAAGCAGTTTGTAAGGAAAATGAATTTTTTAGCATTGATAACCGCATTTAAATCCATTATTGAACATAGTTACAAACTGCAATCGCTTGATACTTATGATGAGATCCCGTTTAATGAAAGCGACCTTATGGATCTTATATTAAGGAATTTAATTTACAAAAAGAACGGAACCGGATGCAAAATAGATATAGGAATTAACCGGACCGAAGTAAACCTTAACGGGGCAAAAGAATTTTATTTTAAATCCGCTATCGAAGATATTGGTGATTTATCTATCTATTTTGGATACGAAGACTATAATCTTGACGGTATGGAATTAAGCCTGGGCAGTACCTTCCCTGAAAAGTTTAATTCCATTTCCGAAATTGAAAATCTTAACTTTATAAAACTTTATGAAGAAGGTTATACGAATGTTATTTTAAATTCAAATCAGTTAAAGGAAGAATTTTCTAAATATCCGGTTAATATTATTACCAACACATATATGCAACCGGCGTCTGAAATTAAAATAGGCGAAATACCAAACTTTTTAATTAAGAAAAACGGAAAGGTAAGGTATTCGGTTGTAAACGGGTTTATTATAGACATTAACAACTTATTATGGGAAAATAAAAACGGGTTAATTATTTCTTAGGCATCAAATACCGGTGGGGATTCATTTTTCAGTGAATTAAGAAGAAATTAGCTGCCATATGAAAAGTATTTCTCATTCGTTTTTATTCACAGGCTTAAATGAATAAATTATTTCGTATTACTTAATTTAAAGATTCGATTGTCCGGCAAGGACCATTAGTGTAACTGAAAACAGCTTACATCTGAAATTTTAAGTGAACTATAGGAACAGGATTTACTGCAAATTATGCACTTTAGGACATTTTTCTTAACTTAATTCAATTGTTTTATAATTATACACGCAAAAAAGAACGTAATTTGCCAGGTACCAAGATACTTGATTATAGCCTGTTATTTTATTATTTTAAACACTTGGCTTTTTAGCAAAGGAATGACTGACTATGGCACGAATTAAAAACATTGAAGCTTTTTGCCCCAATTGCGGTGGAATAAAGAAAATGGAATTAGCCGGTGAGGTGTTAAGCGCTGATGGCCATGATAAATTTTGGGCAAAATGCAAAAAATGTAAGCAAACGATGATTATTGATATAGCTGAAGATGTAAAAACGTTAAAACCTTCCCTTGAAGGAATTGAAAATGAAGACTGCACTGTGTATTCACCCGATAAGTCTTTTTCTGTGGGTGAATCTATTATCACAAGAATTGGGACGATTTTGGTAAAGTAGTTTCAAAGGATGTGTTATCGAGCGGGCAGAAATCAATTGCCGTTGAATTTCAGAAATCAGGTTTAAAAAAATTAATTGAATCATTAACAATATAATACCACGAATTGAGGTGATACTTTGGTAGGGATTACAGTTGGCGAAAACGAATCCATCGATAAAGCTTTAAGAAGGTTCAAAAAGAAATACGAAAGATCCGGAGTTCTTAAAGAATTTAAGAAAAGAACTTTTTTTGTTAAACCTTCTATTAAAAAGCGTATGGAAAAGTTAAAAGCTGCCAGGCGCTCACATCGTGTAGATATTATTGAGTAATTTTCAAGCCCCGTTTACCGGGGCTTTTCTTTTTACCTGATAAGACCGCCGGGTTCAAATATTTCTGGCTCCCGTTTTGAAAGGTAATGTTTATCAAAATGATTTACTATTGCCGAAAATGCTTCATCAACGTTATTACAAATATTAAGCATATTTAAATCAGATTTATTAATTACACCGTTGTCAACAAGCCCGTTAAAATTTACTATACCCTTCCAGAATTTTTCATCATATACAATAAGAAGCATTTTCTTTTTTATTTTACCGGTCTGCAGAAGCGTTACTATTTCAAAAAACTCATCCATTGTCCCAAAGCCGCCCGGGAATACAATTAGGCATTTAGCAAGGTACGCAAACCAGAACTTCCTCATAAAAAAATAATGGAATTCAAAACTTAGTTCCGGCGGTACGAACTTATTTACATATTGTTCAAACGGTATGCTAATGTTAAGACCTATAGAATAGCCACCCGCAAGTTTAGCGCCTTTATTGGCGGCTTCCATAATACCGGGGCCACCGCCTGTACATATTGTAAACCTGCGTGCAAAAGTTTTTAAGCCCATCGCCCACTTGGTAAGCCTCATTGAGAGTTCTACGGCATCTTCGTAATACCTAGACATCTCCACCTGGTGCTGCGCTTTCCTTAGTTCTTCCGCAAACTTCGGGGTTGTTTTGGGGTTCATGGTTTTGAATTTATTAAGCTCGGCTACTGCTTCTTTCCTGGATCTTAATCTTGCGGAACCGAAGAATACAATTGTATCTATAATCTTATGCTTTTTAAATTCTTTCTGCGGATCTAAAAATTCGGCAAGAATCCTTAAAACCCGTGCTTCGGAGGAGTTTAAAAAGTCAAGGTCCTCATAGGCTTTTAGTTTGGTTTTCTTCTTTACCATAATATTTTCTAATTATTCGTTATAATTATTTTAATTTATCTTTCATTTTAACATGAAAATTCTATATTTGCTCAATAAATTTTTTATTCTTATGATGCACATATATAATGAGAGATATTTAAAATTTATTTAGAATGATTGAAAGATAATTAAGTCTGGTTATATTCCAAAAATAATTTGGGGGCAATGAATGACGGAGAATTTTATTGATGCTTTTTAAAAAAATTACTATTCTTTTTTTAGCGCTTAGTGTTCAGATATTTTCTTTTTCCAACGATTTAATAAAAAGAAGAATTGATGAAGCACTAACAAAACTTCCGCCTAATACCAAAATTGCAATTTTCATTTATGACCCGCTTACGCAGGATACCGTTTTTATAATGAATCATACCGCCTCCATGATCCCGGCATCCAACACAAAAATTTTTACTACTGCTACCGCTCTTTCTTTAATGGGCGGAAACTATCAGCTTGCCACTAAAATCCTAACAAACGATAAAGATATAAAAGATGGGATTATTAACGGGAATCTATATATAAAAGGATACGGTAATTCTCTTTTTACCTCACAGGATCTGGCCGGGCTGGTAAGTTCCCTTAAAGCCCAGGGTATAAAAAAAATTTCCGGCTATATTATAGGAGATGACACTTTTTTTGATAACCTTTATACCCGCTCTGACTGGATAGACGATGAGTCCGCCAATATTAAGCTGCCTGCCATCTCAGCATTAGTGATCGACAGAAACCGGGTGTATTCACAAAAGAAAGTGAGAATCCGGAGGAAAAGGCATTCCGGTTATCAAATAGTAAATGCATCTAAAGACATAAGTGATCCACCGCTGTTTATAGCAAAGCTGTTAAGGGATAAATTAATTGAAGCGGGTATTTCAGTCGGCAAACCCGCAATTAAAGGTGAATCCCCTTCCCAAATAACAGTTCTTGCCGAGTCAAAAATCTATTTAAAAGATTTAATTAAAATAATTAATAAACACAGCGATAATTTTCTTGCAGAATGCCTCTTTAAAACACTTGGCGCATATTCTTCAGGTAAACAAGGCAACTCATTTTATTCCACACAAGCAGTTCTCAGATTCCTGAAAGATAATAATATTTATTCGGAAGGTACGTCTGTAGTTGACGGCTCCGGGATTTCCAGATATGATAACGTTACAGTGGGTGCGATAGTCGGCGTTTTGGAGAAAATGTATTTTGATTTGAAAAATTACAGCGACTTCTATAATTCATTGAGTGTTGCAGGAGTAGACGGAACACTAAGAAACCGCATGCAGAGCAGTTCTGCTGAAAACGAATTTCATGGTAAAACGGGAACATTGAACGGAGTATCCTCTCTTTCAGGTTATTTAAAAACCGGCAAAGGCGGCGACTTAATTATCAGTATGATATTTGATTTTGACAGGAAAGGCGCAAGATTATACAGGGGAATTGAAAATGATATTGTGGAAATTCTTACGAACTGGCAATAAAAAACTCCGGTCTTTAAAGAGCCGGAGCACTAAAATCATACCAGCAGAATATTATTTTACTTTTTCGGCTGTTGGGTTTGCTGTGGTACTGCCTGTCTGTCCGAAGGCAGAGAAGGTACCTGAGGGATTTGCTGCCTGCCGGACTGCTGAATTATACTTTCCTTTTGGTTAGCTGTAGCCTGACCGGGTAAGAAGAATAAGTTAATAGCAATTGCCAAAACAGCTAAGCTTCCACCGAGCCACCAGGTAGCCTTGCTTAAAAAATCAGCCGTTCTTCTGGTTCCGAACATTGAACCCATGCTGCCGGCCGCGCCACCGAAAGTACCGGAAAGGCCGTCGCCTTTGCTGGATTGCATTAAAACTACAATCATTAGAAAAACGGAAATTATTGACGCTATTAAAACTAAAAACATGTACATAAAATTCTCCTAAAATTGAATTACAGAATTTATACTGTAACATCCTGCCAAAAAACAATAAATGATAATTCCCCAATAAATTCTTTTATTTTAACTAAATAATTTACAAAAGTTTTAATTAAAAATCATTTGGAGTATATAATTTATTCTGTACGCACCGGGGGTATTGTACCTCCATTAGTTAGAAAATTGCCCGAAATCCGGTTTTCAGGCACAATTTTTCTTTAAAATTTCAACCAAATCGTTATGAATTAGGCGGTTGGAGGCCAATATTTTCTTGGAAAAAATGTCAATCTCATTTCCATGAAAATCAGTAACAATGCCGCCGGCTTCTTCTAGAATAAGCTTGCCCCCGCAAATATCCCAGGGGTTCAGGGAGACTTCCCAGAATCCGTCAAACACGCCTTTTGCAACGTAGCAGAAGTCAATTGCAGCGGAGCCGAGCCTCCTTAAACCCCTGGAAGCCCTAGTAAGCGCCTCGAATATTTTGAAAATATTTTCAGTGTTTTCATTAAGGTTATAAGGAAAGCCCGTAACAAGAACGCTGTGGTTTAGCTTATCATTTTTGCCCACTGTAATTTTTTTACCGTTGGCAAACGCGCCGCTTCCAAGTTCGGCTGAGTATACAATATCCTGCATAACATCATAAACAACCCCGGCAATTGACTTGCCGTTTTTCTGCACTCCAATCGATACGGAAAAAATCGGGAGACCGTGAGCAAAATTTGTTGTGCCGTCAAGAGGGTCTACCACCCACACATATTCGGAACTGTTTTTTGTCTCCCCGCCTTCCTCGGCAATGATGCCGTGAGAAGGATAATTTTTCTTTATGAATTCCGTTATAAGTTTTTCCGATGCTTTATCAATTTCAGTAACTAAGTTGGACTCATTTGTTTTATACTCAACGTTAAAATTAGTACCAAATCCGTTCCTTATTATTTCCCCGGCTTCTTTAGATATTTTGATAACTTCTTCTATCATTAGATTCCTATTTTAATATAATTTTTGAATTGTAAATATATGAAATTGTTAAATACGAATTTTCACGAATAAGGCCGAATTCACACGAATAATTAAAGCCTGGCTTTTATGAGAGCTTTGTTAAGATTAGATATTTTATGCTTTATTGAAAACTATAATGTACTGGATTTCTAAATATTAACGCTTCAACCCACCCCTATGCCCCTCCTGAAAGGGGATTTTTTATACCTCACGACCGAATCGGGGCCACCGTCGTTGGCAGGACACGCAGGCTGTCTTTTACAACATTAAACCTCCAGGAATTATGACAGCCCTGAAGGTTTGGGAATCATTAGAATATTATTTTAAATATATTCAGGAATTTATTTACTTAGGAGATTACCAAGGGTTTTATCAAGGTTTTCACCGCGCAGGTCTTCCTGAATTGCTACTACAATTCCTTTTTCGTTGACTAAAACCGGCGCGGGTATTGTGTAGACGTAAAAATCTTTTGCAATTTTTAAACGGTCTGATCCCGAAATAAAAGAATTGAACCAGGGCATTTTCCATTTGTTATTTCTGAATTTAATAATGTCTTCAGGCGCCTTGTCAAGCGATACGCTTATAATTGTAAAATTCTTGTTTTTATATTTTTCATACGCAGCATGCAGGGATTTCATTTCGCCAACGCACGGGCCGCACCATGTAGCCCAGAAATCAATCATATAATATTTGCCTTTCATGGAATCATTATTAACAAACTTTGATGAATCATCCAATGAAATAAATGAAAATGAAGGGACAGGACTTCCGACTTTCACATGGTTACTGTCTGAAAGCGCAGGTATTCCCGCTTTTGCAAGGCTGGAATCGGATAAATAAGAAAAAGGGCTCCCGGGTTTTACATGAAAAGCATCAGGAAAATATTCTTTAACCATCTTTCCAATAGAAGTATTTGCATACTGAGTAATCAAAGTATTGTAATACCCCGCTACATCATCGGGCTTTTTCTGCATTTTTGAATAAACGAACAAGCTGAAAAGCGTAGTAGACTTTACCAGGATGCTATTATTCCTGCTGACAAACTGCTTCATATATTCTTCAAGATTTTCTTTACCCTCCCTGCCGAACGCTAAAGAACATGCTATTGGTATTATGGAAGGATTAAGTGACCATAAAATTGACGACGGCGGTATCTTTTTAACCGCATTCGAAAGTGCTGTATCCGGTCCCGGGTTAAAGCTTTTAAATTCCAAATAGCCGATTCTCAGTTCATTCTTAACAATATCATACTTTGTCTTTTTAATAGCGGCATTAAAAGAATCGACTTCTTTTGAAAAATCAAATTTATAATTTTTAATATCTTTACCGGATTTCTTAAAATCCTGGAATGCAGACCTGACAGCTAAACGGTTATTCAATATTAAATTGTAGGCATCGGCAAATTGAGCAGTTAAAGAGGCGGAGTTTTGAAAAGTTACTTTAACCGGCAATGATGATTTAACAAGCTTAGCAGGATTGAAAATTATTTTAACTTTACCCGGTTTTGCGAAAATTAAAGAGTTATAGCCTTCATACCCGTTATAAACATAACCGTCTGCATCCGTACCCTCAACAGTATCACCCTTTGCAGCATTTATCAAACGGTATGCGAGTGTGTCTGATTTGGAATCGACGGCTGCGGAATATGTGCCGTCCGGATTTTTCGTCATAGGCACAGCCGTTGCAGGCAACCAATTGTTGAAACCGCCCGTAACTTCCACATCACTGAAATCATCTAAGTATTCATGGGTCTTTAGCCGGACATTAACATTTTCAACCGCAGGTTTATCAACATACACTGCCATAGGGTAAGCAATATGGTTTACGCCGGTAAAATAAAGTATCCATACACCTGTTGAATCAATTTTTATATTAAATTTTCCGTCCCTGTTAACATAGTATGACTTAAGGACGGCATTATCCATGGGCTGTTTAAGGACAATGCATGCATTTATCATAGATTTGCCGTCATGGCCAAGTAAGGTACCTTTGAGGGTGGTTTGAGCATTATTAATAATGATGGGCAAAAGTAAAAAGACCAGCAGGATTTTTAATCTCTGCATAAATTCCTCCGAAATATTCGCTAATAGCTGTACATAAATCTGATTTTAATTAAGGCAAAATAATAAATTATTTAGTTTTATTTATTAAAGCAGCATGGAATTCCATTTTGAATTTTTATTAAAATATTTTCAGGGTTTTACCGATTCATCCCGCTGATCATCTAATTATACTTTATTGCCGGGTTGAATTGATAGATATAATCAAAACCGACAATCCACCCGAGAGCGCTTCCTACAATCATACCTGATAATGCACCCCACGCAACGGGGTCGAAATTAACGCCGTCATTCTGCGTACTGGTTTGAGCTAACCCCAAGGAGGTATTAATATTGTCCGAGGAAACAAGACAAAAACCGGTTACACTCCCAAGAAATGTTCCTGCTATGAATCCGGGAAACAGCCCAAGCCATCTTTTTTTATAACTTATTTTTTGTACTTTATTTATTGGAGTAATACCATTTAAAGTTATGATTTCATTTGCAAATGTAAATTCAATAGAATCCTTACCCATTTTCAATTGCTTCGCCGAATACTCTTCGCCATTTTTCAATAAAATAGATGCTGAATTATAATAAATGCTGTTATATTTAATTTCTTTTAAATCCGATAAAGCAAGTTGTTTATTCCCGGTCTTAATTTCTTCTCCCAGGCTGTAAAGCGTATCATTCCATATTTCAGCGCCATTGCTGACTGAAAATGAACTATCGTTTGTAAGAATAACTTTAACATTTTTATTTTTAGCAAAATTATTAAATTCTTCATAGAATTTATCTTTTGAAGAGAAGCTGCTTATTTTATAGGTTGATGTGCAGCCTATAATTAAAAACAATATTACTGATATAAATGAATAAAATATTTTCATAATAATAATGCCGTGTTAGAGACTGCAAATGAGCCCATGCATTAAATAATTTTATTAATTACGGGAAGAATTCATATGTGTAGGTCCAGCCGATAAGCCATCCCCATACACTACCTGCTATTAAGCCCAACGGCGGGAAACAATAAAGGTAGACATTGTTACCACCCCATGTATTAGTTTCAGGGTTAATAGAATAAGCTGCGACGCCGGCAATAAATCCCAATATCGCTCCCGGCAAAACGCCAAATGGAACACCAAGCCAATGATTCTTATAGCAGGCATTATTTATTTCAGAAATAGGAATGTGCCGGGAAATTTTTTCATATACATCAGCATAAACAGATGAATCCGAAAATATACTTACATTTTTCACAAATGCTGAGTCCCCGCTTTTTAATAATATTGCGGCTGAAAGATGCCCCATATCGCTGCCGGTATATTTGATAGCGCTGATTTCATCGGGGTAAATTTTTTCATTTTTTGGTTCAAACCAAAAATATGTTAACGTATCATTTAATATTACAGAGCCGTTTTCGGCGGTAAATGTGCTATCATTTCTCAAAGTTATTTCGACCTGCTTTTCATCCACACATTTATTAAAGTCTGAATAAAATTCTTCTTTTGAAGAAAAATCAAAGACGTCATAGGTTGAGTAACAGCCTATAAAAAATAATAACGAAACCGATACTAATAAATAAAATATTTTCATAATTCTAAATTTTGCTGTTAAAGTTACCACTTGAATTGCATCTAACGGCACCAGGTATATTTCTTATTTATGGAGCAAATTCATAGGTATATGTCCAGCCATTTATCCAGCCCAAAAGGCCACCACCTAAAATTCCGATTGTACTTAATCCTAAAAATGCATATTCATCAGTTCCGTCTTGAGAATTTGAGCTGCTTTGCATATTTGCGCCGGAACCACTTTGAGAGCCTGAAGAACCTGATGAAAAAGTATCATTGACTTCAACGAATAAAATACCCAAACCGACACCTAATAACGTTCCGGATATTAAGGGAACCGGCAACCCCAGCCAATGATTTTTATAACTTATTTTTTTCACATTATTTAAAGATAGATATTCATTTGTAGTTACATAATCCCAAAAAGCAACAGATGAATCTGATAATAATTGGATATTATTAGATGTAATTAATTTTCCATTCTTTAATATTACAGTATTTATGATATTAATATCATAGGAGTTATATACTAATTCTTCAATATTATCCCTGCTTATTTTTTCTTCCTTTAGGATTGGAACTGCAAAAATCAACGAATCATTTGAAATTGATGTTCCGTTATCGACATTGATTGTGCTGTCATTACAAAGGATTATTTTCAGAGATTTATCACTTGCGGATTTGTTAAAGTGTTCATAAAATTTATCTTTTGAAGAAAAATCACTTACTCTATAGGTTGATGAGCAGCCAATAAGAAACAGAGACAATACCGATATTATAAAACAAAATATTTTCATAATCAGAACTCTTCGTTTTAGATTAAATACATGCCACGAAGATAATTTATATTTAATGAAACCTATTATGAGGATAAATTGTAAGTCCCTGTATTATTAAATCCCTGCATTGCTCACCTATTTTTTCCCTATAACGGTTATCATACCTATATGGTGATAAAATTATAATAACCAGAACGAAAGAAATTTATATATTTGTTAATTCATAAGCAAGTTAACTATTGTTATAATGCATACGTTCACAACACTATTAGTACACTTACAACCTCACCCACTGATCTCCTGCCCTTATTAAGTGAGAGAGGGAAAATTCAGATAAAAAAAATATTTTATTATTAAATGTGTTCGCAAAGTATTACAGCCGTCATAAAAGTTTATAATTTTACCGGGCTGTTGTAATCATGCATAACAATAAAGTATCCCTTAATTTATAAGCTATAAAATAATGCACTTGTTAAATAATTATTTATTCATTAAAATTATATGAGGATAATAAATAATATTAATGAGTAACAATTAGCCTTACAGATCACGGGATTAAAGAAATTACAGGGATACCGATGAATAAGACAAGGATAAACTACTAAGGCTTCTTTCGCAGAACTTTATAATTTAAACTATCATCATGGGAGGCGCTTTATGAAACACTTTGTACTTTATCTATTCCTTGTAATCATTTCCATTTCTATTTTTTTCAGTATAAGTTATGCGCAGGAAGTTAACCCATACATGCACTTTAGTATTTTCGGCGGGGCGGCATTCCCGGTAGGGGATTTCAGCAGCACTACGGCAATTCAGTCAGGCTATGCCAACACCGGCTATTGCGCAATGATTGAAGCAGATAAAAATATCAGTCAGGACATTTATTGGACATCTTCAGCTTCATTGGCTATTAACGAAATAGACCAAAACGGAATTGAAAATTCTTCCGGAGGAATAATAGGAGGTCTGGAAATGCCGGTTAATTCAAGCGGCAATTATACAACGACCTGGATTATGACTGGTTTCGGATTTGAACTAACTGTTTCGCCTTCCATAAAAATTTATGGTACCGGGCAAATAGGCCTTTTGATTTCAAGCTACCCGAGTATTTCTGCTTCACAAAACGGTTTGTTTATAACCGTAAACTCTAAAACAGGTACTTCATTTGCCGATCAACTGGGTTCCGGTATTATAATAAATAAAATTAACCTGTGCCTAAGGTATTATGCCGGTGATCCTTTTTATAAATTTACAATAAATTCGAGTACTGAAAATTTAACCTTTACTAATAATCTTGGTAGAAGGGACTTTCCTATAACGTTATTGCTATTTATGATCGGGTATAATTTTTAATTATTACTAACTAAAATTATGCAGATATTATTAATTTTAATTTGTACATCAGGTATTATACCGGCGAGCGGTATTATAAGCTGACTGCAAACTATGAAGGATACTATATAGCAGTATACAATGAATACTGCAAAACACAAATCAACAAAATAGCAATCAGCAGAATAATAATCTGCAGAATACTAATCCACAGAACATTAATTCACAGAATACTATTCTGTGCTCCGGGGGAATGCTATAGGATCAAAATGCCGTCAACTTTTACATTATCCGAACTGTATTTTAAATTGGGCCGGGAAAACATAGCGCTCAACTATAAAAACACCAATCGAAGCGCCGACTACAAATGAAATCACCGGAATAAAAAACACAAGTAAAGCATGTATAAAATTAATTTTGTACTTATATAAAGAATATACAATAAGCAGGAGCAAAATTATTTCAACTAAAAGGAACATATATTTGAACGAATGGATGTTCCATCCCACCATAGCTGCAAGCGAACCTTCATCACTTGGAATTACGCCTGAAATATAAAGGACCATCCTGTCCAGTATTCCAATGACTGCAACGGGGTAGAAAACCGAGATTAATTTTTGATTATAAATAAACGCCACAGCAACAGCGGAAATTATCAGCGGCAAAAGCGGGCCGCCGAGTATACCCAGGAAGGGTTTATCGCCGTTGGTAAAAAGGTAATCCCGCGCGTAAGACATACCGGCCGGGTGGCCAGTAACCCAATCACCAATTACATGTCCAAGCTCATGAACAGGTAAAAGGAAGAAACCAAAAATAATTGAGGTGATTGTAAGCTGACGAATATTCAGTAACATTGAAGCCCTCCTCTTGTTTGCCGGCAGCATCACGAATTTATTACTTATTTAGATAGTTAATTAACTAAGCTCCCATAGAATAAAATCCATTTAATAATATACATTGTATAAAATAAATATACAATTAAAAATTTTCCAAACTCCCGAAAGCAATCAGGATTTACCGGATTCAAGGATTCCCAGGATGAATGCAAAGTAAACCCCCAAGGATTATGAAAGCCCCGGAAGCTGGAGATCAGCCTTAGTCCGGGAAGTTTTTAATTTTCTTTTTCATAACAACATTGATATATAAATATCAATCGGTATAATAATAGCGCCGCAAAAGCTAAAGTCGGGGCGACCGGCAGCTCTTACGGCGCAGCTAGAGAATCCGGCACCGGGATAAGGGGAGCCGGACAGAAAAAGTATTATTTCGCTTATAAGGATAATTTACCTTTAATAGATTACACAGCACAGAACAGATTAAGCTTACTAAGCTCTGCGAACATCAAAGATAAAAGGCGAATCAGCTAATCCTGTTATATTTTAAACCCGGGGAATAGTGTTATTATTAACAGAATAAAAAGAGCGGCAACAAAATACTACGAAACTACTCTCCTTATACCTGCCTGCTATAAATCCCTTATACAACACTAACTATACTACAAAATTAGTATAATTATTAATACAAAATCAAATGAAACATTAACAATAAAAATAGCGGAGCCAGTGTGCTGCGTTTGACCAACCGGCCGGGCTAAGCAACGGATTTATTTTCCGAAGCGGACTACAAGGAATTTTCAGGTGTTTTATAATTCCGCACAACGATAAAGTAATAACGCCCGGGAAGTTAAGTTTATAAATATTTTTATGATAATGATTTACAGGAAAATTTTTCCGGATTAAACCGGGTTAAAAAATTAATATTGACAATCTATACTGAAACTATTAAGTTGAAATATCAGATCCAGCGCCACTATGTAAAATGAAGCAAGGGCATTTTAAATATTCCGGCATTTACAACAAAATATTTTAAAAGGTACATATTCATCCTACTATATTGAGAAAGCATTTTATCTGAGAAGTATTTTTTTTGTAAAATTGTCTAAAAAAGAAAATTTAAAAAACGGCCGTTTAGTTATACCAGTTAAGATTTGAAAAAAAATAAAAGAACATCATTGTTTTACCATTCATCACGATATAAAGCCAAAACTGTTCAAATTAATGGCATGTATCAAAATTCACAAGATAGATATAAGAATTTTATCAAGTTTAAGCATTATAATTGATTTATTTTGTTCTTGATCTTGATTCTCAGCAAATTATACCGATAATATAATTATTGGAAAACATATACATTACAAAAGGTTATGAAAAATAAAAAAACAAATAGAGAATTGGATTCAGATATATTACTAAGCAAGATTGCAGAAACGGCATTAATAATTAATGAGCAAGGCATAGGATTTCCACTTCCATATAAGAAGAGATCTAAATTCACATTATTCAGCGAGAGGCTGTGCTTACGGATTATTGAATTATTATTGACACCGTTTGGCAAATATTAGGGAAAAAGTAGTTACGAGCAAACCAAGCAAACCGATTATAAAAGAAATAAAAGGAAGAGCCCGGTGAATAAACGGTTCATACCTTGTACTAAACCTTACATTAAATTTACCCTTTTCACTACCGGGATAAGAAAGATGAGTAAATCCGGCCTTCCATGAATAATAAGGATCAAAAACATTTCTGCCTTTACTAATATAAGTCAAAAAATTCGGCTGCGACCCTGCTATCTGAACGTCGCCATCCTGTTGTATTGATGTAAAAGGATTTAATTTACCATTATAAACTCTAACCCTCCAATCAATTATTGAAACACGTGTGCGCGGATCAGATAAAAGATCCTTAACAATATAATTTTGGAGTTGACTATGAACCGCAAGAGCACTAGCAATTGTGGTATTTATAATAGGATTAGCACCCTGGCGAGAATAAATATCGATTGATATTCTGTAAGATGATAATATTTTAATAAACGTCCCATATACCGTCCCCGGACCAATAATTGAATAACTATAATATAACTTATTGATAAGCTTATAATAATGATACGTAACTCTATCTCTTACTTCCAATGAACCTGTAAGCGTATAAAATCTCCATCTAAACCAGCGGGCTTCATCTTTTTTAAGCGCTGTATCCAATCCAACGGACAATATACTTGTTTTTAATTCCGATAAAACAATATGGCCCAGAGGTGTAATACCCGGATCAGGAATCATAGTATTACCGCCATAATAAAATCCCTTATATTTTACATTAGCTGAGGGGTCATGAGGATTTGACGATTCATATTCCGCAATAGTCCGGGCAGGATTATCGGGATCAACATAAGAACGAAATCCTCCTTCTTTGTTGGGAGTATTGTAATCCGATTTTTCATTAATTATATCTTCGGTTATATCTTTGCACAGGCATTCAATATTTCTATATCTTAACGGAACCCTGACATTTGAAGAAGGTATTACTACCTGCGGGAGAATACAGGTTAATTCGTTAATAGGATTATCACTCTTACTAGTTATAAGTAAATCCACGACAACGGTCAGCAGGCCATCTTTCTCAAGGCTGACGGATTCGGAAGCATAATCAATACTTATTTCTTCGTGCCTGGCAAGGATACAAATACACATTTAACCCTCACTTAAATTAACTAAAATGAATAATCCGATATACAGATTTTATTTATCCGCGGCTGCAAGATACCCGCGGCAAAAATAAATTTATATTATTTTATAGATGAGGTTAATTATTTTTTTATAAAGATTATAAAACCTCCCGCCCTTTTTATTTAAGAAAGGAATTGGAATAGTAGTTGTCCCGTTGCCGGCAAGCCTTGAGAAGGTTAAATCAGCAATCTCTTTTAACATGTTCTCGTCAATGATAACCGGATTGGAAACTTCCAGAGCAGGTTGTTCGGTTGAAGCAGAATCTATACCCATTTTATCTTTTTCCCTTTATTGATGTTAATTTTATTATTATCACAAGCAATTTTCATTAAAATATATTAAACGACTTTATATAGTTTTTATTTATAATTAAATCAAAAATCATATTCCCGAAGAGAACATAAAACAATACAGTCTTCCACAAATGAATACAGAGATAATTTAGAAATTTTTCTTAGCGGCAGAGGTTCTTATCATTGTGCATTCTTCTAAACAAAAATCACTAACACATTCCCTGATAATGCACAGTTCTATGATAACAAATTTATAAGCTTTCAAAACGTACAAAATGCAACAACTAATGTCAATAGTATATAATAATTACGATATGCAGGCAGAGATCTACCTACCTCATTCAACCACCAGAGGCAGTAAACCAGCGCTTCCTTCAGCGGCCCAGGCATGTCAGGTGGTGCAAGCCACAATGTAAAATGACCTATTACGATGAATTATTTATTATGAAAAACCATACCGTTAAAGCAAAATAACCGCGGGTATTTTTCTTTTCTCCGCATGGCTGAAATCCGGATTATAATTAACAGAAAATTTTTCTTCAAATAAATTAAGATCATAATTATGCAAATAAGCGAATGGCTTCCATGCAATCAGACACCCAGTATACAGGTTGAGGAGCAGCCTATTAACAGCAGCGACAATACCGGTATTATTAAATAAAATATTTCCTAATTTTAGTTCTAATCCGGAACTTGCAGGCAAGTTCCGGATTATGAAATTTTCCTTAATTATGGGCTGAATTGATAGGTATATGTATAACCGACAAACCACCCGATAATACAGCCAATTAATATTCCTACCGGGACATCATTTATAGTAGCGCTCAAATAATCACGTGTTAAAGGCGGGTTGCCACCATCCATTGGAGCCGGTATTACATTAGTTGCAACAATAGCAGCCCCAATAGGAATTCCTGCAAAAAATCCCCCGGGAATACCTAACCAATGTTTTTTATAACTCACTTCTTTTATAATTTTAATCGGCAGATGTTCAAAGGTACTGTCAAAATACTCGGCAAATATTGATGAGTCTGATAATATGTAAATATTATTTGCGATTAAAGAATCACCGTTTTTAAAATAAATTGTATTGAATATATTTTGACCCTTATATCTTATAATCCTAACTTCATCTTTGTTTAATACTTTAGTTTCCCTTTGAATCTGCGCTACAAAAATCAGAGAATCGGCTGAGATATTTGCTCCATTCACCGCTGTAATACTACTATCGTTTTTTAAAACGATATTGAGAGATTTATTACCTGCCGAATTATTAAAGTCCTCGTAGAATTTATTCTTTGATGGGAAATCGGCTACGGTATAGGTTGATGAGCAGCCTATAAGGAATAGTAACACTATCAATATTAATAAATAAAATATTTTCATATTATTTAAAATGTGCCGTGAAAGTAACTTTACGAATAGACTTTCACGGTACAGGAATATTTCTTATTTATGGAGCAAATCCATAAGTATATGTCCAGCCGGTTATCCAACCCCAAATTCCACCTATGATAGGACTTGAAAAAAATATATAAAGGAAAATATTATTCGCATTATTTCCACTATATTGATTATTACCCTTGAAAATTGAGGCGATAATATAACCAGCACCTAATCCTACAGGTATTCCGGATACAAACCCTATCGGAACACCAAGCCAATGATTTTTATAACTTATTTCTTTAACATTATTGAGTGATAAATATTTATAAGAATTTTCATAATTATAAACTGCAACCGATGAATCCGGTAATATGTCTATACTGCCGGCTGTTACCGATTTATCATTTTTTAATACTATTGTAGTCGTCATATCGTGAATACTGACTTTTATATCTTCGA
>Ga0181520_10002926_pt1 | contig 30829 bp, 25 predicted proteins | sample PEATcosm2014_Bin_29_FD_132451 | JGI IMG/M metagenome (GOLD analysis project Ga0181520, IMG submission 132451) | Peatland microbial communities from MTU Mesocosm Facility, Houghton, MI, USA - PEATcosm2014_Bin02_30_metaG | ecosystem: Environmental > Terrestrial > Soil > Wetlands > Peat | place...
CTGCGGCGCGGCAGTCTTCGCTTTCCGCTGTCGCTCCGAGCGAAGACTGGTGGGTTGGCAGGGACTCGAACCCTGGACCAATGCCTTAAAAGGGCACTGCTCTACCAACTGAGCTACCAACCCGCCGTTTGCAGAAGACAAAGCAAAACAGTTTGCAAGTTAATGACATCGCTTCGCCCGCGCAAGGTTTTTCGGGCCGGATTTACGGCGCAATCACCCTCAATTTTTCGCGTTCCGCCGAAAATTTCACGGGCAGGCTCCCAATCCACTCGCCGTCCAGCTCGAACCCCGCTTCACCGTCCAGCTCGAAAGCCGGCGCGCGAAACCGGCGGACGGCCCTCTCCGGCAATTTCCGCCGCGCAAGCAATCCGGCAACCGGACGCAACAGCGCCGGCCAGTTGACGCGCGGCAAAACGCAGACGTCCAGCAACCCGTCGCGCAAATCGGCCTCCGGAAAAAATTCAAACGGCCCGCCGTAAAATTTTCCGTTGCCGACCAACACCAGTTCACCGGAAAATTTCGGCCCGGTGGGGCGAGCGTCCTCGCGAGCCGAGATTTGAGACTTCGTCTCGCGCAGCGCCTTCAGCCCGGCGACAACATAGGCCAGCGGCCCGACCTTTTTCTTGTGCTGCCAGTCCACCAGTTCAATCGCCCGCGCGTCGAAGCCGGCGCCGGCAAGCTGGATGAAATAACGCCTCTGGCTCCTTCCGTCGTCGGAAAATTCCGCGCACGGCAGATCAATTTTCATTTCGCGGCCACGACGCAAAATTTCCCACGCGCGTCCAAGCCGGAGCGGGATTTTCATTTCGCGCGCAAAAACATTCACCGTCCCCAGCGGCAGCACGCCGAGCCGCGCGCGCGCGAAGCCGTCCGGCGCGTCGCCGATGCCGTTGAGCACTTCGTTGACCGTGCCGTCGCCGCCGGCGGCCACAATCAAATCGTATCCTTCGCCGACCGCCTCCGCCGCGAGCCGCCGCGCGTCGCCGGGCGCGGCGGTGGCCTTCAACGCGCATTCTGCGCCGATGCCGTCAAGCTGGCGCCGGAAATGACGCGCCTTGTTGCCGCGGGCCGCCGGATTGAAGATCACGCAGGTTGGCACACGCGCATGATTTTCGTTACGCGCGCCATTAGTCGAGCAGAAAGAGACGCCTTTGCTTGCGCCCGCGCCGGATTTTTCCGAAACTGGCAGCGTGAACGACTCGAAACACTGGACGGTTCCCAAATGGCCGTTTCTGCTCGGCGACGCGCTGCTGCTCGCGGCGGCGTATTTTCTCATCCAGCAGGCGCCGCATCCGATTGGCCGGTGGGAAATCGTCACCGCGTCCGCGTGCGTCGCGCTCGGCGCGGTGTTCGGCGCGCTGCCGTTCATTCTGGATTACCGCGCCATTGTCAAAATCATCGAAGCCGGCGCGCTTGGCAGCATTTCTGAAAAAATCCAGAACCTCGAAAAGCTCGCCGCGCAAATCAACGCCGCCACGAACGAATGGACGAACGCGCAGACGCAGGCCGAAAAAACAGCCGCCGGCGCAAAGGAAATTTCCGACAAAATGGCCGTGGAAGTCCGGGAATTTTCCGAGTTCATGCGGAAAATGAACGACAGCGAAAAGGCCGCGCTCCGGCTGGAGGTTGAAAAATTCCGGCGAGGCGAGGGCGAATGGCTGCAGGTGCTGGTGCGCATTCTGGATCACGTTTTTCAACTGAACGCCGCCGCCGCGCGCTCCGGCCAGCCGAAACTGGCGGAGCAAATCGCCGGATTTCAAAATGCCTGCCGCGACGCCGCGCGCCGCATTGGCCTGGTGCCGTTCACCGCCGAACCGGATGAGCCGTTCGACGCCACGCGCCATCAAGCCGTCGGCACCGAGGAAAAGCCGCCCGCCGACGCCGTGGTCGCCGAAACTGTCGGCGCGGGATTCACCTTTCAGGGCCGGCTGTTGCGCCCCGCGCTCGTCCGTCTGCGCCAGGCAAATACGCCTGAAGCCATCCACGAAGGAATAACGCCAACACCGGAATCCGATCCGGGCGAAAAGGCGCAGGACGAACTTTCGCTCCCGCCGCCGGATTAAATTTTGACGTTCGCGGTTTTGCGGGCGTCGAGAAAATGCAGCCAGCCGTTGGTAACCGGCCGTGAATAAATTTTTGCCAGTGCGCGCGCGTAAAGCTTCAACTGTATTTCGTAGAGCTTGATCTTCTCCGGCAATTCGTCCGCCCGCACTTGGTCGGTCTTGAAATCCGCCAGCCAGATTTCCTCCGGCAGCAGCACGACCAAATCCGCCACGCCCTGCACGACAACGAATTCATTTGAGGCAGGGACGCCGCGCCGCGGCGTCCGGTCGTCGCAGCGCGACGACCCCACCAACTCGTCCAATTCATCCGGGCTGAATCTGGCTGTGAACGGCAATTCCCGTTTGACCAAATCCGGCGATTGCGCGCGGATTTTCCGGCCCGGCGGCGAATTCCAGAAATCCGCCAGCGCTTCCAGATCCAAAACCGCGCGTTCGCCCGCCGACAAAATGCGCTCCCGCTCCAGCCGCCGGGCCTCCGTTTTGAGTGCCGCGATGCTGTTTACGCTTTCCAGCGCGAAATGCTGGAGAAATTTATGATGCGCCGTTCCCGCTTCCGCCGCGCTCAAGTGCGGAGTGCGGAGTGCGGAGTGCGGAGTTTGCCCCGGTGGGGCGGGCGTCCCCGCGAGCCGCTTTCCTGAAGCCTGAAAACTGAAAACCTGTCCGGCTTCCTCGTCCAATTCCTCCGCCGCGCGCCGCAATTCCGTGACCGACGACTTGGCCTTGCGCCGCGTTGCCGCCGCGAACGGATAATTCCATTCCAGCCTCACTCGCAATTTATCAGCCACGCCATCGTCTTCGTGGCAGCCGACGTGAGGAGGCTCTGAAATCGTTTCAGTTTGAGCCTCGACACCTCGGCTGCTACGAATGGAATCGCCGCCAAACTCCGCATCCGCGACCAGTCGCCAGCGCAAATGCGGCAACTTGCCTTCCGTCTCGTTTTGGACATTGGACATTGGGCTTTGGACTTGATTCGCGAACCAAAGCCCAAGCCAGTCCGCGAAACTGTTCGCGCTGGCAATCTGTTGCGTTGTCACCGGCTGCGGCTGCGTCCATTTCTCGTCCCAATTTTTCTGCGAAATGCCGCCGGTCAAAATCAGCGTGTCGCGGGCGCGGGTCACGGCGACATAAAGCAGCCGCAATTCCTCGCCGCGCAGCTCGCGGCGCTGGCGGCGCTGCGCCTGCCAGTGCGGCAGGCTCGGATAACGCCCGCCGGTTTGCGGCGGCTGAACGCGCGGGCACAGACCAAACTTTTCATCCAAAATGATTTCGCCGTGCAAATCCTGTTCGTTGAATCGTTTCGCCAGGTCGGCCACGACCACGACCGGAAATTCCAGCCCCTTGCTCTGGTGAATGCTCATCAGTCGCACGGCGTTTTCGTCCGCGACCGGCGCGACCTCCGGTTCGGCCCCGGCTTCCCGCTGCGCCTTGATGAAATTCAAAAATCGGAACAACCCCTGCCGCTGGAACTGGTCGAACCGCTGGGCTAGGTTGAGAAATTGCTCCACATTCGCCCGCCGTTGCGCGCCACGCGGACGCGATTGCAGCCAGTCGGCATAATGCGTTTCCGCCAGCACTTCTTCGAGGCATTGCGACAGCGAGACCTGCCGCGCCAGCTTCCGCCAGCGCGAAAACCGTTCGAGAAATCCTTCAATTTTCCGGCGGAGTTCATTCCGCACTCCGCACTCCGCGCTCCTCGCTCGATTGAGCGCCGTCCAGAAATGAACATCCTTCGCGGCCAGCCGGATTTCCGCCAGTTCATCAAACGAGCAGCCGACGAGCGGCGAACGCAGCACCGCGATGCACGGCGCGTCCTGCAACGGATTGTCCAACAATTGCAGCAGGCTCAACAAATCCAGAACTTCACTGGTCTCGTAAAATCCGCCGCGCGCCACCACCAGCGGCACGCCCGCGCGCTCAAATTCCTTGGCGAAAACTTCCGCTTTGCCCGCCGGCGAACGCAGCAGCACCGCCATGTCGCGCCAATCGGCGGCGCGAAAGATTTTCTTTTCGTCGTCCCAAATCTTTTGCGGTTCGGATCCAGCGACAAGCTCCTTCAATCGCCGGGCGACCAGCCGCGCTTCCTTTGCCGACTCCGCCAAGTCCGCCCAATCGCCGTTTTCATCATCGGAAACTTCGCCAGGCTTCTTTTTCAGGCACAAAAGCAATTCCGCGCGCGGTGACGGGTCTTTTGCCACGCTGAAATCCGTGCGACTTTCCGGCGAGCCGAATTTTAACTTTGCCTCGTCGTCGTATTTCACGCCGCCGATTTCCTCGCGCATGAGCGGCGCGAAAAGCGAATTGACGAAATTCAAAAGCGATTCCCGGCTGCGGAAATTTTCCAAAAGCGGAATCGTCTGGCCTTCCTTGCCACGCCAGCTTTTGGCGTAATCGCGGAAGATTTTCGGGTCGGCGAGACGGAAACGGTAAATGCTCTGCTTCACGTCGCCGACCAGAAAGCGGTTGCCGGTAGTGGCACGGGCATCTTGCCCGTTCGTTGGAATGCGGGAACCCACAGGCGAGACGCCTGTGCCACTGCTCAATGCTTGGATAATCTTATCCTGCGCGGCGTTGATGTCCTGGTATTCGTCCACGAAAACGAAGCGCAGCTTCTCCCGCCTGCGCACCGCCGCTGGCGTTGGTTTGTCCGCCGCAAAATTCCAGAGCAGCTTCAAGGCGAACTGTTCCAAATCGTGAAAATCCAGAACGCCGTCGTCGCGTTTGCGCGCGGCAAAGCGCGCGGCAAAATTTTGCGTCAGTCGCAACAGCGCCGTCATCTGGCCGCGAACCCAGTTCCAATCCTCGGCCAGAGGGTCGCTGCCATTTTTGACCGAAGCGACCGAGGCGAGAAATTTTGCCTCGTCAAACAAATCTTTCAGCGGTTTGCGGAGAACGGTTTGCCGTCTCGCCGGCCAGTTGCCGTCGGCGGTGATGATTTGTTTCAGAACAGCGGTGGCGGCTTCGCGGGAGATGTTGGTCGAACAGGCCTCCGGCTTGTTGTGTCCGGCGTCGCGCCGGACACCTTCGTCCGACGAGAAATCCGGCGTGACGCCGGATTTGACAGGCGTGACGCCTGTTCCACCCAACCGTGAAAAAATGCCTGCCAATTCAGCGGCTTTCTCGTTGCCGACTTTGAGATTTTCCAAGACTGGCAGCCATTCGTCAGGCCAATCTCGAATCGCGGTGAGCAACCACTTTTGCCAGTCGGCAGGCTCGATGGCGGAATATTTCCCGATTTGTCCCGCGAGCCAGCCTTCGGCATCGGGCCGCGTTTGCGCGTAGTGATGCAGGCGCAAAACCAGCGAGCGGATTTTTTCGTCGCGTGCGCCGCCGTAAGTTTGAATCAGGCTTTGGACCGACGCGGCGAATTCGTCCCGGCCTTCGTATTGCTCCTGCAACACCTCCTCCAGCGTCTCATCGGCCAGCAGCCGCGCTTCGCCCTCGTCGAGCACGGTCGGTTGCGGGTCGAGGCCCAGCTCGTAAAAATGTTCGCGCACGAGCTTGAAACAAAAACCGTGCAACGTGCCGATGTGCGCGATGTCAATCCCCGCCATTTCCTGCTGCCAGTGTTCGTTGTCGGGGTGTGCGGCAATTCTCTCCTCCAAACCTTTGCGAAGACGCTGGCGCATTTCGGCGGCGGCAGCCTCGGTGAAGGTAACAATGAGCAGTTTATCAATCTTTAGAGATTTGTCAGAAATGTCCCAGTCGCGCTCAAGGCAATCAAGGCAGCGTTCGACGAGCGTGTGGGTCTTGCCGGTGCCCGCGCCGGCCATGACCAGCACGTTGCCGCGTGCTTCCACGGCTTTCTGTTGCGATGGCGTCAGGCGCGAATCGTTTTTTTGGACCAGCGATTCCATGCTGCGGAAATTTTAGCCACAGATGGACACAGATGAAACACAGATTTGTCGCGAATCCGATTATTCATTTGCGCTCATACGCGCGAATCGCTTCAATTCAAAGAAGCTTAATATGGCAAAATATACAACAGTGGACATTGGCGGAAAGCGAGTCAGAATTCCATCAGTGCAGAAGTTTGCGACCTTCTTCAAAAACTATTCTCCTCCTGACTCCAAGAATCCCTGGGTGCGCAATTTACTTTGCGCAATCTGTGAAGGTGGCCGTGTTACATTCAACGAGGCGCATCGGAATATTGTCAGTAGAGGCACAAAGTGGGGTCGAGAGGCCACAGCAATGAAGCTAAATGATCTCGCACGCATGGCCGTCCGAAAAATGGGTGTTTCGATCAGAACGAAAGATAAAAAGCCACTGTATAGTTTATTTCTTGTTGATTTTGATTACGACTGGAAGACAAACGGACATATAAAACTAAAACGGGAAGTCAAAGAGGCGCTTGAGGTAGTGGGCTGGGTAAAAAGTGGAGCAATGCAGGCTTCTCGCCGGAAGCCGATAAACAATGACAAGGCAGATCCATCAGATCCAGATTCATATTTAGAAGGAAATCCACAGGAAAGGTTGGTCCGTTACTACGAGCGAAGCCGGGATGCGCGAAACGATTGCATTAAAATGCACAAAGCAATTTGTGCAGTGTGCGGGCTTTGTTTTGGCGAAAAATATGGGAAAGAGTTTGAAAATCTGATTCAAGTCCACCATTTGCGTCCACTTGGATTCCGCAACGCGAGGAAAACCGACGCTGTGAAAGACCTGCGACCCATTTGTCCAAATTGCCACGCGATGGCCCATTGGGATAAACACAAGAAACCCCCTCGCTCAATAGATGAACTAAAGAAGATTGTTAAAGGTCGTGCGTGAAAAGTCTGGGACAGAGTAGTGAACAAGAATAAAAATGCGTTACCCGAAGACCTGCATAATTTTGTGCGGGAAGAAAAATGGACCTACGCGAAGACGATGCCCCAATGGCCTCACGAATACATCGTTCGTGAGCGGGTTGATGAGAATCTGTTTGAGCAGTTGGTCCGCCACATTCGGGCAAATGGATGTGAGGCGCCGTTCTACGGTGAAAAGTATATTTACTTCGAGGAGGGCGGAATGCTTTATTGGACGATGGGCGCGCCGGTCAACGAAACAACCATCATTAACCGGTGCAAGAAAGAAAATTCATACGAGGCGCGGCTGAAGAATGACACGTTGCCGAAGTAGTGCTTCAGAAAATATTTCGTGCGTTTCGCGCGTTTCGCGGTTAAACCATTTTGCATGAGCGAATCCCTGCGACTCAAAGACCAGCCGGCAAGCGAGCGTCCGCGCGAGCGGCTCGTGGCGCGCGGGCCGGGCGCACTCACACACGCGGAGCTGATAGCGATTCTGCTGCGGACGGGTTTGAAGGGTGCGAACGTCGTGCAGGTCGGGCAAAGTCTCCTGCAGAAATATGGCTCGCTTAACGCGCTGGCGCTGGCGACGGTGGACGAGTTGAAACAAGTGCCGGGCATCGGGCGCGACAAGGCGGCGACGCTGGTGGCGGCCTTCGCGCTGGCCAAACGCATGGAACAAGAGCGGCGCGAAGAATCGCCGGTGCTGGACAATCCGGCCACGGTCGTGAGCTTCATGCGCGAAGAAAACCGGCTTGAAAATGTGGAGTCATTCCTGGTGTTGCTGCTCAACGTGCGGAAGAAGCTGATTCGCACGGAGAAAATCTCACAAGGATTGCTCGACACCATTTTGGTGCATCCGCGCGAGGTGTTTCGCGCGGCAATTGTGGCCAACGCCGCCGGCATCGTGCTCGTCCACAATCACCCCAGCGGCGACCCGGCGCCGAGCGAGGCGGACATCAAGGTGACGCGCGATCTGATCCGCGCCGGGCAGCTCTTGAAAATCGAGGTGGTGGACCACGTCATCATTGGCCGCGCCACGCCGGAGCGGACAAAGGATTACTCGTCGTTGAAGGAACTGGGATATTTTTACGCGTGAACCAGATTACTTTCCCATCTGCCCGCGTGTCACACCAAGCTGGTTGAACAATTTCAAATCGCGCCAGAGTTGCGAGCCGGAAATTTCGCCGCGCAGAAGATGGCGGTATTTTGAAATCGTCTGTGCGACCTGCTCCGGAGTTTCGTTGAGAAATTCCACCCGGAAATGCCGCACGCCGAGTTCGATCATCCGTGAGACAAATTCCGCGCCGGTCTGCGCCTGTGAATTGAAGACGGTGTTGCGGCAGCCGGCGTCCGCCTTGAGCGGATGCTCCGCGCCGACGCGGTCGCGCAGCCGAACGTCATGCACGTCGCAGGGCCGCCCGCAATCGCGGAAGTCTTTGCCGCTGGAAAGAAACGCGCAAAACACGCAATGCTCCATGTGAAACATCGGCATGTGCTGGTGGATCGTGACCTCGAACCATTCCGGCGGCGTGGCGCGCAGCAGCGCTTCGAGCTGCGAAAAATTCAGGTCGTAGCTCGCCGTCACGCGCTCCAGGCCGAACTGGTTCTTGAAATAATCCGCGGAAATGCGGTTGGCGATGTTCAGCGAGTAATCGCCCACGCGCCGGTCGTTGGCGAAAAACTTCAGGTGATCGTAGTTGCGGACCAGATAGCCGTCGGCGTTGCAGGAGCGGACCGGTTCGAGCGTCCAATCCTCGCCGGTTTTGAAAATGCGCGGAGGGGCGACGAAAATTGCGGATTGCGGATTGCGGATTGCGGATTCGCAGCCGTGCGCGATGTGAAATAGCGTCACGGCTTCGCGATATTTTTTCGGGTCTTCGAATTCGCAATAAACCGTCGTCACGCCGCATTTTAGGGCGGCTTCAAGTTGAGGAAGATTCCGGACGAGGACAATCAATTGCGGATTGGCGATTTCGGATTTCGAATTCGCTGGCGCAGTTTCCAATCCGCAATCCGCGATCTGCAATCCGCAATCATTAAGCTTCCATCGCTTCGGCTGCGCGCGGAGCCGTTCCAGTTCGGTGACAAATTCACGGCGCAAACGATTTAACTCGCTCACAGGCAATAAAACTTCGCCCGTCAGGAAATTGTCCAATTTCCCAAGTTGGAACGGCGTGCCGCCGAGCCGGCCAAGCTGTTCGCGCAATTTTTCCTCCGAGAGCGGCAGCTTTTCGGCCTTCGCCAGCGGCATCGTGGATTCCGCCGTGGCCACATTTCCAAATTCATCGCGCGTAATAAGTGTGAGCGGTTTGCCGGCGCAGCCGTGGACTTCGATTTCGATTGGCCGCTGAAACTTCGGCTTGTCACCCGCAAAACTCTGGCGCAAACGCTTGTCGAGTTCAGGATCGTTTGTCTTCCACAATTTGTCGCCAATGTGGATGCGGGAGAAATCAATGTCGCCGTGGCCGAAACGCAGTTCAGCGTGATGCGTGATGCGTGATGCGTGATTTTCGCTCCGCGTTCCGCACTCCGCATTCCGCACTTCATAGACCCGCCCGCCTTCCTCATTTTCCTCCGGTTTGCCGGCGTCAAAGACCACGCCGTCGCCGGGCTTGAGCGGGCCTTCGAGTTTCAACACGACCGCGTCGCGCAAAACCTTCGAGACTTCGCCGAGAAACACACCGCGCTTTTTGCCGAAACGCGCGTGGACCAGCTTTTGATTGTCCGTGCCGCCGAACCAGCCGGTGAACAGCCCGCGCGAGAACGACATTTCCATTTCGTAGCGGTCGGAATTTGAACAACCAAGCAACGAAGGAACGAAGTTTTCCGGGCTTTGTTTCTTTGTTTCCTTGTTGTTAATCAATTTGTCCAGGGCGTTGCGGTAAATCCGCGTGATGCTGGCGACGTATTCCGGCGACTTGAGCCGGCCCTCGATTTTCAGCGAGGCGACGCCGGCGTGGAGCAACTCCGGCAGCACTTCCAGCCCGGCCAGATCCTGCGGACTCAACAGATATTTCCGGTCGCCGAGCGGGACTTGTTTGCCGTCGGAAATCAAATCGTAAGGCATCCGGCAGGCCTGGGCGCATTCGCCGCGATTGGCCGAGCGGCCGCCAAGCGATTCGCTCGTGAGGCACTGGCCGGAATAGGCGACACAGAGCGCGCCGTGGACGAAGACCTCAAGCGGAAGTGCGGAGTGCGGAGTGCGGAATGCGGAATTTATCTTCTCAATCTCCGCAATCGAACATTCGCGGGCGAGCACGACGAGGTTGCAACCGAGTTCGCGCGCGAATTCAATTCCCGCCGCGCTGGTGATGGTCATCTGCGTCGAGGCGTGAATTGGAAAGTCCGGCGACAGCTCGCGGATGAGCTGGCAAATGCCAACGTCCTGGACAATCACCGCGTCCACGCCGGTGGAAATCATCGCGCGCAGATATTTTTCGGCGTCGGCGAGTTCATTTTCAAAAACAAGCGTGTTCAGCGTGATGTAGCCGCGCACGCCGCGCCGGTGCAGAAATTCCATGAGCTTTGGCAAATCGGCCTCGGTGAAATTTTGCGCGCGCATCCGGGCGTTGAACTTGTCGAGGCCGAAGTAAATCGCATCCGCGCCGTTTTCAACGGCGGCTTTGACGCAGTCCCAGTCGCCGGCGGGCGCGAGCAGTTCGGGCAAGGCGCGTGATGCGTGATGCGTGATGCGTGATGTTTCGGTTGTTGGCGCGACGCTCATTTCCGATTCAATTTAACCACGAAGGCGCAAAGGCACAAAGCTTCTTCGCGTCGGCAAAATTCAGTTTTCATCCGCGCCAAACTGTGTGAATCTGTGGAAGAAATGATTCATTCGACGGCCATCATCCATCCGAAGGCGAAACTGGACGCGACGGTTCAAGTCGGGCCGTTCGCCGTGATTGACGCCGGCGTTGAGCTGGGCGCGAATTGCGTGATCGGGCCGCACGTTTATCTGACGGGCGAAACCAAAATTGGAATAGCCAACCGGTTCCACGCGGGCTGCGTGATCGGCGACGCGCCGCAGGATTTGAAATACCAGAACGAACCGACGCGGCTGCGCATCGGCGACGGCAATGTCTTCCGCGAACACGTCACGGTTCACCGCTCGACGAAACCGGACGCGGAGACCATCGTCGGCTCGCACAATTTTTTCATGGCCAACTCGCACGTCGCGCACAACTGCGCCATCGGCGACCACGTGATTCTGGCCAACGGCGCGCTGCTGGGCGGGCACGCGGTGGTGCAGGACCGCGCGTTCATTTCCGGCAATTGCCTGGTGCATCAGTTCACGCGCGTCGGCACGCTGGCGCTGATGCAGGGCGGCGCGGCCATCAGCCAGGATTTGCCGCCGTTCACCATTGCCCAGCGGGAAAATGAAATCTGCGGGTTGAACGTCATCGGCCTGCGCCGCGCCGGGTTCACGGCGGAACAGCGGCTGGAATTGAAGCGGCTTTATCATTTGCTGTTCCGCGGCGGGAAGAATCTGCGCGAGGCGCTGGCGGAAGCGCAAAAAGAATTTACCAGCGCGCCGGCCAAAATTTTGTTAGATTTCATCGCCGGAGCCAAACGCGGCGTGTGCGTGGACAGCGGCGGCGCGGTGGCGGAAAACGGCGAATAGAAAGGCGCGTCATGTATAAAATCATCGGAGCAGACGGGAAGGAATATGGGCCGGTTTCGGGCGAACAATTGCGGCGCTGGATTGCCGAGGGCCGCGTCGAAAGCCGGACGCCGGTGTTCGCGCACGGCGCGACGGACTGGAATTTCGCCGGCTTGCTGCCGGAGTTCGCAAATTGTTTCGCGCCGCCGCCAGCCAGCCGGGCGCCCGGCCATTTGCGTCAAACAAATTCGTCCGCCACGACCGGGCTGATTTGCGGCATTCTGGCATGGGTGTTCTTTTGCTGCTGCTGCGGATTTCCCTTCAACCTGCTCGGTTTGGTTTTTTCGCTCATCGGACTGGCGCAAATCAACCGGCATCCCGAACTTTACGAGGGGCGCGGCCAGGCCATTGCCGGTCTGGTACTCTCGCTATCTAGCCTGCTGCTGATCCTGTTTTGCGTGATGTGGTCCATCGCGACGGACAATTTTCAGGTGAACGGCGTGAAATTCTGAAATGACCATGCCCGCCGAATCACAACCTGTGCCGCCCAAAATCTCCGCGCCGCCTTCGCTGACGGTGTTCGCGGCGGTTGTGCTGGGCGCGACGGCGCTGGGCGCTGGCGCGGTGGTTTATTTCTTCAATCCGAGCACGCACGGATTTTATCCGATCTGCCTGTTTCACCAATTGACGGGCCTGAATTGTCCCGGTTGCGGCGGCACGCGCTCGGCTTACGCGCTGCTGCACGGCAATGTCGCGCTCGCGCTCAAGGACAATGCGCTGTTTGTGGTTCTGCTGGCGGCGGCGGCGACTCGCGGCATCTGGATTGCGGCAAAAACAATCCGGCGGCAGCCGGTGGGGACATTTGTTCCGGTGGGAATTTTGTGGGCGGCGCTGGCCGCTGCCGCGGTTTTCACGGTGTTGCGGAATCTGCCGGCGTTCGCCTTTCTCTCGCCGTAAATAGTATGAAATCGGCCACATAGAATAAATCGCTCGGGGATCTAAATGCTAAAGCGTAAAATCGAACGGCCAACAAAAGAAATTACAAGTGAGTAATCGGCGTCTCGTTTTCTTACCTGAAATTTGCGTCGTTAAGAACTTTTTTCGCTTTTGCCGGCGCGCCGGGTGGTGTTCAATTCCCGCATGAGTCAGACACATCCATTGACAACGACGACGTTTGAACTGCCCGGTTATCGCATAACCAAGTCCTTTGGCGTGGTGCGCGGCATCATGGTGCGGTCGCGCTCGGTGATCGGCAACGTGGGCGCGAACATCCAGGCGATCTTTGGCGGGAACATCTCGCTTTACACCAACCTGTGCGAGCGCGCCCGCGAGGACACCTTCAACCTGATGCTCACGCACGCCGGCGAGCTGGGCGCCAACGCCGTGGTCGGCGTGCGCTACGACGCGACGGAAATCGCGCCGGGCATCACCGAGGTGCTGTGCTACGGCACGGCGGTTTTTGTGGAAGCCGAAAGCCGTTGAAACGTGAATCGTTAAATCGGTGCATCGGCGCGCACGATTTGACGGTTTAACGATGCAACTAATCAACGATTTGACGAACCATGGCCGGACACAGCAAATGGGCGAAGGTCAAGCACTTCAAGGGCGCGATTGACGCCAAGCGCGCGAAGATTTTTTCCAAGCTCGCGCGCGAAATCACCATCGCCGCCAAAATCGGCGGCGGCGACCCGGATTTGAACCCGCGCCTGCGGATGATTTTGCTCAAATGCCGCATGGCGAGCATGCCGCGCGACAACATCGAGCGCGCGATCAAGAAAGGCACCGGCGGCGGCGAGGTGGCGAACTTCGAGGATTTGACCTACGAGATTTACGCGCCGCACGGCGTGGCGCTGCTCGTGGAATTGAGCACGGACAACCGGAACCGCACGGCGTCGGAAATCCGCAGCCTGGTGACGAAGGGCGGCGGCAGCATCGCGACGGCGGGATCGGTCAGCCGTTTGTTTCAACGCAAAGGGCAAATCATTGTCTCAAGAGAGGCGGCGGGCGAAGACCAGTTGATGGAGCTGGCGCTGGAAGCCGGCGCGGAGGATTTCAAGGCGGATGAAAACGGATACGAAATTTTGACCGCGCCGGTGGATTTCGAGCGTGTGCATAAACAAATCGAGGCCAAAGGCATCAAATGCGAGGCGGCGGAAATCACGTCGCTGCCGGTGCTCACCGTGCCGCCCGCTGATCCGGCCGCGCTGGCTGCGGTCAGCAAGCTGATTGAAGCCCTGGAGGAGCACGACGACGTGAAGGAAGTTTTCTCCAACGCGGAATTCCCGGACGAAGCGCAAAAATGACATCGGCGCGCCGAATGATTCCGCGCCGCAACAATGACCAATTCCCAAATCCGAATGACGAAAGAATTTCAAATAACGAATGACGAATGGGATTTCATCGCTCGATTGGCCGTTCGTCAATCGAGCTTCGTCATTCTTTAGTCATTAGGATTCAGCCATTCGTCATTTCCCTCCGGGCATTTCATGTTTAATCTCCCCACCAATTTAGGATGAAGGCATTGAGCACCGATTCGCTGCTCGCGCGGCTGCTGGCAAAACTGGCGGCGGCGGTCTGCCGTCATCCGCGCTGGTTTGTCTGGCCGCAGGCGGCGCTGTTTCTGGTCTGCGTGCTTTATACGGTCGGTTGTCTCCAGACCGACATGAACCGGGACAATCTGGTCGGCCCCAACCAAAAGTATCACCAGAATTTTCTCGCGCTGCAAAAGGAGTTTCCGCAGCAGGGCAACGACCTTGTGGTGGTGGTGGAAAGCGAGGATACGGAGAAGAACCGGCAGTTTGTCGAGCGGCTCGCCGCGAAAATGGCCGCGGAAACCAACCTGTTCTGCGACATTTTTTATCAGCACGACTTGGCGATGATGGGAACGAAGGCGTTGTTTTTCGTCCCGACCAACGATCTGGCCTCGATCCAAACGATGTTGCATGACGACATGCCGTTCATCCGCCAGTTCACGCAGACGACGAATCTGGTTTCGTTTTTCGAGCAGATCAACACGGCATTCCGCACCGCGCCGCGCGAGGAGAACGCGCAGACGGAATCATTGGTGCAGGCGCTGCCGGTGTTGACGCGCATCCTGACCCAGGCCGACGCCAGCCTGCAAATGCCCGGCAAGCCGCCGTCGCCCGGCGTCGCGTCGCTGTTCGGCGCCGGTGACGCGACAGACACCTACATCACCTTCAATCGCGGCCGGATTTTTCTGCTCACGACGCACGCGCCAGCCGGAGCCACAACTCAAACTGACCCGACTTTGTGGACGGCATTGAAAGACGCCATTTCAGAAAAGGTGTTTCACCGGCATCTTTCCAGCGGCGATCTGAACAGCGATGCCATTGACCGTTTGCGCCTGCTGATCGCCGACACAAGAAATGAAGTGCCCGGCCTGAACGTCGGACTCACCGGCGAACCGGTTCTGGATTATGACGAAATGACGCAGTCTCAAAAGGACACGCTCCTGGCGAGCATCGTTTCGCTCGTCCTCTGCGCGTTGATTTTCATCTACGGCTACAACGAGACGGGCCGCCCGATCAAGGCGACCCTCTGCCTGATGATCGGGCTGGCTTACACGCTGGCATTCACCACGCTGACCGTTGGGCATCTGAATCTGCTGACCATCACGTTTGTGCCGATGCTCATCGGCCTGGCGATTGACTTTGGCGTGCATTTGATCACGCGCTACGAGGAGGAATTGCGGCACGGAAAAACGGAGGAGGCCGCGCTGACCAAGGCGATGGTCTTCACCGGGCAGGGCATTTTCACCGGCGCGCTGACAACCGCGGGCGCGTTCCTGGCGATGTATTTCACGCATTTCAAGGGCATCCAGGAAATGGGCCTCATTTGCGGCGGCGGCCTGCTGCTTTGTTTTGTGCCGATGATGACATTGCTGCCGGTGTTGCTGCTGCGCGGACATCAGAATGTGATGGACCACCAAATCCACGAGGACGAGGCCCGCGCGCGGATCGAAAACATCTGGCTGCAGCGGCCCGCGCTGGTGACGGGCATCATCGTTGCTCTCTGCGCCGTGGCAACCATCGAAGCGCGCAAGGTTTATTTCGATTACAACCTCATCAAAATGCAAAGCCCCACCCTGCCGTCGGTGGTGTTTGAACAAAAATTGATTGATTCGGCGGACAAATCCCTGCTGTGCGGCGCGATTGTGGCCACCAATCTGGAACAGGCCATTTCGCTCGCGTCAACGATAACGAATCTGCCGACGGTGGCCGCGAACGACCCCGTCGAACCGTCGGCGGACATGCTCAACAATTTCATCGAGCAAAACCAGCGCCAGAAACTCGGCCTCATTCGCGGCATCAAGCAGGAGGTCGCGCCGCTGAAGTTTGACGCGCCGGATTTGGGGCCGGTCAACATTACCAACTTAAGCCTGACCCTTTACGGCACCGCTGGCATCGCGGGCAAAGCGCTTGAAGATTCCGGGGTCAGAGCCGACCCGGAGCTGACGAAACAATTTGTCGCGCTGCGGCAAGCCATCGAGAATTTGCGCAAGTCCATGCTGGCCGGCGATGACGCGGCGCTAATGGCGCGCGGAAACAAGCTGGCCGAGTTCCAGCAGGCGCTGTTCAATGACGTCCGCGGAACTTTCGAATCGTTGCAAAATCAGGACGTCAACGCGCCATTGCGGGTGGAAGACCTGCCTGCGGCATTGCGCGATCAGTTCGTGGGCGAGACCGGGAAATTCCTGCTACAGGTGTTTCCCAAGAACGACGTGTGGCAGCGCACGAACCAGGAAACCTTTGTCGCCGATTTGCGGAAGGTGGATCCCAATGCCACCGGAACGCCCGTGCAGCTTTTGGAATATGAGACATTGTTGAAAGACAGCTACGTCAACGCGGCCTGGTATTCGCTGGCGGCCATCGCGCTTTTGGTGTTGTTCCATTTTCGCACAATTGGCGCGGTGGTTCTGGCATTGCTGCCGGTAGGCATCGGCACGCTCTGGCTGGCCGGGCTGATGGGCTGGTTCGGCATCCCGTTCAATCTGGCAAACATCATGACGCTGCCGCTGGTCATCGGCATCGGAGTCACGAACGGCATTCAAATCCTCAACCGCTTCGCCGAGGAGCGCACACCCGGCATCCTGGCGCGCAGCACCGGCAAGGCCGTGCTTGTATCCGGGTTGACGGCCATCGCCGGTTTCGGCAGTCTTATTCTCGCCAAACATCGCGGCATTCACAGTTTGGGCTGTGTGATGGCCGTGGGCATTACGACATGTATGATTGCGGGTTTGACTTTTCTGCCGGCTCTGCTGAATCTGCTGGGCCGCTGGCGTCCTTTAATAAAACAACCCAGTGCCGGCAAATCGTCGCCGACACCGGGTCAGGAGGAACCGAGGTGAATACCTCAATTGTTCGGAAAGCATACCGAAAACCGGGCGGAAGTCAACGAAAATGTTAAAAACAATGATAAACTGAATTCAAATCCGTCAAAACAAGCACAAAACACAACCCAATAACGATAACGTAATCAATTGATTTGCTTTCAAAAAACTTCGGTCTGTCAGATCAGACACGAATTACTGCAACGCCTCTTCTGCGGTTTGCGACTTTGTGGTCTTGGATTGGTTTTGAGTTTCTGTGCCCCGGCTTTTGCGGAAAATGCAATTCACGCCGGTCTGTTTTTCGATCAATTTCCGTTGACGCTGGATCCAGGGCAGCGCACGGAGGCTGTCGGGCCGTTTTTTTATGACCAGCAAAAAGATACGGAAACGACCTGGGCGGTGCCGCCGCTTTTTTCGCACGACGCGGACCCTGCGGTTGAAATGAGGGAAGACGATGTGCTTTATCCAATCCTGACCTATGAGCATTACGGGAAGGAATATCGCTGGCAGTTCATCCAGTTGTTCAGTTTCGCCGGCGGCCGGGAGCCTGACGATTCCGAATTGAGGCGCTTCACCATTTATCCGATTTACTTCCAGCAACGCTCGCCGGACACAAATGGAAACTACACCGCGCTCGCTCCATTTTACGGCCACCTCAAGGACCGGCTGATGCGCGACAAGATTTTCTTCGTGATGTTTCCGCTTTACAGCGAGACGCAAAAACGCGACATCGTCACCGACAATTATCTCTATCCAATTTTCCACCTGCGAACCGGCGACGGCCTGCACGGCTGGCAATTCTGGCCGCTCGTCGGCGCGGAACACAAGGACGTTACCACGCAGACCAACGGTTTCGGCGACGTGGAAATCATCGGCGGCCACGACAATTTTTTCGCGCTCTGGCCCGTTCATTTCTGGCAGAACAACGGCATTGGCACGGACAACCCCGAAAAATTCCGCGCGGACCTGCCGCTTTACAGCTATTCGCGCTCGCCCAACCGCGATTCGACCTCCGTGCTCTGGCCGTTTTTCAACTGGATTGACGACCGCGAGAAAAAATACCGGGAATGGGAAGGCCCGTATCCGTTTGTCGTCGTCGCGCGCGGCGAGGGCAAGACCACCACGCGCGTTTTCCCGCTGTTCAGCCGCGCGCACAGCGACACCTTTGAAAGCGATTTCTACCTGTGGCCGATTTACAAATTCAACCGGCTGCACACCGGCGCGCTCGACCAGCGGCGCACGCGCATTTTTTTCTACCTGTTCGCAAATGTGATTGAAAGGAACACGAACACCGCCGCCGAAAAACGGCGTGTTGACCTGTGGCCGCTGTTCACCTGGCGCCGCGATTTCAACGGCAGCACCCGGCTGCAAATTCTGGCGCCAGTCGAGCCGGCGCTGCCCAACAACCGCGGCATTGAACGAAACTGGTCGCCGCTCTGGTCGCTGTGGCGGGCGGAAGACAATCCGAAAACCGGCGCGGGCAGCCAGTCGCTGTTTTGGAATCTTTACCGCCGCGACACGACGCCGGATTCCCAAAAATGCTCGCTCCTGTTCGGCCTTTTCCAGCGTCAAACGACACCGGAAGGAAACACCACAAGGCTGTTTTACATTCCCGTTTCAAAAACCAAATCCATAGCCAACAAATGAAGAAACAGCCAAATGCGAGCCGGCTGGCAATTTTTCATCCTTCAGGCTACACTCTGGCTTTGAACAATCATGTTTGAAAATATCGGTGAAATTGTTTTGCTGTTCTGGCGCACGCTGCTGGCGCTGCCGTTCGCGTGGCGGCAGCGGCGGAAGGTGATGGAGCAGTTTTTTGAGATCGGCAACGCGAGCCTGCTGATGGTCTGCGTGCTGTCGTTTTTCATCGGCGCGGTCATTTCGCTGAACTTCGGGCCGCCGCTGGTGGAGCGCAGCTTCACCAGCGCCGTCGGCGGCGTCATCGGCCTCGCCATGGCCAAGGAACTCGCGCCGGTGATGATGGCCATCCTCATCGCGGGCCGCATCGGCTCGGCCATGGCGGCGGAAATCGGCTCGATGCGCGTGTATCAGGAAATTGACGCGCTCCGCACGATGAACATCAATCCGGTCCATTATCTCGTGCTGCCGCGGGTTGTTGCCATTGCCATCGCGCTGCCGATGCTGGTTGTTTTTGCCGTTCTTGTCGGCTGGTTTGGCGGCGCGGTCGTCGCGGAGGCAAACAGCCATATCGGCATTCCGATCCAGGTGTTTTTCTCGGATTTGCGCGACATCGTGAAACCCGATGACGTGGCCAATGGCGTGTTCAAGAGCTTCTGCTTCGCGCTCATCGTCGGCGTGGTTTCCTGCCACCAGGGGCTGACGACCATCGGCGGGCCGCGCGGCATCGGGCGCTCGGTGACGAAGGCGGTGGTCAATTCCATCGTGCTCATCGTGATTTCCGATTATCTCCTCACCAGTTTGTGGATTTTCATGGCCCAGTTGGGACTGATATGAACGACACCACCCAACCACTGAACGGCGTTGATCTCGTGGTGCGCGGGCTGCGCAAGAGTTTTGACGGTCAGGAAGTGCTCAAGGGCATTGATTTCGAGGTCAGGCCCGGCGAAATTTTTGTCATCATGGGGCCGAGCGGCAGCGGCAAAAGCGTTCTGCTCAAGCACCTCATCGGCCTTGAACCGCCCGACGCCGGTGAAATCCTTGTCAACGGCGAATCCATCCAGACACCCGAAATCGCCGCCAAATACCGCATGGCGATGGTCTTTCAATCCGGCGCGCTGCTCAACTCGCTCACCGTCGGCGAAAATGTCGGGCTGTATTTGAGCGAGCACCGCCTCAAGACGCCGGAGGAAATTTCAAAAATCGTCGCCGAAAAACTGGAGGATGTCGGGCTGAAGGGCACCGAGGACAAAATGCCGGGCGACCTTTCCGGCGGCATGAAAAAACGCGCCTCCATCGCCCGCGCGCTGGTCATCGAGCCGCAGTTGATCCTTTACGACGAACCGACGAGCGAACTGGATCCGCTTTCCGCCGTCGTCATCGGCGAGGAAATACTGGCGCTGAACCGGCGCATCCACGTCACGTCGCTCGTCGTCTCGCACGACCGCGACCTGGCGTTCGGCATTGCCGACCGCATTGCCGTCATCAACGACGGACGCATCCTCAAGATCGGCACGCCGGACGAGGTGAAGCGGTTCAACGACCCGCTCGTCCGGAAATTTTTGAACGCGGACTTCAAACACGAAACCAAATCAAGCACATGAAAAATTCACTCGAAACCAAGCTCGGCATTTTCGCGGTTCTTGCCGTCTTCGCCGCCTGGATGATTGTCGAAACCCTCGGCGGCCTGCAAATGTTCCAGGGCGGCTACCACCTCAACGCCCTGTTCAACACCGCCCAGGATTTGAAGGTCGGCGACAACGTCAAAATGGCCGGCGTCGAAATTGGCCGCGTCGAGAAAATCGCGCTCGAAGACGGAAAGGTCAGGGTCACGATGAAACTCCACACCGACGCCGTGGTGAAAACCGACAGCAAGGCCGTCATCAAGTTCACCGGCCTGATGGGGCAGAATTTTGTGTCCATAGATTTCGGCTCGCCCGGGGCGCCAGCCCTGCTCGACAACCAGACGGTCGCCACCGGGGAGCAGCCCGACCTGAACGCGGTCATGGCCAAGCTGAATGACGCCGCCGACGGCATCCAAAGGTTTGGCAATTCCTTCACCGGCGACAAAATTGACAACATCCTCGGCCCGCTGACGTCTTTTATGACGGATTTGAATAAATCAGGCGGCGCGACAAATCTTGCCGACACAATTTCCAACCTCAAAAACATCACCAGCCAGATCGCAGCCGGACAGGGCACCGTCGGAAAATTGATTTACGAGGACACGCTTTACTCCTCCGCGCTCACAACCGTGAGCAACCTGCAGGACACCGCCGGTTCGGCCAAAGACGTGCTAGCCTCGGCCCAATCTGTCATCACCAATGTTGCCGCCGGACAGGGCACCCTCGGCAAGCTGGTGACGGACGACACGCTTTACAACGCCACCACCGCCTCGATGACCAACCTCAACCAAATTCTGCAGCGGATCAACCAGGGCCAGGGCACCATCGGCAAGCTCGTCAACGACCAGGAATTATACAAAAACGTCAAGCTCTCGCTGCAAAAGCTGGACAAGGCCGCCGACGGACTCGAAGACCAGGGACCGTTGAGCGTCCTCGGCATCATGGCGAACAATCTGTTTTGAAGGATGAATGAAGAAATGAAATCAGCCGCCGGCCGCTCGCGGAATTGTTTCATCATTCTTCATTCTGCCTTCTGCATTTGAACATTCAGGCCAGCCCGAGATTTTTCAAGACCCGCAAGGTCGAGCGCGATTTGTTCAGCGTGTAGAAGTGCAGCCCCGGCGCGCCCGACCGCAGCAGCTCCTCGCACTGCCGCGTGGCGTATTCAATGCCGAACTCCGCGGTGGCCTCGTCGTTGGTTCCCAGCTCATCCAGCTTCGCGCGCAATGCCGGCGGAATCTTCGCGCCGCAGGTTCGTGTGAACTTGATGATCCCCGTCGCGCTCAAAATCGGGACGACGCCCGGCACCAGCGGAACCGACACGCCAAGTTTTCCGGCCACGAAATCGCGGAACTCGAAATAATCGGCGTTGTCGAAAAACAATTGCGTCAGCACGAAATCCGCGCCCGCGTCCACCTTCTCCTTCAAATGCCGCCAGTCGTCGTGCTTCCCGTTTTTGTTGGCAACGTGGCCTTCGGGAAAACCGGCGACGCCAACGGAAAAATCCCCCGACTCGCGGATGAATTTCACAAGCTGCGCCGCAAATTCAAAACCGCCGGGCGTCGCCTGGAATTCGCCGCCGCCGGGCGGGTCGCCGCGCAGGGCCAGGATGTTTTTGCAGCCGGTCGCGCGGATTTTTTCCAGCAGCGCCCGCACCTCCTCGCGCGTGTGACTGACGCAGGTGAGATGCGCCAGCGCCGTCAGCCCGTGCCGCCGCTGGATGCAATCCACGATTTTGAGCGTCTTGTCGCGCGTGGCGCCGCCCGCGCCGTAGGTGACGGAGCAGAAATCCGGCCGGGCCTCCAGCAGCGCGGGAATTTGCCTTTCCAAAAGATTGCGGTCGCCCTCGTCCGTCTTGGGCGGGAAAAATTCAAAGGAGACGACCGGCCGCCGCGCCGCCCGCTTCGCCGCGTAAATGTCGCGAATGAAATGCATCTGGAAATGGAATTGTATTGCGGCGCGAAATGAATGTCAGCGACGAATTGCCCGCGTGGCAAAAAACGGGCTTGCCGCCGGGGCGGGCGGAGTTACAGTTTCAGCAGCCATGAAAACGCTTCTTTCGAAATTCGGCCTCAGGAAATTCAAACTTGCTTTTGCATTGGCAGTTCTTTTGTTCGTTGCGGTCTGTGGCATCAAACACATGGAAAATGGAATCCTGCTTAATGGGCCGTCGGTGAATCTTCCAAATGGAACAACACTCACACTGAAGTCAGTTTCCCTTGGCAACAAGCATCCAGAACCATTTGGAAAAGCTGGGGCATTCTATTACACTCCGAACTCCACGCTGGCGCTTTGGACTTATCAGACCGCTCGACCCGATGGCAAATGGCCGGAAGACGTTTATCTCACAGTTGCCGATGAAAGCGGCGTCGTGCATTTGCCACCTGGGATTGGAAACTATTCGTGTTTGACGACTAATTGCATGGGTGAACGCATGGAATATAATCCATTTGCCGCTTTTCCGCGCCGGGCGAAGACCCTGACGTTCTATGTGCATACTGTAACCAATAGCGGATGGATGATAGTTGGTTCATTCAAAATACCAAATCCGGCACGCAGGTCTTTTCCCGTATGGCAATCTGAACCGCTTCCGGCCACGCGCACAAATGGCGGCATGGAATTTTCGCTCACGGCCTTGAAGGTCAGGACGAACACCCTGCCGGACGCCGCCACCGAGGCCATGTTCAATATTGCGAGCAACGGCGTGCCGGCAACCGACTGGCAGGTGGAAAGTCTTCAATTGTCGGACGCAACCGACAATCAACTTGATCTCTGGTCGGGCGATTCGCTCTGCGCCGTTGCCAGTAATGGATTGTTTTTCGCCACCAACCGCTGGCTTGGGTTGGATGAGCCGGCGTGGAAATTACACGTCGAGTTTTCCCACAAAACCGGTTATGGCGCGGATGAATTGGCCAGTATCACAAACGTTCCGGCAATATTGGATGCTTATATCCCCGACGGTTCATTGAGCGCAACCCTCAAAAAAGCCACCATAAATGTCCGAAAAGTCACCAATGAATTCAAATATGATTGGGTCGACAGCAATGCCTACCTTGAAGTTTCGGTCTCATCTGCACCCGGTCTAGACACAGCTATACCCGATCACTTCCGCATTGGCTTGGTCAGAGTCACAAATGAGCATGGACAAGAAATTGAAACAAGCAAACCGGTTCGCGGTTACGGGAATTATTTTGGATACGGATTACATTCCTACGGCCTCAAGATTCCTAAAGATACAAAATCGCTGAACCTGACTTTTGCCTATCAGGAAAGCCGTTTTGCAGATTTCACAACCAAACCTGAAGCGGTATCTTCCATTCAAAACCAACCTTCGAATTAAGTCGCCCCGTTGTTCTGCAAATTTATTACTGGCGTTAAATTTTCTCGCCCGTCCCGCTGTTTCGCGGTTTAATCTTGCCACATGAAGAAGCAAAAAGCTTACGCGCGTGCCGGCGTGGACATTGATCTGGGCAACAAAGTCAAGGCCACGCTGCCGCAATTGCTCGCCGCCACGCATCGCCGCGAGGTGCTCGGCAAGGTCGGCGGTTTCGGCGGCCTGTTCGCGCTGGACGTGAAAAAATATCGCGAGCCAATCCTCGTCTCCTCCGTGGACGGCGTCGGCACCAAGCTCAAGCTCGCCTTCGCGCTGGACAAACACAACACCATCGGCGCGGATCTCGTGAACCATTGCGTCAACGACATCGCCGTGCTCGGCGCGGAGCCGTTGTTCTTCCTCGACTACCTTGGCACCGGCAAGCTGGAGCCGCACGTCTTCACCGAAATCATCAAGGGCTTCGCGCGTGCCTGCGCGGAAAACCATTGCGCGCTCATCGGCGGCGAGACGGCGCAGATGCCGGGCTTTTACCAGAAAGGCGAATACGACGTGAGCGGCACCATCGTCGGCGTGGTGGAAAAATCCAAAATGCTCAACGGCCAGAAAACGGTGAAGCGCGGCGACGTGGTCATCGGAATTGAATCCAGCGGCTTGCACACGAACGGCTATTCGCTCGCGCGGAAAATTTTCTTCGAGCGGTTGAAATTGAAACCGTCCAGCCAAATGCCCGGATTGAAAGGCACAATTGGCGAGGAATTGTTGAAGGAGCACATCAGCTACGGCCCGCTGGTGCAGAAGCTGATCGCGAAGTTTAATCCGGTTCACGCATCACGCATCACGCATCACGTCCGCGCGTTCGCCCACATCACCGGCGGCGGTTTCGTGGACAACATCCCGCGCGTGCTGCCGAAATCGCTCGACGTGGTCATCAAAAAAGGCTCGTGGGACATGTTGCCCATCTTCCAGATCATCGCGGAGAAGAGCGGCGTGCCGGACGACGAATTGTATCAGGTCTTCAACATGGGCATCGGCATGGTGGCCATCGTCGCGGCGGACAGGGCGAATGCCGTGCTGAAATTCATCAAGACGCAAAAGCACAAAGCCTGGTCCATCGGCGAAGTCGTCAAAGGCAAGGGCGAGGCGCAGGTGGCTTAATCCGCAGATTTCGCCGATTTACGCAGGTTCATTTTCTTTGTTTTTAATCTGCGTCTGTCTGCGTAATCTGCGGACAGCTTTTACATGAAAATTCTCGTCATCGGTTCCGGCGGACGCGAACACGCGCTGGTGTGGAAACTGGCGCAGTCGCCGCACGCCACACAAATGTGGTGCGCGCCGGGCAACGCCGGCATCGCGCAGGAGCGGCTCTCCAAAAACGGCGCGCTGGTCGAATGCGCGAACATAGGCGCGGAAGATTTGCCGAAACTGCTGGCATTCGCGCGGGAAAAGAAAATCGAACTCACCGTCGTCGGGCCGGACAATCCGCTCGCGCTGGGCGTTGTGGACTTGTTTCAAAAACACGGACTGAAAATCTGGGGTGTGAATCAGAAGGCCGCGCAGTTCGAATCGTCGAAAGTGTTCTCCCAGAAATTCATGGAGAAATACGGCATCCCCACGGCACAAGCCGGGACATTTTCGAGCGTGGCGGAGGCGAAGAAATTTTGCGCCTCGCTCGGTGGCAAATGCGTGGTGAAAGCCGACGGCCTCGCGCTCGGCAAGGGCGTTTTGATTTGCGCGAACCAAACCGAAGCCGAACGCGCCGTGGACGAAATCATGGTCAGCAAGGCCTTCGGCGCGGCGGGCGCGCGCGTTGTCATCCAGGAATTTCTGGAAGGCATCGAAGTTTCGTTGCACGCGCTGTGTGACGGCAAGACGGCGAAGATTTTTCCAACATCGCAGGACCACAAACGCGCGCTCGACGGCGATCTCGGTTTGAACACCGGCGGCATGGGAACGTTTTCGCCAACGCCGTTCTTGACCGAAGAACAATTAGCTGCCGCCGCAAAAAAAATTCTGGAGCCGTTCATGCGCGGCTGCGCGGAGGAGCAAATTGATTATCGCGGGCTGCTTTATCCCGGCATCATGCTCACCAAATCCGGCCCGAAAGTTCTGGAATTCAACGCCCGCTTCGGCGACCCGGAAACGCAGGTTTATCTCACGCGGCTGGAGAATGATTTGGTTGAACTGCTCGACGCCAGCGCCAGCGGCACGCTCGACAAAATCGAATTGAAATGGAAATCGCAAGCCAGCGTTTGCGTGGTCATGGCCAGCGGCGGCTATCCCGGCAGTTATGCGAAAGGCAAGCCGATCCTCGGTCTGGCCGAAGCGGCGCAATTGCCGGACACGAAGGTTTTCCACGCCGGAACAGCCTTGAAGGAAAATCAAATTGTCACGAACGGCGGCCGCGTCCTCGGCGTGACCGCGCTGGGGAAGGATTTGAAAGCAGCGCAGGCCGCTGCCTACGCCGCCGTGCAGAAAATCCATTTCGACGGCGCGCATTTCCGCCACGACATCGCGGCCAAGGCGTTTCCAGAATTATTCTGCCAGCCATGATTCTGTCATTCGGGCTGACAGAATAATCGTTGGCAGAACAATGGGGAAAAAATCCATTTCGACGGCGCGCAATTCCGGCAAGACTTCGCGGTTTTCAAACCCGGGCATTTACGCGCTGATTGGTCCGCCCACGTTGATGTTGTGCTTCAAACAGTAAATGCCGTTGTCCACGTATTTTTGCGCCCACCATTTCAGGCCGGCGCGCTCCTCCTTTGACAGTTTGCGGACAACTTTCGCCGGCGCGCCGAGCACGAGCGAGCCGGGCGGAATTTTTGTCCCCTGCGTCACCAGCGCTTTCGCGCCGATGATGGATTGCCGGTCGATGACCGCGCCGTCCAAAATCACCGCGCCCATCCCCACGAGCACTTCGTCGCCGACGGTGCAGGCGTGGACAATCGCGCTGTGGCCGACGGTGACCCAGTTGCCGATGATGCACCCAAAATCGTCCGCGAGATGCAGCACGGCGTTGTCCTGGATGTTCGAGTGGTGGCCGACGACGATGCGGTTGATGTCGCCGCGCAGCACCGCACCGAACCAGACGCTTGAATGCGCGCCGAGGGTCACGTCGCCGAGCACGACGGCGGTTTTGGCAAGATAAACGCCCTTGCCGAGCTTCGGCTGTTTGCGCAGGAATGTATCCAATTGTTTCACCGAGTTTTTCATGCGGAGAATTTAGCCGCAGATTGCGCGGATGTCGCGGATTTTTGGCAAGTTACCAGCGTAGCGGCTGCCCGGCAGAGAGCCGCATCTTTCCTTTCCCGAAGAAATGCGCGGTCTGCCGACCGCCGCTACGACCTACGTGGCGGAGACTGCGATTTCGGCAGCAACCGCGAAATGATGGCGAGCAGCGCCACGACAACCACCGCCAAAATCCCCCAGAACACAATACCGCCTTGTCCCGGCAGTTCATTTTCGCGCCACAAAGATTTTTTGAGTTGCTGCTCGCCGGACAGCGAGGCGGTCTTCTTGTCCGCCGCCAGCAATTGATTTGCGACGAGGCTCAAATCGTAGCGCGGCGACAATGCGCGCGGGTCGCCGTAATAAAGGAACAATTCATCGTCCGGCTTTGCCTTGAACAAAATGCGCGTTGCGGGATAAAACGCCGCGAATTTCTCCAGCTTGATGGGCGGGTTGTCGCCGTTACCAGTTTCGAGAATAAGCGTGTCACCTTGCGGCGCGCTGTCCAGCGCCAGCGAGAATTCCTTCGACTTGCGTTCCGGCGTTTGTTCCCACGAACCGCCGCCCAGCGCATGGCGGTATTTGTCGCCGCGTTCGTCGGCAAGCTCCTCGTAAAGCGCCATTGAGCGGTCAAACAACGGCGTCTGCGTGGCGCAGGTCAATCGCATGAGCGGCAGACCGGCGCGCGGCAGTTGGATGATCCAGCGGCTCAATTTCGGATTCTTCGCGTCGTTTGTCGCGGTGACGGCCGGTGCGAGCGAACGGCTGATGGACGTGCGTTCGATGATGTAAGGCACCTGGTTGCTGCCGCTCATCAGCCGCAAATCCGCGAAGCCCGGCTGTCCGTGCGCAAGCACGTCGAGATCCAGTTCCAACTGCTGCGCGCCGACGGCGGAAATTTTCAACGGCTTGCGGAATTTCCACGCGGAAATGTCGAGCGCCGCGCCGGTCACATCGAGTCCGGCCAGCGCTTCCGGAGCTCGGAAATCTGGATTGTCCGCCAGCGCGGAAATTTTCAACGGCGTGACGGCGGCGTTTTTCAAATCCGCGCCGAGCGCGGCCAGATCGTAACGCGGCGCGGCGCAGGATTTGTTGCCGGTGAGCAGATGAAATGTTCCCGCCTGCCGCGCCATGAAAACAAGATCAACCGGCCGCCGCTCGACGCGCACGGTGCTGATGGACAGCGGCGGGCTGTCTTCATTGCGGATGAACAGCACGAGTTCGCGCGAGCGGATTTGCGTTTCGAGCGGCACGGAAAGATTGGCGGACGGCGGCTGGCCTTCGATGGCGACGCGGTAAATCACACCCTGTCCGACGGTTTGTTCGCGGATGGAATCCTCGGCGACCTGCGGCACGGCCAGCGTGACGGCGCGTGTGAACAGCGGTTCGTCGGTTTCGATTTTCACCGAAGCCACGTCCAGATTCGCCGCGCCGAGATTCAGCGTGAGCCGGGTTTCGCCGGGATTTTCGTTGCGCTCGGCAACGGCAACGGTTTGCAATTCGATTGGCGCCGCCTCGACATCGGCGGCATGGACGCGGGCGCCGGTGAATGGAACCGGCTGCGACCGCTGGTCGTCCACGGTGAGCCGCAGCCAGCGCCATTCGCCGGCGGGAAATGACACATCGAGCTGACGCGCACCGGAAAGTTGCCGGAAAATCGGCTGGCCTTGCGCGAGCCGCTGCCAGTTCTGGCCGTCCGCCGAGCCTTCGACGCGCACGGCCTTGATGAAGTTCGCCGCGGGCGTTTCAAGCGTCACGCCGTCGAGCGGCTGCGCCAGTCCGGTTTCAAGCGTGATGACCGTCGCGGTGGGATTGAGCGAAACTTGAAATGACTTCGCAGCCTGGACAGCTTTGGCTGCTGGCATCGGGCGCGCGATGAGGAAAGGCAGTTCGTTGCCCGCTTCGTCGCAAAGCCGCAAATCCTCGAGCGCGGGCCGGGCGGCATCGAGCGTTTCGACCGGCAGGCTGATTTTCACGAGGCCGGGCGCGGCAATGTCGAATTGTTGAGCGTGCTGCCACCCGGCGGGCAACGCGGCATTTGCCGTGACGCCGCAGACGAGCGCGAAGCCGCAGATTGGTTTTATCAGCAAATTACTTTTTAATTTCATCTTTGGCCTCCACTGGTTTGGCGGTTGCGGAAAAGAATTTTTGATACGCGAACGCCGCGAGCATGGCGATGGCCGCAACGCCGATGAACGCGCCAGCGCGGTAGAGCTGGCCGAGCCGCGCAAGGTCGTGGATGAAAAGTTTGAGCAGCGTGACGCAGAGCAGCGCCATCGCGGCATAGCGCGCGGCGGGAATTTTTCTGATGATGCCGGCGACCAGCAGCACGAGCGCGAACAGCGCCCATGCGATGGAATAGGTCATGTCGCGCGCGAAGTTGCCGCTGAACAGGAACGTGAGCGTCGAACCGGGCGGGCTGAAATAATCGGCGATCTCAATGTTCAGCAAAAGAAATGCCAGCACGGTTCCAAGGGCGGCAAGAATAGATTGGGCATTTGATTTCAGAACCGGATTTCGCGGCGGCGCAAGCAGTTTTGTGCCCACGAACAGTGAGATGGTCGCGATGCCGTAGGTGTAGAGATACCAGTTGAAGATCGGCGTGGCACTGCGGGCGTATTCGAGCACGGCGGGATTGAACGCGAGCCGCACGAAAGCGGCGACGAGCAGGCCGATGCCGGTGAGACGCAGGCCCGGATGCGGCACGCGATGGAACAGCCATAGCAACGCCGCGCCTTCGAGCGCCCAGCCGATGGTGATCCACTGGCGGCTGAATTGTATGGGAAAAATCAGCGTGATGAAAAACAGCGCCACGCCGCCAAACCACGCGAGCTGCGTCAGGCGCGATTTGTTTTCAGCGGGAACCGTTTTCAAGATGGCGACAAGGCTCAAGAGCGCTGGAACGGCAAATGCCGCCGGCAAAAGTCCCATCGTCGGATTCGGCCATGCAATCTTCACGAGCCGGGAAATGAGGAGGAATTGCGCCGGACCGGCGAGCGCGGCGGCGGCCCACGGAAAAGTCTTGTCCGAGAATTTTTTCAGGAACACGAACGGGAACACCGCGAACGCGGCGAAGAAAATCAGATACCAGCCAAGCAGCATTTGCAGCGAAATGAGATTCGGATTGGCGATGTCGAATTGCTTGAAATGCCACGCCGATTCGAGCGCGAAGGTGCTGATGAGGCCGACGAGCGGCATCCAGTCGAACGAAAAGATTTTCGTAAGGCCGAGCAGCAGCACGACGAGCAGCAGTGCGAGGCCGAACACTGGCGAAGGATCGGCCAGCCGCAGCCGCAGCGTGGCCATGATGAGCAGCAGGAATGGCAGCACGGCGGAACTCGCGGGCAGCAGCGCGGCCAGCGTTTCGTTGGCGTTGAGGTCGCCGCCGATTTTCAGGCCGGATTTGAAGGCGTCCGGCTTGAATTTCCGCGCCAGCCACACGCTGGCGATGACGAAAAAAACCGCGAACGCGCCGAGCAGGAAAAACGAGGTCGGCAGTCCGGTGAGGTCGGCGGGGATTTTGAAAATGAGCGCGCCGGTCGCGGCGAGCGTGAGCAGCAGCACCGCCAGCACCGGCAGCAGCGTCGCCGTCATCACCGCGAGCACGATGGCGACCAGGTCCACGAGCAGCACGAAGGGCCAGACGAGAAACGAAAGTTCCTCCAGTTTGAAAATCGGCACCAGCACCAGCAGCAGCGCCAGCGGCGGGAAGAAATAGTTCAATTGCGCAGCAACGCCGGATTTGACGCCGCGCCGGTGTTGCAGCCAGGCGGGCAGGGCGGAATGGAACACGGCAAAGACGAGGTAACACGCGAGCGCGGAGTTGAGCAGCCCGTTCGTGAGATATTGCGCCGTCCAGAACGCAAGCAGGCCGAAGGTAGCAATGCCGGCGACTGGCTGGGCCGGGGAAACTTGTTCATCCAGCCACGCGAGCGCGGCGACGGCGAGGTCAATCAGGAAAACAAAGCCGAACAGCAAAATGGGCCGTTGCGCCAGTGGCGGGAAGTTGAAGAAGAACAGCGTGAATGCCAGCGCCACGGCGGCGAGGCCGAGGTTGCCGCCGGCGAGCCACCAGTTTGATTGTGCGCGAGGCTGTGTGAAAACTCATTCATTGGTTGAAACTTTTACGCCGTTGCGTCGTCTGTGACAAGCATGAAACATCGCACCGGGCTGGACCGCTCCCAAACGCTGCTCTTCCCCGAACGGC
>Ga0181520_10002927_pt1 | contig 30825 bp, 21 predicted proteins | sample PEATcosm2014_Bin_29_FD_132451 | JGI IMG/M metagenome (GOLD analysis project Ga0181520, IMG submission 132451) | Peatland microbial communities from MTU Mesocosm Facility, Houghton, MI, USA - PEATcosm2014_Bin02_30_metaG | ecosystem: Environmental > Terrestrial > Soil > Wetlands > Peat | place...
AATGTTTTCATTTTTACTCCTTGATTTTCTTTCTTCATTAAAAATGATCAGGGAATTGTTGTTCCTGGATGATTGCCGCTTTAAGAATTTTTGTAGCGCCAATCGCAGGCATATCTATATAAACAATATATAAACCGCTTGCTACAGGCAAACCCGAGTTATTTGTTAGATCCCATTGTTGAAATTGAGTACCGTCTGTATGATTTATAACTTTAACCTGTATACCTGCAAGATTAAATATTCTAATCGTTGCGGTAGCCGGTAAATGGCTAAAAGTTACAAACCTTGCATATTTACTTGTTTCCTGGGAGTTTACTCCGTAGTAAGGATTAGGAAAAACATTTATAGAATTTACGTCTTGTTTAGCAAGTGTCGTACTTGAAGTAGGCGCTATTGCAGTAAAAGTAAATTGATCATTTATAGTGTTTATGTGGTTAGCATAAATTATAAATTGATCTGCGCCGGTTCCGCTTGGTGAAAACGGTGCAGGACCACGCCGCGAAACTATACTAAACCACATTACCGGTAACGGACTTGTACTGCTTAATGCGTCTTCTTCATAGCTTGAGTTTGCAGTAGTGCTGTACGGCGCCTGGAATATCCACAAAAATTCTCTTGTGCTAGCTTGATCTAATTGCGTGTAATCAGGAGGCCAATACTTGCCGTCAACTAATCCACCTACAGCATTATTTTCAAGATATCCGAGAGCAAGCCTTACAGGATGCGCAGCGTTATCTACATTCCAGGCAGATAATGGAACACTTTGAGCAAAATCCTGAAATGGGTAAGTACCGCCTGTTGTATGGATTATATAAGGAGCAAATCGTGGATCTACGGCTGCCACTGAAGCGTGTCTTAAATAACGATAGCCAAAAGAAAGATTGACATCGCTTGTGGGAGGGAAAGCAGGGTTATATAAGGAAGTATCCGTTACCTGCGCAAGTGTTAATAATGTATTGCAAAGTGAGGATGCAGGAACAGATTCAGGATCGCCGTTATATAAATAATCCGGTGATGCCCATCCAATTGCTCCATTAAATCCTTCCAAACCATAACCTGTTAATAATGAGGTTGTGCCCCATGTAAATCTTCTTGTACCTTTTGGTATATCCCAGCCCACACCCTGTCCGCCGGAGTTCATTCCGGCAACTGGAGGACCGGTAACTTTAACCAACATGCCTGAAACAGTCTGATAACTATTATCGCCGGATTGGTCCGTTTGTCGGGAAAGAATAACCTGGCTTTTTGTAACATCTGTTAACGACCATGTAGTAATTCCGCCGGTGGTATCAAATGTAACTTTATACTGATCGCCTGTGAGTAGTGCTGGATTCAGAACTAACGCATAAACATTACCCTGGCTTAGCCCGGCAGAGTGAGCGGCTATTATTGTATCGCCCACATTATAAGTATATCTTGTACCCGGAGCCGGGCTTTGAGGAACTACACTCAATGTTGCAGCCGGGTTTTCAAGTGACTGAGGAACTCCAATAGAATTATAACTATAAGCGGTTACCGCAAAATAATAAGTAGTACCGTTATTTAGCGGTTGATTACTATTAAACGCATCTGCTGTAATAGTAATAGATCTTTTAATCCCTGAATCGGTACCGTTTTGAATAGAAATACTTGGTTCTACCAATCTGGTTACAGGATCTGTATAAGGAATTGAGGTAATTCCATCTACTACATCATAAGTAGCAATTATTTTTGCTTGAGAACTTGAAGCGCCTTGATACGGGAATTGATATACATTATATCCTTCAAATGTATAATTTCCACCATCGATCTGATCTGCTATAACTGAGTTTTCGGTTGCATTTACAGCATTTAAATCTTCTCCCCAATCCAGAACTACTTTTCTGTTTGAGGCAACAGCAGTTACTTTAGGAACCGGGGGTGCAGAAGGTAATTGGAAAAAATGGTTGTAAGCGCTCTGAGCTGTTCTGTCATAAACCTTAACTAAAGTAATAGCTTGCAGATAATTAACAGACGGTATTGCACCGGCAAACATTTCAGCAATTACCACTTGCTGAGTATCACCGGGCGAAAAAGTAAATGGACCTGAAGCCATTCCCTGCCTTCTGTCTGCAGGCGGATTCTGAACACCATCCACCCAGCCTGTACCTGTTACAGGATCACCGGGAAAAGCAAACGGCGTTTTATTACCGTTAGGATCGGTAAATTCAATACCGCTAAGCCCATATTCGCCGTTAAAGAAATGATAAAACTGAGTTGAGCCAGTAGGTTGCCCTTGCGGCGGGTCTCCAAAATTTGCATCACCATTAATAAAGAAATATGCGGCTGTCATAGGACGATTTTTCTTCCCATATGTGTAATGAAACTTAAATGGCCAGCCTATAGAAATTGCAGAGTCCGAAGCATTGCCCGGGACAATTGGTCCCTGGAAAAAAGCAAAGCCATCAGCCGGCGGGGGTAGAGGAGCGAATACTGCATCTGTAGCTTCACCATTATAAGTATATTGCAAGCTTAAAGTAGTATCGCAGCCAACCAAATCATCGGTAGCAGAACCAAGATCAACATCCGTCCAATAAGAGACGAACATGCTGTCGACAACATTTTTTTGATACCCTTTATTTATTAAATCCCATTTTTTAAAGTACATATCTCCAAGTGCGCCTTGTTGCGCATAAGCCCAATAAGTAACATGAAGTTCAATACCGAGAGGCAGTGCGCCATAAAGACCTTGGCATTGAAGAGTATCAAGGTCATTCGCAACAAAGTAACATGTTTGGTCCGCACCGGGAACACCGGGTATATCGATACCTGGTTCATAAATACCATCGCCGTTAACGTCGGTAAATGGAGCGCCAAGGTCGTTAGCAGTTCCATGAGCAGGCCAGTTTGTCCAATCAGATTCATACTGTGCCCTTAACTCTGCTGCTGTAACTGTTTGACCACCTTCAGCATACGCAGCTACATCACTGGTAAGATCTACAGTAGGACCGCCCGGATAAATATCAGGGCGAACACGATAAATTGACCACTTTGAATCTGTAGGATCCGCAGGCATGCCATTTTGTAAAATTGGTCCAGGCTCTAATCCGGTGATGTAGGCTGAACCGCCGACTCTTACCTGGGAAGTATCCCAATTGGCAAAACCGCCCCATAAGAATCCGCCTTCAAAAACAACATTTTTACCTGAACCCTTAGGGAATTCAGTCCCTTCAAGATTCGAGTTTAAGTTGTAATCGCTGTAGCCGGTATTCGACTCAAGCGCATTAAGGTTATTGATATCCATTCTTTGGTTAGCAACCTGGCCGTCGTATACTTTAGCCATTTTGCGTTTTGCTTTATTATTATTTGCAGCGTTTATAATTCCGGATAATAAAAATATAATACCCAGAACAAAAACCGCAAAATATTTAAATTTTTTAAAAATCATATTTAACTCCTAGTTTTAAAATTACTGTCAAATATTTAGTATTCTAAACGAATTCCAAGCCTGATTTGACGCGGCGCTCCATATAAACCCGCATATTCTTCATTAATTGCTTGATAAGTATTAACAAACGGCTGACCATATTGTTGAACAAGCTTGTTGCCGCCTAAACTTGGAATTGTTAAATATCCATTTGCTGTAGCAGAACCGGTATTTGTAAATACATCTTCGATGTTTTGAGTATTGAGAATATTTATTACCTGAATAAAAATATTTGCAGATAATTTATCCATAATATTAACTGTCTTATCAATACGGAAATCAAGCTCGAAAGTCGAAGGTGTTACAGAGGAATTAAGCGCTTCAAGGGCAGTTCTGTTTCTTACATCCACAACAATCGGTTGGTTAGGGTTGCTGGTTGCGTTAGCATTAGCGCCGTTAGTATAACCGAGAGTATAAGGATGCCCGCTTGAAAAAGTAAATAAAAGAGAAGCGCCGAACTCATGCAAAATAGATGGACCATCATCTTTTCCAAAGCGGTAATCTATATTTAAGTTTCCATCTACTGCATGGTTATAAGCAAGGGGAACAACGTATTCAGGGATGTACACATAACTCGGATTTATCGGCGCGCCAAATTCGCCTGCGTCAGTATAAGGATTATCTCCTGTCCCCTGAGCGCTGGAAAAGGAAATGGATCCATTAACTAAGAATCTTTCAGTACGCCTCATATTAAATGCAAGTTCAACACCCTGCGTTGTAGCATAGTCGCCATTTGTCAAAATGGAATATGGTCTCCATCCGGATTCCGTGGTAACACTTTGTACACCGAATACAACCTGGTCTGCAATGTCTTTATAAAATGCAGTGATATCAAAAGAAGCAATTGCCCCTATCTGCTGAGTAAAGCCTATTTCATATTGGGTTGTTCTGGTGGGTCTTAAATTTAATCCCACAGGTGTGACATTGAAAAACCCGTTATTTGGATTTGCCCAATAGCCTAAGCTGTATACGCTTTCATACAAATTACTTAAACTTGGCTGCTGAACAAATTTTCCGTATTGAGCATGGAAAATAGTTTGATCGGTTATAGGGAAAGAAAAACCAAGCCGGGGGCTTAATGAAGTAAAAACCGGAACTTTAACTAAGCCGTCCGGATTAGAAACAGCGCCTGTAGCCGTATTAAATACATTTTGCGGGTTAGACGGATCTTTTAAAGTAATATTATCGGTATTGATATAATCGAATCTTAAACCGGCATTCAAAATTAAGTTTTTATATTCCAATTTATCCTGGACGTATAAACCGCCAAAAATTGGTTGATAAGGAGCAATTGATCCCGTGTTATAATCTGATGATCCGGAATATGAATTGCCATAAAGATCATATCCGTAATTATCAACTCCATGTTTAATTAAAATGCTTGAAAGTGAGGTACTCGAGCTATTAAGCAAACTAGCAAAATTCGTGTTAGTGCCGGATGGAGTATAACTTCTAACTGTCATTATTTGAAGTTCGCCTCCGACTTTAAGAGAATTCTGTTTACTTAAATCATCTGAAAATGAGGCGCTTAAATCAAGATTATCGTTCTCATATTTGCTATAATTCATTATTGATGTTGTTTGATCTGCGCCAATTAACGGCATATTTGGCGAAGCAAACGAGAATGTCGAGAACAATTCATATGCCCGTGGAACTTGATATTGACCGTAACCCGTTACATTAGATTTATACCATGGAACACCTGCACTATAATTTGCAGTACTATCGCCATAAAGTAAAAAGTCAGTGCCTAATTGCGGGTCGTATGTTACGCCCTTATTAAAAATATAGTTTGCATTAACTTCAACATAAGCGTGGTCACTTAAAATTTGAGTTATTTTTGCACCAAAGTCTCCATTATTTACATCACGTATCGGTAAACGATTTTCATCAAACATTGTGTATGTACTTGCACCAACACGCTGCCTATCGAAAGTATATGTGCCAATAAGGCGGACTATTGTTGGATTGTAATCCAAAGTAATTGTACCTACACCGCTGTATTGGCTTGAATTATTGCCCGGGACAGGACCACCCGGGTACTTTAAAGTAACAACATCATTTGTAATCGGGTCAGTCATTGTACCAAGATTAAACCCGCTAACTTGTTGAGGAGAGTAATCTGCCTGAGAAAGATTATCAAATAATCCGAAAACTTTTACATGATCGCCGAGCACGGGCCCGCTGATACTTGCAGTAAAATCATTATATCCGTATGAATATGTATCAAGATTTTGTTCTCCGTTATACCGGTTGCCGCTTCCTTTAAACGTCCAGTTGTCTGTTAGATATTGTACGCTTGTGTTTAGACTTGCTCCGCCGGATTTTAGATCGGAACGCACAATACCTGCGTTAGAACCGCCATATTCAGCAGTATAGCCGCCCGCTTGTACCTGGATTTCTTCAATAGCATCCTGAGGTATTGTTACTTGCTGGGCAGCATGCTGTGAGCCTCCATAAAAACTGGAAAGAGGATTAGTAATATTCGCTCCTTCAAGGTAGTAGCCAACTTCGTCCTGCCTGCCGCCTCTGATATAAATATTTCCTTCCTGAAGAACTACACCGGGTGTAAGAGCAATAATATTATCAACACCGCGGACAGGCAAAGCATCAATTACTTCGTTTGTTGTCGTTCTGATAGCATTGGTATTGCTTTTATTAACAAGCGGTCTCTGTGCTACAATATCAACCTCTCCAACGGAAATTCCTGTAGCAGGAAGCTGAAAATTAATTTCCGTTGTTAAATCCGCATTTACACGAACATCGGAAATGGTCACTGTCTTGTAACCCAGATATGTGGCTTTTAGTTCATATACTCCTGCATCCAGATAACTGATGGTATATTCTCCTTTAAGGTCGGTAGCCGCGCCTAATGATGTACCGCTTACAATAACGTTGGCGCCAATAAGCGGTTCACCCGTTTGGAGATCAGTAACCTTACCTTTTATTTTCCCCGTTGTTCCTGCAAAAACAAGCATAGGCAGAAACAACAAGAAAAACAGGACGGTAATCTTTCGTTTCATATTCTCTCTCTCCTATATTAGTGATTGTTTAATAGTTGACCCGAAATAAAGAGATACAGCATTGGAATCTACCTTTTCGTAATAGTTTTGATATACTGTATCGCTTTGATAATGGGAATGATTAGAATTGAATAGTGCTGACGAAATTCTTGAAAACCCGAAATTGGGGTTCACTTTTAACATGTAAAAATGTCTAAAAGTTTTTTGTGCATTAAAAATATTTAAACCGGCAAAAGATGAAATACGAATATACCGCTGCATTCTTTCTCTCTCTCTCCAGATATAAAAGAAAAATCCTAATTAAAACACAGAAATAAACATGAATAAATACTTATAGGTTTAGGCATTGCTTTCCACTTTAGTTAAATTTATCGAATAGAAAAATAGTTCGATTGAAGAAAGTAAAATTATTACCTATAGTACTCTCCATTCAAAAATGAAGTAAAAAAAATGACGATAAAACCAATAAAATTAAAAATGCGTTCTTAACGTCCTAAAAAACTCATTTAAAGTCAATAACTCTTAGTTTATTAAATTTAAATTTTACACAAATTAATAAAATATTTGAAATAATTTTAATCATAATATTTAAGATTATCAAATAATTTTGTTAAAATAATATAATTTTATGATATTTATTAATAATATATTGAACCCGGCATAACTGCTTTCATTATTTATTAATTTTTCTGCCCTTAATATCCTTAAATTATTAACTATTCATGTTACGCAAAAATAAAGATACTAATAATTTCTAGTAACCGTTCCCGCAAGTACTTGCCCTTCGGTAGCGCCTTTATATGAGACTAATAATTCTTCATCCCAGCCCAATGAAATACCTGCCGTGACTAAACTCATATGAATATCAGTTAATTTAATTCCGATTTTGGGGGGATTAAACATCTATAAAATAATCGAAAACCTAATTAGTGCACTACTTTATATTTATTTTACAATACTGTCCCAATAAATCGGGATGCCTTTGGCAAAAGGCGTGTTTACTCAAAATTCTAGTGCACCATTTATTTTGCTTGACATGAGCTTTATTTATATAATTGAAACTTAAATTTAAAAGTTAGAACTATCTTTGATACCAACTTTGGTTCTTTAGCTGTTATTAAGTTTTCCATGTGTTTATAATGGTCTGCCGGAAAGAATCTTTGCGTCTTCCAATAAAACGGGATAAGAATAGCCGGAGCCAAAATCCTTATTTAATACAATTTTCCCTTCAACAATTATTATTTGCCCAAGTGAAGTCTCATCTTTACCGGTTATAAGCAAGTCAAAGCTCCCGTTTGATTCCGTCCCATCTTGAATATGAATCCAATTCCGGCTCATAATACCCTGATTATATTTTACAACTTTACCTCGAATTTTTACTATCATACCTGATAACTTGTCCCGGTGAGAATATATTTGTGCAACTGTTTTTCCGTCACCAAGTGGTTCTACAGAAATTTTTTCGCGTTGAGATAAATTTGCCTGTTGGTGTACCGATGAAATCGTCTGTCCCTGCTGTAGATTTTGAGAAATGCTTTGCACAAAGTAAATGCTTGGGAATGTTCGATTCAAAGCATCGCTGTGAAAATCCTTCATTTTCGTTCCATGTAAATAATAAAGAATTTCTTCTTTTTCAGTTTTCATCTGAGGTGCAGCAATCCAATATTCATTCCCGTTTTCCAAAACATGAAGGTATGTATAATTTGGAACATCCATATAATCCAAAACTTTAACAGCATGGGTACCCGCCGGAAAATTATTTTCAGTTATTTTATTATCTTCTTTTTTGCAAGCAGTTAAACTAAAAATTAAAATAAGAGTAAGAGCAAATAATCTTTTCATTTGATACCTAAAAATAACTTTTTGAAATATATTCTTTAATTGATGTGTTGATAATTGCAACTTAATATCGCGAATAAATAATTATTCAGTAAATTTTCATATTTAAACAATATAGTTTAATAAAATTCAGAACAAAACAAAGTTTTTTAGCACACACCGGATAAAATTCTGTAAAAGTAATGGTTTAACCCATTGTTTGAAATTAAAACATACTAATTGTTTCGTCATAGTCCATTCCTAAAAAATGGCTGGTCGGCGATGTTTCGTTCCGATTCTCATCGCAGTGCGGTTAGAATGATAAACCGTAAATTCTATCAGTTTATAATCACAGGAAAGAATTAAATTCTAATTACAATCAACTGGTTAATTTACTATTTTACATAATTATTTTTTCATTAGATAAGTTAAGAGAAATTGTTAATTTTAAATTGAATTTATTAATTTCCATAGCTCTAACAATCATATGGATAATTATGTCCCTATTTTAAATAATCATTTCAAATAAGCTAAATGGAAAACTTACATCTTTGGATATCTCAATACGGGTATTTAGGAATCTTTTCCCTGCTTATGCTTGGGATAATTGGTCTTCCGGTACCTGATGAAACCTTACTTACATTATCCGGATATTTAATCTTTCACGGCGAACTAAAATTAATTCCAACTTTTTTAGCTGCATACTTAGGGAGTATTGCAGGTATTTCCATCAGCTATGCTATAGGAAGTACCTTTGGATATCACATATTACTAACGTATGGGCATTACATCCATTTTACTGAAGAGCGAATGAAGAAAGCGCATTTGTGGTTTGAAAAGATAGGAAGATGGTCACTACCGATTGGTTATTTTATCCCCGGAATCAGGCATGTAATTGCTATATTTGCCGGAACAACAAAATTACAAATGTGGGAGTTTGCATTGTTTGCTTATTCAGGCGGGTTAATTTGGACAGTATCTTTCCTTTCGATAGGCTTTTTCTTTGGTAAACATTCAAGAAATGTATTGCATTCAATTAATCATCACATTCTTTTAATTTCTATCGCTGCGGGTATAATTATACTTCTCTTTTATATTTTTAAGAAATTTCTATACAAAAAAGATATACATTAAAGTTAATATCCTCGTTTTAAAATTTTATCCAAATCGGCTTTAACCATTAACTGAACCAAATCTCCAAATTTAGTTTTTGCTTTCCAACCCAATTCCAGATTTGCTTTCTGAGGATTTCCAATCAAAAGATCCACTTCCGTGGGACGATAATAACTAGAATCTATACCTACAACTACATCTCCTGCTTTTAGATCAATAGAAAAATTAAATCGGTACTTATTCAGATTTTGTGAATGGTTAATTAATGACTTTGCTTTTTCTAAATTAATACTTTTAACTATTCCTTTTTCACTTTCGCCGGAGTTTTGCCACAGCAATTCAATTCCAAGTTCGGAAAAGGTTCTTTCAACAAATTCCCGTACAGTGTGTGTTTCGCCGGTTGCAAGAACAAAATCATCGGCTTTATTATGCTGAAGTATTTTCCACATACCTTCACAATATTCGGGAGCAAATCCCCAATCCCGTTTTGAATCCAGGTTACCTAAGAGCAAAACAGGTTGAAGTCCCGCTGCAATCCGGGAAGCGGCGCGGGTGATTTTCCTGGTTACAAAAGTTTCTCCGCGCCTTGGTGATTCATGGTTAAATAGAATCCCATTACATGCAAAAATATTATACGCTTCTCTATAATTAACTATTATCCAAAAGCCATAAAGTTTTGCAACTCCGTAGGGCGAACGGGGATAAAACGGAGTTTTTTCAGACTGCGGAATTTCTTTTACTTTACCATATAATTCACTAGTAGAAGCTTGATAAAACTTTACTTTTTTCAAACCAACTTCCCGAATAGCATCCAGGAATCGTAATGTGCCGAGTGCATCAACTTGTGCCGTATAATCGGGAATTTCAAATGAAACTTTAACATGACTTTGCGCAGCTAAATTATATATTTCATCAGGCCCAATCTTTTCAAGCAAACGATTCATATTTGAAGTATCAACAAGGTCGCCATAATGCAGAAACATTTTTTTATCAAGGACATCTTGATTGGAATACAAATGCTCAAGTCGTGAAGTATTAAACGAACTGCTCCTCCTAATTATTCCATGTACTTCGTACCCTTTTTCTAAGAGTATTTCGGTTAAGTAGCTTCCGTCCTGTCCAGTAATTCCTGTAATTAAGGCTTTTTTCATTATCACTCCGATTTACACTTCAATTTTAATTATTATTAAGGAACCATTGGTACGTTTTTTCTATACCCTCTCTAAGTGAAGTTTTGTACTTCCAGCCAAGGTTATTAATTCTTGATACATCCAAAAGCTTTCTTGGGGTACCGTCCGGCTTTGATTTGTCAAATATAATTCTACCTTTAAAACCGACAATATCAGCCACAAGCTCCGCTAATTCACCAATAGTTAAATCTTCACCTGTGCCAATATTTATTTGAGAAATCCCTTTCTCATATAAATCTTTTGCTTCAATGTTTTCCAAAAGGAAAACAATCGCTTCCGCAAGATCATCTACATATAAAAATTCACGTTTGGGATTCCCAGTACCCCAAATATTAACGTCAGCACATTTGCCATTAATCGAATTCATTTTAGCTTCATGGAACTTCCGGATTAATGCAGGTAGTACATGCGAAGTTTCAAGATTAAAATTATCTTTTTGTCCGTATAGGTTGGTAGGCATTACCGAATAAAAATTATCTTTGTATTGACGATAATAATTTTCGCACAATTTTATTCCGGATATTTTGGCAATAGCATAAGGCTCATTCGTGAATTCCAGATAATCCGATAACAAGAATTCTTCTTTCAAAGGCTGCGGTGCAAGTTTCGGATAGATACATGAACTGCCTAAAAAAATTAATTTTTCAACACCTGATTCATGCGCAGCATGGATAATATTTGACTCAATCATTAAGTTTTCATAAATAAATTCTGCACGGTAAGTATTGTTTGCTAAAATACCGCCTACCTTTGCCGCAGCTATAATTACGATATCCGGTTTTAACGAATCAAAAAATTTTTCTACCTCCACCTGACGGATTAAATTTAACTCTTCAAGCGTACGGAAAATGAAATTTTTATAATTATTTTTTTCCAAAGATCTTTGAATCGCAGAACCAACCATACCGAGATGTCCTGCAAGATAAATCTTCTTCCCTTTATAGCTATTATTTTCCGTCATTTTAGATACTCGAATTTTATTTTTTAAAAAATGATTTAATCTTATTAACCACAAATTCTATTTGTTCTCTACCAAGTTCTGGATAAATCGGAAGCGCAATCGAAGAATTAGCCGCTTCTTCTGCATATGGAAAATCACCCAGCCTATAACCCAGGTTTAAAAAACATTCCTGAATATGAAATGGTAATGGGTAGTAAATTTCCGTTCCAATGTTATTATCAGTAAGAAATTGTCTTAACTCATCTCTTTTGGCTACCCGTATAATATATTGGTTATAAATATGATAGTTAGTAAGAAGCTGCCTTTCTCCCGGCTTCGGGCCTTTTTCAGGCTTGTAAACAGCTTTAGGGATTAATACGGGATTCTTTGCATCAAAAGAAATGCGTCCCGGACCCTCCGAAAGCCTTGAATTGACAAACAATTTATTATAAGTCTCGGCATTTCTTCTTCTCTTCTCAGACCATTTAATAAGAAAAGGCAGTTTAACATTTATTACCGCAGCTTGAATTGCATCAAGCCTGAAATTACCTCCGATTATTTTATGATAATATTTTTGTTCAGCCCCATGAACGCGCAATATTTTTAATTTTTTTGCTAATTCCTGATCATTTGTAACAACCATTCCGCCATCCCCAAAACAGCCAAGATTCTTGGAGGGGAAAAATGAGAAACAACCTATATCGCCGATAGTACCTACCTGCTTTCCATCTTTAAACTGTGAACCGAGAGCTTGAGCTGCGTCTTCTATTACTCTTATTTTTTTGAAATCAGCAATATCCATGATCTCATCCATTGCAGCACTCTGACCATAAAGGTGTACAGGAATTATTGCTTTTGTTTTCTTTGTTATTTTTCTTCTAACCTCAATTGGATCTAAATTGAAAGAAACAGGGTCAATATCAGTAAATACAGGAACGGCGTCCAACCTTGAAACTACTCCCGCTGTAGCGAAGAACGAGTATGAAGGAATAATTATTTCATCGCCGGGTTTAATATCTATTGCCATTAATGCAATTAACAATGCATCGGTGCCGGAAGAAACTCCAAAAGCATAATTGCATTTTAAGTATTCGCAGAATGCCTGTTCCATCCTTTCCACTTCTTCGCCAAGTATAAAATATTGAGATTCGGCAATACGTATTAAAGCTTCATCAATATCCTTTTTAAGTAATTTATATTGAGGCTTGAGATCAAGCAGGGGTACTCTCATAATAATCTCCAATAATTTATATTTTAAAATTACAAAAATAATGGAAGAGATTAAAAGGTTTTAGCTCAGAGAACAGAAGGATAATCAAAGATTGCAATATAAATAATACATTTACATTTAAAATAATGAAAAAAGGTTCACTCAATCTACTTCCGGACTTTATGAAACAGAATAGATAAAGTCCTTTTCTATATTGTGAAATCGTTTGGCAAGTTTATCCTTCTCAGAAACAAGCGGATTGGTCACTTTCCAATCAATATTAAGATCCGAATCATTAAAGAGTATTGCCCTCTCGTCCTGTTTACTATAATATTGTGAGCACTTATAATAAAAGATTGCTTCTTCAGAAAGTACAGAGAAACCATGTGCAAAACCGTTCGGTATATATAATTGTATGTGATTCTCTTCAGATAGTTCGAGTGCAAAATACTTTCCAAAAGTCGAGGAACCAAAACGAATATCGACTGCTACATCAAGAACAGTTCCTTTAAGAACATGACAAAGTTTCGCCTGTGCGCCGGTACCTACCTGGTAATGAAGTCCTCTTATTACTCCCTTTAATGATTGTGAAATATTATCCTGAACAAAATTTAGATCAATCCCTAATTCCAAATGATTTTTTAAACTATAGGATTCATAAAAGTATCCACGCTCATCATTAAAGACATCAGGATGAATAATTAATAATCCGTCAATTGGTGTCTTTTCTACTTTCATTTTTCCCATTCCTAATTCTAAAATATACCTATTAAATAAATAATTTAAGAATCTAGTAGAAGTCTTTCTAAGTATTGCCGGTAAGAACACTTAGGTTGAGAATCGATTAAAGACTCAAAATTACTACGGCTAATAAATCCCATACGAAATGCAATTTCTTCAATACATCCCACTTTAAAACCCTGCCTTTGTTCGATTATTCCGATAAAGTTACATGCCAGCAGTAATGCTTCCGGAGTTCCGGTATCAAGCCATGCAACCCCTCTGCGGATTTTTTCCACTTTCAGCTGTCCTCTTTCAAGATATTTCCTGTTTACATCCGTTATTTCCAGTTCTCCTCTTGCAGAAGGCTTTAAATTTTTAGAAATTTTAATAACGTCGTTATTATAAACATAAATACCGGGAACGGCAAAATTAGATTTTGGCAGTTCAGGCTTCTCTTCGATTGATATTGCGGTACCTTCTTTATCAAATTCGACTATGCCGTATCTTTGCGGATCTTTCACCTGATACCCGAATATAGTAGCGCCTCTATTATTTTGGAGACTATTATAAAAAAAGTTAAGTGAACCGTAAAAAATATTATCACCTAGTATAAGAACAACATTATCGCCGTTAATAAATTTTTCACCTATAATAAATGATTCAGCAATGCCCCGGGGAACTTCTTGCAGAGCATATTCAATAGATAACCCAAGATGAGAACCTGTTCCAAATAATTGTCTAAATAAAGGGATGGTATTCTTATTAGAAATTATTAGAATTTCTTTTATTCCCCCAAGCATTAAAACAGAGAGGGGGTAATATATTAATGGTTTATCATATATTATTACCAATTGTTTGCTGTAGACTTTCGTTATAGGGAAAAGTCTTGAACCTGATCCGCCGGCTAATATAATACCTTTCAAAGTCTGCTTAATTTGTTTTTAAATTATTGCATTGAAATATAATAAGTTTATATTGAATAGTAAATTAATTTTAATAGAGATAAAACGACGTTAACTTCTCTGGTCCTGTTTTCTTATTAATGGTAAAGATGTTTAAATATAAATAATCTTTACCCAAAATAAATAAGTACTACGTTTTCACCTATCGGCTGCTTCCGTATAACGCGTTCTATGCCGCTCTATATTTACTCTCTATCTTAATATTATCTCTTACACCAATCTAAGGAGTATCATGTTATGGGTTTTTATTTTAATATTAATATTTATAATTTTATTGCAAACTATATCATATAAATGTTGAAATAAGAGAAAGCATTGCTTATTATGAATATTTACCTAAAAATTACTGCATTAAAAAGAATTTATTTCATGGATTTAAGAGTAAATTTCAATTCATTATAAATGATATTAGAATTAAAAAATGTAAATAATGATATTAAATTAATTATAAAACAATGAGTCAATATGAAAATGATTAAAAGTATTTTTATGATATTACAGGTATTGTGGTTAGTTATTTCTCAAAATTTATTTTCGCAAACACCAACAACACCTCAACCGGATATAGCTCCGGGCACAAACAGCGTCAGCTATAATTCATCAACCCAGACTTATAATTTTTATCTAAATTCAGTCTGTTTATATTCCTTTTATGCATCACCCACAAATGGAACATTAAACAATTTACATGCGTATGATAATTCCGGCTCATATTTTTTACCGAGTGATTATGGCGGACCATTAGGATCGTCATTTTATCCCTGGGACAACAATGTGACTTATTTTCTTATTTCCAATCAATTAGCTGCTGATAATTCAGTTCAAATAAAGTATCAAATATCTTGTAACGGAATTTCCTTTAATTATCAATATACTTTTAAAATATCCGGGCGAACGCTTATAATTAAAGCCGTTAGTTTCGATACACAGAATTGCGCAGGTTTTGACTTAGATAGATGTGAAAATGCATCAAATCCAAAAGTTATAAGAGTCCCTTATTTGACACTTTTTAATTTACTCTACTCAAATAACTTATATACTTCAATGTTCTTTGACTGGGAAACTACTAATGCATCAAGTTTAAATCCCAAAACACCAGACATTTATAATATAGTTATAAATGGGGTCGCATCGACTACTTCTAAAAGATTTACACAAGTAGCATTGTATAATCAACTGACGAACGGCAAAAGAAACCCACTTAGTGAAACTATTTATCTTACAACTTCACCAAGTATAAATAATGTTTTGCCAAATATCGTAATGCCTTCGAACCCATCTCCAAATTATGGCGCATATAAAGACTCGATTGCAAATAGAATTGTATTAAGCTGGGGCCCTCCGTACACATATTTAAATAATCCGCCTCAATGTAGTTATTATACTGTTGCTTCATTAGATGCTGAATTTCAAAACATCGCAAATGCCCATTCAGATGCTTTAGTTTCTTATTTAGGTATTAAATATTACAATACCTTAAATCTTTTAAGCGACATGGGCATTCAGGGTCTTGCAATAATATTACAAACTTACCAAAGACTTGGGTTTGATAGGGGTTATCCCAATGTGTTGCCCGCTAATACATTTGCAAATTGTTTATTTAATTGTAGTGCTCTTGCAAGTGAAGGTAATTCTAATTCTTCAAGCCATAATGGTAACAGCCAATTAATTCAGTTAAAAACAAATGCAATTAATAAAGGATACCTATTAGCTTTACACGAAAATTATGCTGATGCTTATTTAGAAGACAATAGCGGTTTTAATACCGCTGACGTAGCCTTGGGTTCATATAATAAACCAAAACGAAATTGGGTAAACTGTAATAATGATACATCATATGTAATAAGTCCCGGTAAGGCAGCTAAATATATAAACACATATTCAAATTTGATAAAGAATCAAATAAGTCCCAATTGGAGTTACCTTGATGTACATACAGCAATTAATGCACCTGATGTAATAGATTATGATGCAAATAAACCAGGGGCTGGGAAGTTTAGTTATGTAGTTCAGCAATACCGTAATATGCCGTCTATAATCAGCAGTTATTATAATGGGCCTGTTGAAGGCGAAGGAGGGTCTAAACATTCTTTTATTTATATCGGTTATTTCCATGATTTGGAAGCACGACTTCATACTGCTGACTATAATATTTATGGTGCAAAGACTCCGTTGTTTGTGGATTTCGATCTTTATAAAATGCATGGGAAATCAGCCTTTCACGGAGTTGGACACTTTTACAGCTTTTATGCCCCTGATCCGGATCATATTTATAATGAAGGATTTATGACTCTTGATCAAATGTTGAAATATATTGCTTATGAACTCGCTTTTGGGCACAGTGGCTTTATTACAAAGTGTAATGTTAGCGACCATACTATTAAACAAGCTCAACTTGAGTACAACTATGTATATCCGGTGCAAAAGTTATATAAGAATGCAACACCTACCAGTATTCTTTATTTCAAAAACAGCTCTCCTGTTGGTGATGCTTCAACATATATACAAAAGAATCCTAACTACTTCGATATCGCCAATACAGATTTCATGTCACAAGTTAAAGTAACATATAGCAATGGAATCATCGTATGGGTGAATACTAGTCCCATTTATAGTTGGGATTTCACCCCATTCGGAAGTGGGACCTACTATTTCAATAAGATGACGAATGGTGCACGCACTCAGGGTAAATATTCAACTACTACTGTTGCTCAATTTTCAATGGTTGAATTGCCTCAAAATAACGGATGGCTTGTTTATGTGCCTGAGGGATTGGCGCCTAAATAGCAAGCCTAAAAGTTACAAAATACTTTTTATGAATAAAACAAGCCGCTTTTTATAATTCGGCATGCCATTTACCTAACTTATTTTACAAACTCAAAAATTACAGTGGGGAGGGAAAACCCTGCCCTAAAAAATTGAATTATGCCAACACTTAAAAAAGATATCATAACTCATTAAGATTATTGTCATCTTTCGTAATATTATTTATATTAAACTCATCATCTATTTCTTTTCCATAATGTCTCCTATAGAGCTCTTTATACTTTTTAAGTAGAATACCTGAAACTTTATTCCCATTGATAATCATTTCCTTAGAATTAAATTTCATACTGAAATTTTCGCCCTCATCTTATATTAAACTATCCGTTACCAGTGCATGCTTTAAGTCTTTTAGGAAACACTTAAGTATTTTCTTATTTTTTTCAAAGCTTTTCATATTGAAATCAAAATTTTTCATCTTTTCATGAAAATTCTCCATGTTTTTTTTAAACTCAGACATATCTATCATAAAGTCTTCATTAAATAATCTGTTATGTTTCAATTCCTTATCAAAGTTTTTCATTCCTTCTTTAAAAGCGTCCATATTGCATCCAGGAAATTCGTTTTTATATAAAAATACATACGGATTAATCTTTAATTTTTTCAAACTTCGCCGTAATTCCTTCATCCCCATATTAAATGCAGTAGTATCGAAGTGAAAATCAAATTTCATATTCTTAAAATTTTCTCCCAAATGAGACAAATCCCCGGCATTAAAGTTGGGATGGAATGATTTCATTCCAAAACTATCGTAATTATTTTGCAGCTCTTCCAATTCATTATAACCAATCCGGTATAATCTTCAATGTTTTCAACATGTATTTTTTGACTGTTTTTATACAATTCTATTAATTCCCCTTCTTTAAAGACAGCCTTCCCATAGTTGTCCTTTCCGTTTTTATTCTGGTGAAATGTAAATACTTTATCGTTTCCCTGTTTGTTATCTATTTCAGATTTATTTGCGAAATTTTCCTGCTCTGATGAAACACATGAATAGAGAATTAGGGAAGAGAATAATAACATTATTTCAGATATTATTTTAACACATTCTATTTGTTTAGTGCAAAAGGTCAAGTCTGATTTCATATTAACCTCCCGGGACAATTTTTCGGAATAAAACTGTCTCTTTTTTATTGATCGCTTTGCTATTTTTTATAAGTTCAGACGTATCTTTTTATAAATAGTTGTTTAAACAAATAATATTTGCATGTAAAACTAATGAGCGGCTTTTATTGATGATGAGGAAAATATGGGGGAATTCAGGTCTATATCAATTTATCTTTAAGGCTTTTCTACGTTTTATGCAATAGTAGAAGAACAGCTCTCATTTATACTAAAAGTAAAGCAGTTTCTCTAAGTTCTTTCCAAACTTCCGAATTAATAAACTCATTGAAATTATTTTCGTTTTCCGGAAAAGTCTTCCCTAAATCGTGTAATAATATTCTGTTTCCTGAATTAATAATGCAATTTTCTGAAATATATTTAATCCATTCGGCAATTTTTGCATCCACGAACCATTCCGCATGCAATGAAACTGTATGTAATGACAGCCTGCTTTTTTTTGAATTCACTTTTTTTATAACAATATCATTACCCAGCCAAATTGCATATGCATTTGACTCATCCTTTTTAAAAGTATAATTTAACAGAAAATTATTTATCAAATCCTTCCTTACCGTAGGTGCTGTTACTTTAAAATCAAACCATTTTTGAACATCCAGGTCGAAGCCTAACCCATGCATAAAATTATATAGCGCTTTATTTAATCCTTTGGAATATTTTTTATAGTTTATTCCTGTCATATCATAATGCTCAAGATTATCATTTGCAAAAGGATTATCAGTTGATGATATAATTTTTAATTTAAATGTATCTGCATTTTTAGCAATAGGACTATGAGACGTAAGTGTAAATAAATGCCAGAATCCGGATTGAAAAAGATTGAGACTAATGAACTGCCTTACAAGTTCGAGGCTATTAATTATCTCCTGCTCGGTTTGGGATGGAAATCCGTACATTAAATAGGAATGCGCCATAATTCCGGCATCTCTAAAATTACGGCATACGATAGCTGCCTGTTCAAGATTAACCCCTTTATTAATTAGGTTTAACAGCCTTTCATCTGCTACTTCAAGTCCCCCGCTAACAGCGACACAACCTGAAGCCGCCATCAATCTGCATAGATCTTTTGTGAACGTTTTTTCAAACCGGATATTTCCCCACCAGCTTACAGTAAGTTTTCGTTTGAGAAGTTCAATTGATAGTTCTTTCAATATCCTAGGAGGGGCAGCTTCATCCGTAAAATGGAACGTTGTTCTGCCTGTTTGAGCAATCATATCTTCCATCCAGTCAACAATCGTGCAAGCATTAGCGGGAGAGTATCTTCCGATGTAATCGAGTGTTACATCGCAGAATGCACACTTGTTCCAATAACAGCCATGCGCCGTCATTAATTTGTTCCAGTATCCATCAGACCAAATTCTGTGCATCGGGTTTAACATTTCCGTAATGGCAACATATTTATCCGGCTCAATACCTGCAATTGAAGGAGGAAGAAGGTCCTTATGGCTAACAATTTTTTGTATTGCATTATCTTTATATTCTAATTCATTATTGTCAAGCATTAATGTCCTTACCCATTGTTTATCCGGCTCTTTAGTTTCAATGTTTTTAATAATATTGTACAGCGGAAGTTCACCGTCATCATAAGTGACGAAATCAACATAGCTAAAAATGCGTTTATCCGACAAACTTCTTAGCTCGGTATTAATGTAACCGCCTCCAAATACAATTTTAACAGCAGGATAATTTTCCCTGCTAAATTTTGATGAAATTAAAGCTCCGAGAAAGTTGCCGGGGAAAGGGATAGTATAACCGATTAAATCCGGCCGGTAATCACGAATGATTTTTTCTGTTTCTTCAACAATAATATTTTCAATGAAATTTAACGGACGATCAAGCTCAAATAAAATAGGATCAAAAACAGGCGGACTGACGGCAATTCTTTCTGCGTAACGGCTTAATCCAAAATGGGGGGTTACTGTTTTTTTAATAATTTCCGTCAGGTCATCAATGACAAGAGATGAATAATATTTAGCCTTATCATGCAGACCGAAATAGCCGAAAGCTTCCTTTTCATTTATTTGCCTGGTAAAGGATTCGCCCTGAGGGATGTAATTTTCTCCTACAACTCTATAAGCAAAATTCAGATCTTTACCCTGAAGAAAATTAATTATTGGTTCAATAGTATTGATATAGACGTCTTTAAGTGATAGAGCGCGGTCTATGAAATCATCACTGCGGCGGGAATTTTTAATTTCTGAAAATATTCCGGTTAACCCGGCTTTCGAAAAAATTCTCAAGAAAACTGCAAGTGACAGGTCAAAACTTTTTGCTTCATATCCCTTCGATTTTAAAAAACCAGCAAGATATGTTGTTGAAGGATAAGGCGTATTAACCTGTGTAAACGGTGGAATAACTAAAAGTATTTTAAGCATGTCCCGAACTAATTAATATTTATGACATGTTGAAAATAAGCTCTATAATTAAAAAAGCAAAATAATAGACACTAAAAATCTCCTGCATTCAAGCATGAATTGTATTAGAATAATAGAGAGTAAATTTATTAATTAAATTATCTGCTTTTAGATACTCCGGATCCGCCGATGAAATTCGTAGCACCTAAAGGTGCATTATCATAATAAGTTAAACTAATTTTATTAATTTGACTTTTTCCTTAAATCATTTTTTATTATAATTAAGTATTCATACACCTCTTCAAGAGTACTGACTATTTTGTACTGCGAATATTTAATACCGGATAGCTCAAGGGAAATGGCATCTCTGCAAAGAATAATTCCGGATGAAGTTTTACTCCCATTCCCGGCAGGTAAGTCGAGAAAATCTTTTTCATTAACCGGATCATCTGTTATAGCTGCATCAATATTAATTTTTCGTTTTATAATAGCTTCGCTTTTCCTTTGCGTAATAAGACAAAATTCAAAGATATATTTGTTGACTGCAATATATTCAACATTGAGTTTCTCAGCTATCGATTTAACCAGATCGCCGTCATTATTGCTTACAATAATAAATCTACCAATTTTTTTAGAATTTTCCACAAACCGGTATGTCTTTTCTGAAACAGTGTTTGCAATGTGTTCAATAGCATCTTGTCTGTCATTTGTACCGAACCGGGTCATTATAGTAAACCAATTATACCAAAGAGAATCATACGTTCTTTTGCCTGTTTTGTACTCTATAAGCGGAACTGAAAATAGTTCATATATCTCAAGATATTTAGAGAATTCTACATAAGTATGAGGGACCATAAGAACGTCATCCATATCGCAGGCTATCGTAAAATTATTGTTTTGACTGTTTATCAAGAAGGTTTATTATTTTTTGTCTGAAGTGTAAAGCTAAACTCCGTGCCTTCGCCTAATTTTGATTTAACTGATATTTTACCCTGATTCATTTCTACAAATTCTTTACACAAAATTAAGCCGAGCCCCGAACCTTTTTCATTTTCGGTTCCTAAAGTTGAAATATCCTGGCCAATTTGAAATAATCTTTTAATTTTATCAGGACTCATTCCCATTCCTGTATCCGACACACAAATAACTACAAAATCTTTTTCTTCTTTTGCAGAAATGTTAATTCTGCCTCCACTATTTGTAAACTTTACGGAATTAGTAATAATGTTTCTCAGAATTGTTTCAACCATATTTAAATCTGCAAAAATTTTCGTTTCATTATCAACATCAATAGTAAGAATAATTCCTTTGCTTGCAGCATTATTTTTAAATAATTCCGTTGTTTCGTCTATCGTCTTTTTTAGATGAATCACTTCCGGTTCAAAAGTAATCCTCCCGGTTTTAATTCTTGCCCATTGCAAAAGGTTTTCTAAAAGTCCCAAAGTAACCTTTGTTGATCTTAAAATATTTCCGGCAATTGTTTTAATATCCTCTTTCGATAAAATATTTATTTCCTCAACCATATGATTTGAAAATCCGAGCAAAGCCATAAAAGGGCTGCGTAAATCATGCGCAATAATTGAGAAAAATTTATCTTTAGTAGCAATTTCCATATTAAGTTCTTTGATTGTTTTATCCAGGTCTTTAGTTCGTTCAATTACCCTGTGTTCAAGCATCTTATTCCTGTTTTGTATTGAGCGCGTCCTAACCTGAAAGACAATAACAATGATAAACAACACCGCGAATACCAATACAACATCGAACCACCATGTCTGATAAAATGTCGGAATAATAATTATCCGTACAGAAGATTCACTTTCATTTTTAATACCGTTACCATTTGTAGCCTTAACAAAGAACGTATATTTACCGGGAGGTAAATTTGTATACGTTGCATTATTCCTGGAACCGACATTATTCCAATCAATATCAAACCCATCAAGTTTATACCTGAATGTATTTTTCTTTACATCATAATAGTCAAGAAGAGCAAATTCAAATGTTATAACATCATTCCCGCTGGGTATCGGAATACTTTTTATACTACTGATTGATTCTTGCAATATTCCGTCTTTTGTAATTGGAATTGATTGATTGAAGATTTTTAAATCGGTCAAAACTACAGGAGCTTCGAGATATTCATCTTTAATATTAACAGGATCAAAGTATAATAAACCGCTTTTACATGCGAAGTAAAATTTACCATCTTTGCTTGACTTTGAAGCTGAATTTTGAACAAATTCTAAATCTTTCAGTCCGTTTCTCTTAGTATAATTAATAAATAAACTTGCTTTCCGGTCAAACTTTGATAACCCATTATCAGTTCCAATCCATAAATAGCCTTTATTGTCTTCTTGAATACTGGAGATAGAATTTCCCGCTAATCCATTTAATTTGTTATAAATTGTAATTTTGCCCGTCTTCCTGTTATAAGCATTTAATCCATCGCTTGTTCCAAGCCAGATGATACCATCATGAGATTCAAATATTGTAAATACTCTATTTTCACTTATATGATTTGCGATGGATGATTCTCTTGAGAATGTAATAAATTTATTCGACTTAGGATCAAATTCACTTGCGCCTCCGCCATCCGTTCCAAACCACAACATGTCTTTTGAATCTTCGAATACTGCCCAAATAAGATCATGACATAAACTGTTGGAGTTAGCAGGATCATGAAAGTAGCGTTCACACGTCCCGTTTTTTCTATCGAAACGGTTTAGTCCCCACCATGTACCGACCCAGAGAGTGCCGGTGTGATCTTCACAAAGAGATACTATCCCGTTATTGCTTAGTGAATGCACATCGTTATGCATATGTTTAAATAATTTAAATTCTCCCTTATTCGGGTCAAACCTATTTAATCCACTATTAAATGTACCTGCCCAGATATAACCTTGATTATCTTCTATTACAGACATTAAAAAGTTGTCACTTAAGCTATTTGTATTAGCGGAATGTTGACTGTGATGAATTATTATATTTTTCCCGTTTATTATTTCATCCAATCCATCAAAAGTAGCTACCCAAATATTCCCTTTTTTGTCTATAAAAACAGAATGGACTCTATTACTTATTAAATTTTTATCTGATTTTTCATTCCCTTGCTGGTAATAATTAAACTTATTGATTGGTTGAAAAATCCTGCTTAATCCCCCGGCGCTTCCTATCCAGATAAGCCCTGTATTATCTTCGTTTATAGAAAGTATTTCATTATTAATGATGCTTAAAGGCTTTTGCGGGTCATGTAGAATCCTTATGAAATTATCACTCTTAAAATTATATTTATTTAAACCGTCTTTTGTCCCAATCCAGAGATTACCGGATTTGTCTTTAAATATAGTTGTTATAGAACCATTTGAAAGAGTGTTTGGGTTACCGGGGATTGAAACATAATTGACAAATTTCCCTGTCACATGGTTATACTTTATAATGCCGTTTACGCTAGTACCTATCCATAAATTATTTTCTTTATCTTCAAAAAGAGTCTGGATTTTCCTGTAGTCAACTATTTTAGAATTATTTTCTTCCGAAAAAAATTGTTTAATGACTTTGCCGTCCGTTTGCATACAGGTCAGACCGTTCCAGGTTCCCAGCCATAAATTACCTTTATAGTCTTCTTCAATACATGTAACGGTATTAAGTGAATCTTCGTTAAGCCTGTCGGTCACTTTTTTTATAACAGTAAAATTATCTTTATCCCTGTTATATTTATTTAACCCATTTACAGTACCAATCCATAACGTTCCGGATTCATCTTCGAAAATGGAAAGGATATTACTGCTGCTTATGCTGTTGGCATCATGGGGATTGTTTTTGTACTTATAAAATTGATCTGTTTTCCAATCATATCTGTTTAAACCATCCAGAGTACCTATCCATATAAATCCTTTACTATCTTTGAGTAATGCCCAGGTAGAATGATTGGAAATGCTTTTTGTATTAGAAGGATCCGGAAGAAAGATTTTAAAGTTATAGCCATCATACCTATTTAAACCATTGTAGGTGCCAAACCATAAAAATCCCTTGTCATCCTGAATAATTTTTGTAACAGCGCTAAGTGAAAGTCCGTCTTCGGCGGTAAGGTTAGTAAACTCAAATTCATTATCCTGTGCATATAAGTTTGCAAACAAAAAAAATATAATTGCTATGCAGTTTGAGATAGCTTTAAACTCTAACTTAAGTCTAAATATTTTACCACTGTATATAAATTCTATTAACCTTTGTAATTTCATAATTATGGTTTTGATACTTTCAAACTTATGAATTTACCTTGAATGAATCCTTTTCCCTTCTTAAAGATATATTCCTATGAAAATACCCATGGACTCTTTTTACATCATATTGACACTATCGAAATAAATAGCCGGAATTTTATTTCAATATATAAATAAAATCCTCTTTTATAGTTAAAACAAGAAGGACATAATCATTATTTGTGTTACCGGTTCTTCTATGCTTACTTAATATTAATTCCTTCAATTATAACTTCAGGTTTTTTTCCGCGTGTATCGGAATTTTCAATTTCTATATTAACAATCCGTCTTTCTCCGGGCATTAACGAAATATAATTATCGCTGAAGATAACAGGTAATATTCTCTGTTTATCTTTAGCTCCTATAACTTTTAATTTTACCATCAAAGCCGGGGTTTTTGAATTGTTCCTTAATTCGGTTGATAAAATCCATTTACCGCCTTTCTTTACTACCTTTGTAGCTTCATTAAGTTTAATTTTCGGAAGATCCCTGATGGCTTTAACATTTCCTTCTTTCAATCCATTCCAGTAAAAATTTTCTGAAATAAGTTCTTTTCCCTTTTCTAGTTTAAGACGTATAAAATATACACTGCTTAACCCGTCCGGTTTTTCCAGCTTGTAAATTCGCTTTACTGTATCGATTGAACAATCAATCCTGAATTGTTTTTTTAGTATCACGGAACCGTCAAGGTTTAATGTCTCAACAGAAGCAGTTAAGTCTTTTCCACCTTTACTGCTATAATTTACTACTTCGATGCTGTCTGTTAAAGCATTACATTGTATATGAAGAGGTTCGTTCGCTTTTTTGCAGCCGAAATAGGCGGCTGTCGGTTCAAAATAATAATCATAAGTTTGCCAAACAAGGGAAGGCCATGCTGGATGACTCATCCATAAAAGGATTCCCATTCTATTTTTACTTTGCGCTTCAAATATTGCTCTATATCCTTGATAATTTATCCATTGCGCATAGAATAACCATTCTTTAAAAGTATCTATTTTCCCAAAACTCTCTTCCATTAAACCGATAAATGATTTTCCCCACTGAGCGCTTTCAAGATTGAAATCATGAATTCCCCAGATACGGTTAATTGGCCAGTCAGAAGTATCGGGAATCATTTGCCTGAAACTTTCCGCCGACACTATATTTGGCATTCCAAGCTCACTATGAAGTTTCGAAGTAGCTCTTTTGTCAAAATAAAATTTTATAGGCATAGAACGGTAAGGACCGCCACCGCTGACACAATCCCATGCCGAATTAGGAATATATTTAATACCGGGTGTAAGCTGTGACAACATTTCCCTAAGCGGCTTATCAATTCCCTCAGGAGGATATCCTTCGTTACGTCCGCAGTATAATGCTATTGACGGATGATTTCGAATTCTTCTAATAAAATCGTCCGCATTTTGCAAGAACATTTTATTGTTTTCAGGATTCGGTCCATCTGCGGGGTTAGCAAGCCAGAAATCCTGCCAAACCATTATTCCATATTTATCACATGCTTTAAAGAACTCATCATTACCTGTTTGTCCAACCCAATTTCGTATCATGGTAAAGTTCATTTCTTTATGATAACGAACTGCAATATCAAATTCGCGTGAACGATAATTGAGATTCGATTCAGAAAAGCCCCAGTTGCCTCCACGTCCAATAAATCTTTTTCCGTTTATCCAAATCTTTAAAGATCCGCCATCTTCAGAATAAGTCATCTCCCTTAAACCTGTTCTGAATTCTTTAGAATCGGACAACTCTCCCTTTGATGAAACAAATTCGAGCTTTACATCATAAAGGTTTTGTTTACCATAACCGTTAGGCCACCAGAGTTTAGGATTTTTTAAATGGAAATAAGGAAATGTTGATGAATCTAACATAATCGCTTTCGATTCTGACGATGAAATTGTAACGGGCAATTCAAATTTAACATCGCCTATTTTCCCTTTCAGCTTTCCCTTAATATTTTCAGATTTATGATTGTTAAGTGTTACTTGAATTTTAATATTTGCAAAAGTCGTATCCGGTAAAGGTAGGCTCGTACTGATGAATGGATCCTCAATTGTAACCGGGCCGCCGGCAGAGAAATAAACATCATTCCATATTCCAATATTTCTCCCCCTGATTGTCGGTATCCAATCCCAGCCGACAGAGGCATGAAATGTCGGATTATCAATGCCAAGTTCACCACCGTTCGCATCATGGCTGAGAATTGTAGGTTCTTTAACATACCCCGGAGCATCGTTTTTATATATCAAGACTGCAATTGCATTTTTCTTTCCTGAGACTACGTAATCAGTTACATCAAACTTACTGCGGGTGAAGGCTCCTTCTATCCTTCCAAGTTTTTTCCCATTAAGATAAATATCTGCTTTCCAATTTATTCCATCAAAGTTTAAGAATATCTTTTTACCGCTATAATTTTTTGGTATTGTAAATTCATCACGGTACCAGAAATCGGAATAAAAATATGAATCTGAAATTAAAAGCTGGTTATCGCTGTAATTGGGATCGGGAATAATGCCCGCGTTAATATATGAAGTGAGCACTGTTCCCGGTACTGATGCAATGATCCAATCACTATCATTGTAGCCTGATTTAGAAATTAATTCTTCATTTCCCTTAACAAGTGATTGCCGCTGCAGTTTCCATGAACCGCCTGATAATTTCATTTTGCCGTCTTTTTCAATATTTGCATGTGGATGAGCTGATGCGTGCGTTGCACCGGTTCCATATACTTCCATCTCGCTCAAAATATAACCATCTTCTTCTGATGCAGCTTTATCCAACATTAACCGGACATATCTTCCTTCGACGGGTTTATCGTATTTTATATCGTTTATTAATGATAAATCAACCGGCAATGCAGAAATATCTTCCCATGTTTTTGCATCATCAGAAGTTTGTATTGTGCCGACTGCAGCGCGTTTTAACCAGTAAAGCTTAATATTGTCAAATGAACAATTCGTGCCAAGGTCTACATAAATCCACTCCTTTTGTGAGCTTAGACTTTTCCATGCGCTGATAAAATTATATGGCCCGCCAATATTGCAGTATTTCCCGTTCTTCGTCATTGCAAATTCACTAATTGACCAACTTTTAATATTAGGCGAATTGAACTCTGCACGGTAATATTTATAACTTATACTTTCATTAAGCGTAATCTCTTTTTTGAATATCCTAAAGTTTTTAGGATTAGAAAACCTCTGGAAACCTGTTAATGAGTCGCCAAGAAGCTTATTATCCGTTAAAGCTCCCAATATTTTCCATTCTTTACCGTCATTGGAACCACTTACAGTTATTTGCCAGGGTTTAATTTCATTTTGCAAAGTATCGGTTGATATAGTGCCGGAAAATTTAAAGCCATCGACTGCGGGAATAACGTAATTACCAGCTAATTGCATCTGAATCCAAATATTACTCCCTTCAAATTCTTTCTTGGTTTGCGCATGCCTGTCAATAAAATATTCACGTTCATTACGTGGAAGAGTACCTTTGTTAGTTGTTGTTACTATCCAGCCTGGCATTTGCGTATCTATTATCCCATCAGTAATCAACTGCGCGGTCAAATTATAATCATAACTGCCGGAGCAGTAAACCGGCTTTAGCAGCGCAATGTTTCTGTAATTCTTATTATCAATTTTCATTGAAGGAGAAAAATCTTCTTTAAGGCTCCCGGGATAAATACCAATACCCCGGTTATAACTTTGAGCATTGGCTGGAATAATTGAATTTAATAACAGTGGTAAGAAACACAGAAAAAAATATTCCCCAAAAACTTTTAACGGCAAATGGCATTTCTTCATTATTATTCTCCTTGATATACTGAACAGGAATAAATCATTATTAATGAATTATAATTCCCTCCAAATTTTACGATTATTTCACGAACAAGCAATCGGCAGCTTTAATCAGTACATATAAAACTGCACTACATATCGCATGATGCAACCATTATCAAAGCATTGTGTTACCTCCGATGAATCGGAGTTTAAAAGGGGTTTTCGGGGAACATTTTTCTACAAATATGCCACCCCTGATGAATCGATAATGAAGATAATGTAAATCAAATATTTTATATTTTGCGATATTAAATATTTGCAATGATTTATTATTTAATAAATGTTCACACATTTATTTTTGCTTACTAACATTAAACAATATGCCGCATTTGCCGTTGTTCGTAATAAAGACTACTTTAATCTTCTTTTTTCTCTTTATTCTTCTTAGCGGCATGAACAATAATAAAATTATGAGCAATTGATTTATTATATAGATAGCTTTTATTTTTTAATTATTTATTTAATTTTTCCAAAATTTTCATGTATTCATATTCTATAATTTCTTTACCATATCTTTTTTCTAATCGCCTGATTGTGAAATGACCTTTTGCTATATTTTGGAAATGGTTAATAAAGACATAATTAATAATAGCGCCCCCGGCAGCGCCAATAATCGGAACACTTTGCGCGGCAGCTTTTTCAGATATTTCAATACCAAACCGTTCAGCGATTATAGCAATTAATCTTACTATTATAGGCGCGCCTTCCTCAGCGAGACCTTTTTCAGCAATATATGCAGCAGCTTCCGAAACAGCTTTGGCTAAGGCAGTTCTAATAGCAAAATAACCCGATTCGGAATTACCGCCGTTTTTAGATTTACCGCCTAAGGCAAACACTTCCAAACAAGCTAACTGAGTATATACGTCATTTAAGTCTTCGCCCTCCGACTTAGCTATAGCTGCAATAGACCTCAGCATAATAAGTGTTGAAACCGGCAGTTCCACAGATAAGCCATAAAATCCCAAAGCCCCGCCGACAGCGCCGGATGCAGTAACGGTTAGTTTGTGCAGGAAATTTTTCGGTTTAGAATTAACCCTGGAATCAAAGGTTTTTGTGATTACTCTTAACGATGAGCGAAGCGCTGATGTTGTAATTTCAGCAATTTTAGGCTTCCATTTTTCAGGAAGGCTTTCCATAACTATTTCAATTGGATATCCTATTTTATTTGCAATCTGAATTCCGAATGAGAGATTTTCAAGCAGGTCAACGGCAATACTTAATTCCGCGATTTCATGAGATAGTAAATTTGAATCCGTCATGTTTTTATTCCTTTTTTTTAATATTCAACAATTAGTACGCCAACCAGTTTTTGAAGAAGAAAAACATTCGCTATTTTTTTTAATTACAAATGTAACTTAAAATTTTGCAATTATTTTATTATTTGCAGCCATTATTGTTTTAAGCATAATTTCAGAGTGCATTTAGAAGGATTATATCACAAATAAAATTATTTATAAATTAATATACCTTAAATTAATTAAAAAACAGGTCAGAGAATTGTGAAAGCACGCGTTGACCATTTAGTCAAAAAGTATAAATTAAATTAGGCAGTTAAAAAAATATGAATAAGCCAAAAATTCAAGAAGGAGGATGAATTATGAATTGATAAATGATTCCCGTGTAATATGTTATGAGGATTCTGTTTATTGCAAATTGTTAACACTATTCAGCTTGGCGTGCGGGCTTTCCCATTTGTCTGTTAGTCTGAAATCAAAAGCTGACTTCTCCGGTGATTGGGCTTTCAATGAAGATAAAAGCGTTCTTGACAATATGGGTGTCGGCAATATCCCATCATTAATGCGATTAACACATAGTACAAATTAATTCTATGTACACCAAATTAAACTATCTCACTTTGATTAAACAAAAAAACCTCAAAATATTGCAATTTTTGAGGTCTTCGTGCACCCTGCGGGACTCGAACCCGCGACCTGCTGATTAAGAGTCAGATGCTCTACCAACTGAGCTAAGGGTGCGGAGTAAAATTAAGGATTTTCATCCTGCTTTCAAAAT
>Ga0181520_10002930_pt1 | contig 30805 bp, 34 predicted proteins | sample PEATcosm2014_Bin_29_FD_132451 | JGI IMG/M metagenome (GOLD analysis project Ga0181520, IMG submission 132451) | Peatland microbial communities from MTU Mesocosm Facility, Houghton, MI, USA - PEATcosm2014_Bin02_30_metaG | ecosystem: Environmental > Terrestrial > Soil > Wetlands > Peat | place...
GATCATGGGCAAGGAAAAGTTTGATCGCAGCAAGCCGCACGTGAATGTGGGAACGATCGGTCATATCGATCACGGCAAGACGACGCTGACGGCGGCTATCACCAAGGTGCTGCAGAAGCACAACCCGAAGAACGTCTTCCGTTCGTTCGATTCGATCGACAACGCTCCGGAAGAGCGCGAGCGCGGCATCACGATCGCGACGGCGCACGTGGAGTACGAGACCAAGAACCGGCACTATGCGCACGTCGATTGCCCGGGCCACGCCGACTACATCAAGAACATGATTACGGGCGCGGCGCAGATGGACGGAGCGATTCTGGTTGTGGCGGCCACCGACGGTCCCATGCCGCAGACCAAGGAGCACGTTCTGCTGGCGCGCCAGGTGGGCGTTCCCTGCGTGCTGGTGTTTTTGAACAAGTGCGACGCGGTCGAGGATGAAGAGCTGATCGACCTGGTCGAGATGGAAGTGCGCGAGCTGCTGGGCAAGTACCAGTTCCCGGAGGATGCGCCGGTGATTCGCGGCTCGGCCCTGCTGGCGCTCAACGGCGACCCCAAGTGGGAGGCCAAGATCGACGAGTTGATGGAGGCGGTGGACACGTATGTTCCGCGGCCCGATCGCGCGGTGGACAAGCCTTTCCTGATGCCGATCGAAGATATTTTCTCGATCTCCGGGCGCGGCACGGTGGTCACTGGCCGCATCGAGCGCGGCAAGGTGAAGGTGGGCGAGGCGGTTGAGATCGTCGGCTTCCGCGAGACCCGCCAGAGCGTTTGCACGGGCGTTGAAATGTTCAAGAAGCAGTTGGATGAGGGCATGGCGGGCGACAACGCCGGCATCCTGCTGCGCGGCATTCCCAAGGAAGACGTGGAGCGCGGAATGGTTCTGGCCAAGCCCGGATCGATCACGCCGCACACGGTCTTCAAGGGTGAAGTCTACGTGTTGAGCAAGGAAGAAGGCGGGCGTCATACGCCGTTCTTCAAGGGCTACCGGCCGCAGTTCTACTTCCGCACGACGGACGTGACGGGCGTGGCGCAGTTGCCCGAGGGCGTGGAGATGGTGATGCCGGGCGACAACGTTCAGCTTGAGGTTGAGTTGATTACGCCGGTGGCATTGGAAAAGGGATTGCGGTTTGCCATCCGCGAGGGCGGCCGGACCGTCGGCGCGGGCACGGTGAGCGAGATTATCAAGTAGGTTGTCAGTTCTCAGTTGTCAGTTCTCAGTTTCCGGCTTCACTGGAGCCGGCGAAGAGCCTGAAAGAAGCAATGAACTGACTGACAACTGATAACTGAGAACTGACAACTGAAAGGAATTGAAATGCGGGAAATTGTTACATTGCAGTGCACCGAGTGCAAGGAGCGTAATTACTCGACGACGAAGAACAAAAAGACGACGACCGGTCGTCTGGAGTTCAAGAAGTTCTGTAACCGCTGCCGCAAGCACCAGCCGCACAAGGAAACGAAGTAACACGACAGTTGTCAGTTCTCAGTCGTCCGTTTTCAGATTTACTAGCCGGTTTAGCCTTATAGCTATTCCCGCCAATATTCAAACTGAAAACAGGCAACTGAAAACTGAGAACTGCTTTTAGGGGCGTAAGCTCAACGGCTAAACTGTCGGTCTCCAAAACCGAACTTGGGGGTTCGAATCCCTCCGCCCCTGCCAGATTGAGTCCTGAGTCAATCAGGATGTGCCCGGCCAAGTGCCGGGCGCGAAGGAATGGAAGCATGGCATCGAAGGCAATAACGGCGGGTGGCGGTGATCGGCCAGGGGATAATCCCTTGTCAAAGTTTTTCGGCAAACCGGTTGGGCAGTGGAAGGAATTCACCACCTTTCTTGGCGATGTGCGCGCTGAGATGCGCAAGGTGGTTGCTCCCCCGTGGAAGGAAGTGAAAGCCACTACCACGGTGGTGATCATCGCCGTTTTCATCTTTGGCTTGTTTTTCTTTGTGGTAGACTCGATTTTCCAATACGGCCTGCATGCCCTGCTGGGCAAGCTTGGCGGGTTTTAGCCATAACGGGACGAGCGCGAAACGAGAGCATGAAGATGGCAGCAGAAGAAGTAGGACAAGCCGAGCAAGTTGGGTCAGTGGAACAAGCCGCAACTGAAGCCGCGCCGGAGCGTAACGAGCGCTTCAAGTGGTACATCCTGCACGCCTACTCTGGCTTCGAGCGCAAGGTGCGCGAGTCCATACAGAGCCGCGTTCAGGCCTTTGGATTAGGCGACCGCGTGGGCCGCGTGATGATTCCCACCGAGCCGGTGACTGAGATCGTCAACGGCAAAAAGCGCACCATCGAGCGCGTCTTTCTTCCCGGCTACGTTTTGGTTGAGATGGAGTTGGACAACAACCTCTGGCACGTCTTGAAGGACACGCCCAAGGTGACGGGCTTTCTGGGCACGGGCGACAAGCCGGTGGCGCTGAGCGAGGAAGAGGTCAGCTCGATTATCTTCCGCAGCGAGACTTCCAAGGACAAGCCGCGGCTCAAGATCAAGTTTGAAAAGAACGAGCAGGTCCGCATTACCGACGGGCCCTTTGCCAACTTCAACGGCGTGGTGGACGAGATTAACGAAGATCGCGAGACGATGAAGGTCATGGTGACCATCTTCGGGCGCTCCACACCGGTGGAACTGGAGTTCGGCAAGGTCGAAAAGATTGAGTAACGCAGCTTTTAGCTATTAGCTTCCAGCTTCTAGCCGACCAAGCCATCTAGCAGCTTTCGGTTGGAGGCAAACGCAAAGGCAGCGTCACCAAAATTTGTACCAGAAACAGATCGGCTAAAAGCTGGAAGCTAGAAGCTAATAGCTGATTCCGAAGGAATCAACATGGCACCTCCGAAGAAAGTAACAGGATACGTCAAGCTGCAGATCGTGGCCGGCAAGGCAACGCCGGCGCCGCCGGTTGGCCCCGCGCTGGGCCAGGCCCAAGTCAACATCATGGAGTTCTGCAAGCAGTTCAACGCGCGCACCTCCGCCAAAGAGATGGAAGGGCTGGTTATTCCGGTCGTCATCTCGGTCCATGCCGACCGCAGCTTCAGCTTTATTACCAAGACGCCGCCGGCCGCTGTGCTGCTGATGAAGGCTGCCGGAATAACCAAGGGCTCCGGTACGCCGAACAAGGAAAAGATCGGCAAGGTAACCGAAACGCAGGTGCGCGAGATCGCCACGCAGAAGATGCCCGACCTCAACGCCGCCTCGGTTGAGACAGCCATGAAGAGCATCCGCGGCACCGCCCGCTCCATGGGTATTGAAGTGGTAGCGTAAGCCGCAATAGCAAAATAGTATGTACCATAAGGCCCTCCCGAGCGGGAGGGCCTTATGGTGTCTATAGCGACAAAATAATCCTGAAAACCGTAGTTGGCTAACATAAGAGCGCCTCTCGTCGCCGGCCCCCCTGTCGCGTCTTTACTGTTTCCTTTCAAAGGGCAGTCGATACTGAATTATGCCCAATCGTCTTCCTCGAACTCGCAGAGCCTTTCCGGTCATTCTTGGCCTCGTCACGCTGGCAAGCGTCGCGCTGCTGCTTGCCTGGGATGCCTTTCCGCTTTTCTTCCCGCCCAGAGCGCATAACGTGCTTGCCGCATTTCCGCTCTCCATGATTGCCTTCGCCTACATTGTCTATCAGAGTGCGCGCCATTCCGCCCGCATGGAATTTGCCAAGGCGATCCTGCTGGCTGCCGCCTTTCTCTTTTGGGCCGCCAATCAGCTCTGGCCGGATCTGCGCCAAGCCACGCTCTTCAATGACATTGCCATTGCGCTCTTTGTTCTCGATGTCTTTCTGGTCATCATCGGCTGGCCGGCCACATCGCCAGACGAGTCCTTTGCCGAGAACTACGCCGAGCCCTCGCCAGACGGACAATCCTGAATTCGGGAGGGAAGGACCGCTGACTCAAAGCAAAAGATGGTTCCTGAGCAGTCTGTCGAGGATAAATTGAGCCGACCCTTCGGGGTCGATTTTTCTCGCATCTGCTTATAAATAGCTTCCATCAGCAAGAGCTTCCTCGCCGGCTAACTGAACCAGTCCTGAAGGATGGGGTACCCAAAGTGTGGTGTTTATAGGTCGAATCAATAAGGTGCTTAGACGCCCATGCCGAACTCGCCCGTTTGCTGCTCGCCTGCGTGGGCGTAAAAGTCGTAAGGCGTGCGGCGGTTGAACTTGTAACGGCTGCGCAGTTCGCGGCCCACAAAGACACCGACTACGGCCACGGCCACTCCCACGGAGAGCCAGCCCAGGACGCGCAATACATGAGACTCCGGGCACTCTTCCGTGCATTCTCCGCACTCTTGCGTGGCGGCAACGGCTTCAGGTTCTGTGGACATGGTCTTGCTTCCTCCTAACGAACCATAATACCGCACTTCGGCACAGCCAAATGTGACGGCTGGCATGATGCGGTTTTTTCTTTCTCAGCGGACAGCGTCGATGCGGAAGAGCCACTCGACCTTTGCCGGCGTGGGCAGGAAGCTGGCGTTGATGGAGTTGGCTGCCAGTTGACGCAGTTCTTTGCGGGTAAATCCCTGCTCGGTGTGAGCCAGCAGATACTCGTTGGCCAGGTCGGAGCCAAAAAAGGCGGGGTCGTCGGAGTTGAGCGTCACCACCAGGCCGGCGTCGAAATACTTCCTCAGCGGGTGCTCGGCAAAGCTGCGGCAGACGCCGGTGCGCAGGTTCGAGGTCGGGTTCAGTTCCAGCGGAATGCCGCGCTCCTTCAACTCTTGCAGCAGATAAAAATCTTTGCTGGCGGAAACGGCGTGGCCGATGCGCTCGGAACCAATGGCCAGCGCCTCGCGGATGGCCTCGGGACCGGTGGTTTCGCCGGCATGATTGGTGAGGCGCAGGCCTGCTTTTTTGGCCTCGGCATAGAGTTCGCGGAAGGGCTCTGAGCCGGCCTGGCGCTCGTCACCTCCCAGACCAATTCCAATAATTGCCGGGTGCGTGGGCATAAGTTCAGCGGCCTTGCGGAAGACGCGCTCGGCCTCCTCGACGGTGAAGTGGCGCACGGCGTCAAAGATCCAGTAAAGAGAGAGGCCCAACTCGCGCTCGCCGCGTTCGCGGGCGCGCTCCAGAGCGAAAAAAATCGGCTCAAAGGCTCCCGGATCGTGATTGCGCCAGAGGTAGATGACGCCCACGGAGATAAAGACCTCGGCGTGGACGACGCCTTGCTCGGCCAGATGCTCCATCATGCGCCATGCGGCCAGTTCGTAGTCGTCGGGGCCAATCAGCAGGCGCGTCACAGCCTTGAAGGCCTCCAGAAAGCCGGTGAAGTCGGAGAATTGGTAGAGCGCCTCGGCCTCAGGCAGCGTCAGCGGGCGGGCATCGTGCCGGGCGCTCAGTTCAACCATGGTGGAGGGCAGAATGGTGCCTTCCAGGTGTAAATGCAACTCGGCCTTGGGCAGGCGGCGAATGAAGGAGGAGATGTCGGTCACAGTTCTAGTTTAGTGCCGAAGAGCGGCGGAGTTCCCGCGTCCAACCCATTCGACAGAAAAACGCGGAAAGGATGGGAACCCCGCGGGCGGGCGTGGGATTTAACGATATCACTTTCACAGGTTCAAAAATCTTGGCATGAACACATGTCAGCGCCGGCTCACGGAGTGCCCAAGGCGGCGATAGCGCACAAACTGGTCATTCGACTTGATTGCATGTTGCGCTCCGGAGTAGATTTCGAACTGGTCGCCGAGCGCGGTTCTTCACCCCAGCGACGTAGATTTCGCGCATAAATTTGCGAGGTTCCCGAAACAGGCTCGCGGTGCGCGCCTGTGGATGAATCATCCGCAATTGACCGCTTAACGATGAGGTGGCTTTGAAAGCGATGCAGCGACTTAGCGAACCTGCGCGGGTTTGGCGAGTCGGCAGGTCAGCGAATGTAAAGATACAGATGCGGAAGTCGATTCGCCGAGTCGTTTTTCAAATGCGATCGCCCTGCCGGATTTCCAGATTTATGTATCTCCGCAAAAAATCAGCTTAGAAACTCGCTCCCTGGTTAGGGTTCCGTCGCAGTTGCCAGCACGTGCCCCGCCCACTCTGCGGAAATAGCGACGCCGAGCAAGGCACGTCGATCGACCCCAGGTAGTCGAACTCCTGTTTGTTCCCCTTCAGCGGAATCGTCACATAGCGGTTCACGGTGACCGTCGAGGCCGGCGAGCCGCGCAGCTTATAGACAGCCCAATCGCCGCCGTAAGCAGCCACAAACGCCGCCGCCAGCACCAGCATTCCCCGCTGCAACCATCGCATCGCCCAACGCACCATTCCGATTCCGCCTTCCTGAAGCCGGGCCGATTCTGCCCCCTCCGTTGAGCCTATCCGATCCGCCAGCCTGCCGACTCGCCAACACCGCGCGCGCCTGCCTTGAGCGGAGTCAAAGGACGTTGGCCAACTCACCGCATTTGTTTCTAAATGCCTTTGGGTCATTTATTTAAGTATTCAACTTGCGGCACAATTGAAATTTGGATTCTTTTTGCGCCGGTGACGAAGGGGGGCAAATTCCGCTGCCATTACTTTGGAAACGGCTCAGACGGTAATGATTCTGTTACTCTTATGGTTGTATCCAAAGTGTCCATCCTGTGGTACAATTCCGGCTGGATGGATGCTGTTGGGGCCTGTTCGATCCCTGGGCAATGCCAGAAAGCAGGCTGGAATGCCGGGGCGTGAGGGCACGGTCAATCGGGCGAGGATGGAAGCGATGAAAATGCTGAGAGATGAAAGCGGGAATATCCTCATTATGACAGCGGTGAGTTTCACGCTGCTCCTTTCTTTTTTGGCAATTGCTATTGATTTAGGCAATCTTTTTTACTCTCAGCGCCAATTACAAACGATGGCCGACGCCGCCGCAATGGCGGGAGCGCTGGAGGCCGGCGCATGCAGCAGTTCTACGCCTAACTGCGCCGTGATCACAACCGCCGCGACATCGGCGTTGACAGAGGGCGGGTACCCTTCGCCCACGCTCTTCACGCAATGCGCCGCGACATCGGGGACGGGTCTGCTTATGACGATCAACAACCCTCCCTGCGCGCTGGGCGCCACCGATCCCAATAATTCAGATGCACATTACGTGGAAGCAATGGTTTCATATAATCAGCCAACCTTGTTTGCGGGAATCTTAGGCATCAGAACATTGAATATCTCAGCCCGGGCGGAAGCCGGCAAAGCAGTCCCGACCGCTGGCCCCTACGGCATGTGGACCCATGGCTTGACACTGAACTCGGGCGGCAGCGTCACGGATGCCGGGACTTACACTGGCGGCATCTATGACAGTGGGAGCGCGATGGAGGACGCCGGCGGCACAATTAACGTCGGCGCCGGCAACTATAACGTACAAGGAACCGTCACGAATAACGGTGCGACGATTTCTCCCGCGCCCACCAAAGGCGCGACGGTGGCGGATCCCTACGCGAGCCTTACGGTGCCCACCCAACCGGGCGCTTCATCATCATGTTGCAGTCCAATCAGTGGCGCCACGACGTTGTACCCTGGCGACTTCTCCAGCGGCCTCAATTTCAACGGGAGCGGCTATACGGTAACTCTTAACCCCGGCCTATATTATTTCAACAGCGGCCTCAACATCGGCGGCATCAACTTCACTAGCACTAGCGCAGGGGGGGTCACCATCTATATCGCGGGTGGGCAACTCAACATGAATAGCACCTCGCAAATGAAGCTGACCGCGCCTACGGCTGCCCAGATCGCTGCGGACCCGACTGACTACAGCGGTTGCACCTCTGCTTGCGCCGGGATGTTGATCTGGCAGTCTGCAAACGACAGCAATGCGGTAAACCTGGATTCGGCCTCCGGCTCAAACTGGGGGGGGGCAGTCTACATCCCCGATGGGCAGCTTACGCTGAATGGCGGCAGCTATGTGACCGCCTACGGCCCGGTTGTTGCAAACTCAGTTATGTTGAACTCAGCCATATCCCTTAGCGTCGGCTTCGGCAACGGCGGCGGCCCCTCCAACGGTTCACTGACCATAGCACTGGCGGAGTAATCGATGAAATTTCCAGCGCGTCTACGTGTCCTCTGCAAAGCCAATCATGGTGCAGCCCTTGTTGAGTTGGCCCTTGTGAGTCCGCTGTTGTTGCTGCTTTTGTTTGGGGCTATCGACTTTGGACGCGCATTTTTTGCGGGCCTCGAGGTGGCCAACGCCGCACATGCCGGAGCGGAGTACGGATCGCAATTCCCTACCAACACAGCTAACATCTCCACGGCCGCCCAGCAAAGCGCTCCGAATTTATCCAACTTGACCGTGTCGGCGCCCACATGGGGCTGTGAATGCAGCGATGGCACTTTATACAGTGCAGGCTGTACCGTTACGCCGGTGTGCGTGGCAAGCACCACTCGCAGCGCCACATATATACATAGGGTCCAGGTCACAGCCACGGGGATTTATCATCCGTTGCTGCCTTGGCCTCACATCCCAAGCTCCATCACTTTGACCCAAACGGCCACCATACGCGGCAATTAGCAGAAGGCGCATTGCAATGGATATACGCTGTTGAATGTATGCTGGAGGATCAAGATGCGAAGATTGAAGAGCCTCATTAAAGGCGAAGACGGCACCGAATTAGTTGAATTTGCCATTGCTGTCACGTTTTTCTTGACGATGATCTTCGGTGTCGTTGAGTCCTGCCTGGCGATGTTTGGAAGCAATTTTGTTGCGATGGCTGCCCAGGAAGGGACCCGGTATGCCATGGTCCGCGGTTCGGATTGGATAAACGCCTGCACGACGGTGACCCAACTTAGCTGCGCGGCTACGTCGACTAATGTGACAAACTACATATTGGCCCAGCCCCATCCCGGCATGAACTTGACGGCAAGCAACATTACCGTCACATGGATGACTACAAATGCGGCCGGCAATACATGCGCGCAATACGCCCAAGGATGCCAGGTTAAGGTGAAGGTCAGTTATACATACCCGCTGCAAATTCCATTCGTATCCGCATCCTGGCCTCTCTCCAGCACCTCGATCGAGACAATTCAGGATTAGCACTACAGTTGTTGATCGAGAATTACGGAGGAAGCAGGGGGGGAACCCCTGAAAGAGGTCGTATTTACGTGGCCTTTAGACCCGGGCCTTTGCTCTTTCCCCCTCAATTGAGCTAAATGCAATTCACTCCTCGCGCAGCAGCTTTCTGGGTCTGAAGAGCCGCAGCCAGAAGTAGACAGCCAGTTGCAGCGTCAGCGCGCCGCAGCAATCCAGCAGCACATCCCACGGCGTGCCGTTGCGGTTGGGCAGATAGCTCTGGTGCAGTTCGTCCAAACTGGCCACCAGCGAGGTTCCGATCAGCGCCAGAAATGCGTCTTCCAGAAAGTGCGAGTGTGGCAGCGTCAACCACCAAGCGCGCAGCCACGCCACGCCGATAAATCCATAGCCCATGAAGTGGCCCGTCTTGCGGATCACAAGATGAACCACCGACCAGTGCGCATTGCTGACCGGGCCAAAGATCGCCTCCCACAGCATCCGCAGCGGATGGTTGGTATGATCCGCGCCAAAGGTCTTGGTGGATTCGACCATGATCACGCAGACGCCCAAGACAACCGGTAGCCAGGCGCTGATCCAGAACTTGATGCTTTGACGGGGATAGCGATCTTGCAAGTGCTGCAACCTCTCTGCGGGTTCTTCGGCCGCTTGCTTAAAAAAAGAAGCCGCCTGAGTGAAACAACTCCATCTATGCCAAAAATGTGCCCTTACTCGACGTGATAATTCGGCGCCTCGCGCGTAATGATCACGTCATGCACATGGCTCTCGCGCAGGCCCGCGCCGCTGATGCGCACAAACTGCGCCTTCTCCTGCAACTCCGCAACCGTGCCGCAGCCCAGGTAGCCCATGCCGGAGCGCAGGCCGCCAACTAGCTGAAAGATCATCGACTCCAGCGGCCCGCGGTAAGGCACGCGCCCCTCGATGCCCTCGGGAACGAACTTGGCCAGCCGGTTCTGGCTGGCGCGCTCGCGCTGCACCACGCCCTCGCTGCCCAGCTCGGCGCTGGCCAGGTCGGCCGTGCTCTGGAAGTAGCGCTCACCCGAGCCCTGGCTCATCGCCGTCAGCGAACCCATGCCGCGGTAGCTCTTGAAGCTGCGCCCCTGGTAGAGAATTGTCTCGCCGGGGCTCTCGTCCACGCCGGCAAAGAGCGAGCCAATCATCACCGAACTGGCTCCGGCGGCAATCGCCTTGGTAATTTCGCCTGAGTATTTAATTCCGCCATCGGCAATCACCGGAATGCCATGCTCGCGGGCCGCGCGCGCCGCTTCGGCAATGGCGGTAATCTGCGGCATGCCCGCGCCCGTCACCATGCGCGTGGTACAGATCGATCCCGGCCCAATGCCGACTTTGATCGCGTCCGCGCCGGCTTCAATCAGCGCCAGCGCGCCCTCGTAAGTAGCCACATTGCCCGCCAGCAGACCTACCCGCGGAAAGCTCTTCTTGATGGCACGCACCGCTTCCAGCACTCGCGACGAGTGCCCGTGCGCCGAGTCGATCGCCAGCACATCCACGCGCGCCCGCACCAGTTCCCCGGCCCGCTCCAGATAGTCGCCCGTGGCGCCAATCGCGCCGCCCACGCGCAGCCGTCCCTGGTCGTCCTTGCTGGCGTTGGGATACTTCAGTTTTTTCTGAATGTCCTTGACCGTGATCAGGCCCTTGAGATTGTACTGATCGTCCACCACCAGCAGCTTTTCCACGCGATGCTCGTGCAGGATCTGCTCGGCCTCTTCCAGCGTGGTGCCCACGGGCACGGTAATCAGATTCGTCTTGGTCATCACCTCGCCGACTGGGATGTCGGTGCGGGTCTCAAAGCGCAGATCGCGGTTGGTCAGGATGCCCACCAGCCGCTTGCCCTGCGTCACCGGCACGCCAGAGATCTTGTAGCGCCGCATCACATCGAGCGCGTCGCCAATCATCTGGTCCGGCCCAATCGTGACCGGGTCCACAATCATGCCGCTCTCCGAGCGTTTCACCTTGTCGATCTCGCCAGCCTGGTCGGCAATCGTCAAGTTGCGATGAACAATGCCGATGCCGCCCAACTGCGCCATCGCAATCGCCATGCGCGACTCGGTCACCGTATCCATCGCCGAGGAGAGCAGCGGGGTGTTCAGCGTGATCTCGCGCGTCAACTGGGTCTGCGTGCTGACCTGCACGGGCACCACCTCGCTGTAGGCAGGCACCAGCAACACGTCATCAAATGTAAGGGCTTCGGGCAAGTTTTTGGTTAGCATATGTTCTGATGCGCCTGGCGGGCCGGGATTTCGGGTTCCCGGCGCGGCAGGCGCTTGTAGTCTATTGTACCGGAGGCGGAGCGGCGCGCCCTCCAAGTCCCCGAGACTCCGACCAATTCTGCCCGGCTGTGTCTAGCTTTGCAGTCTGTCGGGGGATGATTTTGGAAGATTCGCGAAGGCGCGCTCCACACGTCGATCTTCCGTGTAGCGCTATCGCACACTGCTCTGAAGGCAAGAGCCAGGATTAATGCTATGTGCCAGATTAGGACTCCACCGGCCTGCGGGGCTCAAATGCGGAAGCTCCAATCTTTTCATCTTTTTTGTGAAACGTTCTTCCCGCTTCTTCAACAATACTTGATGCAAGGCTTTCTCGCTTTAGAAAGCCCACTCGAAGACTATTCAAAGGGAATTCGCAATGATGATGGGGATGAATCAGGTTGACCGTGCTACCCTTCTTCCGGCGTGTGCCGCGTCGTGGAATCTGTCCAACGGAAAAAGATTCGGCAGTAAATACCTCCCTGCGCGGAGGATTCCCAGACGCACCTATCAAAGTTCCGATGGCTACTTTGTCGTTGAGCCGCCCCTCGGCTGGCTGCAGCGGCGGCATGACACTTCCAACGAAGTGACCTTCGCAAAAGGCAAAATCAGCGTCAGTATCGCCACTGTGAACAGAGACCCCGGCGATTCGGTCGAAAAGTTTATCGAGTTCAAAAAGTCCATGATGCGCCACCTCTGCCCGGCCGGCAAGATATGGGAAGAGGGCAGAACGATGGTTGCCGGGGCGCCTGGGGCCTTTTTCACCTTCTACTGTCCCAATTCGCACACCTGCATCCATGTTGCCGCGTCGCTCAACTGCGGAAGATTCTTCGTCTTCAAAATCGGTGCCCCCAACGAGGAGTCGCCCGCCGCGGAAGCCGAAATTGCCCGCATCGCGCAGAGCTTCAAACCCGGCGAAGCGTCGATGGAAGAATGTGAGCCGCTCCAGCGCGCCTCCTAAACGGATTCCCGGTCAGTCTGTCGATGGCGGCGCTGTGCCAGGCAGCCGATCCAGTATTCCCAGCTTGTTCGCCATGCGCTCGCTGATGCGCATCGGGATGCGCTCCTGATTGCCGAGAGTGACAACAACAAGCTGCCGCCAGAAGCATCTTGTCCGGCTGAACTGGATCTCATTCCAGGGAATGCGAAGCGGCGGATGGCCGATGCGAAGAAAGAAAATCATGGAAAGATACAGCGCATCTTCGGCAGCCGTCATGCGGATGCAACTGCTGTAATGCGACCAGTAGCGCGTATAGACCGTGTAGGGAAACGGCCCTGCCGTTCGCGTATCGCCGTACGGCTCAGACTCCGCCCGAAAGCGCTTGGACAACCGATGCCAACCGGTCAAGATGCTGCTGAGATAGCTGACAAAACAGAAAGTGCTCACCACAACCACGGGCACTATCAGCACGAAGTACGGCGGTAAAGGATTCAGGCTGGCTTGCATCGTTCTCCTCGTTCATTTTGATTATCAGGCTTCCGGGCAGTTTCCGCGCGCCCATTGACATTATAGATATTATTCTATATTATCGGTAAATGAAAAGCCGCTCAATGCTGGCGGAGATCGTCTGGATGGGCGATTCGCGGCTGGTGCTTCGCGATTGGCCGGAGGGGATTAGGGCCAGCGTGGGGCAATCGCTGCGGCTGCTCCAGCAAGGATTTCCGGCGGCGCTGGCAGTTCGTCCGATGCAGTCCATCGGCAAGGGAGTCTATGAGTTGAAAGAGGCGGATGAGAGCGCCTGGTATCGCGTGATCTATCTGGCGCGGATCGAGGATCGCATTTATGTCCTCGACTGCTTTACCAAGAGCTCTCGCAAGACCGCGCGCAACGATTTGGAAACCGCGAGAGCGAGACTCGCGCGGGTGCAACAGCAGCTTCGAGAGGATTGCAAGAATGCAAAACAATAAAGAGACGATCGACGTCGAGTCCGAGCACGTCACATCCGGCGACATCTTCGCCGATCTTGGTTTCTCGCCCGCGCAGGCCGTCGAACTGACCATCAAGTCCGATCTGCATCGATCTCTTCTGGAGCACATCCGGGCAAGCAAGATGACCCAGGTTGAGTTAGCCAAAGTCTTGCGGGTGCATCAGCCGGATGTGAGCAATCTGCTGCGCGGCAAGCTGAATCTTTTCAGCATTACCAAGCTCTGCCAGTACGCGGACCGATTGAAACTCAAAGTGCGGATTGAGGTGGAGGGAGCGCAGGACGATGAAAGTATGACACGGAAGAGAGTAGCACGTACCCGGCGTAGAACGGCTCTCAAACTTGGCAGGGCAAAAGCAACACAACCTACAAAGACAGTGCTGCGTCGGACGGTGGCTTGAATTGTGTAGCTGACGCGCAATAGTGATTGTTGGGGTTTGCAGGCTGACGACTATATCTTCAGTGATCGATGGCGCACGCTTAGCAGCTTGATCCTCCACCCTTAAATATGATTTGCAGGTGCCCATCCTTGATTCCATAAGCATAAAACCGCTGTCCCTCTGGATCGCTCTCTGTGGTCACAAGGAACTCGTGCCCAGACTTCAAGCCGATAACTCCCAGAACGCTTTCGACTGTGTCGCCATCTTCGCCTCCTTCGTCATTCCATCTGATCAATTCGAAGCGTCCGTGCTCGATCCGTCCAATCGAAAACACAATTCCAAGGCTTCGGTGAGCAGTTGAGCGCCGCTCGGCTATAAAGTAGGCAAGTCCTTCAATTTGGACTTTGCGAACGAGTATGCCCTCGAATCCCCGCACTTTCTTTTCTCCCAAACTGAGCAGGCCAGTCCGAACAATTGTGATCTCAGCCGATGATGCGTCCTGTAAAGCGGGGGATGCTTCAAAAAATTCGGGATGGTCCGAGGCGATTGCACTACCGCCGATAGCTGAAGCGTTTAAGGTTCCGCTGGATGAGAAATTGAAGCAATCACCGATTTTTGTCACCGGTGCTACATGAATCGCAACTCCTATTCCAGGTGATGTGGCCACTGTATAGTCCTTCGGCCTATTAAGGTAAAGGTTAAGAAATCGTCGACACCCGGTACTGTCTTCGTCTCGGCACTTTAGCGTCGGGTCAATCCATTTTCCAGAGGCCGTCACAACGGCCAGCAATTCAACTGGAACACGCGAAGGCGCGGCGCTTGGCCAACCTCCGGTATAACCGGCTTCGGAGGCCCAGTCCTTGACCACGGCCAGCAAAGTGGCGGAGCTTTCCAGAGGCGATGTGGATGATGGAATGGATGTTGCTGTTTGAGGATGAAGACCCAATGGGATGGCCAGAAGCGCGGCAAAGCATAGTGTTTTTATAAGAGACCGTAGCGTTTCGTCAAAACGGTACATGTTCCTCACACCCCCACCGGAAACGGCTTGGGGCTCGATTCATCGGTATTGGCATCAGGGTTGGCGCCTGCGCCGCTGCGCCAGCGCTCAAAGCGCCCTTGCAGCAGGCTCATCAGCCCGGTGTACCAGTAACCAATCACAAACAAAATCAGAAATGGAGCAGTGAAATAATTCTGATTTGAGAAGGTGTAAAGAATCGCCGCAAAGAAATAGCAGCCAATCAGCAGTTCGATCCACGGAGTTAGTTTCAGGCGCTTGCGATATTTGGAAGCTTGCGACTTTTCGCCCTTCTTGGCCACGCGATACTTCGGCGTCCGCACAAATGCGCTCTTGATGCCAAACAGCGCCTCCATCACCGCCTTGGTGTTGGTGACCGTGAGGCCGATGCCCAGAGCCATCAGAAACGGCAGATAGAGAAGTGTCTTCAACCAGGTCTTTGGGAAAAGCTCCCGCTCAGCCATCAGATAAAAGACGCCGATCGAGGCCGTCGAGGCCGTAAACAGCGGCACGTCGATAATCAGCATCTGGAACCAGCCCTGATAGAAGCGGCAGACCATGGCCGGCAGTAGCAGCACGGACATCACGATCATCAGCGGGTAACTCAAGTTGGCCGTCAGGTGATAGACCGCCTCCACCTTGATCTTGCGCGGCACGCTTGACTTGAACATCATCGGCAGCACTTTGATACTGGTCTGGATGAGCCCCTTGGCCCAGCGCGCTTGCTGCGTTTTGAAGGCCGTCATCTCGATGGGCAGCTCCGACGGGCACTCCACCTCGGGCAGATACTTGAACTTCCATCCCGCCATCTGTGAGCGGTAGCTCAGGTCGGTGTCTTCGGTGAGCGTATCGTGCTGCCAGCCGCCGCCGTCACTGATGGCCTTGATGCGCCACATGCCCGCCGTGCCGTTGAAGTTGAAGTAGTCGCCCGTGCGCACGCGCGCGCCGTGCTCGATGATGAAGTGGCCGTCCAGCAGTATCGCCTCGATCTGGGTCAACATGCTGTAATTGCGATTCATATGCGTCCAGCGCGTCTGCACCATGCCGATCTCCGGCTCGGCAAAGTGGTGAATCACCTTCATCAGCCACTCCGGCGGCGGCACAAAGTCGGCGTCGAAGATGGCCACAAACTCGCCTTTGGTCGCATTGAGTCCGGCATCCAGCGCGCCGGCCTTGAAGCCGTGGCGATTGGTGCGGTGAATGTAGACGATCGGATTTCCCAACGCCGCATAGCGCGCCACAATCCCCGCCGCCACCTCCTGCGTCTCGTCGGTCGAGTCGTCCAGTACCTGAATCTCCAGCTTGTCCTTGGGATACTCCATCGCGCAGACGGCTTCAATCAGCCGGTCGATGACAAACTGCTCGTTGAAGATCGGCAGTTGCACCGTCACGCGCGGCAACTCTTCAAAGTGCCGGGGCGCGTTCGGGCGGTAGTTCTTCTTGTACTTGAAGTAGAGATAGCACATCGTATAACGGTGCACGCCGTAAAATGCCAGCACAATCATCACCGCAAAATAGGGCAGCAGCACCGCCGCGTCAAAGACATTCCAGTGGTAGAGGCCCTTGAAGGTCTGGTCGGCAAACTGCGCCTTCAGGTAGTGGCGCAATCCGTTCTGCGGCACATAGGCCAGCAGCGCGCCCAGGCGCATCGACAGCCTTCCAAGATGATTTTGAAGCAGACAAACGGCAGGATGCAATCGGGTCAAATGCGCGGCAAACAAGGCAAGCCTCCACGGTGCGGATACTGACACCGATACCGCCAATTGTAGTTGATGGAGGGTGCTAGCCAAGAGGCGGACTATCCCTCCAGAAGAACTTCAGGAAATCTTGGTGATGGTTCCACCCTCAAGCCAAGCGCCGTCGAACCGAACCATGCGCCAAAATGATTGCGATCACCGGTGAACAGAAAGTAGGCCCTGGCCAAAAAAGAAAAGACCGGCAGGCTTTACCGCAATTACCGCGACGCCTTGAGGCTGAAAATCCTCGACATCAATATCCACTTCGTAAAGGAAAACGAGACTCATTCAAAAAACGCTCTCTCCCAAGTGAAATTTATGCACGATATTCGTTTTGCCATGGCGCGCAACTATTCAGAGAATTAGCGCGAGGAAGTCAAAAAGGGAATGAGCGAGAAGACATCGCAGGGTACGTGCCCCGGACGTGAGTTTTTTGGATACCGCAACAACGCGGCTGCACACACCATATCAGCCTCACAGAAACCGCGAATATGCCCTGGTGTCCAGAGTCTGATGTTCGCACCACAAATCAACTGAATTGAGCGACCGTAGCGAAGCGAAGAAAGTCAAAGAACCCGCGGTTGTTTTTCTTCAGGTCTGGATTCCCAGGCCTGGGATTCAACGGTCCACCAACAAAAATCAGCCTTTGCGGCCGCGGACGGCTTCTTTGGCTTCGGCAGGGCCGGTGGGGGGGATTTCCGGGATGTCGGCTTTGAGGCCGCCTATGCCTAGCTTCTTTCTCAATTCGGCGTCGATGCGGGCGAAAACCTCTTTGTTCTCTTTGAGGAAGGTGCGGGTGTTCTCGCGGCCCTGGCCGATGCGCTCACCGGAGTAGGCGTACCATGCGCCGGACTTCTCGACAATATTGCTGGCCACGGCCATGTCGAGTACGTCGCCCTCGCGGCTGATGCCTTCGCCGTAGATGATGTCGAACTCGGCCTCGCGGAAGGGGGCGGCGACTTTGTTTTTGACGATCTTGACCTTGGTGCGGTTGCCGGTGACAACGTCGCCATCCTTGATGGCCGCGATGCGGCGAATGTCGACGCGGACCGAGGAATAAAATTTCAGCGCCCGGCCGCCGGTAGTGGTCTCCGGGTTGCCGAACATGACGCCGATCTTCTCGCGAATCTGGTTGATGAAGATCAGAGCCGTGCGGGATTTAGAAACCGTGCCGGTGAGCTTGCGCAGGGCCTGGGACATGAGGCGGGCTTGCAGACCCATGTGGGAGTCGCCCATCTCGCCGTCAAGCTCGGCCTTGGGGACAAGAGCGGCGACCGAATCGACGACAAGCACGTCAATGGCGCCGGAGCGGACGAGGGTTTCCGTGATCTCAAGGGCTTGCTCGCCGTTATCGGGCTGCGAGACAAGCAGGTTATCGATGTCCACGCCGAGCTTTTTGGCATAGCTGGGGTCCAGAGCGTGCTCGACATCGACAAAGGCAGCCAGGCCGCCAGCCTTCTGGGCTTCGGCGATGATCTGCAAAGTGATGGTAGTCTTGCCCGAGGACTCGGGGCCGAAGACCTCAATGACGCGGCCGCGGGGAATGCCCCCAACACCGAGTGCGGCGTCAAAGCTGATGGAGCCCGTGGAGATGACGGCGATAGGCACCAGCGCCTCTTTGGACCCGAGCCGGACGATCGACCCTTTGCCAAACTGTTTTTCGATCTGTGCAAGGGCAAGTTCTACGGCTTTGCTGCGGTCGTCGGCGACTGCCATGTGGGGGCTCCTCGATGGATGCTCGTCCGCGCTGCTCCTGTATTTCCTGACAGGAAAAGGCGCGTCGGCCTGGAATGGATTTCGTAGGGATTGTAGCAGGGTGATACAGAACAAGGCCAGAGAAAAATAGCGAAGAAACGGGGAAGAACGGTAAACGCCTCGCAAACGATTAGATTCATTGAAAATCTGCCGGTGATAAGATTCTAGCCAGCGAGGGAGATTGACGATGGCAGCTCAACCGGCAAACGGTCAACAATATGGCCAAGGGATCACGCGGATTGCCGTGACGGGATTCAAGTCTCTGGCGGCGAAGACCGACGTGGAGATTCGGCCGCTGACGGTTCTGGCGGGGGCAAATAGCTCGGGTAAATCGAGCTTGATGCAGCCGTTACTGCTGATGAAGCAGACCTTCGACATCGAACGGATTCCCCCTGGTCCTTTCTGGCTCCGGGGTGAACAAATTGATTACGATACCGCAGACGAATTTCTGTCTAGTAACCTGTCGGATGCTGACACAACCAAGCGGCTGACGATTGAGTTGGAGGCAGAGAACAACTGGGCGGAGCTTGAGTATGAAAAGAATCCGGATTCTGATCTTGCGGTAGTGGGAACAGCATCGAGAGATGCCATGAATGGTCCGATCTGGCGAGTAGGGCATGGGATCTCACAGGAAGCACTAAAAGACTTGTACCTGTCCGTAGTTAAAAGACAGCAAGAATTATTTAGTCCTGACGATTTTCTGGTTCACCCGGACAGATGCTTTCTTGGTGTCGGAATTCGATTTGCTGAAGATGCCGTAGTTCCCACATTCCACCGCCCCGAAGTAAATCTTCTTCGGCACAAGATTCAGGATATGATTCACGTCTCCGGGCTTCGCGGAAGCTATGACAGAGAATTCGATTCGCATGGACTTCCGTTGAGGAGCGTATTTCCAGGAGATTTTGAGGGATACGTGCCAAGTATCCTTGAAGCGTGGAAGGATGCGACCAAATATGCTGATGGCTTGCGTTATCTTTACGAGTTGAGAAATGCCCTCCAGCTTCTTGAGCTGGCTTCAGGTGTTGAAACGCAAAAGATCGGCGAATCAAAGATTAAAGTTCTCATACCAAGGACACTGCACGGCGATCCGAAGGACTTGGTCAATATCACTGACGTGGGGCTTGCTGTTTCGCAGATACTTCCTGTGCTTGTTGCGTTGATCCTTGCACATCCAAAACAGTTGGTCCATATCGAACAACCCGAGCTGCATTTGCACCCGAAGGCCCAGTGGAAACTTGCGCAGTTACTCGCTGACGCCGCCAATCGTGGCGTTCGCCTTGTCATCGAGACGCACAGTTCTCTTTTACTGCGCGGAATTCTGACCGAGGTTGCCAAAGACAAGATTTCCAACGACAAGGTGATTTTGCACTGGTTCGAGCGCGACAAGGAGACAGGGCTTTCTACCGTTCATTCGAAAGAGCCTGATTCGGCAGGGCGAGTTGGCGATTGGCCGGAAGACTTCGGCAACGTCGAGCTTGGCTCCGACAATGAATACCTGAATGCGGTTGAAAGCAAGCTGTATGCGGGATCAAGATGAGCCAGAGTTCCGGCAAGCAGATTGTGATCGACGCTTGTGTCGCTTCGAGTTGCAGTAGCGGCGAAATCTTCAATCCGCAGCCTGACCACTCTGGAATTCATTGCCGGAATTGTCTGATGGCCATCGCGGATGGCAATCATATCGCGGTTTTTAGCCCGGAGCTTGCGAAAGAGTGGGACAACCATGCCAGCCGGTTTGCAAGGCACTGGCGAGCGGAAATGTTGTTGACGGATAAGGTGCTGCTGAATGTGGAAGTGGAGAGTTTTTCCATTCTTCTCGATAGAGCTTTAGCGGTGCTTACGACGGAAAAGGAATCACTCACCAAGGATTTTCATTTGATTCAATCCGCTCTGGCATCCGGGCAATTGATCGTTTCAATCGAAAGTCGATTTCCACAAATAGTCTCAGTCGCTTCAATGGCGGTGCCGGAATTCACTTTGTTGTATTACGCCAATCCCGCCGTTGAGGGAGAGGTATGCATTCAGTGGATCAAGGACGGCGCGGAGAAGGATGTATCACGTCGCATTGACGCTTGGGCGGAAAAGCATCGTGGCAGAAATTAGATTTCCGACGAGCGATTGGGCAACCGCTCGTCCTCAGACCGTATAAGCGCCGATGCGGGACTCGCTAGCGGTGAGGGAGTCGCAGGCGCGGTCGAGGGCCTCGTATTCGCCGTCGTGATTCTTGCGGAAGGCGCGGAAGGCTTCTTCGCTGGCCCAGCGGTCAATGGTGAGGAAGTTTCCGGGAACGTAGGCGTCGCGGAGCAGCTCGGTGCCCTGGTAATCGGGCGAGGTGCGGAAGAGTTGAGCCCAAGCGCCCTCAGGCGAGTAGGCGGCTTCAAAGGCGGCAACCTTTTCCTCGGCAATTTCGAATTGCCATATGACGACAAACATAAGCGCCCCAGTCTTGTCTTGAATGGTAGTCTTTTATGGTAGCGCAGAAGGTGGCAGGCTGGCGAAGAAACTCAGCAATTGGTAGTGGGTCAGTTTGAAATTTTAAGTCTAGCCTCCGCGAGGGACCGGATAAACCGAATGAAAGGGGTCCCACCAGAGAACAAGTAGAACTCCGTTATCAAGAATTCCCCAAATCCTCTCTGCGCCTGAAAGGCGCAACGAGAATAATGCATCGGTGTCTTCAAGATGTAAGGCATTCAAGCGATTTTGAGCATCAACGCAAATCTTAGTAACCGGCATAAAGTGATGATTATTTTGGCTTTTAGAGATAATATCGCACCAGGTTTGTCCTTCAAATCCACCTAGCTTATTACGTATTTCATGTAGCTTATCGGCTGGGATTTGATGCCAACCAAACGGATCAACAATCTCCATCTTGGAGACGCGCCAAGAGGGGCGAAGGTGGTAAAAAGTCTCTGAAGGGGTAGCTTTGGGAGACTTCTCCCTTAAAGGAATTCCGAGAGAACGTGGCTGTTTCTTGTCATATTTAGCCATTGCACTCGAATTCTATGGAAGGCTGCTGTAATACTCAGCCATTGATTCGTGAGTGATTTCGCGATTCCCCCGCTCTCCTGGCTCCAGTCCCACGCGAGCATCTCTCCAAGGTACCTCTCGATGAGTCAAATCGCTGAGTTGCTGCGAAGCCAACTTCCCATAAAACGAAAGAACGCTTCTCACAGTGTTGCTCTCTTCATCGGTTAATGCATCTGGATTCCCAAGCTTATGTGCACTCACTCGGAATTGACCTCGATGAACATCATAAAGTTCCCTCACGACCGGACCATTTGCCCAAGCTTCTACACGCTCAGGAAACAGAGGCTCTTCATCCCAAACCAGTCCCCAAGCCTGTGAATAGTACACGAGCTTTTGAAGTTTCATTGCCGTCATTGATCCCGAATGCTTGAGGATGAATGCAGCAACATCATGTACATTGGCCACGTGAATACCCTCACCGACTATATCGGCACAACTATAGTCTATATGCATACCCATGCGAAACAATACCAAAGTAACCATGTAGGTAACGTGCGGTAACACGCTTATCGTTTTATGAAGCATTCTGCAAAAGTGCGACCAGTTCTTCAACGGTCCAAACATGATCGGTCAGTTTGGCTTCCATCGCAGGCGTGACCCTGAGTGTCTGATGGACCCGGCAAAAGTTGTAGTACATAAAATACAGCGAGATCGCGGCGGCGTGGTTCTCCAGCTTCTTTGAGAATCCGTTCGTGAGCCGGGTAAACCGCCTCATGCTCATGCGCATGGTGAGGTTCTGTCGCTCTACATAGGACGTGCTGACGTGTGCCGGGTATGTTCGCCGATGGCTTGCTCCACAACTCGGAAGGCGTTTACAGCGAAGTCTCTGTCTGTGCTTGAGCGTTTAGGCATATTCCAAGTGTGGACCAGTCGAGTGAAGAGCGCAAGCCTTGTGTATTTCAAACTGACCCACTACCCAGCAATTGGTTATTCATCAGAGAGATGCGGGGGTGGATTTTTGGCAGGCGGAGGGGCTGAAAACAGGCTGTATGACCGGCAGGCGACGGCTCAACACACGCAGGGCGGCTCCAAAAACGCCCATAAAGTGGAAGTTTCTGGGGAGTAATTGTGCAAGTATTTGCATATAAATGGCGTTAGCTATATATATGTTGTTGATTTTATTGATAATTATTTGGAAGCGGACGTGCATCTCCATTGACAAAGTTGCTTGGAGCGTCAGAGATGGCGGTCTGGGGCGTAGCGCCATCTGCTAGCGATCTGGTTTAGCCACGGCGGCGATGGATTGAGAATCTTTCCCAAGATTGCGTTTAAGCTATCCAATGGCTTAGGATTTCGGTTATCGTAGGTCATGGATGGCAAGCAACGAGATTTGAGCAGGGCAAGGGCCCACGGGGGCCAACTTTAGGAGGAAGCATGAAGAGATTCTTGGTGGTTGGACTCGTATTGGCCACTGTTCTTGCGATGACGCCAGCCGCGGTTGCCGGTCCCGTTACTTTTTTTTATTTCACGCTTACAGGCGTTAGCGTTAGTAACGGAAGTTCTGCTGGCAGCGACGGCACTGGGATGACCGCTAGCGGCATCCTTGAAGCAACGGGGTCCGGCAACAGCTATACGGTCTTCTATGGGTATGACATCATGATTAACGGCGTAGCCGCGAATATCGTCCCGACCAGCGCCGGTATTTCCGAGGGCGGTGGCTATTATATAAGCCCGAATGCCGGACCCGGTGGGTTCAACTACGATAACATCGTCAATACCAGCTTGGCGCATTATGTGGACAACCTTGGCGGCCTGCTTTTTGATATCCCAAACACTGCCGATCAATACCTGCTTTGGTGGGACGCCGGCGGCGACCTGCTGGATGGATACAACACGACAACCACAAACTACAACCCGCTGGACACCTACGGCTACGATGTTTCCATGAGCATGAGCGAGATTTCACCCGAGCCGCCTTCGTTGCTGCTGCTGGGAACAGGACTTTTCTTGATGGCGGGTCTGCTCTTCTGGAAGGTCAAGAGCAATACGCTTGCGCCGAGCATGAATCACGTAGCGTAGTTTCATCAGGACTTCGATTTAAGAGGGAAGGTGCCGATTCGCATCTTCCCTCTTTGTGTTTGCGACGCTTTTGCATGCACGAACGCCGGCAAGGCTCTGGATTTCTGTGTAAGTTCACCTTTTAGATTTTTTGCAGGTTGGCGAATTTTTCCATTAACTTTTTCATGCCGTGGCGGGCGAAGAGGACTGTGAGCTTGGCATCTTCTCCGTCGCCTTCACGCAACAGTACTGTGCCCTCGCCGTATTTAGCGTGACGGACGCGTTGGCCCTTTTTTAGATTAGCCGCGCCGGAGGGTGCGGCGATCTGCATTGCCGGGCGAGGCAGTGAGCCTGGGCGGACGTGGCCGGAACCGCCGCCGAAGAAACGGGCGATGTTGTCGATGGAGTTGGGCGGCGCTTCCACGCTTTCTCCTTTTGGACTCGGATTCTGACTGGTTGAGGCCGTTTTTGCGGTCATCCATGAGGCTACGAATGGTTTGGAAGGCGCTGTATTTCCGCTGGACTTCAACCCTGCACCAACAGAATATGCGGGCGAACGCGGGGCATCCTGGTTTTCGTCTTCATAGTTGTAGTGCTTGTCAGCGAAGTCGTTGCTCTGGCCTTGGCGGCGAGTTGCATTGAATCTTCCGCCTCCACCGTAGGCCCCGCTTGTAGACCATGATGAGGATTGGACTGGAGCGTGTCCGCCCAGATTCTCAATCAACTGGCTGGGAACCTCTTCAAGGAAGCGTGAGGGCATACTGATTTCAGGCGCGTCATTGCCGTAGCGACGGCGATAGTGGGCGCGGGTCAGGATCAGCGTGTTCATGGCGCGAGTCATGCCAACGTAGCAGAGGCGGCGCTCTTCTTCCAACTCATCGGGATTGTTCAGCGTACGGGAATGTGGAAAGAGACCCTCCTCAAGACCGGCGAGAAAAACCAGTGGAAATTCCAGACCCTTGGCAGCGTGCAGAGTCATCAGCGTGACGCGTGAGTCGGGGTCGAACTGGTCGGAGTCGGAGGCCAGGGCGGCGTGGTCGAGAAAGTCGGCCAGCGTTTCGCCGCGGGCTTCGGCATCGTGGGCGGCGTTGGCCAGTTCCTTCAGGTTTTCAATGCGGCTAAAGGCCTCCGGCGAACCCTCGGTCTCCAGAGCCTTGATGTAGCCGGTGCGGTCAAGGAGGAAGCGGATCAGCTCGGGAAGGGTTGCGGCGTCGCCGGGGGCTCGGAATCCTTCGATTCCTTCCTTTTGATCTGCCGCAACTTCTTCAGCGTCGGATTCAAAATCGGGGTCCGGCGGGGTTGAATTCCCAGTTTTCCCCGGTCTCAAATTCGAGGCCTGGGCTACCCCGACATTCTTTGGCATGGTCAAAAAAGGACGCTTTGACTCGGTTGTGAACGGCGAGAAACTGGCCGCATCGAGCAGCGGAAGCTGGTTCTCATCGCCGCCGAAGTCGAAGCTGGTTGCCGACTCTGCGCTGGCTGAGTCGGCTGCGGTCGATCCGAATTCAAAGCCGGTATCTGCCTCTTCTGTCTCCGCGCCGGCCGCTACATCTGCGGCAAGCTTGCCGGCAAAGTCGGGGTCCATCATGGCCTGGGCGTCGAAAATAAGCTGGCGGAAAGTCTCCAGAGCCATCTGCGCGCGCGCGGGCAGAAGCCGGTTCTTGATGGCGGCGGCCAAGGCGTCCCAGGTGGAGGCTCCTGTCTCAAGCGCCAGGCGCTCCAGGGTTTCCAGAGTCGTTTTGCCAATGCCGCGGGCCGGTGTATTGATGATGCGCTGCAAGGCAATCGAGTCATGAGGGTTGCGGATGAGGCGCAGGTAGCAGAGCAGATCCTTGATCTCAGCGCGCTCGTAAAAGCTGAAGCCGCCGACCATGGTGTAACTGATGTTGTAGCGGCGTAGCGATTCCTCAACCAGGCGGGACTGTGAGTTGGTTCGATAGAGAACGGCGCAGTGAGCCTCGGCGGGATTGTCGCTGGAGGCGGCGTCGCGGAGGAATTTTTGAATGCGGTCGGCGATGAAGAGGGCTTCATTTTCGCCGTCGGGGGCTTCGTAGTAACCGACGAGCGCACCGCCCTGGCGATCGGTCCAGAGCTTTTTGCCTTTGCGCTTGAGGTTGTTGGCGACGACTGCGCCGGCCGCCTCAAGAATCACCTGAGTAGAGCGGTAATTCTGCTCCAGGCGGACGATGCGGGCGTTGGGAAAATCCTTTTCAAACTCGAGAATGTTGCGAATATCCGCGCCGCGCCATGAGTAGATGCTCTGGTCCTCATCGCCAACGGCGCAGACATTCTTGCGTTCACCGGCCAGCAGCTTCATCAGCTCGTACTGCGGGCGGTTGGTGTCCTGGTACTCGTCGACGAGCAGATAGCGATAGCGGCGCAGGTAACGCTCGCGGGCTTCCGTAGAGACCTTGAGCAGGCGCACGGCCTCCAGCAGCAGGTCGTCGAAGTCGAGAGCGTTGTTCTTGCGCAGCTCGGTTTGGTAGCCCTTGAAGATGTGGGCAACACGTTCGCTGTTGGGGTCTTTCGAGGCCAGGTAATACTCCTGCGGATCGACCATGTGGTTCTTGGCCCAGGAGATTTTGCCCAGCACCGTGCGCGGAGTAAGCTGCTTGGTATCAAGGCCCATGCGCTTCATGATCTGCTTGACAATGGCCTGCTGGTCGTTCTCGTCAAAAATGGCAAACGAGCGCGTAAGGCCATCATTGCCGACTTTGAGGGCCTCAATGTCGCGGCGCAGAATGCGCACGCAAAGCGAGTGAAAGGTGCAGAGCAGCGGCTTGGCGAGCGAAGAATGATCGAGCAGCCGGTCCACGCGCGCGCCCATCTCGCTGGCGGCTTTGTTGGTAAAGGTGACGGCCAGGATCGAGTCGGGCGCGACACCTTTCTCGCGGATCAGCCAAGCAATGCGGCTGGTGATGACGCGGGTCTTTCCCGAGCCGGCCCCGGCCAGAATGAGCAGGGGGCCATCGGTGGTCTCGACGGCGGCGCGCTGTTCGGGGTTCAGATTGTCAACGAGCGACGGCAAGGGGCAGGTCCGGGTGGGAAAGTATCCTAGCTCTAGTGTACCGGTTGCGGGGTTGGGAGTGTGGGGTATCGCGGGGGCTTTGGGCTGATCGAAATCAATAAAATATAGAATTTGCATAAAATACAGAAATTATGGATAATTTAAATATGCAGACGGTCTCCGCCACCAAGGCCAGTCAGAACTTCGCCGCTACGCTCGATGCAGCTCAACGGGAGCCGGTGCTGATTCAGCGCCATGATCGGGACATTGCGGTGCTTGTATCCGCGGATGAATACGAGAAAATTCACCGGATGCGTGTGCGGGAACTACTTCACTTTACCGAAGAAACCAGTAGGTATGCCGAGTCTCAAGGTATGACCGACGAAGTGCTTGAGCAACTCTTGGCCGATGAGGGATGAAACAGCGGATTGTCATCGACACAAATGTGTATGTGAGCCGTCTGATCCGCGAGCAATCCACGCCGGGCCGAGCGGTAGGCCGGGCCTGGAGAGAAGCGATAACGTTGACATCCTTCGCGATCATGGAAGAATTACGAATGGTACTGCATAGGCCGAAGCTTGCCCGCTATATTCAACCTGAGAAGATAGAACCATACATTGAAAAGATTGGTGAGCTTGGGTTGATTGTTGTGAATTCACCCCCCATCCGCGCCTGCCGCGATCCGCGCGACGACAAATTTCTGGAAGTTGCGGTGCATGGTAGGGCGGATGTAATCGTCACCGGCGACACGGACCTGCTGGCGCTGAATCCCTTCCGGGGCATTGCGATTCTTACGCCGGGCGAGTACCTGGAGCGAGATTAGCGAGATGCATTTGTAGTTGGTAAGAGTGCCCGTTGAGTGCGCCCTGCGGAGGATCACTGGATGCGGCTCCAACTTGCAATGCACAGGAGTCTCTTCCGGGCCTAAAACCTTGCGGATGGCGACGCGCTCATTTCCAAGCTCCGCACGGTAACATACCCAACGCAGAACAAAAGAACGGCAAAGCCCAGCGGGTCCAGGATCTCGGGCGGACTCGGCAGCCCCAGTGGAAGCGACAAGTTGCCATAAACCGCCTCCAAAGCGAAAAGAAGGATACCGATAGAAAGGACCGCGCGGTTGGGCAGGACGAGGAATCTACGACTGAGTTTTGGCACAGCGACGGCGATTGCGAGGACCGTGAGCGAAATGGCAGCGACGAGATGATTGTAGGGCATGACTTTGAACCCAGAGCCGGTAAACAGGAAAAGGCCAATGCCTGCCACGGCAATCGCGAGTCCCGCTACAATCGCTCCTTGAAAAAAGAGCCGCAGTTTGTCCCGGCTCAGGTCCAGAAAAGCCAGCAAAGCAATGACCACGACCAAGAACGACAAAACATTGCCCACGTATGGAAGACTGGCCAATAGCCAATTCGGCAAAAGTCCAAGGTCAGCCAAGGAACCAAACAGGTATTCGGTTCCCTCGATCGCACTCCAGATTCCGAGCCAGACAAAGAATCTTCTCACGCTCCGGCGCCGCATCACGGCGATGCCGCAGACACACAATCCGATAAACAGGAAAACTGTGCCAAACAGAATGTATGGGATTCGATCGCGTAGTACCTCAACAACTTGATTTGTCAGGGTGACACCTCGGGGACCACATTAACCATTGCCCGCATTCGCTGTCGGTGCGTAGCATCACGATGAATGAGATGCGCCTGGGAAGATGAAACTTTAGGCAAAGAAGGCGAGGCTATCGAGTAGGAGAATTGCGATTTTTACGCTGGCGGAGGATCTGGAGCGAAATTATAGAGACGCATCTGCAGGGGGTAAAAGTGCCCGTTGAGTGCGCAGGCGGTTGGCCAAGCGGGTCTAAAGAGCGATAGCATAAGGTAACTATCCTATTATGGCGACCACTTGGGAAAAACGCGACTCCATGCGAAGAGGTTATGCCCACGCACGGAAGCCTCAGGAAGAAACGCTGGAGAGCCACCGTCATCTGCTTGGCGAGGAACATCCAGACACGCTCTCGGCGATGACCAATCTCGCCAGGGCGCTGTGCTCGCAGGGCGATTGGGCGGGAGCGCGGAAACTTCAAGAGCAAGTGCTGGAGGCGAGTCGTCGCGTGCGGGGCGAGGAACATCCTCACACACTGACGGCAATGAACAATCTCGCCGCGACGATGAGTAAGTAGGACGATCTGACTGGTGCGCGGAAGCTCCAGGAACAAGTGCTGGAGACTCACCGCCGTTTGCAGGGTGAAGAGCATCCGGACACGCTAACGGCGGTGACCAATCTGGCCGCGACGCTGTACTTGCAGTGCGATCTGGCAGGAGCGCGAGAACTTCAAGAGCGAGTGCTGGAAAAGATTCGTCGCGGGCAGGGCGAGGAACACCCTCACACACTGGCGGCGATGAGCAATCTCGCTGCGACACTGAAGGCACTCGGCGACTTGGCCGCAGCGCGGAATCTCCAGGAACAAGTGCTGGAGACTCGCCGCCGTCTGCTGGGTGAGGACCATCCGGAGACGCTGTCGGCAGTGACGAATCTCGCCGGAACGCTATGCTCGCAGGGTGATCTGGCAGGAGCGCGGGAACTTCAGGAACAGGTGCTGGAGGCATGCCTTCGTCTGCTTGGCGAAGAACATCCAAGCAGCTTGATGGCAATGAACAATCTCGCTGTGACGCTGAAGGCCCTCGGCGACTTGGTCGCGGCGCGAAAGCTTCAGGAGCAGGTGCTGGAGACTCGTCTTCGTGTGCTTGGCGAGGAGCATACGAACAGCTTATGGGCAATGAGCAATCTCGCCCTGACGTTGAACTCGCAGGGTGATCGGGCGCGAGCGCGGAAGCTTGAGGAACAAGTGCTGGAGACTCGCCGCCGTCTGCTGGGTGAGGAGCATCCGGACACGATGACGGCGAAGAAGAACTTGGCTCGGATGAAACCGAGAACTTTGAGGCACTGGCTGCTACTACTGTTTGGGCAGAACAGCTGACTACAAAGTGATCTCTATCCCGATCGTGTAGGGTCTGAATCTGTCGATCGAAGAAACAGAGGAGGACCAGCGTTCCAGTACTATCGCTGCCAAACCGATGATTACCATTCGAAAAACCACTTAGAGACGGCCAGTCGGACTGCATACGCCCTTCGATCCATTTTATGTTCGGAATTCGGGTGCAGATGTTATACAATTTGACCATATTATGCTATTTGTACATTTTGTACAAATAAGATATTATGTCGATATGCAGACCGTCTCCGCCACTTACGCCAAACAGAATTTCGCCGCCGTACTTGACCAATCCCAGAGGGAGCCGGTGATGATTCAGCGCCATGATCGGGAGATAGCCGTGTTGCTTTCCGCTGCCGAGTATGAGCAGATAACGAGTGAGCGATGGAGGGAGTTTGATCGCCTGTCGGCGATAGCATCCGAGCAAGCGCAGGCCAACGGTCTGACGGAAGAAAAGCTCCAAGAGATTCTCTCTGAGCGATGACCCAACTGCGACGGATTGTTCTGGACACGAATGTTCTGGTCAGCGCGGCTCTAAGAAATGGGTCGGTTCCGCATCGCTCACTGCTCAAAGCCCGCATGGAGGGAAGGCTACTGGCCTCCGATGAGACACTTGCGGAATTTCGTTCAGTTTTGCTGCGGGATAAATTCGACCGTGATGTGGCCCGCGTTCTTCGCTTGAACCTGCTGGAGGAATATGCACGGCTCTGCACTCTCATTCCAATTACACATCCCATCCGCGCCTGCCGCGACCCGCGCGACGACAAGTTTCTGGAAGTTGCGGTGCATGGGAGGGCAGATGTAATCGTAACTGGTGACACGGACCTGCTGGCGCTGAATCCATTTCGCGGGATTGCGATTCTTGCGCCCGCCGAGTACCTGGAGCGGAAGTAAGCCGGCCGCCAGCAAGTTGAGCCACTTGCAAAGCTGAAATTTCCGGGAGATTTAGTGGCGGGGATAGCCAACTTTAGAATAGGGTTATCAGGACCAACTCCAAAGTAAAAGGCATCCCCAACCCAGGGCAATCGCATTTGAAAATCAACTCGCCGAATCTCTTTGAAAATCGCCCCATCCTTATACGGCTTTTTTGCGGAGAATTGATTCCCCAGCGCGCACAATAAAAGCAGCGGTACCACGAGGCCCATATGATCGCCATCCAATCTCCAGCCCGCGCACTCAGTTTCTCTTCGCTGCCCCCTGTTTCTTACTCCTTGTTTCGTCGATTCTTCGCCAAAAATCCCTGCGTACCCCACCCCCCCTACCCCTTTTCGCCTCCTCGTGTTTTTGTAACTAGCACTATTTGAATAGGTTACGTCCGCAAACTAGTTACCAAACAGTAACATTTTATTGCCTTTTTTGGCCGTTCTTGGCAAAATATGACCCTCTTTTCGCCAAAAACGCCCCTTTTTTGCCGATTTCCGCCACTGCTTTCTGCCGGTCTTTCTCAAACTCAGCCCTCATTCCAGAACCTCAACGGCTGATCGGTCACATCTCGCGGGATTCGACGGTGCACACCCAGTTTCTCAAGCGTGCGCTGCCAAAACAATGTACCCCTGATCTGGGAAATTGTCCACAGCAACTCATCTTGTCTTGGAAGTGAGTTCGAGTTGACCCCCATCGGGCGAGTTGATAAACTGTATTTGCGGGGTGGAGCAGCCCGGTAGCTCGTTGGGCTCATAACCCAAAGGTCGCTGGTTCAAATCCAGCCCCCGCAACCAATCAAATCAATAACTTACAGATGATTTTTGACTGA
>Ga0181520_10002931_pt1 | contig 30799 bp, 17 predicted proteins | sample PEATcosm2014_Bin_29_FD_132451 | JGI IMG/M metagenome (GOLD analysis project Ga0181520, IMG submission 132451) | Peatland microbial communities from MTU Mesocosm Facility, Houghton, MI, USA - PEATcosm2014_Bin02_30_metaG | ecosystem: Environmental > Terrestrial > Soil > Wetlands > Peat | place...
CTTGAAGGCACCCGTGTACCGTTTGCGTTTAGCTTTACTCATGGTTCTGCTGTTCTCTCATCTCCAGCAAAACCTGAAAAGCCTAACTTAGCTCACTGTCCGAATTTCGGGGTCCATTTCTGTGATGCTGAAATCGCCGGTGGCGTCGCTAATGGTGGTAGTTTGCGTGCTACCACGGATGCTAACACTCACCACGGTGTTGCTGGCCAGATAGACCGGTTTGCCGGCCACGATGGCGCTGATTGTGCCGCTCAAGGTCACGCTGGTGGTGCCGCTGGCAACCGACTGGCTGGTCACCGCAAAGGTGGGCGTCCACGCCGGAGCGCCACAGAAAGCGATGTTGGCATAAGAAACGTCTAATGTCTGCGCAAGAGGGACGCAATTACCATCATACAACTCGAGTTGCAAGGAAGTGACATTATCCAGGCTCGGGGCGTTAGTCCAGTCGCTCAGCGGAAACACGAAATGCGCCCACGAAGTTTGAGTCGCGAAAATCGTAACCCAACGAGCCTCGTCCTTCTCGTAGGTCGGGTAGCCACCTACGGGCACCTGCAGGCTGGGTTGGATCGCTTGCAACTGACCCCACTCGTCCGCAACACCAGTCGGGTTCTCGATGTCCATCTCGAGAGTCTTGTAGCCGCTGAGATTGATACTCGGAAATTGGTCCGCAATCGCGAAGTCGGCATTGTTCGTATAGGACGGACCATAGGTGGCTTCCATGTCCAAACAACCGCCTGATGAGGGGGCCGGCGGCACAAGACCACCAAGGTCGGAAGCATCGTAAAACAATACCGAAGCGGGAAGTCCGCCAATGGTTTGAGCCCATCCGGTAATGTCACTGGAGCTATTGAAGACGCCGATCCAGTTGGTAAGGAATTTCACTACCGGGATAGCGCTGGCCTGACTCGAGGCGGAGGAGGTACCATAACTGTTCGCAGCCTCGACCTCATAGTAATACAACGTTCCATCGGTCACGCTCGTGTCAATGTAATTAGTTGTCGTAACAGTTTCGATCTGGCTGAAGCCGCTGCCACTGGTAGTCGAGCGAAGGATATTATAGCTAGGCGCGCCGAGCTGATTGTTCCAACTCAGGTCCACCTGGTTGACGTCAGCCGCCGCTGCCAGACCGGTCGGAGTCGTCGGCACCCCAAGCCCGTAGCCCATAGCCTCCGCCGAATTGGGGCTGGTCTTGCCCCCAGACGCGATAGCCTCCACCACGTAATAGTAATCCGTATAGTCGGTCACGTTGTTGTCGGTGTATGTCGTTGCCGAATTGCCGCTGTTGGTGCCAATTGGAGTGTAGCCGCTCCCGCTGGTCGTTGAGCGCAACACAATATAGCCGGTCGCCGCGCCACCCGAGGCGTCAGCCCACGTCAACTTAACCTTGTTCAGCTCCGGTGTGGCCGCAACATTTGCTGGAGCAGCTAAGGTGACAAGCGGGGTAAAGATCACTCCGAGCAGATCCATAGCTCCTGCTTGCGGCACATCGCCTTGTGCGGTAATAGTAGAGACACCCGCCCCCAGATTCTGTACGTAGCCGACAGCCAACTGTCCAACCACCGAATCGCGGTAGAGATTCTGAACCACCGTTCCGCTGCTCGACAGGTTGGTCACCCAGTGGCCGATGCCGCCGTTGTAGCTGCAGCTGATTACCGGCATCCAGGAACCGCTCACCGTGCCGGACGGGGTGGTCGTTGTAAGAGACGTGACGTTTCCATTTTCATTGTCGCGACTGCTCAGGCCTACTGGCACAGGCGCAACGGTCGTGTCAACCCCACTCAGCGTATAGGCCTGCATAAATATAGTGCATCCAGGCTCGTTCGTGTTTGCACCACCCACAACCCCGGTGCCCGCCACAGGATTCGTAAGATAGTAAATGAAAGCCGACGACCAGCCATAACCCGTATTCGTTCCGAAGTTTGTGAGGGATGTCGCAATACCCGTCGTATTGTTAGTCCAGTAAAGAGCGGGCCCCACGTCCACGTTATCCACGTTATTGTCGTAAACTGTGACCACCAATACACTTGCGTTCGTGGAAACCGTGAGCGGCAGGGAAACGCTATTGGTTGTTATCAGACTGGTGTAGTTCGCATTTGTCCCGCCATCCACGATTGCAATGGAGGCCTTCGCGTTGCCGCCCAGCAAAAGCCCCGCGCCCGTCAGAGCCAACAGGGTGCCTTTGATACTGCTTTTTATTACGTTCATACGTGAGTTTGATCCGCCAGCGCCGGGACATGCCGAACCAGCTTTGAACCAGCGGGCGAGGGGTGTAGGTTTATATTGAGGTGATGTTTCCATATGCTATCGTTTTGGGTTTATGGTGGTTGAACTGGGGCTAATTGTTTGGTTGAGTCAGCCTTCGGGGAGGCAAGGACGCTTTAAGGGTTGGAAATGGCAGTAAAAAAGAGCCTTGGCATCTTAAGCGGTGTGAATGTCGCAGGCAGATCGAATTGATACATGTAATCGTGCTCGTAGGTCGAATCGAACTCGCTCAACTCGTAGGTCTTTTCGGCCCTATACCACGCCACCGAGCCATCGATCATGCATTCGTTGATCCCATCCGGGAAGCGGCTCCCTGTCCTTTGGTGGGGAACGCCATCTTGGGTTTGGACACCTGAGGCGCCATTTATGACCCAGGTTTTGGGACTGTCCCCCTGATACTGGTTCATACAGTCCGTCGCCAAGACCCACGTGGGGTTGGCGGTCGAGACTTTTATTGGGCTATTACCGGGAGTACCGTCCTGAAACGCGGAATCAACCCAAGTTGTCACGCCACCATAATAATTATACCCAAGCATCCACTGGAAATCGGTGTTGTCCCAATAAGGCAGCGACGTTTTGTAGGCCGGCAGAGTGGGACAGCACCAGACTGAGGAAGCCCCGTTGGTTTTGGTCGGGTCCAAACCGACCTGGGTTATCTGTCCCGTTCCCGTCGTGGTGAGGGTCCGTTGGTTAAATCCCTGCCCCCCGGGCTTCGCCGCCACGATCCAGTCCAGGCAGTCCGTGGCATACACGTGGGTGCCAACACCGATTTGACGCAAATTATTGGCGCAGGAGATTCTCTTGGCTTTGTCTTTGGAGCGCGTCAAGGCCGGCAAGAGCATCGCAGCCAGGATCGCGATGATTGCAATGACCACCAACAGTTCGATTAGGGTGAACCCAGATTTATCTCTTCTCATAATACTCGGAGTGACTGACTTAACTGAACCACGAATGGTCGCATTCATTTCGAACGTCAGCGTAGCGTAGGCCGCTTGGGAGTTGACGGCTGGCGTTTTGAGGTTTTGCGCATGCTTGTTTTGGTCGAAATGTCTCCAGGATTCCTTAGAGCGTGGCTCAAAAATGGCCGCCTTGACGAGTTTCGCAGATTGAATCATGGAGAGTTTACCCCAATATCCGAGTGGTTTTACCGATGCCGAATGGCAGTGGGTGCAAGTCCAATCTCGGGGGCCCCGGCGCCGGAGCCGCCCGTTCAAGCACTCCAGAGGTGCGATCTTCAATGCCATTTTCTATCGCGTCCGTGCGGGCTGCGCTTGGCGCGTGCTGCCCAAGACCTTCCCGCCTTGGCGGATCGTCTGCGGCTACTTCCATCGATGGGGCCATCTGAGCGTGTGGTTGCAGTGGCAGCACCTGTTCGGAGAATTGCTGCGTTGCCAGTACTCAAGCACGCCCGCTCCCACGGCTGCCATCCTGGCTAGTGTGCGAGGCGTGGACGCCGGCAACAAGCCTCGTGGGCGCAAGCGCCATTTGTTGGTCCATACCGTGGGCTTAGTGATTTTGGACTTGGTCACGCCGGCCAGCGTGCAGGACCAGGATGGCGCCAAGAGCATCTGCTGGACCCGGTGCTGAGCACGCTGCGTCGTCTGCACGTAATCTGGGCCGATCCCAAATGCGGGGTGGGCTGGCGGTTGCACTGGATCAAATCGCAGCGGCCGAATGGCAAACTCCACCTGGAAGAGGTCGCCAAACCACCGGGCCAGAAAGGGGTTTTAGGTCGTTGACTCACAATCGGCCTTACCGGGCTTTTACTTTATCCAACACTATTTTAAGTTTATTTTCAATGGCCTCTATTCCTGATTTCGGGGTTTATGCGGTTTTTCAAGCAAATGCGGTGCCAAAATCACTTTCAGGAACAGAGTCTCTCTAGTCTGTTGTTTTAAGCGCCACAGGTTGATCTGCGCAAAGGCGTCCGAAGCTTCTGCTCGACGCTAGCAAGGCGGGCCGCTTGGAACGATGACGGACACCGAAGTAGCTCGACGGTTGGAGCCTTCAAAGAGCGAGATGGGGGGTAATGATTGAATCGCGCCGTCGGTGCCTGGGGCCTTGCTTTAACGTTATTATTGTCGGCGCCCCAAGCAAGTTAAGCGGTCGATTGGCGGGCGCTATCCGGCACTCCTGCCAAAAGCGAATTGGGGTCGGGTAACCGTGTCGGCTCTTGAACAGGGCAGGAAAAAGACCATTCTGGCGCAGATGCTTTGGTTTCTAACCACGCCGGGTCCATCATCCAGGGATTCCAAGTGACAATCAAGTTGCCCCTGGTGGGGAAACTGCGATGCCTGAAGCCACGGCAAATGGGAAAACACGTTCCGCGAAGGCCATGCGCAATTCCCCAAGGTAGCGCACGCCAAATCTAAAGCGATCTCCGCGAGAATGATACCCGAAATGAAGTTGAGCCATAGCTATCGGACGACAACGGGCAGGAAAGAAACCGTGATTTACGGGACACCAAAACGCAACCTCTTCCCGGGCTCTTCTTCCTGGACATCGCTCGTACACTTATGACTCTCAGGCACAATACCTCTAAGTCAGCCACCTTGCTAAAGGCGCATCAATTTACCGGACTCGTTGAATTCAGTGCTGCATTTGCTCCGCGCCTAGGGATCACTCATGTGTTGTTTGATTTCGACGGCACACTCTCCCTGATCCGCGAAGGCTGGCCAGAGGTGATGGTGCCGATGTTTGCGGAAATGCTACCGCCGCAGGACAACGAGACTGAGAGCATGCGGCGCCAATTGGCGATGGATGACATCATGCGCCTCAATGGCAAGCAGACCATCTATCAGATGATTCAGCTTTGCGAGCGGATCAAGGAGCGCGGCGGCCAACCGCGTGAGCCCCTCTGGTACAAGCACGAGTACCTTCGCCGGCTCGACACACGCATCCACGGGCGCATCGAAGGCGTCCGCAGCGGCAAGCTCGATCGGGAGCAATTCCTGGTTTTCGGCGCGCGCCAATTGCTCGAGGAACTCAAACGGCGCGGACTCGAACTCTACCTGGCCAGCGGCACCGACGAACCGTTCGTCAAGCAGGAAGCCGCCCTGCTGGATTTAGATCGCTATTTTGGCCCGCACATCTATGGCGCCGTGGACAACTATAAAACCTTTTCCAAAAAGATGGTCATCGAACGCATTCTGAGGGAAAATCAGATCTCGGGAGCGGAACTGCTGACCTTTGGAGATGGATATGTCGAAGTGGAAAACACTTGCGAAATCGGTGGTCTCGCCGTTGCCGTGGCCAGCGACGAAGCCCATAACGGCTCGGGCTGTGTTGACAAATGGAAACGGGAGCGGCTGCTCGGTGTCGGCGCGCAGGTGGTTATCCCCGACTACCGCGATGCTCTGCCGCTGCTCAAAATGATCCTCGACCAATGAGCTCAGCCCCCCAACCCCTTGATCTAAACCGCCTTCGAGTGCTGCCGCTGGCGAACCGCCGCAGCCTGACGCGAGTTGAGGACATTCTCGTCTCGCCGGAGACGGCGCCGAAGCCTTTGCCGGAAAACCTCCTCCCAACCGTGCATGAATGCGCCTCCGCCATTCGCGCGGCCCGCCAAAAGGGGCGAAGCGTGATCCTCATCTACGGCGCGCACCTGCTGCGCAATGGGGCGGCGCGAATCCTGGACAGCCTGATGGAGCACGGTTGGATTACCCACTTTGCCACCAACGGCGCCGGCACCATCCACGATTGGGAATACTCCTGGTTCGGCGCCAGCACCGAGAGCGTGCAGAAGAATGTGGCCGCCGGCACTTTTGGCGCCTGGAATGAAACCGCCACCAACATCCATCTGGCTTTGATGGCCGGCGCGTTGGACGGCCTCGGCTATGGACAAGCGCTGGGCCGCTTCATCCACGATGATGGCGCCAATATCCCCGCCGAGAGCGAACTGGAAAAGTTAATCCGCGCCGACCCCGCCCACCCGCTCGCCGGCGCCTGGTCTGACATGCTTCGCACCATCCGCCTTCATCAGGTTGAGCCGGGTCGCCTCGGAGTCGTCCATCGATGGAAGCAGGCTTCGATTCTCGCCTCGGCCTGGCACCACAGTGTGCCAATGACGGTGCACCCGGGAATCGGCTATGACATCATTTCAAACCACCCCATCTTCAATGGCGCGGTGATCGGCCGCGCCGGCGAATGGGATTTCAAGCGCTTCGCCGGTTCAGTGGCCAATTTGGAGGAAGGCGTGGTGCTGTCGGTCGGTTCGGCCATCATGGGGCCGCAGGTGTTCGAGAAGAGCATGAGCTGTGTGAACAACTTGCGGCTGCAGGAAGGACGCGGCCCGGTTTCTGGCCACTCCATCTACGTGGTCGATCTCCAAGACGGCGGCGGCTGGGACTGGCGCCAGGGGGAACCCCCGAAGACCAACCCCGCCTACTACCTGCGCTTCTGCAAGAGCTTTTCCCGCATGGGCGCAACTATGCATTACCTCCAGTGCCATAACGTCGCCTTTGTCCACAACCTCCAGCGAACGCTCGACAGTCTATGAACTCCAAGAGTTTCCTCCGCCTCACTCGCCGATACTCAAAACTGCGCCTCGCCGTGATTGGCGACTTCTACTTGGATCGTTACCTTGAAATCGATCCGTCAAAAGCGGAAACCTCCATTGAAACGGGGCTCCCCGTCCGTAATGTCATCAAGGTCCGCTCCCAGGCTGGCGCCGCCGGCACCGTGCTCAACAACCTCGCCGCCCTGGGCGTCGGCACGATCTTCCCCGTCGGCTTCTGCGGCCTGGACGGCGAAGGCTACGAACTCCAGCACGCTCTGGCCGCGCTGCCAGGCGTCGAACTGGACCATCTCCTGGCGACCCCTCTGCGCCGCACCTTTTGCTATTGCAAACCGCTGGTGTTGGAGCCGGGCAAGCCGCCCCGTGAGTTGGAGCGGCTCGATTCGAAGAACTGGACCCCAACACCCTCGCTGGTGGTGCAAAGTTTGCTCAAATCGCTCGCCGCGTTGCGCGGCAAGCTGGACGCGGTAATCGTCATGGACCAGGTATCTGAGCCGCAAACCGGGACGGTGACAGCACAGGTGCGCGAGGCCCTCACCACGTTTCTGCCAGGCACGCTGGTGATCGCCGATTCGCGGCTCGGCTTGGCGGAGTATCCGCCCGTCGTCTTCAAAATGAACGCCGCCGAACTGGGATTGTTGACAGGCCTGGGCCAGGCACCAGGCCTTGCTCAGATTCAACAGGCGGCCTGCAAACTGGCCCAACGCAATGGCCAGCCGGTAATCATAACGATGGCGGAGCGCGGGATCATGGGCGCAAAACCCGATGGGTCGATCGAGCAGGTTCCTGCTCTGCCGCTGCGCGGCCCCATCGACATTGTGGGAGCTGGCGACGCTGTGACCGCCAACACCACGGCTGCTCTAGCCGCTGGAGCCACTTTGGAAGAAGCTATCGAACTCGCAGCGGTCGGCTCCTCCATCGTCATCCACCAACTCGGCACTACCGGCACCGCCTCGGTTGCGCAACTGCGCGAACTGTTGTTCCCCCGGCGGACGGCTGCCATGGCCTGGGCTCAGCGTAACCCCACAGAAGGACGATCGAAAAAACGCCGGAATGAAGCGCTTTGTATTAACTGAGCCGTTGCACCCCAACTCCCGCCAAAGCCGCCCGTAGGCCAACACGGTGAGAATGGAGATGGCCAACACGGCCCTCGCCGGTGGTGCAGAGTTTGGTCAAATAGCCCGGCGCGTAGCGCGGCAAAGCGGACGCGGTAATCGTCATGGATCAGGTATCGGGGCCGAAGACCGGGATAGTGACAGCAAAGGGGCGCGAGGCCTTCTTTGCGTCTTGCCAATTTCCTTTTAAGCTATGAAAAATCCGTGTGGCCACAACATCCTGCTCTGCCCTGAACACTCGATCTGCCACCAGCAAATGCATCATCCACATACAAACTCTCATCGCTCCTTGGGCCTAACCTTAGGACTGATTCCACCGCTCCTGCTTCTTCTTTTCATGCCTCACCGGGGAGTGGCGGCCGCGGCTCCGGAGGTATCAGACGCCGTGCTGCCCGCCGGCACTAGCTTGGACTGGGACAAGAACAGCGTCACGACCGTGAATCCAAAACGTTCCGAGGTCTCGCTCAATGGCCTCTGGCGATTCATCCCCGCTGTCGAAGGCAGCGCGGATGCGCCAAAGCTGGGCTGGGGCTACATCCAGGTGCCGGGCAGGTGGGCAGGCGGCGGGCGAGGAGGCCCGGGAGGCCGGGGTAGATCTTCATCTTCGGCGTCGTCATCGATAGTGGCGCCCGGCGGCGGCCCGCAATGGCAGCCCTTCGATGGCTCGCGCGTAGCCAGCGCCTGGTATGAACGGCAGGTTACCATTCCGGCGGACTGGCAGGGCCGCTTGTTCAGCTTGCGCTTCGATCGAGTCAGCACGGACGCGATCGTCTATGTCAACGGCAAGGAATGCGGCAAGGTGCCTTGGCCGTGGGGCTCCGTGGACATCACCTCGGCGGTGACGCCCGGCCAAACCGCTACGGTGCGGGTGCTGGTGGCGGCCATCGCCGACAAACAGGAAGTGGGCCACTTCTGGCAAAACGCTTTCATGGATGTCAGCTACAGCCCCGCCCGGCTTGCCACACGCGGCCTGACCGGAAACGTCACCTTGGAGAGCCGCGCTTCCGAGGGGCGCGTAACCGATGTCTGGGTGCGCACTTCAACGCGCAAGAAGGAGGTTTCCCTGGACGTCGACCTAACCGGCGTTACGCAGGCCGGCCAAGTCCGGTTCCTCGCCGACATGCTCAACGAAAAGGGCGAAGTCGAGAAGAGCTTCACAGCCGACACCACGGTGCAGGCCAAAAATGTCCAAACGGTTACCGTCTCGTGGCCCTGGGCCAATCCGCGTCTGTGGGACGTCGGCCAGCCAAAACTTTACACACTGCGGCTGACGGTCCACGGGGCCGGGGTCGATGATCAGTACAGCCAGGGCTTCGGTTTCCGCGAGTTTTGGGCCGAAGGCAAACAGTTCTACCTGAACGGCACTATCATCCGCTTCCGGCAGTCAACCCACAGCAATGGTCAGCACGGACAGGTTGGGGACAACTTCTCGGAGTTCGGCTCCGAGGGCGTGGATACTCGCGGCGACACCTCCGACAACACCGCGGAGCTCAACCAGGCGGATCGCCAGGGATACCTGGCGGCGGAGTATGTCCTCAACCCGAACAAATACATGGTCTCGCGCCGCGATGTCATCTGGGAAGAGAACAAACAGGAGGCCTTGGACCGCGCAGCCGTGTGGATGCGCCACTACCGCAACCACCCCTCCATCATCATTTGGATCGCCGGCTTGAACCTCTTCAACGATGCCACGGACAACGATCCGCGCCATCTCGGCCGCGGCGGCTGGGACCAGAAAGCCGACCAGCGCTGGCAGCAGCTCATGAAGGCCAGCGTCGAAATGTTCGATGGCATGAGGAAGCTCGATCCCACCCGGCTCTATTACAGCCATGCCGGCGTCTACACCGGCGATTTCTACACGATCAACTCCTACATGGACATGATCCCGCTCCAGGAGCGCGAAGATTGGCTCAGCGAATGGGCCAAGAGCGCGGTGATGCCGCTGGGCATGTGCGAGTTTGGCCCTCCGATGGACTGCTCGTTCCGGCGCGCGCGCGAGGGCTTCGAAGGCAACGTCACCAGCGAGCCGCTGCTGACGGAATACGCCGCGATCTACTTTGGCAACGACGCATACACCTCTGAGGAGCCGAAGTACCGGCAATACCTTCACGACCTGTTCCGCGGCGGGATGCTCTATGACCGCTCCGAGAACCAGTTGGATGATTACGCCGACCAGCACAAAATCCAGGAGCTCTTCCGCGTCAACACCTGGCGCAGTTGGCGCACCGTCGGCCTGCCAGGAGGGCTGCGCATCTGGTCCTGGATGCAGGACGCCCTCAAAGACGTGAACTATCCGACCCTCGCATGGATCGCTGGCCCCTCGGGCGACTATACCGCCAAGGACCATCACTTTACCCCCGGCCAGAAGATCGAGAAGCAGCTCGTCCTGATCAACGATTCCCGACAGCCCCAGAAGTTCACCGCCGCTTGGACCGCCACCGCCGGCGGCAAAGAACTGGCCAAGGACCAGATCCAAGGCACCCTGGAGATTTCCGAGATCAAATTCATTCCCATTCAAGTGACCGCGCCCGCCGCGGAAGCCGGCGGCAAGGCCGACGGCCAGATCACGCTCGCGGCGACGATCGGCGATGTCAGACACCAGGACAGCTTCGCTTTCCGGGTGTTTGGCGTGGACCAAGCCGGCGGCGGCCAGATTGCGATCGTTGATCCGGAAGGTTTGACCGCCAAAATGCTCGCCAACCTTGGCTATACGACCAGTTCCTGGAATGGCGGCTCCGCCGCGCTGGTGGTGATCGGACGCGATGCCATGGAGCGGGATGCGACGGTTGCGGCCAAACTGGAGTCCTACGTGCGCGACGGAGGCCGGGCTCTCATCTGCGCCCAAGCCCCGCAATGGATGGCACGGGCCACTGGTTGGCGCCTGTGCCCGAAAGTGGCCCGGCGCGTTTTTTCGGTGGACTCTCAGGTCACTGGCGGCTTGGATGCCGGCGATCTCCGTGACTGGACCGGCGGCAGCACTCTGATCGAGGCTTACCCGGAATACGTCCCCGGGAATTACCAAAGAGGCAACGAAGGCGATCAGCCCTACGCCGGATGGCATTGGGGCAACCGCGGCGGCATCAGCAGCGCCCCCATCGAGAAACCCCACCGCAGCGGCTGGCGTCCATTGCTGGAATGCGAGTTCGACCTTGCCTACACGCCGCTGATGGAACTGGACTACGGCAAAGGCCGGTTGATCCTCTGCACGCTGGACCTGGAAGACCACGTCGATGTGGACCCGGCGGCTCGCCGCATGGCCGGACGCGTCCTGGATTACGCGCTGCATTCTCCTCTCTCGCCGCAACTCAGCAAGGTTGTGTATGTCGGCGGCGCCACCGGCTCAGCCTGGCTGGACAAGACCGGCGTGCGTTATCAGCCGTCGGCCACCCTGGACACCGGCGCCGGGCTGGTGCTCATCGGGCCGGATGCCACCGTGGACACGGCGACGCTGAATGCCTACCTGGAAAAGGGCGGCAAGGCCTTCTTCCTGCCGCGCTCGCAAGCCGATGGGTGCCTGGACGTCACCTTGAGGCCGGCAGCGGCCAATTTTGCGGGCTCGCTCTCGGTGCCGGCTTGGCCCGAAACCCGCGGCCTGAGCGCCTCAGACCTTCGCTGGCGCACCTTCGAGGACACGCCTCCTTGGATTGTGAGCGTCGGCGCCGAGATCGGGGCCGACGGCCTGATCGGGCGCAAGACCATCGGCAAAGGCGTGGCTGTTTTCTGCCAGATAGACCCGGATGCCCTGAATGCCGACCAGAAGACCTATATGCGCTACACCCGCTGGCGCTCGACCCGCGCTGTGGCCCAGTTGCTGGCCAATCTCGGCGCCAGCTTCCCCGTGGATGCGCGGGTATTCCATCCTCTCGAGGTCGCCTCCGACGGGTGCAAAGGCCTGCTCAAGTACATCCCGGGCGGCGATGAAACCGGACGCCGGCTGGGCCCCCAGCCAGAGGTCCCAATGCCCAAGCTTGAGGGTGTCCAGACTCTCGGATATTATCACCCCGATTACCTCACCGACTTCATTATGGGTGATAATCCCTATCGCTATTACCGATGGTAAAACTGGACGAACGAGTGCCATAGTGGGAGCATTCGTTCGGGGATGTGCTTTCGTACTGACATGGGAGCAGGTTAGGCCAGACACGTGAACCGTGTTCTGTGCGGACTGCGCGCTCAGGCGCATTTCGGCACTCCCCAGGGATGCGCCCGGTTCGACCTGCGCGAGACACCTAAGGAGTCCTTCTGGCGCGCATAGCCTCAGGCTGGCTGCTCAAACAGTGAAAAAAAGCGCCGCGGTGCGGCGCTTTTTGTTGCCTGAACCGTTATATCTCGGTGCCTACCAGAGCCACCAATAGGCCAGCACGGTGAGGATGGAGATACCCAACAACTGCAAGCGCCAGTCGGAGAGGCCTTCGAACGGTTCGCGTGCGCCGCTCCAGTTGACGGTGGTTTGCGCGAGCTTTGCCGGGTCAGTCTTTTTCGTAAACGCCGAAACCGCGAAGAGCATCAAGACCAGGAGCAGCGATCCCCAAAGCCCGCGGTAGGTGTAGTTCTCAGTAATGTGATAGTGGAGGAACGGGAAGATCCGCGCCGCCTGCGCCTTGTCTGGCAAAAGCGAGTCAGTCACAAAGATGGTGGAAAGAGCGATGCCGGAGAGAAACGAAGTGGCTGCGCCCGCAAAGGTGACCCGTTTGCTCAGCACGCCGAAGATGATGGCGGGAGCCAGCGGCATCGAGAGGTAGATGGAGATGGTTTGCAGGTATTTATAGATACCCTCGGGCTGCCAGGCAATGACCCCGGCGGCCGCAACCCCTAGCAGCATGGCCACCACGATCGCCACACGGCCGAGCCGAACTTGTTCGGCCTCGGTGGTCTTTGGCCGGAAGCGCAGGATGAAATCACGCACCGCGATGGTCGAGACCGAATTCATTACCGCGATGGTCGAGCACAACACCGCACCCAGCAGCGCGGCCAGGACATAGCCGCGCAAACCCGTGGGTAACAGATTGTCCATGATCCAGATGAAGGTGCCGCGGCTGTCCTTGTCGCCGATGTTGGGATTGAGCGCCAGGGCGATCACGCCCGGCACGGCAAAAATGAAGACCGGAGTCAGTTTCAGCAGCGCGGCGAACATGGCCCCCCACCGCGCATGCTTGATGTCCCGGGCGCCGAGCAACCGCTGGACATTGACCTGGTCCATGCCCCAATAGAAAAGCCCCGCGTACAACACCGTGAGAACAACGCCCCAGAACGGGTAAATGGGATCGGTCCATGCCCGGTGAATGTGCATGGCATCGGGCACCGGCGAATGCTCGATCGCCTTGCAAAGGGCGCTCCACCCGCCAACCTTGTGAAGGCCGGTGAAAAGGATGACCCCCGAACCCGCGATCATGATGGGCGAGTGGATGGCGTCAGTGTAGGCGACGACGCCAAAGCCGCCGATGATCGTAATGATCGCCGTGGTTACTCCCATGATCAGCACGCTTTGCATGATGCCCCAACCGGTTACCGCCTGCATCACCAGCGCCCCGGCATACATGGTGAAAGCCATCTTGGTCACGATGCAGATGAAGACCATCAGGCCCGAAAAACACATCCGTGCCTCGGTCCGGTAGCGCAGCTCGAGGAACTCGGGGATCGTGAAGACCTTGTTCTTGATGTAATACGGCAGCAGCCCCGCCGCCGCGATGCCCAGGGCGACCACCGTGATGAGTTCCACGGTGCCCGCGCACAGGCCGTAGCGGTAGGAGTCGCCAGAGAGCCCCACCATGTGCTCCGAGCCTACGTTGGTCGAAAAGAGCGAGGCGCCGATGATAGACCACGTGAGGGTGCGGCCCGCCAGGAAGAAACTGCTGCTGTCGCCTTTTTTTCGAGCCAGCAGTCCAAGGTAAAGCCCAAGCCCTACGTTGAAAGCCAAGGCGGCGACGCAGACGATCCAATCAATCGATGTGAGGTGCAGTTGCATATTTTAGCGAGCGTGTCTTGTTACTTCTGTTCAATCAAAAAAATTACAGCGACCAGCATTCCCTCACCCCGAAAAGAGGAGCTTGATGCAGCTCGGCGTGGGCGCCGTAATGCAAAGTGCAAAGTGGGTGGCATCAGTCAGGCTCGAGCTAGACTTCGGTTCACAAGTAATTGCACATTTAAGGGCCGAGGGCTGAGTGAGGAAAGCGCCGTCCCTCGACGCCCGACACTCGGCACTCCCGTCCGGTTATGCCCGAACCAGGCCCTACCAGTTGTAGTAGCGGTATGGATCGTCACCCAAAGCAAAGTCATCTCGGTAATCCATGCTATAGAAGGCGCTGGGCTGTTTGATCGGCTCGAACTTCCACGGCTCTTTGGCTGCGCTTTCAGGGATCGCCGTGAAGACCAGCTTGTCGGCGGAAAACTGCCCGCCGAGGTTGCTCAGCACCTGGCATAACGCCCGCGTCTGCCGCCAGCGGGTGAAGCGGAAATAGGTCTTATTGTCGGCATCGAACCGGTTCGGGTCCAATTGGCAGTAGAGCAGCACGCCTTTGCCCAAAGTCTTCCGGGCCAGCAATCCATCCGCCCCCACCTCGCCGCCTGAGGCGATCAACCACGCCTCACTATCGGTGCGCCAGCGCAGGTCCGATTCGCTCAAGCCACGGGCCTCCGGCCAGTTTGGCACCTTGAGAGAACCGGCGAAGTTGTCCACCTTCTTCTGCCTGCCGCCCAGCGGCAGGCTCTCGCCGCTACGGGGCAGGACCAGGACCTTGCCACCGCCTTGAACAAAGGCGTTGAGCGCTTCATCCGAAAGCCCGTTATCCAAACCCGCCACTACCAGGTCGGCGTCAGCCGAAATCGCCGTCGCCTTGTCATAAACCAAGCCCAGGTCATCCAGCAGTTTGGCGCCGGCCTCGTCACCAACATAAAGAGTCTTACGCGCTTTGGGTGTGAGGGGCGCCATCCGGGCATACTGCACGATCTGCCCCGCCAACTGCAAGGCCGCCGGATCTTTGTCGGCGTGGTCCTCCAGATCCAGCATGCACCAGAGGAGCAGGCCTTTGCCGTAGTCCAGTTCCATCAGCGGCGAGTAGGCCAGGTCAAACTCATCTTCGAGGATGGGCTGCCAGGAGCCTTTATGCGGCTTTTCGACCGACGCGCTGGCCACCGCGCCACGTCCGCCCCAGCGCCAGCCGTAGGCCGCCGCGCCAGGCTCCCAATCAAACGGGAAGGCTTTTTCCCAGGTGCCATTAGGATACGGTTCCAGCAACGTGCTGCTGCCGGCCCAGTCGCTGAGATCGGCAGCCTCAAGCCCGGCCACCACGGGATGGCTGGCCGAAACCGGGAAGACCCGGCGCGACATGTGCCAGGCAACCCGCAGGCCAAGCCGATTGCGCAGAAATTCCGGGTCCTGAACAAACACGACAACCCGGGCACCATTCTGCACGAATGGCTCAAGCTCGTGCAGCAGGTCAGGGCGCCCCATCAGCGCCGAGCGCCCGATGGCAATCACGGGCTCGAACGTCACCTGGTCCCACTGATGCACCGAGTAGCCTAAGCGCCTCAGCAGTCGGGTGGTGCTGCGCGCTGGGTCGTACACCGCCAGTTCGCCGGAAAACCGAGCCGGCGGGGCAAAGACACGGAAGGGGAACTGATCCTGATGGGTGGCCTCGCCGACCTTGGCCGTCATCTTGATCTGGCCGTCCACCCTGGAGCCATCGATGCGCTCGGGCGCGTTGAAGCTGATCGGCTCAAAGAGCGTCTGTGCCTGGTCAATGGTCCCTTGTCGCTTGCCGGAACCTACGCGCCGCCCAGCGACGGTCGCCTCCCACTGAATCGAATATTTCTGGGGAAGACGGGTGTCGTTCAATACAGCAACCTGCTTGTCGATTGTCCGTCCGGTCCAGAAATTGTGGTCCTTGGCGGTGAAGGCCCGATCCGGGCCGGGCACGCCGGGGTTGGGTCGTCCGTCGGGGCCGCAGATCCAAGCCAGGGTGGGCTGGTTGTTTTCAAGCAGCGCCTTTCCAGCGGGCAGCACTTGGGCGGCGCCGGCCTCCAGCCAATGGAGACTCGCAACGCTGGCGGTGTGGAAATAGTAGCCACGCCGGCCCGGCACGAATGGACCAAGGTCCACTTCTTTGTCGCCGTCGGCACTGGGAGCCCAGCCATGCGCGTTGGACCAGGGGAACATGCCGCCGATGTTGCCCATGGTGCGCCAGCTTCGCCAGGTGTTGCGCACGAACAATTCCTGAATCTGCTGCACGCTGTCGCAGAAAATCTCCTCAGGATAGTCCTGCCACCTCGCATAGGCCTGGCCGCCTTTGAACGTGCTGCGGATAAGCGCGCGGTATTGCGGCGTCTCCTCGGCGTAGGCGCGGTTGCCAAGGTAGATGGAGCAGAATTCCGCGTCCAGCGGCTCGGTGTTGATCGAGTCATCGAACCCGTGGCGGCCGCGGTGGTAGCTCGGCTGCAGCGGACTGCCGAATTCAACAATAAAGTAAGGCACATCGCCGTAGGCTGCCCAGTAGCTCAGCCACTCTTCGCGCTCCTGCAACGGGATGAAGTCCAGATACATGTTGAGCGTGTACACGTCGCCCACGCAGCCGGAGTGATGGGAAATGACCGGGCGCGTGCCATCGATCCCGCGGATGATCTCAATGCCTTCCTGGAGTTTAGGGAAGCGGGTTGCGGTCCAGGCGCCCAGTTTGTTCCAGCCAGCAGCGTTGTTGCCCACGATGCGCGGGGTTTCGTCGCCGTGGGCGTAGTTGGGGCTGGTAGTCCACATGACAATCGAAGGATGGTTGCGATAGCCTTTGATCTGGGAGGCGACCTCGGCGCGGAATTGTTCGCGAGTCTGAGGATCACGCCAGGTGGCTTCATAGCCCTGGATATCGTCCAGGACACCGATTATGGGCCACCCCTTGAGATCGGCGCGTTGGTACCAAACGAGATAATCATCGGGGTGGCCGCGGATGTTGATGGTCGTGGGCCAGATTTCCTGCAAGTTGTAGCCTGCCCCTTTGAAGGCATCGATGTGGCCATCGATCTCCTCGGCGGCCCCGCGAACTTTGTCCGGATGCCCCATGACCGGGCGCATGCGCATCTCCTTGCCGTTGAGGAAGTACTTGGGCCCGTCCACCCAAAACTCGCGAAAGCCGAAAGTCTGCCGCATTTCATCATCCAGGCCCGCCCCCTGGACCTTGACTACCAGCGTGTAAAGGTTGGGCTGGCCGAGATCCCACAACCGCGGATTAGGCCACGACCAGACTGGCTGTGCGATTTGCCTCTGGTCGGCGCGCACCGTCAGGTTTGTTTCAAAACGGCGCTCCTCGCGGCCTTGTTCGTAGAGCGCCACAGCGGTAAAATGCACGTTGCCACCTTGGGTTACGCCGGCCAACTCAACTTCGAGGGCGAGCTGTTTTTGCCGCGTCGAGGTCTTCACGTAGATGCTGTCGATGTGGGCGCCTGCGGGGCGGCTGCAAAGCAGCACATCGCCGACCAGGCCGCGCGCGGCGAGGCTGCTGTCCCGGTGCCTGCGGCCGCCCGGCTGAGGCTGGCCCTCGGAGGCAGGCTCATTGCCAGCCAGCAAGGATTCCACCGCTAAGGCATTCTCCGCGGCCACCACCAGCACGCGCAACGTCGCTTCTTTGCCCGGGGTGACGGCTCTCGTGATGTCCACCAGGCCGTCAGGAAAATGCACTTGGCCACAGTCGCGGTCGTTGACGAAGACCCGTGCATCGGTGCTGATGCGGTCAAATTCCAGCAACACCAGCCGCCCAGCCCAATCAGCCGGCACCTGGATCGGTCGCTGATACCATACCCGAGAAACCTGGCTCATCTGCACATCCTGCCAGGGACTGCCGGTTCCAGCGGCGATCAATCCGGGCATCTTCTGGCCGCTGCTGTCCTGCCACCCTCCGGGGACGCGGATGTAGCCCCAATCGGCGGTTGGCTGTTGGCGGGCCTCGTTGAGCGCGGGCATCGCCTGCCAGATCCCGTTCAAGCAGATCGTGGCACGCTGGCTGGTTTTCGCCTCGATCGGCTCCTTGCCCCACGTAAGCGGGTCGTTGGCCGGCAATGTCGCCGGCGCGCCGTGGCATTGCGCGGCCACAATCAAGACCAGCATTCGGGGCAGCCCTTCGAGTCTCAGCCACCGCGAGTGTCGGGCTGTCGTATTCATAAATATAACTTGCAGAACCTTCTCCACCCGCGGCACCCGGTCGGAATTGCCGGAGCAGTTCTTGCCGGGCGTGCTGATTTCTTGCCTGCCAGGGGTTGGATAACGAGGAAACCTTTGCGGATTAATAAATCGGCGCCGTCCACTGCGTCCGGTAAAACCTCGCCGCCGGGGCTGGCGTGGTGGTGTCCGTGAATTGCACCGTGGACGAAGTGCCGCTCAGCAGCGGCCCGGACAGAGTCGTCCAGGGGCCGGCGGGGGAGGATGAAACCTGCACATAGTTGGTGACGCCCGGCAGGGCCCCGAACGTGAGCGACAATCCGTTGCTAACCACGTTGATCGAGGCGGCCGGGTTGAGGAACGGCTCCCCCTGGGCCGGGCTCCAGGTGACGCCCTGGGCCAGCACCGGGTAAACAGCCGCCGGCCAAATCAAGTCTTGATAATCGGTAAACTCGTTCCACAGCCAACTTCCGTTATTATCAACATAATAGCGTTCGCGCGCCAGACCGCTGGCAGGAGGGATCTGTTCAGCGCTCTCACCGCCGTTACTACCTGGTCCGTAGACGGTAACACCGGGCTGGGGACCACCCCACCCCATCGTATATTGGGCATAGACGGATTCTCGCTGCTCCGGGTTATAAACCCTGTTGAAGCCAATGCCGGTCAAGTAGCTCTTGCCAAGGGGATTAAGCCCCTGATCGTAGTCCATAAGCTGGCTGACCGCATCGATGTACTTCTGCGTCCCTGAAATGGCCCACTGCATCAGGCACGGATAAGCGAACTGCCCCTGAGACGTGAACATGCCGCCGGCACTGTAATGATAGGTCGTCTCGGGGTTGGCATTGGTCTGCCAGCCAACGGGATACGCGTCATTGGTGACCCATCCCACTTCCAGGTCCGCCGCCGCCTGGAGGTACGTCTTGAAATAGGACACGACGGTTGGATCCTTGGGGCGGTTGGTCGCGACGATGTACGACATGAAAGAGCTCGCCATCCAAAACTGGCCGTCATTGCTGAGAAACCCGCCCGCCGCGGTGTTGTAACTGTTGGTGAACTGGTAGAGTCGGTTGTAATTGTTTTCGATGTTATTGCTGGCTGTCACGTCCCCGGTCAGCAAGTATTTCTCGATAGAATAGTAAAGCTGCTGCTGAAAGTAGGCGTTCGCCGTCGAATACCCCAACCCCCCGGCGGCGGCGATTGCCTGATCGGCACGGGCCTGGAGGTTGGTACTGAGCTGCGGGTCATAGGGCTGAATGAGCCGGGCCATATGCATGAACGCCCCGGCGGCCATGCCGCTGGACCAACTCACGTTCGTTTCAGTGGAGTAGATTAAGGTATCCTGATCGAAGTTTCCCCCCCACCCCGGATCGGCGGTGGATTCCGTACCGTAGGCGACTGCGCCACTAGGTTCTTTGGAGGTGCTTTGCAGGTTCGTATATAACATCAGGCCCCACATCGCCTCGTCCAGAATGTCGGGTATCCCATTGCCTGAGCCCAGGATGTTGAAGTCCGCATCGAACTCGTCCGGTATGTTGAATTGTTTGTCGGTGAAATAATTTGTGCCAAACACCTCAAAGGTGGTCATCAGCGTGATCGGCACGATCAGCGCGTAAGGGTTGCGCGGTGGATTGGACGCGTCATGATAACCTCCGTGGACAAACAGAGGCGTGGAGCTCGTGCTAGTGTTGATCGAACCTTCGTCAGGCGACTCGTTGTCGTAAATATTGGTGTGACAGGGGTATGGCCGGAGATTCGCCCACGCATACGGCTGTACTATCGGGCAGCCGCAACGCTGATAATACAAACCGCGAAAGGCAACATAGGCCAATCGCTGCGAGAAATTCTCTCCCACACCAAAAGGATACGAGCAGCCATAGCCGCTGACGGATATCTTGTAAGGCCCCCCCGCCGGCACCCCGGACAGGTCGATCCGATAAACATAATCGCCTGAGGAGGTGTCCCGATTGTTTTGGAATAACGCGCTCACCGTTCCCTGCGCCACCGTTTGGCCCGTAAACCAGTTGAAAACCGTGTAAGTGGGCAATGATCCGCTGACCTTCTGGGCCCCCCCGGTGCCCAGCCAAACCGCCAGGTTGGCGTAGCGTACCTGGGCCAAGGCGCTGTAGCCGTTCTGATTGACCTTGATGGATTCACAGAAAATGTTCGTGTCCTCAAAGACGAAGTTGGTGTTGCTGATGGGCGTCGTCAGCGTATAAGCCGTTCCATTCGTAAGCTGCGGCACCTGCAGGTAGATGTGGTAATCCACGCCGCCGTTACCCTCCGTCACGAATTGACTGATGCTGGTCACAGGCGTGCCGTTGAGCTTCCATAATAAGAGGTTGTTGATGGCCACGGCGTTGGTCTCATAGGTCCGGGCATAGACCGGACCGCTCCAAGTCGGGTCGTGGAAAAACGCCACCAACTCTGTGGGCGAAGCTGTGCGAATCTCCATCAGCGCGGGATTTTGAGCCTTGGCTGCGAGGCAGCCACAGAGAATGCCAAGGATTACTAACAGATGTTTCATAATGGAACTGCTTTAAGCCCGCGCTCTAGCCGAAATGACTCGTGACTTCTATCCGTAACGTTGCGGCCAGTTTAGCGCAAACTGCCTCCGGCCGTCATTGAGAGGCAGCGTCTTATTCTTGATGTTTTGCGACAAAAAAACAAGGCTCCAGCCTGCCTTGCGCAATGTGGAAATGTGGACCTTCAACTGACCCAGCGGTGGGTGAACGCGGCTCGCTTCGACATTCTCAGAGCGCGTTTTGAAAATAGATCGAGAGAGGGATTGTGAGCGCGGCGGGGCGGATGGCGAGGCGCGACGAGGCGCATATTCGAGAGAAATCTGCAACCGAGGAGCAACGACCTGTCTGCCGGCCTGTCCGCCGTAGGCTTGGCGAAGGCGGAAGCCAGCCGCCCCGCCCCGCCGCAAGACCGCCCGAGATATTTTCAAACCACGCTCTCAGGGTGGCGAAGGGGGTTATTCGGCCCCACTAATATAATAGGCTGCCGGGCAAAATCTGGATCCGTCGCAAAACATTAAGAATAAAACGCTGCCTCTCAATGACAGCCTCGGGCATTTCTTGCTATACTCCGGCATAGTAATGGCAGACTTTCGTCCAGAAGTATGCAGACAACAGGGGCGGTGCCCCCCGCACTCGACACCCTGCACGCGGTCCTCAAATGTCAGGTTACTCGTGGACCGAAGGCTGATTCGCCGTTCGTCAAACTCAACAACTAACCAAATAAACATAAGATAATGAATAGGTCATTCCTCAAAACATCCGTCGTCGGCTTGGCGAGCTTGCTCGCCACCGCAGCAGTCAGCTACGGCCAGCTCCTCTACACCTTCACCCCCGGCAACGCAAACGAACAGAATTGGTCGTCAGATTATGATTCATTTCCTGCGAGTGGTGGGACGACTCCCATCAGTTTTATCAATGACCCCACTTTACCCGCTGGCCTGGGAACCCAGGCGGTGCTCATTGGAAACAGTCAGGCTACCGGCGGTTCTTATCAGCAGGAGGCGAATTGGGGCGTCAGCATAAATGCCGATGCGTACAGCCTGTGCACGATTTGGGTTAAGGCCGTAGGTGGCGACTTGTCTGCCTTCCAACCCACCATCCAGTCAAGCGTCAACGGTTGGCAGCAATTGGGTGGGTTTGTCGCCCAAAGCGCTGGTTGGACGGAGTACACCGGTACTTATTCGCAATATGCCGGCAGCAGTCAGCAGCCTGGCGATGGCGATTGGGCTAACATTGGTAACATCATCTTCGGTGCTTGGGAAGGTGGCACCAGCAGTGGCCAGATCGAAATCGGCGGCATCGAGTTCACTACCGTGCCCGAGCCTTCCTCCATGCTCTTAGGCGGCCTCGGACTCGCCCTCTTTGGGTTGTATCGCAAAGCTCGCCGCTAATCGCCGCAGGGTTTGTCAGATCTGCCACTTTCAGCCCTGAAATGCGGGCAGTGACTTCAGCCAGCGGGGCCGGTCTTTTTGACTGGCCCCGTTTGGCATTTTCGGAGTCAATCTCTTGGCTCGGAAGTGGGCCCCCAAGAGGCTGCCGGGCCTCTTGCGCTAACGCAAAACATCAACAAAAAGACGCGTACTCTCAATGACAATCGCCGGCCGGTTCCTCTAAAATTACGCCAATCGAAGAGTGCAGGGCAGCCAGGGTGGCTTGACCCCGCATTCGTTTACAGCTCATGAGCGCTAGCAAAAAAGGCCTGTTTATCACGGCTGATGGCAAGAATGTGGTTTTCACATTTATGATCGTCAGTTCGCTGTTTCTGTTGTGGGGCTTCTGCAACGGAATGATTGACGTCATGGACCGGCACTTCCAACAAACGCTGCATTTGACTTTGTCCCAATCGGCTTGGGTGCAGTTCGCCCACTGGATGGGTTATTTCTTGATGTCGCTGCCGGCGGGTTGGCTGGCCATCAGGCTCGGCTACAAAGGCGGAATCATCGCCGGCCTGCTGATGGTGGGCCTTGGTGGCATTTGGTTTATCCAGGCGAGCCACATCGCCCAATTCTGGGCCTTCCTGCTCGGGGTCTGCGTCGTCGCCTGCGGCCTGACGTTCCTCGAGACGGTGGCGAACCCCTATACCACCGTCCTGGGGCCAAAACAATTTGCCGCCACCCGCATCAATCTGGCCCAGTCCTGCAATGGTGTCGGCTGGGTCTTTGGCCCGATAGCCGGTGGCCTCTTCTTTTATGGCAAGGATGCCGCTGGCCGGGATACCGGCAGCCAGACCCTCTGGATTCCCTACGCCGGGGTGGCGGTTGTCGTCGTGCTGCTGGCGGTGATCTTCTTCTTCTCCGAGGTGCCCGACATTAAAACGGAAGATGAATATCACCTCGACGACCAGCGGACCAACAGCGATGAGACCACCGCGCCGCACCCGATGAATCGCGGCCGGGTTTATTGGCTGCTGTTGGCCAACCTCGCGGCTCTCACCGCGGTCTTTGGCATGATTTTCTGGTCTATTCTCTCCAGCCTGGGTGGAGGCCATCATCTTCTGGCCCTTGCCGCCCGGCTGCCCCATCCCGGAATTAAGGAGATCACTGAGGGGAACGCCCCAGTCATCACGCTGGCTTGGGCTGGCTTGGTTTGCATCGCCATCGCCTCGGTGGCGCTCGTCCGTGTCGCCAAAAGGCTTTCGCACCAAAGTATCTGGTCCCACGAGCACTTCTCCGGCGCCACGCTGGCACAGTTCTTTTATGTCGCGGCCCAAACCGGCGTTTTCAGTTTCCTGATCAACTACATGATCAAAGAGCCTCCTCCCATTCCCGCCGCCTGGGCCTCGGCCGTGAAAAGTCTCGCCAGCGTCTTTCCCGGCTTCATGCAGAGCTTTTTCACCGGGTGGTTTGAAACCAACCAGGACGGTGGGTTGTGCTGCAGCAACCAGTTCGCCTCCTATCTTGCCTCCGTCGGTTTTCTCTGTTTCCTGCTGGGGCGCGTCACTGGCGCGGCTTTGCTCAAGCGCTTCACGCCTCACAAGGTGCTGGGCCTCTACGGGCTGCTCAACGTGCTCATCACCTTCCTGGTCTTTTGCAAGCTGGGCTGGCTGTCGGTGGCCTGCGTCTTCCTGAGCTATTTCTTCATGTCCATCATGTTCCCGACCATCTTCGCCTTGGGCATTTACGGCCTCGGGGCGCGAGCGAAGCGGGCCTCCGCTTACATCGTCATGGGCATCGTCGGCGGCGCCTTGCTGCCCAAGTTAATGGGAGCGGTCGCCGACAGTTACAACGTATCCATAAGCTTCATCGTGCCGATGGTCTGTTTCGCCTTTGTTGCGTTCTACGCTTTTAATTGGCCCAGGTACTCCAAAGTCCAGTCCCTGAATGACCGGATGCCCGCCAACTCCGCCAAGCAGCTCAACATGACCGCCGCCCATTAGGTTGTAGATTCCTCACGCCCATGACCCGCCCCAGATACGCTCTTGGACTCGATTACGGCACCAACTCCGTGCGGGCACTTGTCGTAAACGTTGCCGACGGCCGGGAACTGGCGGCCGCGGCATGGAATTATGCCCATGGAACCCAAGGCGTGATTCTATCGGCCGACCCCAATTTGGCGCGCCAACACCCCGCCGACTACGTCACCGGGACCGAGCAAGCCATTAAGCAAGCCCTCGCCGCGGCAAAAAAGGCGCTCCCCGGTTTTGCCCCTGAGCAAATCATCGGCATCGGTGTGGATACCACCGGCAGCACACCGCTTCCAGTGGACCGCGCGGGCCGTCCGCTGGCGCTGAGCCGGCGTTTTGACGGCAATCTCGCGGCGATGGCCTGGCTGTGGAAGGACCATACGAGCGTCGCCGAAGCGGAGGAGATCACTGCTTTGGCCAAGCGTCGCCGTCCCCGGTACCTCGCCAAGTGCGGCGGCGTCTATTCCAGCGAATGGTTTTTCAGCAAAATTCTTCACTGCCTTCGGACCAGCCCCGAGGTATTCGAAGCCGCTTGCGGGTGGGCCGAGTGCTCCGATTGGATCCCGGCGATGCTCACCGGCACCGAGGCGCCCGGCCAATTTCAAGCCGGCGTATGCGCCGCCGGCCACAAGGCGATGTTCAATGAGCTCTGGGGCGGCTATCCCGACGCGGCGTTCCTTTCCAAATTGGATCCTAAGCTGGGCCGGTTGCGTTCGCGCCTGCCCGGCAAAGCCTCCCCCGTAGGTCAGGCCGCGGGCGGGTTGACGGTCGAGTGGGCCCGTCGCACAGGCTTGCCAGCGGGACTGCCTGTCAGTGTGGGCGCGTTGGATGCGCATTTGGGGGCGATCGGTTCGGGCATCGCTTCGGGCACGCTGGTCAAAATTATTGGCACCAGCACCTGCGACATGATGGTGGCGCCGATGACCGAGGATCTCGCTGATATCCCCGGGCTTTGCGGCATCGCTCCAAACAGCATTCTGCCCGGTTATTATGGCCTCGAAGCCGGGCAGTCAGCCGTCGGCGACATCTTTAACTGGTTTGTCAATTACATCCAGCCTGGCGGCCCTGCCGGCACCCACCAGTCCCTGAGCGCCGAGGCTGCTCGATTGGCCCCGGGCCAGTCCGGTCTGCTGGCCTTGGATTGGAACAACGGAAACCGCACGGTGCTGGCCGACCAGCGTCTGAGCGGCCTCCTGCTCGGGCAAAGCTTATACACCACCCCGGCCGAAATCTACCGCGCTCTGATTGAAGCCACGGCGTTTGGCGCCCTAACGATCATTAATCGCTTTAACGAGTACGGCCTCAAAGTGAGGCAAATCGTCACTTGCGGCGGCATTGCGGAAAAAAATCCGCTGGTCATGCAAATCTATGCGGATGTCACCGGCCGGCCTATTCATATAGCCCGCTCGGCTCAGGCTTGCGCTTTAGGAGCTGCCATTGCTGGCGCGGTGGCCGCCGGCCCTTCCGCCGGCGGATACGAAGACTTTCCCCAGGCCCAAAAGGCCATGAGCGGCTTGCAACCCGGAACGTTTGTCCCGGATCCCGCCGCCACGGCAACTTACCGGCCTCTTTACCTGCTCTATCGCAGACTGCACGACGCTTTCGGCTTGGAACAGGCTCAGGGATCACTCTACGCGGTGATGAAGACGCTGCTCGAAATCCGCACTCAAACGCGAAGCCGAAATATCGACAAGAAATGAAAACAAAACATCTGCCACCAAAGCAAGTTTATCTCGCCACCAGCGGAGACCTTCGCCTGGCCGCCAATCAGCAATGCTGGCCTGAACAGGCCAAAATGGAGGCCGCCCTGGCCAAGGCCCTCGGCGCCCAAGGCTGGAAGGTTGTACGCGCGCATAAATTCGACCCTAAGGCGAAGCACGGCTTTATCGACTCCCAAAAAAGGGGAATGGAAGTGCTGGGCCAGCTCGACCCGGAGGCGCCCCTGATCGTGGCGGAAAGCGTATGGCAGTACAGCCATCATGTCCTCGCCGGCCTCACGACTCATCGCGGCCCGATTCTCACCCTCGCTAACTGGAGCGGCACCTGGCCCGGATTGGTTGGCTTGCTCAACCTTAACGCCTCCCTCACCAAAGCGGGAGTTCGCTATAGCACCCTCTGGAGCGAGAATTTTACCGACAGCTTCTTTAAAGAAAACCTGTCCCACTGGTTGAACTGGGGAGTCATTAAGCATGACCAGGGCCACGTCCGGGACCTCGCCATGCTCAAACTCCCCTCCGAAGACGAACAACTGGGCCAGCGAGTGGCGCAGGAGTTCAAGAAGCAAAAGGCCATCATGGGCGTCTTCGACGAGGGCTGCATGGGCATGTTCAATGCCATCATTCCCGATGAATTGCTGCACGCGACCGGCGTGTTCAAGGAGCGCCTTAGCCAGTCAACCCTCTTCGCCGCCACGCGGGAGGTCAGCGACAAAGAAGCCCGCGAGGTCTTGAATTGGCTGCTACACAAAGGAATGACCTTTGACTGGTCCTTGAACGAGACGAAGGGGCTCACCGAGGCTCAAACCCTGGTGCAATGCAAGATGTATATTTCGGCAGTGCGGCTGGCGGACGAGTTTGGCTGCGGGACTATTGGCATTCAATATCAGCAAGGGCTCAAAGATCTCATGCCGGCCAGCGATTTGGCCGAAGGCCTCTTGAATAACGTGGATCGCCCCCCCGTCAAGTGCCTGAAAACCGGGCGCGTTCTTTTTGCCGGCGAGGCGATTCCACACTTTAACGAGGCGGATGAATGCTGCGGATTGGACGCCCTGGTGACCAACCGGTTGTGGCGTGAACTTGGCTTTGCGCCCGAAACAACCCTGCACGACATCCGCTGGGGCCAGCACTTTAAAGGGGACGGCATCGACGATTATGTCTGGGTCTTTCTGATCTCCGGCGCGGTGCCTCCAGCCCATCTGGCAGGCGGCTATAAAGGCGCCACCAGCCTGCGGCAGCCGCCAATGTATTTCCGCCTGGGCGGGGGAACCATCACCGGCGTCTGTAAGCCAGGCTCGATCGTCTGGAGCCGCATTTTTGTCATGGACGGCAAGCTGCACTGCGACCTTGGCGTAGCCGACGCGGTGAGGCTCCCGGCCGAGGAGACTGATCGGCGCTGGCGCGAAACCACCCCGCAATGGCCGATGATGCACGCGGTGCTCCGTGGAGTGACGCGCGATCAAATGATGGCCCGGCACAAATCCAACCATATTCAAGTGGTTTACACCCCCAATGCCGCCCAAGCACACCGGGCCTGCCGCATCAAAGCCTCGATGCTGGCCGAGTTGGGCATTCAAGCCCATTTTTGTGGTGATGTGAGAATTGACTGACTAAAGTTCAAGGCAACCTAAGCGAATAAGACATTATGAATATTGGAAAACTGGCGGCTTGGATCCTAGCCTCCACCCTGGTGGCCCCCACCTTGCGCGCGCAACCTTATGAGGCCAAATGGGAATCGCTCGATAAGCGCCCGGTGCCGCAATGGTTCGCCGATGCCAAATTCGGCATCTTCATTCACTGGGGAGTCTATGCGGTCCCCTCCTGGGCTCCGGCCACTGAGGACATCGGGGTGTACGCCAAATACGCCGAGTGGTATTGGAACCGCCTGGTGCTGGACGATACCAACTCCCACAAATACTTCGTGGAGTTTCACAATAAAACCTATGGCAAGGATTTCAAATACCAGGATTTCGCCGGCCAGTTCAAAGCCGAACTCTTCGATCCCAACCAGTGGGCTGATGTCTTCCAGCGCTCCGGGGCCAAATATGTCATCCTGACTTCCAAACACCACGAGGGCTTCACGCTCTGGCCCAGCCCCCAAAGCTGGAACTGGAACAGCGTGGATGTCGGACCCCATCGCGATATTTGCGGCGATTTGTCCCAAGCGGTCAAAGCCAAGGGGCTGAAGATGGGTTTCTACTATTCCCTCTACGAATGGTTCAATCCTCTCTACAAAACCAATTTCGAGCAGTATGTGGATTACCACATGATCCCGCAAATGAAGGATCTGGTTACCCGTTATCATCCGGATATCTTCTGGCCTGATGGCGAATGGGACTACACCAGTGACCAATGGAAGAGCGAGCAATTCCTGCAATGGCTCTACAACGAGTCGCCGGTTAAGGACACGGTCGTTGTCAACGATCGCTGGGGGAAGGAAACACGCAGCAAACACGGCGGCTACTACACTACCGAGTACGGGCTGGTCGGTGAGCAAACCGGACTCGGCGAGGCGGCGGCGCATCCCTGGGAGGAATGCCGTGGCATCGGCACCTCCTTCGGTTACAATCGCGCCGAAGACTTGGGCAACTATTCGTCCTCAAAGCAGCTCCTTGAAGTGCTGCTCGCCAAGGTTTCCGAAGGCGGCAATCTGCTGCTGGACATCGGCCCCACCGCTGACGGCCGCATACCAGTGATTATGCAGGAGCGGCTGCTGGATATGGGAAACTGGCTGAAAGTGAATGGCTCCGCCGTTTATGGAACCACCCCATGGAAGAACCGGCCCAAAGCGGATAAAGACCAGCGGGTCTTCTTTACCACCGCGGGAAATGCGCTCTATGTCATCTGCACTCGATGGCCTGCCCAGCCGTTGGCCATCGCGAACATCAGCGCGGCAGGCAAGGTGAGTCTGTTGGGATCGGATGTGACCGTCCACGCTTCCTGCGATGCGAACAGGCTCACCATTGCCGCCCCCACCGTGGCTCCAGACTCATTGCCTTGCCAGTATGCGTGGGTCTTCAAGGTGGAGGATTTCAAGTAACCCCGGGCCATTTTGGCTATGGCACCCGCGCGTTCGCGACCGCTCAATTCACAGCCATTGGCTGTTCCCGGTCTTGGCTTCAATTTCAGAGCCGTGCAGCGCTCTGGTCTTGAAGCCGGTCCTCAGACGCTTACTCCGGGCAAGGTCCCCTTGTTTTTTTGATTGTGCCGAAACTGCCCGGGCGTAATGCCCGTCTTTGAGGTAAAGACCTTGTGCAAGTACTCGGCGTAGTTCAAACCGGTTCTTTGGGCAATCTCTGCTAAGTTCCAATCGGTTTCGGCCAGGAGTTGCTTGGCTCGTTCCAGCCGCAGGCGAGTAACCTCTGCCTTTGGCGGATGTCCGATTTGGGCCGCGAAGCGCCGCTCAAAAACCCTCCGGGACATTCCAGCTACCCGCGCGGCATCATCCACCCTGAAGGTGTGGAAAGCGTTTTCGCGGAGAAACCTCAGTCCTGCCGCCAGGTGCCGATCCTCCAGTGCCAGCACTTCCGTCGAACGACGGGCGACAATGCCGGTGGGGGGGACAAGGATAGGCTCCGCCGGCGGACTTCGACCCCCCATCAACTGTTCAAGGAGAGTGGCAGCGCTATATCCAATACGAACGGCATCCGGAACTACGCTCGTTAGCGGCGGATCGGATAACTCACAGAGAACCTCGTCGTTGTCCACCCCAATTACGGCTAACTCTTCGGGAACGAGCACGCCGTTCCGGCGGCACGTATCCAGGAGCTTTTGACCGCAAATATCATTGCAAGCCATGACCCCGATCGGTTTGGGAATGGAGGCGACCCAGTGAGCGATTTCCTCCCGGAAATCCAGCGACCGTTTCTCGTATTCCAGAGTGTCTACGTTGCTTAACGAAGTCTGCGGATTAAAGACCATGCATGAAAAGCCGTGCTGTGCCAGGTGGTGCTGGAACCAGTAACATCGCGTGTCCGAGTAGTTTGCGCCCACAAACCCGCAGAAAGCGTAATGCCGGAATCCCAGGCTCATCAGATGTTCCGCCGCCAGACAAGCCACTTTCTCGTCGTCCGTGTCAATCAATGGAACTCTCAGTCCCTTGACCGAGCCTCGCACGTCCACCGTCTTTACCCCCAGATCCAGAACCAGCGCAGCCAGTTTTCGGTTTTCGATGCGAACAATGATCCCATCACCCTCCCAATGGCGCAGCCACGCCGGCGCATCGTCGGTCCACGTCCATTCCTCGCTCTGAACCGACCATTCCCGGTGTTCCCGCACAAACTTGGCCACACCCATGATCAAATTGCGACCGTAAGCCCGAGAAGATTCGATTAACAAGGCTACGCGCCGGGGGCGATGTTTCCGAACGGGGTTCAATTCGGTGATTTGGCTGCTGGACGAATTTGACAACAATCAGGGGTGATTTGCAGTTTTAAAGCTCTATCGGGCTTTTGCCCACCGTGGTTCATTCATAATCAACCTAAACTTCACCATAACGGCCAGGGTTTTGATTCTCGACGCAAAACATTAAGACATCAAGGATAAAAACGGCAACATGACCGCTCAACCTCTACGGCAACGCGTCCTTTCATAAGTCTAAATCCAGCAGGACAGGGTTTTGCGCAAAAATCAGCGCCTGGAGTCGCTGGCGGCCACCGCGTGCCGTGAGGTAACGTTGCCGGAAGCTTTTGGTGTTAAACTTGGTTTTGGGGTTTTTCTTGCGAGCCTTATCCACCGCCGCGTTGGACAGGCTCAGGACGACCCGCCGAATCATCCCCAAGCCCCATGCGGAGTCAGGTGTACACAGCCGGCTGAGGCCGTCCTGCATACTCACGGGTTCCCAGACGTGCCAAACTCCACCTTTGCGGCCGTTCCTTCCCCGTCCTCCCCGACTGCCCCCCCCAAGGCAATGAGGCTGCCTTTTGTGTTATCTATTCTTGAACCAGGAACCACTTCCTTGTTCGGTCCCGGATGCCAACCTGGCATCCGGGAACCTCACTTCATGTAACGCTGCGGAATGATTCGTGGTGAGGGAACGGGGACGGTGGCGGATTGGGTCGTGGAGGAGCAAGTGGGGACTCGGAACGATTCCAGGATTGCTTTTGCGGAGTGATTCGGGTTTTGA
>Ga0181520_10002934_pt1 | contig 30774 bp, 28 predicted proteins | sample PEATcosm2014_Bin_29_FD_132451 | JGI IMG/M metagenome (GOLD analysis project Ga0181520, IMG submission 132451) | Peatland microbial communities from MTU Mesocosm Facility, Houghton, MI, USA - PEATcosm2014_Bin02_30_metaG | ecosystem: Environmental > Terrestrial > Soil > Wetlands > Peat | place...
ACGGTTAATTTGAGCGGGATCACAACGGGCGCGAGCAACCAGGTGCAGACGCTGGCGGTGACGGCGGTGTCGAGCAATCCGGGATCGATTGCCAGCCCGGTGGTAACTTACACAAGCCCCAACAGCACGGGGACGCTGACATTTGCGCCGGCGACAAACGGCTATGGAACCAATGTTATCACGGTGACGGTCAATAACAATGGCAGGAGCAACAACATTGTGACGCGGAGTTTCACGGTGACCGTCAGTCCGTTGAGCCAGTCGCCGACATTGAATTCTTTGAGCAATCTTGTCGTTGTTCAAAGCAGCGGTGGTGGCAGCAGCAAGCAAGTAGTCAATCTGACTGGAATCAGTTCTGGCTTGACCGACACAACCCAAAAGGCGACTGTCAGCGCGACATCGAGCAACACCAAGCTCATCCCAACGCCGTCCATCAGCTATACGTCTCCGAATTCCTCCGGCACTTTGAGTTTTACTCCTGCGTATGGCGTTACCGGAAGTTCGGTCATTTCCGTTACTGTCAATAACGGCCAGAAATCAAACAACATCATCGCCCGCTCATTTACCGTCACCGTGGTTCCGTCGGGGAGCACAGCGCCTAAAATCACCAGCCAGCCAACCAATCTGGTGGTGATTGCCGGGCAGGCCGTGACTTTCAGCGTGGCGGCCACTGGCACGGCGCCCTTGGCATACCAATGGCAATGCAATTCCAACATATTACCCTCCGCGACGAATGCGGTGTTGCAGTTGACCGGAATCACAGCAAAACAAGCCGGCCAGTATCGCGTCGTGGTGTCCAATGTTTTGGGCGCGACAAACACCACAGCCGTCCTGACGGTCTATTCAAGCACAGCTCCCGCCTTGGAGACCACGACTCCTCCTTCACGCGGCCAATTTGCCCTGACCGTCAACGGCGTGCCGGGATATAAATACGTCGTTCAGGCTTCCACCAACATGGCCAGTTGGGCCTCGATTCTGACAAACACCGCGCCGTTCACGTTTGTGGACACCAATGCGAGCCAGTTCAAGCAGCGGTTCTATCGCTCGTTTTACCTTCCTTGACGCGGCTTCATTTTTCGCTGGCGGACACCAGCGACAAGACCTGGCAGGCATACTTCAACCGTCCTTTTTTCGGTGAGTTGAATCGTTTGTCCTCGCAACCAACTTACCACTATTTGGTAACAAATTTGCCACATTCCACCGGCAATTCAGCACGCCGCGCGTTGGATATGGTGCGGGAGCGCTTGTTTGTGCGTGGATATGCGGCAGAGACGAGGTTAGTTTTTTCTGACACCCAAATGGAACCCGGATGCGTCCTGATAGCCAACGGGTGCGTGCTTTTTGAGGCCGTCCAGAAGTTTGGCCATCAGACTGACGAAGAACATGGTGATCGCCGCAGTGATGAAGAAGCTGGTCCTGTTATACATGACTGGAGATCAGCATTTGAAATGCCAGGCAAGTTCTACAGTTTCACAGGCGGATTTGCCCAGATGTTTCATCCAGATGTATGATTTTGTGACATTGCAGTCCAATTTTTGAAGGGTGGACAACGGACTAGAATGGATGCAATATTGGCCTGATGGATATTCCGCACGACAAATCAGATCGCAATCAAATCGAGGGCCGGCTGCGGGAATTGGCCGGCATCGTTGATAATTTCGATGACGCCATCATCAGCGCAACCCTCGATGGCATCATCGTCAGTTGGAACGAAGCGGCTGAGCGAATTTACGGTTATTCCGCACAGGAGGCGGTTGGCCGTTCGGCTTCGATGCTGATTCCTCCCGGCCGGGAGAATGAAATGCTGGAAATTTTACAGCGGATCCGGCGGGGTGAATGGACTAAAAACATGGGAACGACCCGGTCCCGGAAGGATGGCACGCTGATTGATGTTTTGGTGACTGCTTTTCCGATCAATCACTTCATGGGACAGGACAGATGCGCATTGGTCATCGCCCGTGACATCACGTTGCGCAAACGTCTGGAAGAAAAGCTGCTCGAAATCGGCGCCGACGAGCGCCGGCGGCTGGGGCATGATCTTCACGACGGGTTGGGACAATTTCTGCTGGGAATCGGGCTGAAGGCCAAAATGCTGGAAGAAGCTTTGACCAAGGAAAATTCCGTAGAAGCGTGGCGGGCCAAAGAAGTCGTTGGATTGGTGAATACCGCCATCGCGCAGACCCGCAATCTGGCCCATGGGCTTGACCCGGTTCATGTGGAAGCAAACGGGCTGGTTGCCGCGTTGCGAAATCTGGCAGGGCAAACCCGGGAGCTTTTCCATGTGGAATGCGCCTTTGACTGCGAGCGGGAGCATCTGGATGTCAACGCGCAAACGGGCATCGCATTTTATCGCATCACCCAGGAAGCAATTCAAAACGCCATTCGCCACGGTCAGGCCCGGCAAATCAATGTGGAACTTGTGGTGGATGGCATGAGGTTATGTCTGAAGATCTCGGACAACGGGAAAGGGTTTTCGTCGGGTTCCAGATCCCATTCGGGCATGGGGCTGCAAATCATGCAATTTAGGGCCAATTCGATCCGCAGCCATCTTGCCATCAAATCACAACCAAACACAGGGACACGGATTGAATGCACAGTGCCCGCAGGATTGTGGTCTGTAAAAAGCTGAAGGGACGAAACAATTGGCCGGGCAACCACTTGGCGGATCTGACACCCGCTGAGAACAGCGTCAATTTTAATTCTTCCCATGTCGTTGCCGTCGTGCATGTTGGCAACAAAAATCCATTTTTCAACTTGACATAATCATACATTTTGTCATTTTGCGCTATTGAAAGAGAATGTCGGGAGAGCAATCCGAGTTGATACAAACAGGGAGTGATGACTGTGAATGGACGAAAGACAACTGACGTGAATTCCCCGTTCACAAAAACGAACGGAAAGGCCGGCGTTTTGGTTGTGGACGATCATCCGATCGTTTGTCAGGGGCTGGCGGACTTGATAGATTCGCAGAAAGACTTGTTTTGTTGCGCAGGCGTTCAGGACATTTTGAAGGCGCAAGAGGCTGTGATTGCTAAAAAACCAGACGTGGTATTGCTGGATCTTCGACTAGGGCAGGCGGACGGGCTTGAATCCATCAAGGCTCTTATATCTAGGCATGAAAAACTTCGCATCGTGGTCATTTCCCAGTTTGATGAAGCGGTGTATGCGGAGCGGTCCTTGCGCGCCGGCGCGAAGGGCTATGTAATGAAAAATCAGGCCACGGAAGAGGTCATTGGCGCCATTCGCACGGTTTTGGCGGGGCAAGTGTATCTCTCGCGCGCAATGACGAACCGCGTCTTGCAGACAAACTTCACCGGCAAGTCCGCTCCGCGCGCCGCCTCCGTGGAAAAGCTGACGGACCGCGAATTGCATGTGCTTCAATTGCTCGGCATAGGAACAAGCACCCGCAAAATCGCGGGGCAAATGAATTTAAGCATCAAAACCGTGGAAACTTACCGGGAGCATCTCAAACATAAACTCGGATTATCCAACTCAACCGAACTCGTCCACTATGCCACACATTGGGTGGAACAAGGCACCCAGTTGAGGAATGCGCCGTCCGATCCGCTGGCGGCCTGACACCCGTTCTTTCAGTGATTGGAATCCCGGCGGCGCATTGTCCATCGGTGAAAATCCTACCAAAAAATCAGGCCGACACCCTGATGCCCTGAATGCTACAGCCTTGTTACATTTCTGAAAATCGGTGCAATGGTTGTTATGGGACGCGCCGTAAAAAAAGAGGACACAAAATATCCGATAAAAAGCCATGTTAGCTTCTCAAGCTGAAAAAGCGCGGGTTCTTGTCGTGGATGATCATCCGGTGGTTTGGCACGGCATCAACCTGTTGTTGAACCGACAGGACGATTTGGCCTGCTGCCCGGACGAAGTTGACACGGTGGCAGGAATTATTCCCGCCGTGAAGAAAGACCATCCGCAGATGCTGCTGCTGGATTTGAATTTGAGGGATGGCAACGCCCTTAACATCATTGGCACATTGCGCGATCAGTTTCCCGATGTGTCCATTCTCGTTATTTCGCAGTTCGACAACATTCAATGCGCGGAAGACGCCTTGCACGCCGGGGCCGTTGGCTACGTCATGAAAGAAGACGCCGCACAGGAAATACTCGCGGCCATCCGCATGGTTTTGCGAAAGGAAACTTACATCAGCCATAAATTAAACCTCTCCACTTCCGGCCCGGCCGCGCCGGCACAGCGGCGTCCAGCCGCAGGCGAACATGTTGACGAAGACGAATTCCAAGTGTTCCTGCTCCTCGGATCGGGATTATCCATGGGCGACATCGCCGCTCAACTGAAAATAAGCGACGAAACGCTGGCAACCCGCTGCAAAAAGCTCAAGGACAAGTTGAAACTGCCTGATGACGCGGATTTGGCAAACTACGCTTTTCAGTGCAAACACTGTTTCGACGCGAATGGCGTGGATACTGCCGCCGCCTTTTTCCAGTGCGCCTTGCAATTGGAACGCTGCGAGTGGGGAAGACCGGCCCAATTCAAACCGGCGCAGGCCAACCCGCGCCCCGGATTTCCCGGCAAGCCGCGATAATTCCCACAGGTTTCCAACAGGTTAATCTCCACGCTCCCGTGACGACACTTGCTGAATCAAATCCCGGCGACTTTACCCTGTTCCGCCGGTCAGCAGGGCTGAAAAGAGTAAGGGAAACCCCTACTCACCTTTCAGCGTCCTGCCCCGATTGTCCGCGCATCCATTCAATGCAATAATGACACCCATGAAAGAAAATTCTGATTACAAGTTCATTCGATTGGGTCGAGGCACGGGTAAAACACCCCATAGTCACGCACGGGAGAATTGTGCAAGTTCATCCAGCGAGCGAAATAATCTGTGTTGTTATTAGGAAGCACCTTAAAAAATGCAAACCGGACATCCAGCTTGGTATTGTGCGCGGACAAAGCCGAAACACGAGCATCTCGCGGCAGCGCACATGCGCAGGAATCTGAATCTGGAGGTGTTCCAGCCTCAACTGCGCGTTGAGCGGGCAACGCAACGTGGTGTGATACGGGTGCTGGAGCCGCTGTTTCCGTGTTATGTGTTTGTCCGCTGCGTGCTCGAAGAATGTGTGGATGAAATACAATATGCGAACGGGGTTCACAGCCTGGTGCATTTTGGCCATCGAATCCCGCCAGTGCCGGACATCATCGTCGAAGAATTGCGGGAGTGTTTTGAGGCGGAAGACACCATGACAGTGCCTGATCGAATTTCGCCGGGAGATGAAGTGACAATTGGCGAGGGAGCTTTTGCCGGCATGCGCGCCTATGTTTTGCGCCTGATGCCCGCAAAAAAGCGCGTTCAAGTTTTGCTCGAGGTTCTGGGCGGTCCGACTCCGGTGGAAGTGAATCGCTGTTCGGTGGTGCTGGTTAAGAATACTTTGGCCGAGCTGGCGCCGATTTTAGCGGCACCTTGCGGAGGGCTGGTGCCGGTTTAAGGATGGGAAAATTCAGACCCAAAATGGGTCTCGGGAGACGAGAGGTTGGTTTTGTGGAGAAGAACATGAAACGAACAAGTGCGGAGCTGTTTATTTTTATAAATGATATGAAGATTTGTCGAAGCTTAACGAATAAAACACTGCATCGTCAGAAAACCGATTCGCAAGTGTTCGCAGTTTCGCGTCAATTTTTAAAAACCATCATCTTGAATCCGATGCTCTCTTTTGTCGCTGGCCTTTTTGTCCTGCCATAAAATGAAATTTTTCCCTTCACAACATCCGATCGCAAGAAAATGATCAGCATTCCTGAAATTCCCCGCTGGAAGCGGACATTGGATGTTGTTTTCATCCTGTTAATCCTGCCTTTCGGGCTGCCGCTGGCCGTTCTGGTCGCCGTGCTGATTCAATTGGTTTCTGACGGGCCGGTTTTATTCCGACAGGAACGTGTCGGCTATTTGGGTCGAAAGTTCATGTGTTTCAAATTTCGGACGATGTTCGTCGGCGCGGAAACGACAACCCATCAGGGGCATCTTCAACAGTTGATGAAATCGGACGCTCCCATGGTCAAGTTGGATGCGCGTGGTGATTCGCGGATCATTCCGTTTGGCCCGCTGCTTCGCGCGTCGGGATTGGATGAGCTGCCGCAACTCATCAACGTGCTGCGGGGCGAGATGAGCATCGTCGGGCCGCGCCCCTGTCTGGACTATGAATGCGACAAGTATCTGCCATGGCAGTGGGAACGATTCAACACATTGCCCGGCCTTACCGGGCTCTGGCAGGTCAGCGGCAAAAACCAGACCACATTTGCCGAAATGATGCAACTGGACATCAGCTACGCGAGGGAAAAGACCCTGTGGCTGGATTTGATGATTATTTTTAAGACCGTCCCTGCCATCCTTGGCCAGGTTTTGCATGCCCGGAAAAAGGTGAAAAGACTTGCGCTGAAGCCTCAAGCTCCGCAGTCGTATCAACCCAATCTTTAATAGTCGCTCATGTCACTCATCAACATCTTCCTGGCAAGGGGTGTGCCTTTGCTCAAACAAGTGCGGCGAACCTAAAACTGAAAGAATAAAATCTATGTCAAAGCAAATAAAAATCGGAGTGGTCGGGTGCGGATATTGGGGGCCGAATCTGATGCGAAACTTCAGATCCCTTCCAGACAGCAACCTGAAAATGATCTGCGACCTCAACGAGCAACGGCTTGCTCATCTCAAGCCCTTGTATCCCGAGGTTCAAGGAACAACGGAATATCGGCACTTGCTAAACGGGGCCGGCCTGGATGCGGTCGTCATCGCCACGGCGGTCAACACGCACTATCCCATGGCCCGTGCCAGCCTGCTGGCCGGCAAACACACCCTGATCGAAAAACCCATGGCAAGTTCATCCGCGGAATGTCAGGAGTTGATCGCCATCGCCCAAAGGAAGGGTTTGGTGCTCATGACCGGCCACACCTTTCTCTATTCGCCAGCCGTGAGAAAAATCAAGGAGATCGTGGACCACGGTGATATCGGAGAAATCCGATACATTTGCGCCCGCCGACTCAACCTGGGGCTTTTCCAAAAGGACATCAATGTGGCTTGGGATCTGGCTCCGCATGATATTTCGATTGTCCTTAACATCATGGGCGAACAACCTGTAACCATCAATTGTCGCGGCAGCGCCCACATCACGCCAGGAGTGGAAGACGTGACAACCATGTGTTTGAGTTTCCCAAACCAGAGAACCGCGATCATTCACAGCAGTTGGCTGGATCCGAGAAAAGTCCGGGAAATGACCATTGTCGGCAGCAAACGGATGATTGTTTATGACGATGTCGCGCCGCTGGAAAAAATCCGCATCTTCGATGCGCGGGTGGAACGTCCGCCCCACTACGACACGTTTGCCGAATTTCATTACGCCTATCATTATGGGGATATGTATGCCCCTTATGTCAAACAAGAGGAGCCATTGAAAACTGAATGCCAGCATTTCCTGGATTGCATCCGGAACGGGACCGCGCCGACGACCGATGGCAGCCAGGGACTGGAACTGGTCCGCATTTTGGAGGCATCGTCTGAATCCTTGAAACGGGGCGGCTCACCGGTGGAGCTTGCGTCCGGACTCAACGGCCACAAACCGGTCCGCCCGGTTTCAGGAAGGCTGGCACGATTGGCAGTTCCCAAAACATCCGCCGCCCCGGTCCGAAGCGCCAAATATGTTCTTCCCGTTGATCCCAAGCTCCGCATAAAAATCCATGTGAACGGGCAGAATGGGAATGGACGTCAGGTTGACGCGAGATGAGCTGGTCACAACCAACGTGTTTGCGGGTGGCGCCTGATGTGAAGTTTGGCAAAAATGTCCGGCTCGCCGGTTTTGCCAACCTTTACGGCTGTGAAATCGGGGACGACGTGAAGATTGGCACCTTTGTGGAAATTCAAAAGGGGGCCAAAGTCGGGAACCGCTGTAAAATCTCCAGCCACACTTTCATTTGTGAGGGTGTCATCTTGGAGGACGAGGTTTTTGTTGGCCACAACGTCACCTTCACCAACGACCGTTACCCCCGCGCCACAGCCAATGGGCAATTGCAGACCGAGGCAGACTGGGCTTGCGTTTCCACGCTGGTCAAACGCGGCGCATCCATCGGCTCCGGTGCGGTGCTGCTTTGCGGCATCACCGTCGGGGAAAATGCCATGATTGGCGCGGGCAGCGTGGCGACCCGGGACGTGCCGCCAAACAGCATTGTAGCAGGCAATCCGGCCCGGGTCATCAAATCACTCGCGTCGAAAAGTTGAGTGTCAAAGGGCGTGCTCTTGACGGAAAACACCGTCAAATCGCCACCGTTCCTGCCTTCTCGATGCAGACGTTCTTCTGAACGTCAATATGAAATGTGGCATCTTGAGGTTCTCCGCCCCTAATCACTTGAAATCTAAAGTCAAACTCAGTCGCTTCCCAATGATATTAACTTCTACCATCAAATCGTTCAGTGTGTTCGCAGGCTGCCAGATTCTCCTGGCTACGACACTTTCCGTGCAGGCACAGCCGGCGTTTTCGGCCATCACAAATCAGACCGTATTCGAAGATCAGCCGGTCGGGCCCGTTCTTTTACACTTGAGCGACACATACGTTACATTGGATCAGATACAACTAACTGCCACTTCATCCAATCCGCAAATCGTCCCAGTGACCAACATCTTTTTTTACGCCTACTTTAATGATGTGCCTGTTAATCAGGGCCTCCTGGGCGTACAAAGGTATATTTCAATAACCCCGGTTTTTGGCCAAACCGGGACTTCGACCGTAACCATCATTGCCAACGACGGGGTTGGCAGCGCAACCAACAGTTTTGTTTTCACGGTCAACCCGCCACCACTCGGATCGGCGAGATTCGCAAACACGAATCTAATTACGATCCCGACCCAAGGAATGGCAGCGCCATACCCCTCGCAAATTGTCGTTTCCAACATGAGTGGCACCATAACCAATTTGACGGTGACATTGAGTCAATTCAACCACGCATACCCGGGTGATGTGGATATGCTTCTGGTGGCTCCAGATAATCAAACTTCGGTCGTCATATACTCGCGTGCCGGTGACGGTTCCGGCTGGACCGGGGGCGCGACCAATATCACGACCACGTTGAGCGACAACGCGATATTTGCGCTGCCATTCCCATATCCGCTTATTTCAATCCCCTTTAGTCCGGCCAATTATTCTTCCAATACCAATGGCGGTCCAGCCACCTTTCCATCACCAGCGCCGCTGCCATCCTTTTATACAAACGCACCAGCGGCCATGTCGAATTTTAACGGATTGTCGGCCAACGGCACCTGGTCGCTATATGTTTATGGATATACAAACTATCTGAACACGAACAGCGGCAGCATAGCCGCCTGGAGTTTGATAATGGCGACCGTCTCGCCCCCCACTATTAATGGCCTCACGAGCGAATCAACACCGGTGAACACGCAGACGGCGGCGATCCCTTTTAACATCTACGACGCACAAACTCCTGCCGCGAATTTGGTGCTGACGGCCACATCGTCCAATCCAACATTGATGACCACTTCTGACATTGCGTTTGGCGGCTCGGATTCGAATCGCACCATCACTCTGACGCCGGAACCCAATCAGATAGGAACGACTGCCATCGGTGTAATCGTCACTGACACCGATGGAATGAGCGCAACCAACAGCTTCTTGATCACCGTGAATCCGGGACAACTGACGGTAACCGGGATCACGGCTTCCGACAAGATTTATGATGGCACCACCAATGCTACGGTCAATGCAAGCGCCGCCATTTTGGCGGGCCAGGGTCTCGCCGGTTCAGACATAACCTTGAATAGCAATGGCGTCAGCGGAGCGTTTGCCGACCGGAACGCGGGTTCAAACAAGATCGTGCAAATTGCCGGTTTGACATTGAATGGCAGCGATACCGGCAATTACGTTCTCACACAGCCGGCCACGACGGCGAACATCACCAAGGCCAGCGCTACAATCACCGTGACGCCCTACAACGTGACCTACGATGGTTCGGCGCACGCGGCAGTCGGAACTGCCAATGGCGTGTTGAACGAGAATTTGAGTGGACTGGACTTGAGCGGGACGATGCACACGGCGGCGGGCAGCTACGCCGGCGACGGCTGGACGTTCACGGATGTGACGGGAAACTACAACAACACCAACGGGACGGTAAGTGATGCGATTGGAACAGTGACGCTGACAGTGACAGCAAACAGCCGGATGCGGGCCTACGGCGCGACTAACCCGGTATTCACGGTGAGTTACAATGGATTCGTTAACAGCGAAGGAACCAATGTGTTGAGCGGGTCGCCGCAGTTGATGACCAGTGCGGTGACGAACAGTCCGGTTGGTGGCTATGTGATTACCAACTCACTTGGAAATCTCGTGGCGACGAATTACGCGGTGAGCCTGGTGAACGGGATGTTGACTGTGACGGGAGCCGTGCTGACGGCAACAGCCAACACCGGGATTGAAGCCCAAAATAAGGCCTATGACGGCACCACAGCGGCAACGATCACTCTGACCAACCTGATCCTGGCCGGCGTTGTCAGCGGCGACGCGGTGAGCCTGTCCACCAATAATTACACAGCCAATTTTGCCTGCGCCAGTGTGGGGACCAACATTCCGGTGAGTGTGAGCGGACTCACATTGTCGGGGGCGAGCGCGGCCAATTATACCCTCGCCTCATTGGCGGGATTGACAGCCAATATCACGCCAATAACATTGATGGTGAACGCAGCCAGTAATTGCAAAACTTTTGGAATGCCAAATCCGGCATTGACTGCCAGTTACAGCGGCTTTGTCAATAATGAAGGAACGAACGTGTTGACCGGTGCCCCAAGCTTGAGCACCAGCGCCACAATCAACAGTCCGCCAGGATATTATACTATTTCGGTTGGTATTGGGACATTGAATGCGACAAACTACACATTTGCCTTTGCCGATGGGACTCTAATGGTGGCTGCGCAGCCCCGGTTAAGTGGAGTTCGTTTGGGCACCAACCAGCTTGCCATTACCTGGCCAACAATCACAAATCAAACCTATCAACTTGAATGCGCGACTAATCTCAATCAGGCGGTGTGGACTCCTTTGGGTGATCCGGTTGCGGGCACTGGCAGCTCCCTCATTGTAACCAACTGTTTTGATGTCTCCTCACCATGGTTCTTTAGGATGGCAATCAGTCCCTAGCTGGACTCGTCAGCTTTTGTCATTCAAACCGATGGATCTGTTGACTGGCATGATCGTGTTTCCAGAGCACTGCTGATTGGGTTATCGCGTCCGGTTCACGCGGTGCGGTGCCGGCATCGCGCATGGGAAAATAAGTTTTGGATTATTTGTGTTTTTGCGGAATAATAAATTTGGACAAAGATGAATAACAGCCGACCGACTCAACATCAACCGCCCATGAGGATAACGGTGGGTGATGTCTACTACGTGTTGTTCCGACATAAGTGGAAAATTATTCTCCTTTCCTTGGCGGGTATTCTGGCCGCCGCGGCCTTCCATCGCCTCAACCCGCCGCCTTACCAGTCGCAGGCGGAGTTGTTGATCCAATATGTGCCCCAAGCCGGGGCCTTGTCACTGATAGGAAGCGACCAAAGGATAATCGTGCCGGGCGGGGACGACGTCATCAATGCGGAAATCCAGATTTTGACCAGTCTGGACCTGGCGGAGGAAGCCGCCACCAACATCGGGCCGGCCACCATTCTGGCCAAGGCCGGCGGCGGCAGCAATTCTATTGCTGCCGCAGGCCTCATCCGTGGCAATTTGGAGGTGGAAACGGCCGGCAACCGGAGCAGTGTCATCGTGGTCACGTTCAAACACTCCGACCCACAGATCGTTCAGCCCGTTCTTCAAGAAGTCATAAATGACTATTTCAAGAAACATAAGGAGATTCATTCGGCGGGTGGGCAGTATGACGACGCCCTTAGTCGGGAACAATCCACTTTGAGCGCGCAACTCAACGACACGGAAAAGCAGATCGCAGACCTGAAGAACAAGGCGAACATCACTTCCCTGGACGACGCCAGAAAGGGTTTGGCGGATCAGATTTCCAAAATTCAGGGCGCCATGTTGGATGCCCAGGCTGGATTGGCGGGATACGCGGCGACCATGAAGGAAGCTGGCAGCGCACCGCCCGAAAAACTGGAAGCCACCAATGCGCAGCCGGCCATTCCTCCGGATCAAATTGACGCCTACAATGCAATTTGCGCCAACCTCGATGCGCTCCGAAACAAGGAGCAGGGTTATCTCCTGCAGGGTTTCACCAAACGCAATGCGCTGGTCATCGAGGTGGATGCGCAGATTGCTGGCGCGCAAAAAGACAAGGTCGGCTTCGAAGAGAAATATCCGCAAATCGCCGGCTTGGGGACCGTTTCGCTGCCACCGGTCAGACAGCCCGGAACGCCGGCAGCAGGTCTGCAAACACAAATTCAGGAAAGCGCGGCTCTTCAGGCCAAGCTCAAGGCTTGGGGCGAGAAATTGAACCAACTCCAGATGGAGGCAACCAATCTTAACAGTCTGGAGCCGGTTATAGCCCAATTGGAGCAGGTGAAGGCAATTCAACAAGCCAATCTTCAAATTTTATCCGAAGGTCTTGAAAAATCTCACATAAACGCGGCACTTGATACCGGCAAGGCCCCGAACATCAAGTGGGTGCAGATGCCATCGCCGCCGTCCCGGGATTGGAAACAAACTAACAAGGTGTCAGCCATGCTGGCCTTCGGCGGCATTCTTGCCGGCCTTGCCTGGGCGTTCTTGATTGAACTCGTTCTGGACCGTTCAATGAGGCGGCCAGCCGAAATTGAGGCGAAACTAAAAGTTCCCCTCTTCCTTACCATCCCATATTTCACCCGGAACAGCCGCTCGCATCCTGCCATCGCTCCGGAACGGCGGCGATTGCAATTGCCAAAAGCTGCGGGAACCGGCGTGTCCGCCGGGAGCGGTGATCCGGCTCCGGTGGAAAATGGCGCCCTGCAGGTCGTCTCACTTGAACAAAATCCATCGTTGCATCCATTTTGCGAAGCGTTGCGCGACCGGCTGATTGTTTATTTTGAAGTCAACAACCTCACCCACAAGCCGAAATTGGTGGCCGTAACGAGCGCCAGCCGGGGCGCGGGCGTGAGTTCCATCGCCGCGGGGCTGGCGGCCTCGCTGTCAGAGACCGGCGACGGGAACGTTTTGCTGGTGGACATGAATCTTGAGCAGGGAGCGGCGCAACAATTTTACAAAGGCAAGGCCGGCTGTGGATTGGACACCGCATTGAAGACTGAAACCAAGGAAGATGCCCTGGTCCAGGAAAACCTGTATGTCGTCAATGGCAATGCCGACAGCAGCGAGCTTCCTCGCATTCTGCCGAAACGCTTTGCCGCCCTGGTGCCCAAACTCAAGGCCAGCGATTATGATTACATCATTTTCGACATGCCAACTGTCAGCCAGACTAGCCTCACCTCGCGGCTTGCGAGATTTATGGACATGGTTTTGCTGGTCGTTGAATCGGAAAAATCTGATCGCGAGATCGTGCAGGAGGCAAAAACATGGCTGGCCGAATCAGGGGCCACCGTCGGCGCCGTGCTCAACAAGACCCGGCAATACGTTCCCGAACGCCTGCAGCAGGAGTTCCTCGGCAACAAATGAATTTGGCGCCCGATTCTTCGGGTGTGCTTCGATGCGTCCAGCGCCAAGCTCCCGCAAATCCTTTTGGAGTTTGCGGTTGGTGCTTCACATTAGATCCGCACCTGTTCGGAATCTGCAATCCTTGTTCATAATTCGTTCCTCCCATGCCGGACGCTGACCTAATCCGCCCATCAAAGCCGGCGGTTTCCCGCCGCCGTATCGGCATGATTGTCTATTCCGTCTATCGGTGCGACAACCGGGTGATGCGTTACGCCGAGGCTCTGGCCGCGCGGGGCGACACCGTGGAAGTGATCTCCTTGAAGCAAAACCCCGCCGACCCGGCTGCCGAAAAAGTCGGTTCCGTGCATGTGTTTCGCGTTTGGGGAAGATACATCAAAAATCAACAAAGCCGGGGAGACTATCTTTTCCCGCTCCTCTGGTTTTGGGCGGTTGCCGCCGTGCGGTTGGCGTGGAGGCACATCCGGCATGGTTACGACTTGATCCACGTGCATAACATGCCCGATTTTTTGGTCTTCGCCGCCGGATTTCCCAAGCTTGCGGGAGCGAAAATCATCCTCGATATCCACGACATCATGCCGGAATTTTACGCCAGCAAGTTCCAGAAGGCCGGAAGCACTTTCGGAGTGGCGATTCTCAAAATGATTGAGCGCGCTTCCGCCCGGTTTGCCGATCGTGTCATCATTTCCAACCATTTGTGGCTTAAACCATTCATTGCCCGCTCCGCGCCGGAGCAAAAATGTTCGGTGTTCATCAATTATGTCAACCAGCGCCTTTATTATCCCCGGCCACACTTATCAAACGGGGACAAACGCATCATCATGTTCCCCGGCGGACTGCAATGGCATCAGGGACTGGACATCGCGATCCGGGCCATGCCGGCGGTGTTGAAAAAAATCCCGACCGCCGAATTTCACATCTACGGCGATGGAAACAAGAAAGATGAACTCATGGAGTTGACACGCGATTTGGGGCTGACAGACACGGTGCATTTCTTTAACACGCGGCCAGTGTCCGAAATTGCGGAAGTGATGTCACAGGCGGATTTAGGTGTTGTGCCCAAGCGCGCGGATTCATTCGGCAACGAGGCTTACAGCACAAAAATAATGGAGTTCATGTCCCTGGGTGTGCCGCTGGTGGTGTCGAGCACGAAGATAGACCGCTTTTATTTCAATGACTCCGTCGTCCGCTTTTTTGAATCGGGAAATCCGGACGCGCTTGCCGAAGCCATCGTCGAAGTCCTCCAGAATGGTGAACTCCGCCGGCGCATGGTTGCCAACGCCCTGGAATATGCCAGCCAAAACAACTGGCAACGCCGGCAGGCCGACTACCTGGAACTCGTGGATGCCCTGATTGAGAACCGGCCCGTTACTTTGGACGGAGGCAAACTGGATGCCCCGCCTGACGATAAAAACAGCCGGATTGGCCGGCCTGCCGGGGGCGTTGGCAAAATGGAAACGCTGGCCGTCCAGTAAGGCAGCGGCAGACGCGGTTCAGGTGTTCGCACATGAAGTCAGGTTTCTCGGAAATCCAATCTGGCATTTTGACTGCCGCCGCCCGCTGACTTCAGAATCAGGAATTCAGTTTTGGACTTTGAACCATGCGCCTTGACCGTTTCATTGCGTTGAATTTGGTGCAGCCATTCCGTCGTATTTGCGTCACGCATCACACATCGCCCAACGCATCTCTGCCCGTCCTGATGTATCACAGCATTTCCAGCGACCCGGAACCCGGCGCGGGCCCCTATTATCGCGTTTGCACCAGTCCGCAGGGATTCCGCGCGCAAATGCAATTGCTGGATGCCGGTGGTTATCGCGGCGTCACCTTGGGCGATGGCCTCGCCTGGCTGAATGCGGAACACGAAGATCACGGTGCGAATTCCATGCTCCGTCCTGTTGCCCTGACCTTCGACGACGGTTTCCGCGATTTTTACACGCACGCCTACCCGATCCTGCAACAGCACGGGTTTTCCGCCACAATGTATCTGCCGACCGCATTCATCGGCAGCGAGCGCCGGTCCTTCAAATCGCGGGAATGTCTGACATGGGCGGAGGCAAAGGAGCTTCATCGCGCCGGAATCGAGTTCGGCTCCCACACCGTGCATCATCCCGAACTGGTTGATCTGCCCTGGCCCGACATCCGGTCTGAAATCACCGATTCAAAAGCTCAAATCGAAAACCAGTTGGGCGCGCCGGTCAAAGCCTTTGCTTATCCTTACGCCTTTCCGCAGGCCCGGCGGGATTTTGTGGGCCAGTTCAAGGATTTGCTCGTCGCCAGCGGCTATGAAACTTGTGTCACAACGCAAATTGGCCGGCACCGGGCGGGCGCCGCCCCCTTCCAAATCAAACGCCTGCCGGTCAATTCCGGTGATGATGACAGGCTGTTTCAGGCAAAGCTGGAGGGCGCTTACGACTGGCTCGCCTTGCCGCAGACGGCGATAAAAAACATCAAATGGCGCATTTCCGGTTCTGGAAATAGAAACGGCAACTCCGTGCGAAACGCGCGTTCCGGCGAACCGGCGCTCGGTTCCTGAACTTGGAATTTCAAACTCCGGACGCAAACCTTCAATCTGTTCCCGTCTATTTACTCTCAACCATCAAACGGCGGATATGTGATCATTACCCCTGTGCGCAACGAGGGGCAATATCTTCCGAAAACCATTGATTCGGTCGTCTCACAAACCTTGCAGCCGCGAAAATGGATTATTGTCAACGATGGTTCCACGGACAACACGAAGCAGATTATTGACGAGGCGGCGAAACAATATCCTTGGATACAGGGCGTTCATCGTCCCGACCGGGGTTATCGCAAACAGGGCGGCGGCGTGATTGAGGCCTTCTACGACGGCTACAAGCTCACCGATTACGAGCCGTGGGATTTCCTGGTTAAACTGGACGGGGATCTTTCCTTCGACAGGAATTATTTTGAAGCTTGTCTTGGACAATTTGCAGCCAATCCCAGATTGGGAATTGGCGGTGGAACCGTTTGCTGCCTGAAGGATGGCGCGTTGGTCGCGGAATCCCGCAACGACCCCAGGTTTCATGTCCGTGGAGCCACGAAAATCTACCGCCGCCAATGCTGGGAACAGCTTGGCGGTCTCCTGAAAGCGCCCGGTTGGGACACGGTGGATGAATTAAAGGCAAATATGCTCGGCTGGGACACGTGGACGTTTGCGGAAATTCTCTTGCTCCAGCACAAAGACACCGGCTCCGCGGACGGCGCCTGGCGCAACTGGGTCAAGAACGGTCTGGCGAACTACATCAGCGCGTATCATCCGCTGTTCATGCTGGCCAAGTGCATGAAGCGGGTCTTTGCCCGCCCATATTTTTTGAACGCCGCGGGTTTGGCGTTTGGTTTTGTTGGCGGTTACTTTCGCCGGGTTCCCAAAATCGAGGATTCGTCCCTGATACGCTACATCCGCGCCCAACAAATCCGAAAGCTGACCCTGCGGCCCAGCATCTGGGACTGACATGATTGCTCCACCAAAACAGGAAGCGAACCGGGTGTCAATAACGACCGGGCTGCCGCCATCGGCGGTTGACCTGTCCATCGTCATCGTCAACTGGAATTCGGCCGGATATGTCAGGCAGTGCGTCAAGGCAATCCAGCTCAATCCTCCCGGCTGCGTTCACGAAATCGTCGTGGTGGATTCCGGTTCCTTTGATGAATGCGGCGAAATGCTGGGGCGGGAATTTCCCGCAGTCCGGTTCGTCCAGAGCCGGACAAACGTCGGTTTTGCCGCCGCGAATAATTTGGGCGCGGCAAGTTCGCGCGGTCGCGCGCTGCTCTTTTTGAATCCCGACACCGAGGTCGGCGGCAAGGCACTGGACAGGCTCCTTAAAACATTGAACCGTTTGCCGGATGCCGGTCTGGTCGGCACCAGATTGTTGAATACCGACCGCTCGCTGCAAACAAGCTGCATCCAGTCGTTTCCCACGGTTCTGAATCAAGTCTTGGATGCGGAATGGCTGCGGCGGATTTTTCCGCGTTCCGATTTGTGGGGCATGAGGCCCTTGATTGACGAAACGCAAAATCCCGCCGTTGTGGAAGTGATTTCAGGCGCGTGCATCATGATTAAGCGGTCCGTCTTCAAGTGCGTTTCCGGTTTCGACGAACGTTATTTCATGTATTCCGAAGACCTCGACCTTTGTTATCGCGTGCGGCAGGCCGGCTTCGATTGCCTGTATGTGCCGGATGCGCAAATCGTGCATCACGGCGGCGGCAGCTCCAATTCCGCGCGCACCATGTTTTCCACCGTGATGACGCGCGAATCCGTTTTCCGTTTTCTGAAATTTCATCGCGGCCGCTCCATCGCATGGTGCTATCGCCTCGCGATGGGGGTTTCATCGTTGATCCGGCTTCCCCTCATCGCGGTGGCGAACGGCGCGAAAAAACTGGCCGGCAAAAAGAACAGCAAAGGCTCTTTCCGCAAATGGTTTGCCATCCTGCGTTGGAGCGTCGGCCTCGAATCATGGGCCGCAAAACAATCCAGCGGCGTCAAGGGCGCGGAGCAGTCGGTCGGCGGAAAAAATCAGGGCCCTGCGGCAACGCCGGGCGAATCGGAGGCGAAGCGATCATGTGCGGCATAGCGGGAAAATTGCTTTTTGACCCGGAAGCCAGGATTGAGCGCAGCTCGATCCAGGCGATGCTCCATCCAATGCGCCATCGCGGTCCCGACGGACAGGGCGTTCATTTGGACGGCAACGCGGGCCTGGGGCATCTCCGATTGTCCATCATTGACCTCAATACCGGCGCGCAGCCGATGACAAATGAAGACGAAACGATTTGGATCGTGTTCAACGGCGAGATTTACAACTTTCAGGAATTGCGCGAAAGCCTCCTGGCCAAGGGCCACGTCTTCCGCTCGCAATCGGACACGGAAGTCATCATCCACGCTTATGAAGAGTTCGGGCCGGACTGCGTGAAGCAATTGCGCGGGATGTTTGCGTTTGCGATCTGGGATGCGAAACGGCGGCGGCTGTTTGTGGCGCGCGACCGGGTGGGCATCAAGCCGCTCTATTTTTGCGAGACCGACCGGGCGTTCTATTTTGCCTCCGAGTTGAAGGCAATCATTGCGGACGCCGCCGTGCCGCGTGAAATCAATCTGCCGGGCATCCGGAAATTTCTCGCGTTCAATTATCTGCCCGGAGCCGAAACCCTGTTCAAGAGCATCCACAAGCTGCCGCCGGGACATTTTCTCACGGTCGAACAAGGCAGGGTGACGCAACGGCAATACTGGGATTTGCAGTTCACCCAACAACGCTGGCAAATGCCGTTCGACGAAGCGGCGGAGGAACTTCACGGCCTGCTCGCCGCGACGGTGCGCGACCACATGATCGCCGACGTGCCCGTGGGCATCCTTTCCAGCGGCGGCGTGGATTCCTCCGCGATTTTGAATTTTGCCGTTCATGCCACGGACAAAAAAATCAAAACCTTCACCGTCGGTTTCGATGGCAACCGGGTGGTGGACGAGCGGCCCTACGCGCGGCTGTCCGCCGAAAGGTTCGGCACGGAACATTTCGAGACGAGCATTTCAGCGGATGATTTCTGGAACTTTCTGCCATCCTATGTCTGGCACATGGAGGAGCCTGTTTGCGAACCGCCGGCGGTGGCCCTGTTTTATGTTTCCAAGCTCGCCCGAAATCATGTGAAAGTCTTGTTGTCCGGCGAGGGCGGCGACGAGGCGTTTGCCGGATATCCGAACTATCCGAACATGATGCGGCTGGAGGCAATCCGCTCGGCTGCCGGGCCTTTCGCGCGGACAATCGGCGCCGGGGCCGTGCTTGCCGGGAAAATTTGCGACAGCGAAAGATGGCGGCGTTACGGCAGCGCCCTGGGGCGTCCACTGGCGACGCAATACTTCAGCCGGACTTCGGGTCCGGCCAGTTTTTTCAACCGCAACGCGGCGGATTTTTTCACGCCCGAATTTTTGGCCCGCGCTTCAGCGGCCCCGGCGGCGGAATTTGTCGGCCAGTTGACGGCGATGGTAAAAGACGAACCGCTGCTGAACCAGATGTTGTATGTGGACTCAAAAACGTGGCTGCCGGACGATCTGCTGGTGAAGGCGGACAAGATCACCATGGCCAATTCGCTCGAATTGCGGGTGCCGCTATTGGACCACAAAGTCCTGGAATTTGCGGCGTCGCTGCCTCCCGATTTCAAGGTGCGCGGAAAAGAAACCAAGCGGATTTTGAAGGCGACCTTCGCCAAATCACTGCCGGAAGAAATCCTCAAACGGAAGAAGGCCGGCTTTCCCGTGCCCTACGAATCGTGGTTGCGCGGCGGACTCAAGGAGCAGGTCGAAGGCGTGCTGCTTTCCGACCGTTGTTTGTCGCGCGGTTATTTTCAAAAGGCGGAAGTCAGCCGGCTTTTGGAGGCGAATTTCCTGGACAACAAGTTTTCGAAGGAGGTTTTTTGCCTTCTGATTCTGGAATTGTGGCACCGCCAGTTTGCAGACGCGCCGCCCTCGCCGTCAAGGGACATGGCCGAAGCCGGAACAAGGCCATCGTTCGGTTCCCTGGAAAAGGAAGCGGGAGCCGCCATGCTGGATTCAGCAGCTTGTCCATGAGGAATGGAGAAAACATGGACAGGCCATTGCGGGTCTTGCACAGCTTTCCGCATCGCATGGGAATGAGCCGCATCTGCACGACGGCCTGGCATGAAATTGACAGCGCGGCGCAGGCGGGCGCTGAAATGCTGGTGATGGCCGGAGATTCCGTGCGGGCGTTTCCCCGTCCGGTGCGCGTGGAGACAACGCTGTCACGCGGACGGTGGCGCATTCCGTATCGTCTCCTCGGCACCTACCGCGCCTGTGCGCTGCACGACTGGCTGGTCGCACGCCGCCTGCCTTCGCTGGCCGGCAGGATAGACATCATTCACGCGTGGCCTTTGGGCGCGTTGCGGACCATTCGCGCGGCAAAAAAGCTGGGCATCCCGGTCGCGCTGGAACGTTGCAACGCGCATACACGGTTCGCCTACGAGGTTGTGCGGAATGAATGCGGGCGGATTGGCGTGCCGCTGCCGCCCGGACATGAACACGCCTTTAATGCAGCCATTCTCGAGCGCGAGGAAATGGAATATGCGGAAGCTGACGCGCTCCTCTGCCCCTCCGACTTCACGGTGAAAACATTTGTGGATCAAGGCTTCCCGCGCGAACGGCTGGTGCGTTTCATTTACGGCGTGGACGAAAAAAAGTTTTTCCTATCGGACAGGCCGCGCGACCCGAAAGCCGGCCTGAAAATGATTTTCGTCGGCGTGTGCGCGGTTCGCAAAGGACTGCATTTCGCCCTCGAAGCGTGGCTTAAATCGCCGGCTTCAAACAACGGGCGGTTCTTGATCGCGGGCGATTTCATTCCGGCTTACCGTGAAAAACTGGCGCCCATGCTCGCGCATCCCGGCATCGAGATTTTGGGCCACCGCAATGACATTCCTGAATTGATGCGCGAATGCGATTTATTTGTGCTGCCCAGCATCGAGGAAGGTTTTGGGCTTGTCTGCACGGAAGCCATGGCCAGCGGATGCGTGCCGCTGGTTTCGGATGCCTGCACCGATCTCTGCCGCCACCGCGTCAACAGCCTGGTGCATCCCGTTGGCGATGTCGAAGCGCTGGCGCAGCACATCACCATGCTGCATCAAGACCGCGCGCTTTTGGAAAAGTTGCGCGCCGCTTCGATTCGCGCCGTGCCTGAACTCACCTGGACCGCCGCGGGGCGAAAATTGCTGGCGGCTTACCAGGAAGTAATGGCAATGGGGCGCCCCCGCGTTGATGAATGCCTCATGGAAAGCCTGTCCGCCCAATGAACGCGCTTGGAACATTGATTTTGGCGGTTTTGCTTTTTGTGGTCCTCTTTGGCTCACGGAGATCGGCGTTGCTGGGGATGATGGCCGGAGTGATGTTCCTCACTCAAAATTCAAATATTGACATCGGAGGGTTCAATTGTTTTCCGACGCGATTCCTCGAGCTGGCGGGTTTCATCCGCGTGGCGGCCCGTCGCGAGTTTTCATTCCACCAGTTGAACAAAATTGATCGGGCCTTGCTCCTGCTTTATTTCTACACAACCGTTGTCTTCCTGCTTCGTTCGACGGAGGGACAGGCATATCAGATTGGCACGACATTGGACGTGTTCCTTTGTTACTTCACATTCCGGGGTCTGTTAAGTGACATGGAGGATTTCCGCTGGTTTCTCGGCGCTTTCGTCATTCTATTGGCGCCATACGCGCTGCTCGTTCTGGTTGAGAGCATGACTGGCCACAATCCGTTCGCCGTCATCGGAGGAGTGGATGGGGGCAGCGCGTGGATGCGGAACGGGCGGCCGCGCTGCTTCGGCAGCTTTCGCCAGCCGGATACGCTGGGCATGTTTGCCGCAAGTTTCATCCCGCTGTTCATCGGCCTGGCCGCAGCAACGCGGGAGCCAAGACGGCCACTGATTGGCATCGGCCTTTGCGTCATCATTGTCTGGGCTGCAAATTCCGGAGGGGCGGCGGGGGCGGCGGCCACGGGTCTGGCGTGCTGGGGATTTTGGCTCTTCAGAACCGAAATGCGGAAGGTGCGATGGGCAATTGTGGGCGTTATCATCCTGCTCGCGCTGGTGATGAAAGCCCCGATATGGTATATCTTTGCCCATATCAGTTCGATCACCGGAGGCGATGGTTGGCATCGTTCTTATCTGCTGGATGTTTCGTTCCAACATCTGGGCAAATGGTGGCTGGCCGGCATTCCCATAACGGAAACCAGCGGTTGGTTTCCATATGATCTGGCAACCACCGGCGGGGCGGACATCACCAACCAGTTCGTTGCGTTCGGCTTGACCGCCGGCTTGGGGGCGCTCGCTCTGTTTCTATTTCTGCTAACCCGGACCTTCAGCCAGCTCGGAGGAGCCATGGCGGTTGTTCGTTTCAATTCCCAGCGGTCAGACGCAAATGAGTTCCTGCTCTGGGGTTTGGGAGTAATGCTGGTGGTGCATGTAATGGATTGGTTTGGCATCACCTATTTCGACCAGATGAACGTGGTTTGGTATATGCAACTGGCGGTCATCTCGGGCCTCTCCCAAAAATTTGCCGCAACGGAACCGGGCTCGCTGAAAGAAAGTGACGAACCACGAGCGGAGGTTGATGAAACCTCGCAGATTCCAGCCAGAAGCGCCGTTTGAGCGGCATCAACGACAATGCAAGCCCGCCAAGTCAAGGTTGTCACCTCGTTCGCGGAGTTGGAGGCGCTGCGGCCATTTTGGGAAGCCACGCAATGGCATCCCGGCGCTGATTATGAGTTTTTCCGGATGATTATCCAGAGCCGCGGGAACATCATTTCCCCTTGCGTGCTGGTCATGCTTGAAGACGAACAACCCGTTGCGCTCCTAGCGGGACGGCTTGAGCGGTCGCAAATGAAGATTAGTCTGGGCTACGCGACGTTGTTGCAGCTTCCCGTGCGGCAGTTGATTCTTATCGAAGGTGGCTTCATGGGGAACCGCGCTGCGGAAGTGTGGGAACAGTTTTTGAAGAGCCTTTCCGGACTTTTCCGGCAATTGGATGCAAAACGACTCATTGTCGAACAGGTCAAAGCGGGGTCTGCCGAATTGCAATCCGTTCGGCGGATGTTTGGCCGGAGCCGGTCGAGCGCCATGGCCGGCGAATCCGAACACTGGCTGATGCAAATGCCGCGAAACTGGGATGATTTTCTGAAAAGCCGGAGCAAAAAACACCGCTACTGGTTGAAGCGGCTGGCCACGACACTGGACCGCGAATTCAGCGGCCAATGGGACATAAAAATTTTCACCTCCGAGGATGAAGTCGGGGAATTTGCCCGGGCCGCCGAGTTGGTGGCAAGCAAGACCTACCAGCGTGGACTCGGCGTCGGGTTCAGGCTTCAGGATGAAGTGATTCAACGGATGAGGAACGAGGCGCGACGGCAACAACTGCGGGGGTATGTGTTGTTTATCCGGGGCGAACCGAAGGCGTTCTGGCATTGTTTTGCCTATGGCAGCACACTTTATCTTGCCTCCACGGGTTACGATCCCGCTTACCGCGATTACGAGATCGGGACGGTTCTTCTGATGCGTGTTTTTCAAGACCATTGCGGCGCGAAAATCGAAAATGTTGACTTCGGTCTGGGCTGGGCGGGTTACAAGCAGCGATTTGGCTCGGAACGTTACATGGAATCTTCGATTTGCATATTTCCCAAGACATTGCAGGGAGTTGTGCTGAATGGGTTGCAGGGCGCTGCCGTTTTCAGCGCCGGCATGGCCAAACGCCTGTTCAAACGGTCGCAATTGGCTCAACAGCTGAAGACCTTCTGGCGGCGCAAGCTTGAGAGCCGGATCAAGGCTCCGAGCGATACTCTTGCTGAAACATCGCCAAATTTATGACGATTCAAGCAAAACTCGTTGCGTTGATATTCTGCGTCCCGATAGGGGTGTCTTCCGTCCGCGCCCAAGACGTCACTTGGAGCGCCGATACGATTTTTCAATATGGCCTCTCAATTAGTGGAGTCGGTCAGCCGGTGGGAACCGTTGATTCGCCATCCGGCTTTTGGCAGTTGAATTATTCCTTCCAATTTTCCGAATCCGGCCCGGCCATAAATCTCCAGCAATCCGAATCCGCCGCATGGTTCCAGCCCGATCCAGCATCCGGGTTGGTCTTTCCGGGCTACGCAGACGTGCTTTTTAGTCCGGTTCCGGCACAGGACTGGAACACCTCGGATTCAACCCTGTCTCTTGGTGGAGCGGGATGGAGCGGGTATCTCGATATTGCCATCACCTCCCAGCCGAACGTGAATGACCCCTCGACCTGGCAATGGGTCATCACCAGTGCGGGGAGCGGTCCGCCGCTCGATGTGCCGGAGCCAAAGTGGTCAATCTGGCTGTTTGCCCTGGCGGCAATTGTCCGTGCTGCCAGAAAAGCCAGGCGGTCCGGCGGTCCGGTTGCCATGGCTGCTTCCAAATGACATTAACGCGAAAAATCGCCAATTTTATCCGGGAGCCGCTGATTGAGAAGACCGAAACAATGTCTCATTGGTATTGGCTTCTCAAGACGCAATTTTATTACCATCATTTTTTCCGCCGCATCGGGCCAGGTTCGCGAATTATCAAACCGCTTCGATTGAAGAACGTTGAAAACATGTCAATCGGCAGCGGAGTGATAATTCACAAGCACTGCTGGCTGCAAACCGAGCCGAACCCGGCTCAACGTCCGGAACTGGTCGTCGGCGATGGATCCATCATTGGCAACTTCAACCACATTACCTGCGTGGAACGTGTGCTCATCGAAGATAAAGTGTTGACCGCGGACGGCGTTTTTATCAGCGACCATGGCCATGCCTATCAGAACCCGGACCGTCCCATTCTCGAACAGGGAATTGCCGCGGGCAAACCGGTGGTCATTGGCCGCGGAAGCTGGATCGGGGAAAATGCCGCAATCATGTCCTGCCGCATCGGAAGGAATTGTGTCATCGGCGCCAACTCGGTTGTTTTGAATGATGTGCCTGACCATTCAGTGGCGGTGGGCGCACCGGCTCGAATTGTGCGCCGCTTAAACCAACATACCAACCTGTGGGAACGCGTTTCCGCCGCCAATTCATGAACACCGCGTCCGAACAATCACCGGCTCCGCTGGTCAGCGTGATCATCCCCGTCTATAACCGCGCGGGAACCATTCAACGCGCCGTGGCAAGCGTGCTTGCACAGACATATCGTCGCATCGAGGTGATTGTTGTGGATGACGGTTCGACGGATTCAACGGTCAAACAACTGGAAAGTTATGGAAACCGCATCCGGCTCATCCGCCAAATGAATTCCGGGCCTGGAAAAGCGCGCAATGTCGGCATCCGGGCCACCACGGGAGAAATCATCTGTTTTTTGGATTCCGATGATGCCTGGCTGCCTGAAAAACTGGAGCATCAGGTCCGTTTGCTGGAAAGAACCTCCGCCCATGGCGTCCAATGCTGTGTGTGCAATGCCAGAATGATTGCAGCCGACGGCAGCGAGAAGACTTCGTTTGCCATAGCTGGCTTGTCACCTGAAGCTTCGCAGGGAGTATGGACGAATCCAGGTGAAGTTCTGCTGACGCGTTTTTTGTTTTTCAATCAAACTGTGGCGGTCAGGCGCGGGCTGTTGAACCAAGTTGGTCTGTTTAACGAAAACTTTCGCCTTCTGGAAGATTATGATCTGGCGTTGCGGCTGGCGTTGACGGGGCCTTGGGCTTACATCGCGGAGCCGCTCGTCATTTGGCACGGTGGAGTAGATAACAGTTTGAGCCGCGGTGCCACCGAGCCGGAAGTGATTCTAAGGACGGATGAAATCCTCGCGGAATTGCAGAGTTCGCCGCGTTGGTCCGCCCGGTTGCCGAGCGGGCTTGTGCGCCGCCGCCGAAAGCTTTTACAGCGGCATTTACGGGTTCAAAACTTTTGCCAGCGCGCACCCGTCTGGCTGGGCAGATGCGCACGGTTTTATTTGCGGGTTCAGAAATGGCTGTATTATCACCAGCCTTTGTGCCCGCGAATGGATGCTTACGGCGTATGAAACCCTGCGTTCATTTCGGTGCAATGGTCGGCTCCAGCGTGTCCCAGAGCGGGACATTGCGCGCATTGTCACAAATAACGACAATACAGGAGGGATGCGTCTGGATTGTAAATGAACCGGGTGTTAACTTGCTTATGGGGTTGGAACATTAAATTGCTCCCCGACCACGGTTAATGGCATGGATTGTGCTTTTAATAGCTCGATTCTGAATTTGATCGTGGATTGCTGAAATTGACATATGTTAAGCGGAAATTTATTTAATTTTAAAGTTGGGAACATCACTGCGGGTGTATTTGCCATCTCGTTGTGCTGTCACGCAGCCAATTACTATGTTGATTATGCCGGTGGCAATGACAACAACAACGGCACTTCCCAGACCACGGCTTGGATGCATTGTCCGGAAGACGGACAGGCGACCGGGACAGCCGCATCAACGTCGCTGCAATCCGGCGACACGGTGATATTCAAGGGTGGTGTCAGCTATGTGTTCACTTCTGGAGGAGCGGCGGGTGTTCCGGTTGCGGGTTTTAACGTCAATGTTTCGGGTGTCACCTACGATGGCAACAGCGCTGGCACTTGGGGGAGCGGTAAGGCCATTCTCACTGACAACAACAGCAATCCGGGGCACACGGCGTTTGCAGTGAATACTCCGGTGTCGAATATCACAATCCGCGACTTCAGCATAACGCAATTAGGCGGCTCGGCCACTTTGCCAGCCGACCTTGGCTCGGCGGTGCCTCCCAATCCCGGCTACGGGGTCAATATGACAACGTCAGCAAATAATATCTACGTCAGCGACTGCGATTTTTCCATGCTGGGCTATTGGTTCAACCAGCAGCCGATGAATAACACCTCCATTTGCGGCCTAGGCGTCGGTGGCGGTTGCTCCATGGGTGGGGTATTTGGCAACATAACCGTTACCAATTGCACGTTCACAAGGATGGCGGTGGGGGTTGAATTTTCAGCCGGGCCAGTCTTGACGAACCTCACCGTGGCGCGTTGCTCGTTCACGGATTCGCTCGTCTGGTGTGTTGACATCGCCAGCAGGGGGAATTCCGCCTACACCGATGGCTTGAACATTTTTGGTTGCACTTTCCACGACTACTACCAGTTCAATTCGAGCTACTGGACGGGTTACGGGGGCTGGCCTCATGTGGACGGAATCTTCTTTCGGTGTGATTACATCAATTGCACCTACGGCACGAACAATAACTTCCACAACAACCTGTTCTACTCGACACAACCCACCGGCGGCGGCACGGCTCCGATTTACATAACCGAGGGCGAATCGGTCAACATTTTCAACAACATATTCATCTACAGCGGCATGGCTAATGGCAACATCACCATCGGCGGTGGGCTCTTCACGCCGGGGGTCACGCAGACCGTCAATGTCTTTAACAACACGTTTTACGATTTTTACACGTCGGACGTTCACATTGGAGGAACCACGAATGTTTATAACGGAGTAGTTGACCTGCCGCAAAGGGTTGTGGTGATGAATAACATCTATTATGACACGGCGACAGGAAGCGGCAACAATGCGGTGGTTTCGGCTTACGATCTCCATGCGGACAACTCGTGGCTGAAAACGAATTGGTTTTTCAACTGCAATGATTATGAGTCGTTCAACACCGCCGGGACGCCCATTGCAATCGGGGGCGGTGGTGCCAATTATTCGGTTGCGAATGTCCAAAGCCAGTTTGGTTGGGAGTTAAATTCCGTGGTCGGCGACCCCAAGTTTGTGAACATCAGCTACGGGACGGGAACCAGCGATTACCTGAATGACTTCCATTTGCAATCAACGAGTCCGGCGATTGGCGCAGGCGCCAATCTGACCAGCCTCAATCTGCCTGGGCTGAACATGGACTATGCAGGCACCGCGCGTTCGTCAGCCGGCAACTGGACGATTGGCGCGTATGCTGTCGCCAATACCAACGCATCGCCCGCCATTTCAATCACGCCGGCAAGCCAGAATTTCGGCTCGGTTGCCGTTGGAGCGTCAACCAATCAAATATTAACGGTGCAAAACACCGGCGGCGGCACGCTCGCGGGCAATGCCAGCGCGGCCGCGCCCTTCAGCATTGTTTCGGGCGGTTCCTACAACCTGGAGGCGGGACAAAGTCAGACGGTTACCATCAACTACAGCCCAACGGCGGCTGGAACCAACACGCAAAACGTAACGTTCACCGGTGCTGGAGGCGGCAGTGCGGCGGTCAACGGGATGGCTTATCTGGCGCCGCCGCAGGGTTTGCGTGTTGTTACACCACCGCCCTGAACCCATCTCCGGCAATCAGCGTTACGGACCGAACTCCATGTCAAATTGTCCGTGCCAGTTGTCATGTCCGGGTCGTGCGGGGTGTGTGGCCATGCTGGCGGACATTCAACCGGAATTCAGCGAAACTCAAAAAGCTTAGATCGGTTCCGGAATTTCAATGACGATTGGCGGCATCTTGAGACAGGAACGACCTCCGTCCTGACATCCGCATTCCCGCAACTTTCATGACTCTTAAAACACAGGTCGCCCGGGGATTAAAGTGGCAGGCGATCAGCATCGTCGGAAAGCAATTCCTTTCACTCGTTGTTTTCACGACGCTCGCCCGGCTGTTGGAACCTGCGGCATTTGGCCTGATTGCCCTCGTTGGGGTCTATTTGGGGATTGTCACCATGTTCGTGGACCAAGGCATCAGCATGGCTCTCATTCAACGGCAGGATTTGAAGTCCGGGCACAAGGACGCTGCCTTCTGGTTCAATATGGGTTGCGCCATCATCCTTTGTTTGGGCACAATGATGTTGGCGGGTCCGGTATCGGCGCTGTTCAAGGAACCCCGGCTCGTTCCACTGCTGCGATGGTCATCGCTCGGACTGGTGATTGGAGCCGCTTCGGCAATCCATGCAACGCTTTTCGTCAGGGCAATGAACTTCCGCCAACCAGTGCTCCGCAATCTGACAGCCAATGCCGCCGGTGGTGCCGTGGGCGTGGGAATGGCACTCGCGGGCTGCGGAGTTTGGTCACTCGTTGGCCAGCAACTGGCCGGCGAAACCGCCGGCGCGATATTCCTCTGGAGAATGTCAACCTATCGCCCTTCCATGAGGTTCTCCCTGCCGCACTTCCGGGAGCTGTTAGGCATAAGCTTGTCGGTTTTTACAGCTTCGATTCTCTGGTTTTTCTCGTCCCGCCTTGATCAAATCATAATCGGCCGCTTTGCCGGCATGCCAATGCTGGGCTTGTATTCGATTGCCGGCAAGATGCCTGGCTTGGCAAATATGCTGGCCCAACAACCGGTGGCCATTGTGTCATTGCCGTCCCTGTCGCGTCTTCAGGATGACCATGCCAAAATGCGGCGAGCGGTCTTCGAGGGGATGGAGTTGAACGCCATCGTCTCGTTCGCCATATTCGTGGGACTGGCCGCCGTCGCTTCAGACCTGGTGCCGATCCTCTTTGGCGCGAAGTGGGCGGCTGCTGCGGTGCTGTGTTTGTTGTTGTCACTTTTTTCGTTGATTGAAGCCCTCCAAGTCTTTTGTTACCCGGTATTGCTGGCTTCCGGCGGAGTCGGGAAATATGTGTGGCTGAACGTGTGGCACGTCGTCGGCGTGCTGGTGGCATGCCTGGTCGGAATTCGGTTCGGCGTCGCCTATCTTGTGCTGGGGCTGATCGTGAACAGCATGGTCATCGCCATTCCTTCCCTGTTGTTCATCCGCCAGCGGATTGGCTTGAGTCCATTAAGTTATTGCAAGCCTTGCCTGGTGCCGGGGTTGGCCTCGCTTTTGATGGTCGGAATGATTTGGGTCGTGGCCGCCATGCTGCCGGCGGATGTTCCACTTGTGTTGCGGCTGGCCTGCAAGGTGGCCATCGGCGGCACTGCCTACCTTGGATGCATATTACTCCTGGCCCCTTCGACCTTGAAGAATCTTGCCAACACGGTTGGCCATGCATTTCACCGGTCGAATGCTTTGGCTGATGTTCCTGCTGCTGTCCGGCTTTGAACATTTGACAACAACTCAATGCTCACCAGACAAATAGAGTTCTCAAAACGAGTCGCGCGCGGAACCCACTGCCGCTTCCAGGCGTCGTTGGTCAAGCTGGCTCTCCGCCAGCGCGGATTGGCGGGGGCTTACAAGATTCCTACCTTCACAGTCCCGGAGGAGTTGGAAATGTTGTTCGAGCTGGCGCATGAATGCCGTCCCGACGCCCGCGTGCTTGAGATTGGGTCTTATCTGGGTGCTTCGACGTGTTTTCTTGCGGCGGGCTTGCGCAGCACACACTCCTCGATTGTCTGCATTGATACATGGCAGAACCAGACCATGCCCGATGGCGTTCGCGACACGTTTGCGATATTTGAGAAGAATGTGAAAGCAATCAGGCATCAACTGAAGCTCGTTCGCAAATCCAGCGGCGATGTTGCGCCGGATGAATTGGGCGGGCAGTTCGATCTCATTTTTCTCGACGGGGACCACAGCTACAAGCAGACCCGCGCGGACTTTGAACTTGTCTCAAGCCTGGTGGCTCCGGGCGGGGTGCTGGCGTTTCATGACAGTCTATTTTATGAGGGAGTTTCGCGTGTCATCGGCGAAGCGCTCGCGTCCGCCGGGTGGCAAATTGGCGGGATGGTTAGGAATCTGACATGGCTCAAGCGGGCCTGCTTCGCTCATCAATCCTAGGATGA
>Ga0181520_10002936_pt1 | contig 30757 bp, 17 predicted proteins | sample PEATcosm2014_Bin_29_FD_132451 | JGI IMG/M metagenome (GOLD analysis project Ga0181520, IMG submission 132451) | Peatland microbial communities from MTU Mesocosm Facility, Houghton, MI, USA - PEATcosm2014_Bin02_30_metaG | ecosystem: Environmental > Terrestrial > Soil > Wetlands > Peat | place...
CGCCGTCTTCATCAGCGGCGATTTGTTTGACGGAACGGAAGCCAATCCCGATGCGCTGGTCGCACCGTGGAAACACCTGTCCGCCCCGGCTGGAGTCTATTATGTCACCGGCAATCACGAGGAATTCACCGACCGCGCGAAATTCATCCGCGCCGTGCAGCGCACCGGCGTGCGCGTTTTGAATAACGAAAAAGTCGACGTTGACGGATTGCAAATCGTGGGCGTGCATGACCGCGAAACCGCCGATCCGCGACAATTTCGCGCGCTGTTACGCCAGGCGGAACTGGATGGGGGCCGCGCCAGCATCCTGCTCGCGCACGAGCCGTCGAGCCTGGCTATCGCCGAGGAGGCGGGCATTTCCTTGCAGCTTTCCGGCCACACGCACGGCGGACAGATCTGGCCGTGGACGTGGATGGCCGCCCGCGTCCATGGGCGGTTCAACGGCGGATTGAATCGTTTCGGCAAACTGCTGGTTTACACGAGCAGCGGCGCGGGAACTTGGGGCGTGCCCATGCGGGTCGGCACAAAATCCGAAATCGTCTTAATCCGTCTCAAAAGCGGTGAAAGCCCGTCGCCACTCAAAAGCGGTGAAAACCCGTCGCCAGTAAATGAAAGCCAGCCACTTTGAGGAACGTAATTACTGGACCAGAATCCGGTAAAAGCGCGTGGCATTGGTCGCCGCGGCGTCCGAGATTTGCAGCGTGCCGTGCGTGTTATAGTAAATCGTTGTCAGATTCTGCCAAGCCACCGGCGGGACGAGATTGGTGGAATATTGAATCGTATAGGTGGCATTCGTTTGGCCGCCGAATTGGAATTGGATTCCGTTGGCGGTTAGCACGGGGGATTGCAGTTGCGGCACGGCCAGCGGTTCGACTGTGACGGCCAGGTTCGTGGCCACCCCTTGCGGATTGTCATTGTTGTAGGCGGTGAACGTAACGGTGTAATTGCCGGCATTGGTCCACTCATGACTGGCTCCCGAGCCGGTGTTGCTGACGGTCACCCCATCGCCGAAATCCCATTGCACCCAGGAGGCGCGGCCCGTGAACATGCCGGAATAACTTCCTAGTCGGTTCACCAGCAAATTCGTCCAAGCTGAGGCAATGTTGACCGACAAGGGGCCAACCAGATCTGCCGGCACGACTTCATCGCAACCCATGGAGGGTGGATTGTTCCACGGCTCGCCATCCAGATCATAGCCGGACGCAAGGGCAACGCTGCCGGCGCCGATACAAGGCGAGGTGACGGCGAGGTGAAACCAATCCAAGAATTGCGGATCGATATTGACATTGCCTGTGCCACTGGGTAGTGGCGAGGAACAGGAATACGCAAAGCCCCGAGTGGAAAGCGGATAATTGTCGGGCAAGAATGACGTCGCGTCGTAGTTGGCGAGAACGATGCTGTTCAAAACCGACCCAATTCCCGAGCTGAACAAGACGCCGGCCCCCTCGTTGGGAAGCAGGCCGGTATTGTTCACCACGGTGCAATTGACCAGGGTCGAGGAATAAGCGCCGCCACCATAATCTGCCTGGTTTCCAAAGATCAGCGAATTATTGAGGGTTCCATTTGCGATGCCCCCTCCGTAGATGGCACTGTTGTTGGATAGCACACAATTGACAGCTTGACCATTGAGGGACAGCCAATAAATGCCCATGCCAGCGCCGCTTTCACCATAGGCGAACGGGCAATAAATGCCCCCGCCGCTGTCCGACGGCCCCCCCGCAAAATTGCCCGCGAGCGTGGCGCCATTGCACAGGGTAAAGCCATTCAATACCGCTCCATTCGTAATATACGCACATCTCACTGCCTCCGGACCGTTCGTGCTCGTCGGATCCCAGGCGCCCTGAATGGTGGTCACCGCGTAGCCATTAACACTCGTCACCATGATGGGCTGCGTCAGCGCCACCCGGTTCGTCAATGTTCCCGCCACCACCAGCCCGCCATTCGCATAAAGGCCATTGGTCACCAGCACGATATCCCCGCCGGCCGAAACGTTTACGGCATCTTGAATGTTCGTGGCTGCCGTGGCCCAGGTGGAGAATGGCGGAACGGGATTTGCACCCGCGGCGTTCACGGCGTGGATCACCACTTGCACGATGGCGCTGGTAACGGCTCCGTAAGCGTTGGTCACCACCACTTGGTAGGCACCCGCGTCCGCCGGGCCAAAGTCGTTGATGGCGAAGTTGGTGGTGCTCGAGTTGCTATAATGCCCATCAGCTTGAATGGCGACTCCGTTCACGGTCCAGAGGTACGCTGGCGTGGCGCCCGCCGCCAGTACGCCGCCCGTGAGCCCATGCAGTGGCACGCCAACTTGGAAAGCTGGCTGGGTGGCGATCACCGGCTGCGGCTGCCATTCGTCGCAGCCCATGGACGGGGGATTGTTCCAGGACTGGCCGTCTATGTCGGTTCCCGAAACCACGGACTCGTTGCCCGCGCCGATACAAGGCGAGGTTGGCGAGAGATGAATGCCGTCGGCGATGAACTGCGGATCGGCACCGATATTGCCCGCGCCGGCCGGTTGCGGAGCTGAGCAGGAGTAAGTAAACGTGCATTCGTAATAGTTGGTGTTCACACCGGAGGAATTCGCCTCCCCGTTGTCATAGACGATTGAATTGACGAAGCTGGCCCACGCTGCGCCACCACTGTAATCGTAAGTGGTGCTCAATGAGTTGTTTCGTGTGACCGTGCAATTAACGAGGGAGCCGTAATAAACCCCGCCGGCTTCCGTGCCCGCTGAATTTCCCGTAACCGCACAGTTTGTCAGGCTCCCGTAAGCGGTCCCACCGCCCGCAGACAAGGCGAAGTTTGCGGAAATAGAACAATTTTTGAGGCCGCAATTGTACGCGGCGCCGCCGGTGCCGGTGCCCGGATTGCCCACGACGCTATTGGTCGCCAGCACGCAATCAATCAATTTCAGCCCGAAGGCCCCGCCGCCGTATGTGGCGGCTGAATTACCCAGGATGACGCAGTTTGCCGCCAGCGACGTGGCTGTGCCGATGATTCCGCCTCCGGACCCGGCGCTGACGCTGGCCACGGCACGGGTCGCTCCGCCCAGCACCGTAAACCCGCTCAACATCGCATTATTGGTCATCCACACACAGCGAATGGCCCCGGGGCCATTGATCGAAGCGGTATCCCACGCACCTTGGATCACGGTGGTGCTGGCGCCGTTGACGCTTTGCACCAGAATTGCCTTGTTCACCGTAACCCGGTTGGTGATGACGCCGTCCATCGAAATGCCGCCCGTGGCATAGACCCCGTTCGTCACCAACACAATGTCGCCCGCCGCCGCGGCCGCAATGGCAGTCTGAATGTTCGTGGCCGCGGTGCCCCAAGTCAGATACGGCGACACCGGGTTGGTACTGTCCAAAGCCACGCAATGCATCACCACTTGGGCCACCGCGCTGGTCACCACGCCGAACGAGTTGCTCACCACCAACTGATACGCGCCCGCGTCGGCGTACGTCAGGGCTGTTTCCGTGAGAATGGCGGTTTGACTGGCGGTGAATGGGCCGCTGCCCGGCACGGGAATTCCATTCTCGATCCACCAATAGCTTAATTGGCCGGCCCCGGTGATGGCGGCGCTGATCACGATTCCCCCAGGACTGTTGCCGAATTGGATGACCGGGGTGCCCGCCACCGGAGCGATTGGCGCCTCACTGCAGCCGATCGCGGGCGGCTGGTTCCAAGGCTGGCCGTCAATGTCTGTGCTGGCGCCGAGATTGGTGCCGGCTCCGACGCAGGGCGAACTGGCAAAAAGATGCACGCTATCCACGAATAGCTGCGGCGGATTGGTGATGTTGCCGACTCCGACGGAGGGCAGTGGATACGTACAGCAATAGGATGCCGGACCTGAGGCGTAGATGTTAGATCCGTTAGGGCTGGAATTGTAATAAACGATGCAGTTGGTAAGCCCCGGCGAGTAGAAAATCCCGCCGCCCACTTCGGAGATATTACCGATCACAGTGCAGTTATTGAGAACACTGTAAGCAGTTCCGCCGCCGCCGTTGTCGCCCCAGTTGCCAAAAACAGCGCAGTTTCTCAAGGTTCCAGAATAAGCGCCACCACCTTCGCCCTCGGTGAAGTTGGAGCAAATGATACAATTGGCCACCATCGCGTTCGAGCCGGCGCACCAGACCCCTCCGCCGTTCTCGTTGCCATTCGAGATGTTCACGCCTTCAAGGGTGAAGCCCACCAATGCCGCGCCATTCGTCAGCCACGCGCACCGCGTCGCCGGAGCGCCGTTCGTTCGATTCCCGCCCTGAATGGTCGTCACCCACGGGCCGTTGACACTTTGGACCATCAGAGCTTGGGTCAGGGCCACCCGGTTGGACTGAATTCTATCCATCACCACGCCGCCAAACGCATACAGGCCGTTGGTGACCAGGATGACGTCGCCGGCCGCGGCAATGTTGATCGCGTCCTGGATATTCGTGGCGGCGGAAGTCCAACCGGAGTACGGCGGCAGCGCCGCGCCGCCCCGGGCCACGCAATGGGCTGAAACTTGCGCGATGACGCTGGTGGCCATGCCGGCGAAGTTGCTCACCACCACCTGATATCCACCGGCATCGCTCAAGGCAAAATTGTTGATAAGCAAAGTCGTGGTGGCGACAGCGCTGTGATTTCCATCCGCTTGGACGGGCGCCCCGTCCTTGGTCCACCAGCACGTGAAAGGCGGTTGGCCCCCCACAGCCACGCCAATGGCCACCCCGCCCGTCAACGGGAATTGGGTCGCGGGCGCCATGAGGACGGCCGGAGCCGGAGACCATTCCGCGCAACCGATGGACGGGGGATTGGACCACGCGTTGCCAAAGATATCGGTTCCATTCGGAACGCCGACGCCGGCCCCAATACAGGGCGAGTTGGTGGCCAAGTGAGCGCCATCCGCGAGCAATTGAGGGGCACTGGTGATATTCGCCACGCCAGCCAGAGCCGGGGTGGTGCAGCAGTGGGAATACGCCGAACCGCTGACACCATAACTATTGGCGGGGCCGTTGAAATAGATGATGCAGTTGGTCATGGCCAAGGGACTGAACACGCCATAATTGGCATTGCTGACGATGGTGCAATCATTCAGCACAGTTCCGTAAGCCGCGCCGCCCGTTCCGGCCGTCGCATTGCTGATGATCAGGCTGGCGGAAAGCGAGCCCCGATACACACCGCTCCCATAAGCGTACGCCGTGTTCGAAACGACCACACAGTTTTCCACGAAGGCATTGGACGATGCGCACCAAACGCCGCCGCCACTCTCCAAGCCCACCGAGTCGCCGCTGTTCTGGGTCGCCCCGGCGGTCAAGGTGAATCCCGCCAGCGTGGCGCCATTGGTCAGCCACGCGCAGCGGACCGCCGCGCTTCCGTTGGTTGCCCCCGCGCCAAGAATGGTGGTCACCCGCGGTCCGTTCACGCTTTGCACGGTAATCGCATTGGTCAGCGCCACCCGGTTGGTCAGGTTGCCTTCCATCGCCAAGCCACCGTAAGCATACACGCCGTTCGTCACCAGCACCGTGTCGCCGGGCGTTGTGAAGTTGATGGCGTCCTCAATGTTGGTGGCCGCGGTCGCCCACGAGGTAAACGGTGCCGCCGGGGTCGAATTGGCCGCGCTCACGTAATACACCGTGGCCGTGGCCCGAAAGAGAAACGAGCACAGACAGAAGACCAGAAGCAGGCAAATGCGGTTTGCTTTCATAAATTTGATCTGACTGTTAAAAATTAGACCTCCGCCTCACCCGCGATTCAAGCATAATCCATCTTTATCCGGGGATTACGGGTGTGGGACAAAATCCTTCTCGAGTGTCCAATGCTGGAATGGCTGAGCATATCCCAATGTGGCGGACCGCGGCTGTGTCGAAGACCAGCCGCAGCAAGGTGGCCAGCCAGAAAACCTGCCGGGTGGCGCGGGCCATTGAATTGCGAACCTCGCTGCGGCCGGCTTTCAGCACAGCCGCGGTCCGGCCTCAGCTTGTATATGTGTTTTCTAAATAAACGACCCTCGTTTTTAAGGCCTTTTCAGTTTCGTCCTGGATTTTGTCTCACGCCCCGCGCACATCCGCCGTTACCCCCTGCTTTCAGCCCCGCAAACCGGTCTTGAATTTCCGGCGGAAGAGCCAGGCGGCCAAGACCGTCAAAAACACGGCGCACAGCACCAGCTTGAGCAGGACGAAGCCCCACGGACCGTCGCCGCCGCCCGATTGCAGGTTCCGCGCGGTGTTGGCGAACCAGTAGGTCGGCATCAGCGGTGTAATATGGTCGCGCAAAAATTCCGGCAGTTGACTCGGCGGAAACGCGCAGCCGCCGACCAGACCCAGCGCCATGGCGGCGATGTTGTTCAGCACCCCCGCGCGCCGTTCGTCCGGCACGAGCGCCACCAACACGGCAAACAGCGCGGCGACAAAACAACTGTAGCCCGCGACCAAGGCGGCCAGCGCCAGCGGATTTTGCCAGTGAATTTGAAACACCAGCCCGCCGCCGCCGAGCATCACGGCGCTGCAAATGAGCAGCATCACCACGGCGAACACGATCTTGCCGAGGATGAACGGCCAGAGCTGCTGGTGCATCGTCTGGTAGCGCTCGAATGTGCGCTTGCGCAATTCGCGATGCAGGTCGGTCATGCCGTTCTGCCCGAGAAACAGCAGAAACATGCCGGACATGCCGAGCAGCAGATAGCTGAACAGACCGGTCATATCCGATTGCCGGTTGCCGCCGGCCGAACTGGCCGCCGGGTGGCCGCCCACGGCATTGTTCGTTGCGTCGGCGGGCTCCTCTTTTTCGTAGCCGACGAGCGGCGGGTTGATGAATTGCTTGACCGATTTCAATTTGTCGCCGGCCTGATCTATCAGGATGGACACCCGGTGATAATCTGCCTTGCCTTCGAATACCGGCTGCCAGTCCGGGAAGGCGGAATGGAAATTGCGGGAAACCTCATTCAAAGCCGTCACCACGGCGCCCAGCAATTCTTCCAGCATGGCGGGATTGATCGCCTCCGCGGGGTTTTTGATCAATTCCAGGCTCACCGGCTCGCGGCCGGTGAAATAATTGCGCATGAAGTTCGTCTCAATGATGAGCACCGCGCTGATTTTGTTGGCATTGACCAGCTTCAGCGCGTCGGCGCGCTCCATGAATACCGGATCGAGATACTTGGCGCCCTGGCCCTGGTTCACCGCGCCGCGCAAAAAATCGCTCAACACCGACTGGTCCTCATCCACCACGGCGAAGCGGATGCGGCCCAGCGCGCCGCCTTCGGAGCTGCCGCCGAACACCAGACCGAGCAGCGCGGTCATCGCCAGCGGCACAATGAGGTTGATCAGCCACGGCAGCGGATTGCGCCAGGCGCGGCGCAGGTCTTTGGCGAGCAGGATGCGAAGCATGGTTTCGCGCCGGCTTTCATTCCCGCAATTCGCGGCCGGTGAGCTGCAAAAAGACGTCGTTCAAGCTCGGACGTTTCAGCGTGACATTTTCCACGTGCACGGGCAGGCCAAGCAGTTCTTTCAGGCAATCAGCCGGGTCGCGCACGCCGATGGCGGCGACGACCAGTTGCTTTTCCGATTTTTGAATCACGCGAAAACGCTCGCGAAACCCGGCCCAAGTGTCGGGCGAAGCATTCTTGAAATCCGCCTCCAGCGCGAACAACCGGTCGCCGCCGAGACGGTCCTGCAATTCGGCCAGCGTGCCTTCGGCGAGCAGCCGTCCGTGGTCAATGATGCCGATGCGCTGGCAAAGCGTTTCCGCTTCTTCCAGATAATGGGTCGTGTAGAGAATGGCGGTGCCGGCGGCGCGGAGATTGCGGATGAATTCGAGGATGTTCAGGCGCGCCTGCGGATCAATGCCCACGGTGGGCTCGTCCAGCAGGAGCAATTGCGGATGGTGCAGGAGCGCGCAGCCGAGATTGATGCGGCGTTTCATGCCGCCGGAATAGGTCTTCACGGCGTCCTCCGCGCGGTCGGTGAGGGTGAGGGCCGCGAGCAATTCCGCGGTGCGGGCCCGGGCGTCGCCGGCGCTCAAGCCGGCCATGCGGCCCCAGAATTCCAGGTTTTCGCGCCCGGTCAACTCCTCGTAAATCGCGAGTTCCTGCGGCACCACGCCCATGATGCGCTTGGCCTTTTGCGGATCGGACCAAAACGGCGTGCCGGCCACGGAGACCTCGCCGGCGTCGGGCTTGAGCAGGCCGGAGATCATGGAGATGGTGGTGGTTTTGCCGGCGCCGTTGGGGCCGAGCAGACCGTAAATTTCGCCGGGCCGGACCTCGAAGCTGACCGTCTCCACCGCGCGAATGGCGCCGAAGGATTTCGTGAGACGCTCGACGGACAGCATGCTCATGCTGCGATTGTAAGGGACCATGAAGATTTTTCAAGACAAGATTAGGTGTCATTTAAGAACTCTTTCCCGAATAAGTTTGTGCATTGAACCTTCGAACCGCAAAAGAAACATTCAACGCCCAATATCGAAGGAGCTCGCGCTGCCGCCTTCGTTCAGGGTTGGAAGTTGAATGTTGAATGTTTTCTGGGTTCACGGTGAGGCGCCCCGGACGGAAGCGTTTGCTTTATTCACTTGCGTTGTTTTCGCGCCGAGTATTGTATGGCGCCGCCAAAGTGAGCCCGAACAACCACCCCAACGACTCCCCCACCCCGGCGGTGCCGGCACGCGGCTGGACCGGCTTTTGCGGGCGCATCGCCTCCCCTGTCCGCGGCTGGAGGCTGGTCGCGGGCGTGGCGCTTCTCTTTGCGCTCGTGCTGGCGGTTTACCGGCCGATTTTGCCGGGAAACTTTTTGCTGGACGACTGGCGGTTGATTGAGACGGACAACCCGCTGGTGACCGGCGAACTGACGCCATTCAACCTGTGGTTTCAGACGGATTTCACCCTTTCAACGCTGGGCCTCTGGCTGCAATACCTGGCCTGGGGGCATTCACCGGGGTGGTACCATGCCGTCAATCTGCTGCTGCACGGCGCGAGTGCGCTACTCTTCTGGCGCGTGCTGGCGAAACTGCGGGTTCCCGGGGCGTGGCTGGCGGCGGCGTTGTACGCGGTGCATCCCGTCTGCGTGAATTCCGTGGCACGAATTGCGGAAATCAAGAACACGCTGTCCCTGCCCTTCTTTCTGCTGGGTTTCCTGGCGTATCTGCACTACGAAGCACTGGCATTGTATCCGGACCAGGCTTCCGGCGGTGGGCCGGCGGCGCGCAGGCGGGCCACCGGGTGGTACGTGGCGGCGCTGCTGGCCTTCGTGGCGGCGCTCCTGGCCAAGACCTCGACAGTCATGCTGCCGGTGGTCTTGCTGGCGTGCGCGGCCTGGCGGCGCGGGCGGATCGGGCGCAAAGACTGGCTGCACACGGCGCCTTTTTTTGCGCTGGCGGCGGGGTTTGGTCTGATGTCCGTGTGGTTTCAAAGGCATCAGGCGATGTTTTCCGCCGGCGTCACGCTGGCGCCCCAAAGCCTCCCGGAGCGCCTGGCGGTGGCCGGGCACGTGCTGGGATTTTACCTCACCAAGGCCCTGCTGCCGTTCCACCTCTACCTGGTTTATCCGCACTGGAAGCCGGACCCGGGCGCGTTCACCACCTATCTGCCGCCGCTGATCCTCTGCGCAGTGGCGGCGGTTTGCTGGCGGTACCGGCGAAGCTGGGGACGCCATCTGCTGTTTGGGCTGGGCTGCTTCGTCATCCTGCTGTTCCCGGCGCTGGGATTTTTTGATTCGCAATTCCAGGCCACCTGGCAGGTCTCCGATCACTTGCAATACTTGCCGCTGCTGGCGCCGGTGGCGCTGGTGGCGGCGGCCTTGGGCGGATGGCTCAACCGGAATCTGTTTCCACCCGTGGCGGCGGCGCTGTTGCTGGGCGTGTCGGTGCTGGCCTTTGAACGAAGCTCCGTGTTTACGGGCGAAGAGAAGCTGATGCGGGATTCCCTGGCCAAAAACCCGGACGACGCATTTTGCCGCAATGACCTGGGGGTGATTTTGGCGCGGCGCCACGAACTGGCGGCGGCCCAAGACGAATTTGAGACCGCGTACCGGCTCGCGCCAACGGATCCGCGAACGCTCACCAACCTCGGCCACATGCTCGCGCTCGACGGGCGACTGGCGGAGGCAGAGGCGGATTACCGCGCGGCGCTGGCCATCCAGCCCACGGACGACAATGCGCACAAACGGTTCGCCGAACTGCTCAGCCGCGAGGGCCGCACCGCGGAGGCGATCATTCATTACCGGGCGGGGCTGGCGTACAAACCCGACACGCAAACCCGCCTGAGCCTGGCGGGACTTGACCATCAAACCGGCGACGGCCACGACGCCATCGCGCAATACCGTGCCGTCCTGCGGGCGGATCCCGACAATCTCGAAGCCTTGAACAACTTGGCGTGGCTGCTGGCGACGTTTGGCGATGGCCAGGAACGGAACGGGCCGGAAGCCGTGCGGTACGCCGAACGGGCGTGTACGCTGACAAATTTCAAGCAGGCCAAACTGACCGGCACGCTGGCGGCCGCCTATGCCGAAGCGGGACGGTTTCCGGACGCGGTAGCCATCGGCCGCACCACGGTGAAGCTGGCGACCGACGCGGGGGATGCCCGAACGGCGGCGATCGGCCGGCAGCTTCTCGACCTGTATCTAAACAACCAGCCATTTCACGAACCGCTGGTGCGGAGCGTCGGGCACCCGTGACCGGCGGGTTCCGAAGCCGGCTCGCGACCCCATTTTTTTGAAGTGCGCGGACATGTCCGCGCTTTAAAACTGGGCGACATGTCGCCCAGTTCCAAAGCGGCGACATCTCGCCGCACTCCATGACGCCCCACGCAATTGCGATGCGCCCGGCAAGCCCGTTCGCGTCATGGACTGCGCCGGCAAAGCGCCAGCGGCGACGGCGCTTTTGCACGCACACATGAGCCGCGAGCTTTTGAAAACCGTTGCCCGCACGAAAGCGGAGTGGCGCTCCATTGCTGGACCCGCCCCCGGACCGCGGCTGTGTCGCAGACCAGCCGCAGCAGCTTCGCAGGAATGACCGTGTCCGAAATACTCAACACGGCTGGAGGACCCGACGTGCTGCGGCTGATCCGGCGCCGCGCCGGACACAGCCGCAGTCCATTGCAGGGGCGGCGGACGAAATCCGGGCGTCCGGGCCAGGGGAGCCGGAAGTTTTGGGTTCGTTTCGCGGGCAAAAAAACCATCCAAATTGAACGAAGCCATTGCATTTGAGTAAGATCCGCAGGAATTGCTTTGGGTTCGTTTCGTAATTTTCATGATTCAAGGTTAGCCGCTAACGCGAAATGCGATTTTTTTACGATTTTTGGTTAGCCGCTAACCCTCCTTCGCTAAAGCTACGGAGGGCAGCGGCGGGGCGGGGGGTCTGGAATTGCATTTAAAGACAAGGCGTGACGCGAATTGCGCCAATTCTCGCGAATTTTTGGAGTGGGGCCAACGCGACGGAAAAGGTGGGGACGGAGGGGCTTACGACAGGTTTTGCCCGCGGAAAGGGAGAGGAATCCGCCCTTGTTTTGCGGCAAAAACGACAGAATACGCTGGCGTGAAGGCCCGTCTGCTCTACCATCACGACGCAGAGCGGGCAACCGGAGTTGCCGGGCGGTTGGTCCCTGATTCCCGCGACAGAAAGCTCGATGAAAGGTCAGTGTGCGAAAAGTCAGAACTGCCCCCCGCACCTGGATGCCAGCGCACGGGAAACCGGGCGGAGCCGACGCGGAAACCAAAAGCCAAAATAATCATGCCAAGAAAACGAACCGAACCCAGGCTCCCTTCCCGTTTGGGAATCTCCAAGGGTGCCAATGTTCTGCTTCATCAATGGATGAAAACGTCCAGTTCAATTGACCCCAAGACCGATGCCGATGAAAAACAAACCAATCTATGGGTTGACCCCTTTACTTAAACTAAGGCCTGCCCCCTTGTCCACTACGGCCTGACACTTTGCCTTGACCCCTTGCCCGCCACTTTCGTGCGGGCAGGGGCGGGAAGCTCGCGAGAACAGACCCTTAAAGTCTGTCTGCCGCAAATTCGTTCACTTAGCCACGAACACCATTGATGGCGGCAATAATACCATCCTTTTCTTGTTGTTCAAAATTCCACCAGTTTGTGCTCCAAACGCGGTGAATCCGCCAGCCGAGTTTTTCCAAAACTCGTTGCCTTGCGCGGTCACGAGTTCGTGCGACAAGAGAACTGTGGTAGGCTGCGCCATCGCATTCGATAGCGAGAAGATTTTTACCACGCTCTTTGATAACGATGTCGAGCCGGAATTGGCCAGCACCGTATTGGCATTCGATCTCGTATCCTTCGTTCTCCAAAAATTCAACGACCTGTTCCTCAAATGGCGACTCACAATGGACAATGTTGGAAACGCCGTCGTTTCTCCGCTCGAATTTTCTACTGCCGATTCCGAACGTGCGAGCTTGGTTTGAATTTTCCAATTCGGTAAGAAAATCTTTCAGGCAGTTAAAGCCCCGGCTTTGTGCGCTTGTTGCCAAAAGGTCGGCAACTTTCAACGAGGTGACTATTGTCATGCCGTTGCGCGAGCGAGTGATGGCGACATTCAGACGACGCTCGCCCCCGCTTTTGTTCAACGGGCCAAGGACGGATGCATTAAATTGCCCCGCAGCATTTTTCCCGTAGGTCAGGCTCAAAATGATTCGATCCATTTCATCGCCTTGCACGGTTTCCAGATTCCTCAGAAAGAATTTTGATTCGTCACAGCAAAAGGTGCGGATTCTCTCAGGAGCATCAAACAGGAGTTCGTCAATAAGGTCCATCTGTGAAATGTTCATGGTGACGACACCGAGGGATTTTTCAGGATGCTCCCGGATATGAAGTTCAATGAGCTTGACGACCTCTTTAGCTTCTGCAGGATTATTCCGCTGCCCGGATTCAGAATAAATTGCATTGGGTATGTAATGCAACCGGCGACCGATGCCGGTGACGTGTGCTGGTGGATACATTTCCAGCTTGCCGCCATAAAACCAGTCGTTTGAAAATCGAATAAGGTCGGGCGTTTCGCTCCGATAATGAGACATTAACATCACTTGCGTTTTGTCTTCCTCAAATACGCCGACAAATTCTTCCAGTAAACTTTCACTGACCCCAAAATCTTCCGCCTCTGCTTCGGGAGTGGCGAAGCCCGCAAAGAAATCTGTCGGCGGGAGCTGGTTTTTGTCACCAACGATGATGACCTGTTTGCCAAAGGACATGGACAACAAACCATCCAGCACGCGGATTTGTGACGCTTCGTCGAAAATTACTAGGTCAAATGGGACGCCATATTCCTCAAAAACCTTCGAGTCAATGAGGTTAGCTAAGGAAGTGGGACTCATCAGCCAGCAAGGTTTCGCCGCGAGAAGGTAATCCAAATGTGCGTTAGCCAATTCACGCACCGTGCCCCGAATCCGTTGCATACCAGACAACCGCCGGAGCGCAGATTCACTGTGCGCCGCCTCATTCGCAGCAATATCCATTTTTTCGCGCAGATTGGCTTTCATGTGGTCAATGACCCACGATGCAAGCTTTTCATCCTGTTCTGCGAACGCTTTGAGCGTTTGCTTAAACTCAAATCCGTGAGGCCTTGCAATCGGATCGCACAATCGCAACAAATTAAAACAAAACAACCGCTGCGCTTGCTGTGGCTTTACTGTGCTGTCGAGAATTCTCTTCCAAAGTGCCTTGATTTCAGGGAACGCCGAAATCTTTGCCTGCCAGCGCTTCTTTTCCAGCCACAACGAACGCCGGGGCAGCTCACCCAAAACTTCCGCAACCAGAGCCGTGAGCGAATCATAATCACAGAGATTCGCAGTGCAGTCCTCAAAAAGACTTTCCAATTCCAGTCGGTCACGCTTCATTTCGGTTTGATGGCTTTGCAAACGATCCCGCAGCTTCAACCAAAGCAGACTGTCAATGTCCAGTTTCTGCTGGCCGCGCAGGCACTCAAACGAATCCCGCCATGCAATGATTTCGTGCAACCATTCCCAATCTGGTGATGACTGATTGTTTGGCAAAAGCTCTAAGTACTTTGGCAACGGTGCGAGTTGTTCTTGGCAGTCGGCAAACTCTTTTTGCGCGGCAAATGCAGCTAGGACGGAATTAGTCCGCGAGCCCTCTAACTTTTCATAGTTTTGAAGGAATTTTTGGATGCGCTGTTTTGAGGCGGCATAGAATTTCGCGGCTTCTTCCAAGTCGTCCGATTGCTGGCCGTCTGGCAAAGCCAGCGTGTCCAGTTCCGTAAGCACGGATTGCACACTGGCAAGAATATTCGCGTTGACCGATTCCCAAAATGTCTGCCAATGGACATTGTCCACCTCGAACAAATCGTTGCGTTCACGCACCTGCTCAACAAGGGCGGCAACTTTTTCCAGTGACTGGACTTCTTCGCGGGAAAGATAGCTTTCAGCGTGATCAAACTTCTCATGCGCAACCGCAAGATACGCTGAAGTCAATTGTTTCAGAATAACGTGCGTTTCTGCGGCTGTCCGTAGCGAACCCACGGTGCGGAATGTCGCGACGGCGTGAAGCGTAACTTCATGCCACTGTTTGAATCCGTGCGTGGGTATGGCTGGGAAAACCTGCCGGAGTGCATATTTGCATTTGCGGTCATTGACAAAATGCAGGCAATAGCTAACAAGATTAAAACCATGTTCTGCCTTTGCCTCAATGTGTCCCCAATGCGTTTTCGCTACGCTCTCCAGCGCGACGAAGTGCAGAGGTAACGGGGAATCTTTGGCGTGCGTAGCACACGCTTGAAAGTGTGCCTTCCATCCGGCCACCGAGAGAACCGGCGTTGTGTCTTGTTTCCACCATTTGCGCGGAATTGTTGTTCCTAGAGACGCTATGGACAAGACGGCTTGCAGTTGCGCGCGACGGGTTTTAATGAGTGGCGAATAAACCAAGCCGATTTGATCACAAAGCCGACGATAGTTTTTTTGGCCGGCTTCAATTTCACTGTGCCGGTCAGCGTGATTGTATACCCGTCTCGATAAATCTTGCCACGACTCGGCGCTTTCAGCAGCAAGCAACAGTTCCGCCTCGCGTTTTGCATCTGCCGCATAAATTTCGTCAAGCGGGACAGGATGGCGGGCGGCAATAATTTCATCACGGCGTTGCCACTGTGAATTTAAGTATTCCAGATCCTTCAAGCTGACTTGATTGTTTCCAATCAATTTTGGATGACAGGCTGGCTTGTCCAAAACCGTCGTGACCAGCGCGAGAATATCCGCCACCTGAGCATCAGCGTTAAGCGCAAGTTCAATTCCCACGGATGCCGCCCATTCTCTTACAACATGAAGCGATTCAACCTGCGCCAAGATTCTCGGCACCAGCGTTTGCAATTCATTTGTGGCGTTTGGATTGTTATCAAAATTCTCTACGCAAACTTTATTCCAGACATTTTTGTTGTCCGTCAATACAGAGGCAAGGTCAGGCCATTCGCCGAGGCAGCCAAGCAGCTTGGTGAGCCGCTCTTTGGAAAGTGACTGCCAATTTGAAATTGGAACGTTCGGAACATTTTTCAATTCTTTCCGCAATTGAATCATACCCGCCAACGCTTCGCGTTTCGTGACCTGCAATGACGGATGAGCGATAGCGCGCCCGAACTTCACACGTTCATTGAGTGTCTTTCGCGCGTCCTGCAATTGAGTTAGCGGGTAAACACGCCCATTACCTACGATTTGGAATTTGCTCGTTGCCTGTTTCAGAAATTCCCGCTTGTCCAAATCTTCATCGTGAAGGTTCAGCATTGCCGGTTTAAGGCCAATATCCGATAAGCGTTCTTCAACTTGGACAATGGCAGCTTTTTTGTCGCACACGAGCAACACGTTTCGCCCATGATAAAGAGCGTTGCTGATAATGTTCGCTATGGTCTGTGATTTGCCAGTGCCGGGAGGTCCTTCAACTTGCAGGCAATGTCCGTTATGTGAGAGTTGAACGACTCGCAATTGGCTGTCATCGCAGGGCAATGCCAGCCCAAGTTCCTCCAATCCGTCGTCGCTGATTTCCCCGAGATCAATCGCTTCGATTTTGTTCCCGGAAACTTTCGCTTGAACAACCGGATTTTTGGCGAGTGCCTGTCGGAGAGACGGCTCAGTCAAACGATTCTGGACAACCATTTGCTGACTGCTGAAAAGCCCGACGTAGCTATCGCTTGTCACTTGCGATGCACGATTTCCTAATTGCGCTCGGATCCAATTCGTTGCTTGAACCGGGTTATCCATCACGGAGTCGGGAATCGCAATCGCCATTCCCTGAAGATGTGCCTGTAACACTGGATTGAATTGCCAAGCCTCGTCTTCAGCAACGACTGCTTTGATGTTATCACCACTGGTCTGAAGCGAAGTGCGTTTGAGGCAAACAGGAAAAAGTTGTTTGCGTTGTTTTCCATCCGTCCCGCCCGCAACAATCATTTCAACCGAGCCTGAACAAACGAAGGCACAGCGCTCGCCACGCTCACGAATTCGGGTCTGATAATTTTTGTGAAGATTGCGAGCAATTGGATCGGACATCGTGCCGATTATCAACGTGCCGCCATTGGCGAGAGATCCAAACTCATCCGGCTGCAAAAGCCGAAACCGCTTTACTGGCATTTTGACCAGTGGATTAGTTAAACCCTGTGCTGTGGACTGCTTGAGCCACTTTTCCAAATATTCGGCGAATGTAGGCATTGCGACTATTCTGCGTGTGGAAGCGAAGTGTGCGCCGGAAATCTCTCAGCGTCAATTCCGCCTGTGGGTGCGGAAATCAAGAAGGCGCGTTCAGAAAGGTGTCATCCCATAGATTTGCACGAAAAAAGCGGGTCATCAACGAAACGGCTGGCAAGGTCCTCATCGCTCGCGCCCTCGTTTTTCTTGGAACTAAAAGCGATGGGTTACCCATAGTTTGGGCCGCCTTTTGGCACAAGTTGCTTCCTTTCAGGCGTTTTCACGTCTTGTTCCTTCCGGCTGCGACAGTCGGGCTAAGCCCCATTTAGGTCTGCGCCGCCGAATTTCGAAGCTAAATTTTCCTTTTCATCAACACCTTACGCCTTTCCCGTTAGCGGCTAACTTTGTGAATCCGCAGACCCTGCTAAACTCGCCCTGGCTGGGAAACCGCCCCCGCCACGATGAGCCATCACGACTCAACAGAGATTGGCAACCGACCGTCGCCCGGATCGGCTGCCCTTCCCCGTAGAGGCGAACTGGTGTTCGCCTCCATCTTTCCAATATTGCCAAGCAGTCATGCCCTTCCCACCGATTCTGGGACATCCCAAATCCCTGCCGAAATCGGCTTACTTTCACGTTATCGTTGTCAAAGTCAGCATTTTCCCAAGCCGTTGAAATTCAAACACATCGTTCAAATGGCTCCGACCTAATCAAACCTAATCAAACCAAAAAAATCAAAGGAGCCATAGTTTGGGACGATTTTCGGCAAAAGTTGCTTCCTTACAGGCATTTTCGCGTCCCGTCCCTTCTAGTTACGATAGTCGGGCTAAGCTCCAATTAGCTCTGTGCCGCCGAATCTCGAAGCTAAATTTCCCTATCCATCAACACCTTACGTCGTTCCCGTTAGCGGCTAACTTTGTGAATCCTGCGACCCTGCTAAAATCGTTCTGGCTGGGAAACCGCACGGGGGAAAAGGCTAAATTCTAAAGGCTGAAGGCTAAAAAATGGTCTGCGGGTACATGACAGTTTTAAGGAACATCAAGTCCGTATCGCCGATTTCCAAATCGGCAGACCGTCGCCAGCTCGCGGGTGTTGGAAATAGAGGTGGCCCGCGGGTTGGAAACCCGCGATACAGCAGACTTGGAAGTCTGCGCTACGAGTTTTTGTCCTTTTCAGCCTACATCTTTCAGCCTTTGGCATTTCCCGCTGCACGCCCCAAAAAAACCGCGATTTCCTTCGCCAAAATCTGCGAAAACCCCAGCAAAACCCCACATCGTCAACCTTCGTAAACCCTAAAATTTTTTTCGTCGCCCGCCCGCCCCTCCCAGGCCAGCCGGCCACCCGCAACGCGGACGAAATTCTCATCCCGTCGATCCTCAATCCTCGCCCCCAACCCCGCCCCGCCCAGGCCTGCCACCAATCCATCCCGGCAATGGGGAGCAGCGGCGGCGCGGCGGAATTGCGCGGGGCGTCATGGACTGCGGCGGGAAGCTGAAGCGCCACGCCGCTTTCGTGCGGGCGAAGGTCCTCGAAAGCTCGAGGCTCGCGCGTGCGGACGAAAGCGCCGTCGCCGCTACGCTCTGCCGGCGCACTCCATGACGCGAAAGGACTTGCGGAACGCGTCGGAACTGCGCGGGGCGTCATGGAGAGTGCGGCGGGAAGCAAAGCGCCAAGCCGCTATGCTGCCGGGTGCACATAAAAAAAGCCGCTCCGGACGGCCGGAGCGGCTGGGTGATTGATTCCTTGGCTGAGCCCTTCCGGGCACAGCCACCGGAATTACTTCTTCTTCGCGGGCTTGGCCGCCTTCGCCGCCTTGGCGGGCTTGGCCGCCGTCTTCGCGGCGCGCTTTTCCTCAATGGCCGCCTGGGCCGCCGCGAGGCGCGCGACGGGCACGCGGTAGGGCGAGCAGCTCACGTAGGTGAGGCCGGCGCGATGGCAGAACTTCACGGAATCCGGGTCGCCGCCGTGTTCGCCGCAAATGCCCAGCTTGATGCCAGGGCGGGTCTGGTTGCCCTTGGCCGCCGCGATCTTGATGAGCTGGCCCACGCCAGTCTGGTCAATGGAGGCAAACGGGTTCTTCTTGATGATCTCGTTTTCCGTGTAGGCGCCGAGGAACGAGCCGGAGTCGTCGCGGCTCATGCCCAGGCAGGTCTGGGTGAGGTCGTTGGTGCCGAAGCTGAAGAACTCGGCCGTCTGGGCGATCTCATCCGCCGTCAGGGCGCCGCGGGGCACTTCGATCATGGTGCCGACATGGTAGCTGAGCTTGACCTTCTGCTCTTCCTGGACCTGCTTGGCCACCTCGTGAACGATGGCCACCTGGAGATCGAGCTCCTTCTTGAAGCCCACGAGCGGGATCATGATTTCCGGCTGGCACTTGATCTTTTCCTGGATGCACTTGGCGGCGGCCTCGAAGACGGCGCGCGATTGCATGCGGGTGATTTCGGGATACTTGATGCCGAGGCGGCAGCCGCGGAAACCGAGCATGGGGTTGAACTCGTGCAGTTCCTGCACGCGGAACATGATTTTCTCCACCGGAATGTTGAGCTTCTTGGCCAAGTCGAGCTGCTGCTCCTTGGCGTGGGGCAGGAACTCGTGCAGCGGCGGATCGAGGAACCGGATCGTGGCCGGGAGACCCCCGAGGGCCTTGAAGATGCCGTAGAAGTCATCGCGCTGATACGGCAGGAGCTTGGCGAGCGCGGCTTCGCGGGCCGGCAGATTGTCGGCGAGAATCATCTCGCGCATGGCGTCAATCCGGTTGCCCTCGAAGAACATGTGCTCGGTGCGGGTCAGGCCGATGCCGCTGGCGCCGAACGCGACCGCATTGGCGGCCTGCTCGGGCGTGTCGGCGTTGGTGCGGACCTGCAACCGGGTGAACTGCGAGCACCACTTCATGAGCTGGCTGTAGTTCTTGAACTTCTCGGTGGCCTGCGCCGCCTTGTCATCGTTCAGGAGGCCGGCGATGATTTCGGACGGAGCCGACTTGATCTGGCCGGCGTAAACGGCGCCCAAGGTGCCGTCAATCGAGATGTAATCGCCCTCATTGAGGGTGGTGCCATTGACGCTCAGCGTCTTCTTGGCGTAATCAATATCCAGCCCGGCGGCGCCGCAAACGCAGACCTTGCCCATCTGGCGGGCCACGAGGGCCGCGTGCGAGCTGACACCGCCACGCGCGGTGAGAATGCCTTCCGCCGCGATCATGCCGCGGAGGTCTTCAGGCGAGGTTTCGATGCGGACCAGCAAGACCTTTTCGCCCTTATCGGCGGCCGCGACGGCGCGGTCGGCGTTCAAGTAAAACTTGCCACAGGCGGCGCCGGGGCCAGCGGGCAGGCCGCTGGCGATGCGCTTGGCCTTTTTGACCTCGTTGAGGTCGAAAATGGGGGCCAGAAGCTGGTCCATTTGATCCGGCGGATTGCGGAGGACCGCTGTCTCGGCATCAATGAGTTTCTCCTTCACGAGGTCCATGGAGATCTTCAGCGCGGCGGCGGCGGTGCGCTTGCCGTTGCGCGTCTGAAGCATGTAAACCTTGCCGTCCTGGATGGTGAATTCAAAGTCCTGGACGTCCTTGAAATGTTTCTCGAGCGTGTTGCGGATGTTGTCCAGCTCCTTGTAGGCGGCGGGCATTTCCTTGGCCAGCTGGGCGACGGGCTCGGGCGTGCGGACGCCGGCGACCACGTCTTCACCCTGGGCGTTGATGAGGAATTCACCGTAGAACTCCTTGTTGCCGTTGGCCGGATTGCGCGTAAACGCCACGCCGGAACCGGAGGTGTCGCCGGTGTTGCCGTACACCATGGCTTGGACACTCACCGCAGTTCCCCATTCGGTGGGGATGCCGTATTTGCGGCGATAGACCACGGCGCGGTCGTTCATCCACGATCCGAACACGGCGCCGATGGCGCCCCAAAGCTGTTTCCAGGTGTCCTGCGGAAATTCCTTGCCGGTGCGCTCCAGGATCAGCGCCTTGAACCGCTTCACCAGCTCCTTCAGGTCGGCCACGTTGAGCTTGGTGTCCTCAATGTCCGCATGATAGCGCTCGTCCTTCAGACCATGGATGACCCGTTCAAAGGGTTCATGGTCTTCGTTGGCGGCTTTTTGGACGCCGAGGACGACGTCGCCGTACATCTGCACGAAGCGGCGATAACAATCCCACGCGAAACGCTCATTCTTGGTGGCGGCCACGAGCGCCAGCACGGTTTGGTCATTGAGACCGAGGTTCAAGATGGTGTCCATCATGCCGGGCATCGAATCCCGGGCGCCGGAGCGGACGGAGACGAGGAGCGGCATCGCCGCCTTGTCACCAAACTTGGTGCCGATGATCTTTTCGATGTGGGTCACGCCCTCCTTGACCTGCCCGTCGAGGATCTTGGGGTAGGACTTCTTGTTGTTGTAATAATAGGTGCAGACCTCGGTGGTGATGGTAAAGCCGGGGGGCACGGGAAGACCGATGCGGCCCATCTCCGCGAGATTGGCGCCTTTGCCGCCGAGCAGCGGCTTCATGGAGCCGTCGCCGTCAGCTTTTTTGTTTCCGAATAGATATACGAATTTTTCTTTAGCCATAAAATTCACTGTGCTGTGGTTAAATTTTTGCGGTAAATACGAGATGGCAAAAGTACCAGAGGGGCGGTGGGAGTCAATGAATCATCCACCAAATGACAAATTGTGGTATGAAAATGGCAAAATCCGGCATTAACAATTTAAGGCATACTAATGATATTCATCAACCAGTGACGGCGCCCGGCCGGTTTGCGGCGCCACCCGGCGCGAAAATCAGTCGTTCCACGCGCGGAAGAACATTTGCGGCTGCGAGGCATCCATGTCCACCCACACATCCACGTCATCGCCGTCCCCCGTGCCGGCCCCGTAGCCGGCGGTGTACGGGGCCCAGTTTTGGAGGTCGGTTGAGATGTCTATTTCCCAATAGCCGTACACGGCGGTCGGGGTGTTGATCTCCAGCAAATAGGGTTGGCCCGCGGCATCCGTGTAGGCATGCAGTTGCAGGATCATTGCGGGCGGCGCCGGGGCCACGACCGCCGCCTCGTTGGAGAACAGGCTCAGGTCGCCGAAATTGTCCACGGCCGCGATCGCAAAATAATACGTCTGGCCGGCGTCCAAGCCCTGGATCAGCGCGTCGGTGGCCCCGCTGTAAACGGTCTCATCATAGACGCCGCTTTGCGTGCCGTAATAGACATAGTAGCCGGCGAGTCCGGCATTGGTGATGGCGTTCCAGGTGAGCTCCACGCCGGCCGGATTGGCAACCCCCTGCGCCCTCAGCGCGATGGGCTGCGCCGCCGGAACCGCACAGGAGACGGATGGCGACGCAACCTCCTCAAGCCCATAGGCGTCAATCGGCGCCACGGAAAAATAATAAGTCACGCCCGGATCCAGCCCGGTAATCAGCCCGTTGGTCACGCCATAAAAGGCGTCGTAGTCGTCGAAGACACCGCTCTCGGTTCCGTAATAGATGGCGTAGCCAAACACATTGGTGTCGGGGCTGGCCGTCCAAGAGGCTTCCACGGCGCCGAAAGCCTGGGAGCTTTCCGCCACCTGCAGTCCCAACGGCACGGGGAAGGCGGCTACACACGCCGCTTCATTTGAAAAAAAGCTTTCATTCCCATAGAAATCCAACGAGGCGACCCTGAAGTAATAGGTCTGCCCGCCATCCAACCCCTCGACCACGATGTTCGAAATGGCGCTGTAATCGAGGGTGTCCGTGTACACGCCGCTCTGCGTGCCGTAATAAACATCGTAGCCCATGATGCCTTCATTGGGGAGGTCGTTCCAGCTCAGCTCCACGCCGGGCGAATCCGCGGCCGGCCGGGCCCGGAGCACGATGGGCGCCGGGGCGGGCACGGTATAGGCGACCGCGGTGGAAGCCACCGCTTCCACGCCAAACGAATCTATGGGCGACACCACAAAATCATACGTCTCGCCGCCGTCCAGGCCGGAAATGATGCCATTGGTCACGCCATAAAACGTGGCCGAATTCGTATAGCCGCCCGCTTCCGTGCCGTAGGCCACCTCGTATCCGAAGGCATCCGCGTCCGGGCTGGGCGTCCAGGACACAGCCACGGCCTCGGACGCGGCGGTGGTTCCCTGCACTTGCAGGACGATCGAGGTCGGGGCCGGGACGTTGTAAACCGCCTCATTGGAGACGGGGCTTTCGCTGTAACTGCCGTCCACCGCCGTCACCACAAAATAATACGTCTGCCCATCCTCCAAGCCGGGAATGGTGACGCTGGTCACGTTGGTAAACATGATCGAATCGAAGTACACCCCGCTCTGCGTCCCGAAATACACGTTGTACCCGATCAGCCCGGGGGTGGGGCTGGGATTCCAGGTGAGCACCACCGATTGCGAAGCCTGGAGGCGGCCGGCACCGCCGGCGAGACAGGCCAGCGCGACCGCCAGGCACCGGCCCAGGCGCCAGACGCGGGGGAAAAAACGGGCGAAATCAAACATCATAACGCAGGGGGAAAAGACAATGGAAACCAACCCTGCCGCCGGCGGCCAGATCAGCCGGCGAAAATGGCCCGCCTCGTCGCGAACGACAAACCTCCACGCCTGCCCAGTTGCTGGCCTCCGGGTACGCATTACACCTTACGTGCTGCACGTTAAATTCATTCCAACGCTAGAGTTTAGAATACTATTCGCGGTCCCCAATTTTGTCCAACGACAATTCAATCTTTCCCCAAGGTTCTCAAGCGCCGACCGGCGGGGGCCCCGCCCGGGGAGCTTGACCGCCAGCGGTTTTGCCAACACCATGAGATTGAATCCGTCGGCTGCCCGGCGGGGATGTTTTGACCATGAAAAGATTGCCAAACTTTATTGTCGCCGGCCTCGGGCTGGCCCTGCTCGGCCTGGGCGCGGCCGGCTGCCAAACGCACAAAACCGTGTCCAAGCTGGGCAACGGGTATGAAGAGGTGTCACACCCGCACCACACACTCATTGACGATCCCGAACCGCCCCGGATCGCCTTCCAATTCCGGGACACCAACGACACGGTCATTCCCATCTGGCCCTCCCTGTTCAGCGCCCGCGAGATCATCCATGACGATCTCGCCCTCTTCATCGCCGAAAAAGGCTACACGCAACCCGAGCACGAAACCCGTCCCCGGCTGTTCGCCGTGCGCGCGCCGGAGTTGCCGCTGGACATCACCGACGAAGTCCTTTGGCGCTGGGCCAAGGCCAATGGCAAAAAGGTCGGGCAGGCGATGGACAGACTCTCGTCCTTCAGCATCGCGGAAAAGAACGACGGACTCGAAATCAACCTCGTATTCTGGTCCAACACGGAAATGGGCGGCGAACGCGAGGACTGGCCGGAAGAGAGCACCCTGCAACTGACCTGGCCCCAGATTGATCAAATCACCCATTCCGTAAAGGCCAAGGGCGTCAAGCAGGAAGACCTGCGCTACCACACCCCCTACATCGGCGAGAAGTTTTGAGCACCGCTTGCAGCCATGCGGATTCCGCAACGCGGTGCCGGCTCGAAATCGTTCACGAGGACGCCGACCTGCTCGTCGTGAACAAACCGGCGGACCTCGTTTGTCATCCCACCAAGGGCGATGAATACTCCAGCCTCATCAGCCGCGTACGAATCCATTTGCCCCCGGACGCCGACGCAGCGGAGAGTCCGCACCTGGTCCACCGGCTGGATCGCGAAACGTCAGGGCTGGTCATCGTGGCGAAGCATTCCACGGCCGCGCGCGAGTTGGGCCGCATCTGGGAAACCCGCGCCGTGCGGAAGGAGTATCTGGCGGTCGTCCACGGCCATGTCGCCGCGGATGCCGGCGCCATTGACGCGCCCCTGGGACGCGACACCGCCAGTCCGGTGGCGATCAAGGATTGCGTGCGGGCCGACGGCCAGCCGGCCCGGACCGAATTTTTCGTGCTCAAAAGATTCTCGGCCGTGGTGAACGGCCACCCTGCCCCCTTCTCCCTGTTGCGCCTGCACCCGCTCACCGGACGCAAGCATCAAATCCGCATCCACCTGGCGCACGTGGGACATCCCATTGTGGGCGATAAGATTTACGGGGGCGACCCGGACTTGTATCTGGCGCTGGTGGAAAGGCGCCTGACGGAGGAACAACGGGCCCGGCTGATTCTGCCCCAACACGCCCTGCACGCCGGGCGGATCGAGTTCGAATGGCGCGGGCGGCTCCGGCAATTCACCGCCCCGCCGCCGCCGGCCTTTGCCGCGTTCACGGCGGTCGGGGATCAAACGTAAAGCGCGCTTTGCAGGTCGCGCAGCATCACGCCGCTGAAGGGATACCGCCGGTCCGGGTCGCGCTCGAGGCATTTCATCACCACTTTTTCCAGCGCCACGGGCACGTCGGGATTGTGTTCGCGCAGCGGGGTGGGTCCGTTGGCCTGCATTTGCGCCGCCAGAATCTCCCCCGGCGAGTCGCCCGGGAACGGCTTCTGGTTGGTCAGCAATTCGTAGGCGGAGACGCCGTAGGCAAAGATATCCGCCCGGGCGTCAATCGGCTGGCCTTTCAACTGTTCCGGCGCCATGTAGCCGGGCGTGCCGGGATTCTTCGAAAACTTCACCGGCTTCTCCGGAATCGGCTGGGCCATGTCGAAATCTATCAGCCGCACTGCCGCATTCCGCGTCACCAGGATGTTCTCCGGCTTGAAATCGAGGTGCATATAGCCGCTCTCATGCACGTGGCTCAGCGCGGTCGCGGAATCAATCAGGATCTGCGCCACATGCTCCCGCAGCAAGGGATCCTGGCGCGCGTAGAGTTCCTTGAGGTTTTCCGCCTCCACGTAATCCATCACGAGGTAGCAGGTGCCCTCCGCCCGGCCATGCTCCACGTAGCCGACGATATATTCGCTCTCCGTGAGTTTGGACAGCACCTTGCAGCCGCGGAGGAAACGGCGGCGGGCCGTGAAGTTGAAGCGCAGCTCCCGCTTGAGCCGCCGGAGGGCAAAGGGCTTGTTCCGTCCATCCGTCGCCAGCCAGATTTCGGACATGCCGCCAGAATTAAGAAGCTCGCGCAAATAAAACCGGCCGAATTTTTGCTCCCCGGTCTCGGTTGTGTTGCTCAAAAAAGCCATCCGCCAAAAGACTAGCACAACGGCTCGCTGGCGGCGAACAAAAACCGGCGCGCGGGCTCCCGCGCCCGCGCGCTCCCGAAATTGGTGGCGCGGTTCAGCGCCCCACCCACAGGACGTCCAGGTTGCCCGGACCGCCGCGCTGGCGGCGCTCGCCAGGGACGGCGTTGGTGGCCGGCGCCGGCGTGGCCGCGCCGGGCAGCCGCTCGGTGCAAATCAACACAATCCGATCGTTCTTGCCGTCCAGTGAACAGGTCTTGCAGCCGGGCTTGGTCGTCACCGTCTGCTCCACCACAAAGCTGGTAGGGCTGCTTTCCTTGATGATCGTGAGCGTGCCATCGCGCTGCGAACTGAACGCCTCCCCGGTGTTGGGATTGAAGCCGCCGTTGTCCGTGCCGTTGCCGATTGGCAGCGTGGCCAGCACCTTGCCGTCGTCCGCATTCACCACCACGCAGACGTTGGGCCGGGCGCACATCGCAAACAGAAGGTGATTTTTCACGTCCATTCCCAGACCGCCCGGTTCGCCGGCCGTGTCACCGAGATCGTACTTGGCGACCACCTTCAGCTCCTTCAAATCCACCACCGCGATCTTTTTCTCATCCTCCACGTCCACATAAAGCTTTCCCTGCCCGTCACTCTGGGCCTGCTCCATGGCCCCGCCCACGTCCAGCGTGCCGGTCACCGCGCCATCCTTGGGATCAATCAGCGTGATGCTCGGCGACTGGTGGCTGAAAATGAGCACCTTGCCCGTGAACGACTCCCGCATGATGCCGTCCGGCCGCCCCGTCACTTCGATGTCCTTGAGCTTCTGTAACGTCTCGGTGTCAAACATCCCGATCTTGGGCCCGCTGGCAAAACCGTGGTGCGACGCCGTGTCAATCGCCACGCCATGGCCGCCCACGTTGGTGATGGCTCCAACGTATTTGTGGCTGTCCAAGTCGAACACGAAGGTGTTACCGCCGCGCGGCACATAGACGCGCCGGCCGTCGTTGTCGGCGTACACATAATCAATGCCGCCGTTGCCCATGAGCTGGACCTGGTCCAGCACCTTGTACGGCGCGTCGGTCTGGGCGTGCACGTTTTCCGCCAGCAGGCCCGCGCCGGCGAGCAAAGCGAGTGAGGAATGACGAGCCATGGATGACCAGCCACGGCATCCCGTTGCGGATTGGAAAAGTGTCTTCATAAAAAAACTGCGATTGTGAATTTTGGTTAAGTTCCCTTTCCGGGCCAAATTATTTGAACGCCCCCCGGCGAACAATTGCAATCATGCATTATGACAAAGAATTAATCTGGAAACCGCCGCCGCTGGCCAGTCATTCGCCCGTGAACTTGCGGTAGCTGGCGCCGCGCGGGTCAAATTCGGCGCGCCGGCAGACCAAGGTCTGCGTCCATTCCGCCAACCGGCGCCCGAGCCGGCGGCACGCCTCCCGCTCGCCGTCGTTCCGCGGGCGACCGGCGCAAATCGCGCCATAATGCAGCGTCTGGCCCGGCGCCACGTAATCCGGCACGCCGAACACCAGCAGCCCGTAATTCATCAGCACAATCTGCATCGCCAGGCACGTCAGCTCGCCCCCGCCAGCCGCGCCGCCGGACGACGAAAACGCGCAGCCGATTTTTCCCTCGATCTTCGGCCACAGCGGTTGCGCCACCACTTCCCACCAGCGTTTCATCTCCCAGGCGATGCCCCCCAGGTGGGTCGGCGCGCCGGCGGCGATGCCGTCGCACCAGACGACGTCCTCGGGCTTGGCCTCCACCGTGTTCTTCAAGCGCACGTCGGTTTCGGACACGCCGGCAGCCCCGGCGGCGACCAGTTCCGCCCTCTGTTTGGTGTTGCCGCCCTGGCTGTGATACAAAACGAGAATTCGGGCCTGTCGGGTTGCTTCGGGTTTCATAAGGCGACTCTAGCGGAATGTGAAATTAATGCCAGACAAGTTCGCCAACGGCGAGCCGGCCACAATTGCGTTGACAATCCAGGGCGCACACGAAGAATGACCACGGATCAGAAGATTTCAACTGCATGGCTCAAACCGCGGCACCCAACGTCATGCCAAACCATTTTACACCGGCGCTGCGCACCTGACCGGGCGGCTACCGTAGCGCCCGCAGCAAGTTTTTCGGATGCACCGGGTGCACTGGCGCAAGATCAGCTTCGTTGAAGGTCAGCAGCAAGGCGTGCTCGTCAATATCCAACAGATGCTTGTCGGAGGTCACCAGCATGGGGATTTTCGCCAGCGAGGTTTCGGCCAGAATCAGGCCGTCGTTCATTTCATCTTCGGGTAGCAGGCGCTGCCGGAACAGGGTGTGAACGAATTGCGCGCAAATGGCTTCCGCTGTCGAGTCCAAGTCAAAGGGACGAATGCCCCATTGCAACAAGTGGGGCAATGCCATCCGCGCCAGTTCCCGTTCCGCGGGGCTGTCACCGTGGGTGAAAATCAGATGCAATTCGTGCACCGCCGTAGGCGGCAAAACCAAGGCGTAGCCTTTGCTTAGAAAAATCTCGCTGAATTCGTGCGCGAAGTCTTTGCCTTCGGCGAGATCGAGGACGAGGTTAGTGTCGAGCGAGAGTTGCTTCTTTTGCACCGCCATAGATCATCGTCATTGCCCCGTTGAAATGTTCCCGGCGCTGTTCCGGTGTGAGCTTGTTCGCCAGTTTGCGTGCTTTGGCGGCCAGCCGGCTGCCGGACGTTTCATTTGGGTAGGCGGGCTTCTTTGGCGCAGTGCGTCGCGGCTCTCTCATGACAAAATCAATCTCCCGCTTCCCGATGGGAAATGCAATTAATAAATTGCAATTGGAAAATCCCACGCCAGCGGGCCAGCGGAAGCCGGCCACAATTGCGTTGACAATCCAGGGCGCACACGAAGAATGACCACGGATCAGAAGACCTCAACGCATGGCTCAAACCGCTGCACCCAACGTCATGCCTAACCATTTTGCACCGGCGCTGCGCACCTGGTTCAACACCGGTCTGGCCCTGCTCTATCCCGACGTGTGCCAGGTTTGTAAAGCGGAGCCGGCCACGGCCCGCGAGGGCTTCGTGGGACCCAAATGCTGGTCGCACGTCCGCTTCATCCGGCCGCCCTTCTGCGATCGCTGCGGTCTGCCCTTCGCGGGGGACATCAACACCCAGTTTGTCTGCACCAATTGCCACGAGCTGAAGTTCCATTTCACCTCCGCCCGTTCGGCTGTGACCGCCAAGACCTTGGTGCTGGAGGTGATTCACCAGTTCAAGTATGCGCAGGCCGTTTGGTTCGAAAACTTCCTCGGCGACCTGCTGGTGCGCGAAGCCGCGCCGGCCTTGCGCGGCGGGGTCTGGAATTGCATTGTGCCGGTGCCGCTGCATCCGGTGAAGGAACGGGAGCGCGGGTTCAACCAGGCGGCCCGGCTGGCACGCCAGTTGAGCCGGGCCATCGGGCTGCCATGCGCGGAAAACATCCTCCGGCGGACCCGGGCCACCGGCACGCAGACTCTCCTGAATCGGAACCAGCGGGCGGCGAACATGCATAGCGCGTTCGCGGTGCGGCCCGGCACGGCGCTGGCGGGCCGGCGGATCGTGCTGGTGGACGACGTCTTCACCACCGGCGCCACCACGAATGATTGCGCGCGCGCCTTGCGCCAGGCCGGCGCGGCCGAGGTCTGCGTGTGGACGGTGGCGCGCGGTCTCTGACCGGCGCGGCGGGCGCCGGTGCGCCATTGCCGTCCATCGCAAAAAAATGATACTCTGTTGACATGAAATTGACGGCCATCATTTATCCCGATTCGGAAATCAACTTGCTGGTGGCCGAGTGTCCCGAAATCGGCACAGCCAGCCAAGGCCAGACCGAGGCGGAAGCGCTTGCCAACTTGCAAGAGGCCACCGAACTTTATCTCGAATCATTCCCGCAAGCCGTCAGAAAACCAGCGGCGATCCACACTTTTGAATTAGCCCATGGCTAAACTGCCCATCGTGTCCGGCACGGAGGCGGTGAAGGCTTTGGAACGGCTCGGATTCTTCGTTGACCGTTAGCGCGGCAGCCATGTCGTCCTCAAAAAAATCACATCCGAAGGCGAGCGGGGTTGCGTCCTTCCCATGCACCGGGAAATTGTCCCTGGCACGCTGCGGAGTGCGCTGAAAATGGCGGGCGTCTCGCCGGAAGAATTTTCCGCCGCCCTGTAATGCTGTTTGCACTTGTTCAATCCGGAAAAAAACGCTAAATATATCCCAACATGGATACCACTTCGTTCACGAAGAAGACAATTGGCGGCGTGGTGCAGATCGAGCCCGCTTTGACGCCGCCGCCGATCCAGCTCACGCCCACGACTTTTCCGGTCAAGCCCAAGCAGATGATCGCCAAGCCGCGCAGCAAAAAGCGCGACATTCCCGAGGGGCTGTGGACGAAATGCCCGACGTGCAGCACGATGATTTTCGACAAGGAATTGGACGAAAACCTCAAGGTTTGCCCCAAGTGCCAGCATCATTTTCCCATCGGCTCACGCGAACGCATCCATTCGCTGGTGGAAACCTGCACGTTCGAGGAAATGGACGCCCAGTTGACCAGTGTGGACATGCTGCGGTTTGCCGGCTATCGCGCCAAACTCGAGCGCGACCAGCGCAATACCATGCTCAAGGACGCCGTCGTGACCGGCATCTGCAAAATTGGCCCCCACCGCGTGGCGCTGGGGGTGATGGATTTCAGCTTCATGGGCGGCTCCATGGGCTCGGTGGTGGGGGAAAAACTGACGCGCCTCATCGAACGGGCCACCGAAGGCGGCTGGCCGGTGGTGATCATTTCCACCAGCGGCGGCGCCCGCATGCAGGAAGGCGTCTTCAGCCTCATGCAAATGGCCAAAACCTCCGCCGCCCTGGCCTACCACGCGCAGCAGCGCCTGCCATTTATCAGCGTCCTGACCAACAACAGCTACGGCGGCGTGATGGCCAGCTATGCGGCGCTGGGCGACCTGATCCTGGCCGAACCGGCCGCAATGATCGGTTTCGCCGGCCCGCGCGTCATCAAGGACACCACCCACGCCGATCTGCCGCCCGGTTTCCAGACCGCCGAGTTTCTGGTGGAGCATGGGCTCATTGACGCCACAGTTCCGCGCAAGGAAATGAAGGAACAACTCCTGCGCTA